>Ga0307378_10004253_pt1 | contig 20551 bp, 34 predicted proteins | sample UN1MG_FD_202238 | JGI IMG/M metagenome (GOLD analysis project Ga0307378, IMG submission 202238) | Soil microbial communities from Risofladan, Vaasa, Finland - UN-1 | ecosystem: Environmental > Terrestrial > Soil > Coastal area > Acid sulfate soil | place: Finland: Risofladan, Vaasa | collected... | reverse complement strand
TCAAATGCACAAGCAGATACAGGATAGGGATGTCGAAGGCGCCGTAACGTCCCGGCAAAAGCCGATAAAAACAAACTGCCCGGCCGATTGATCCGGCGGGCCAGATGTGAACAGAGGCAAGTGTTTCAAGCAATGTTGGTGGGCCGTGCGAGATTCGAACTCGCGACCAACGGATTAAAAGTCCGCTGCTCTACCGGGCTGAGCTAACGGCCCATACCTGATTTGCCTGCCGGGGATTGGTCATGACTGGTCCGCTGATGCCGGGGTCAGCGCCGCGGTCTTGGATGGAACCAGCCGCTCATTCAACAGGCTGCTAATGGTATCATATAACCCGCGTCCGCGCAATGACTGCGGCGAGTCGGTCAGGGTCAGAGCTTCGGTTTTCAGTTAATGTCAGGATGGCCTCATTTTCCGGCAATGCCCCCATTAACTGAAAATTGAGGCCCTGACCAAGCCATGCTTGCATTTTACCCGGCGGAAGATGTATATAGTAATCAGTTCGATAATTCCGCCGCGGCGCGGGGATCGGGGCAAAGGGGGTCCTTTGACTGGCAAGGGCAAGAAACTCAATTCATTGGAGCGGCGCTACCAGCGCGCGTCGTGCGATTTCCCGTCCGAGTTTACCTGGGGCACGGTCACCCACCGGGGCGCGGCCAAGGTGATCAGCCTGGGCGGATGTTACCTGGCCACCGAGGTCATCGTTCCCTGCTTCGAGGAGGTCGAGCTGACTTTTGCCATGGACCCGCAAGCGCCGCCGCTGCGCTGCCACGGCAAGGTGGTGTGGCTCTCCGAGCAGGGCATCAAAGTCAGGACCGGACGCCGCGAGCGCGGCTTTGCCCTGGAATTCAAGCGCATCTATCCGGAGGACCGGGCCCGGGTGGATGAGTACGTCAAACGCCAGACCCGCCTCTTCCGGGCCATCGAGCATGAATTCAAAAAGGCCCGTCCGGACAAGGACCTGATCAAGGACGTTTTTGGTCTGGCCTGCCCCGGAGAATCAACGCACCTGGGACACATCCACAAACGCTGCCGCGAAGAGACCCGCTATTTCCGCCTCCGGGTCTGACGCCCGCCGCTCCGCTTCTATCCTGAGTTATTCGCATTGCGCAGTGAATATGAGCTGGGCGATTGAGGCCGGGGTAGTCCACACGTCTCATGTGGGCGCCCGCGGCGCGGGCTCCAGCCGGAAAGCCTGGTCCACGGTATGTTCTGCACTGAGCCTGAGAGGGGGAGGGTCAGAGCTTAATTTTTCAGTTTACGAGAAGGTTTCCGAAATCTTCGGCCCGCCCGATATTAACTGAAAACTGGAGCTCTGACCCTGGCCGCCATTCCCTGCTTGACACCGCGCGAGTATCTTAATAAAATTGAATCAGTTGCATTACAGGGATACGGCGGATGAATACTGTACAAAACGCGAAGCTTGGGTCGGGCGCGGGACCGGAGGCGGGTCAATGTCCCCGATGATCACGGAACCGGACAAGGCGCGGCGGCTGGCGCGGGCCATCGTCTCCGATATTAACGTGTATAACTCCGACAAGGTCAAGCAGGGCATCGAGAACGACAACCTGTTCGAGGCCATCGAGGACGAGCTGGAGGAAGGCCGCGAGCTCTACCGCTCCCGCGTCGCGCCCGAGATCGTGGCCAAATATAATTACTTCGACCTGGCCGTGGTGGACATGCTCTTCAAATTCTCCGGCAAGTACAAGTCCAAGATCTGGTAACCCCCTTGGCCCGCCACTCCTTTGCAATCGCCAGTCTCGACGCTCCCCTCCGGGTTGACCAGTTCCTCTCCCGCCAACCGGGCCTGCCCTCCCGCTCGCGGCTCAAGGCCCTGTTCCACGAAGGCCGGATCACCGTGAATGGAAAGCCCGCGCTGCCCTCCGCCCGGCTCAAAATCGGCGACGCCATCATCGCCGACGTGCCCGATCCCGTGGCCGCCGGCCTCGAGCCCGAGCCCATCCCGCTCACCGTGATTTACGAGGACCGGCATATCATTGTCTTTGACAAGCCCGCGGGCCTGCTCACCCATCCCACCCCCGGCCGCTCCACCGGCACCCTGGTCAACGCGCTGCTGTATCACTGCCACGACCTCTCCGGCGTGGGGGGGTCCATCAAGCCCGGCATCGTCCACCGCCTCGACAAGCTGACCTCCGGCGTCATGGTCGCGGCCAAGACCGACCTCGCCCACCACGGCCTCGCCGCCCAGTTCAAGGCCCACTCCATTGACCGCAAGTACCTGGCCGTGGTCTATGGCGAGATGGAAAAACTCTCCGGATCGTTCGAGACCGTGATCGGCAGGAACCCTCACCACCGGCTCAAGATGACCAGCCATACCGAGAAGGGCCGCCGCGCCGTGACCCGCTTTAGCACCCTGGCCCGCAATAACGGCATGAGCCTGGTCGAGCTCACGCTCGAGACCGGCCGCACCCACCAGATCCGGGTGCATCTCTCCGACCATAATCACCCGGTGGCGGGCGACGCGCTCTACGGCAAGGGCCGCACGGTCCCGGCCCGGCTTAAGCCGGAGCCGCGCGCGGCGCTCAGGCGCCTCGACCGCCAGGCCCTGCACGCTTATCGTCTCGGTTTCGATCATCCGTCCACCGGCCTGCGCATGGTTTTCGAGTCGCCGCTGCCGCCGGACATCGCCGTGGTCGCTTCATCTCTCGGGCTGCTCACCGGAGTGAAACTGCCCGCCAGGTCGGGCCGCGTGCAATGAGACCCTCCATGCCTGGGTCCATCATAAAAGGCGCGCCTTTTTTCACGCTCCCGGCGCTGGCGCTCCCGGGCGTCGCGCACGGCTTCGGCACCCGTGACCTTGGCCGGGGCCATGCGGTGGCGCATGACCGCATCAAGGCGTCCTTTCCGCAACTCCGCCATATCGCCACCGTGCGCCAGGTCCACGGCTTGAGCGCGGTCCACGTGAGAAAAATCCGGGACGTCGCCGCCGTCCGCGGGCTCCACGCCGACATCATCATCGTGAGCGCGCCGGGCGTGGCCGCGGCCGTGCGCACGGCGGACTGCGTGCCGGTCCTGATCTGCGACCCGGCCCGGAGAGTGGCGGCGGCAGTGCATACCGGCTGGAAGGGCACCGCGCTCAGGGCCGCCGGAGAGGCCGTGAGCATCCTGCGCCGGGAGTACGGCTCGCGGGCGACGGACCTCATCGCCGGCATCGGTCCATCCATCCTGCCCTGCCACTACCAGGTTGACGCGCCGGTGATCCAGGCCATCGGCAAGGCCCTGGCCGGACGGGCCGCGGACGTGCTCGAGCCCGACGGGCCGGGGCATGCCCGCCTCGACCTCTCTTCGGCCAACCGCATCATCCTGGAAGAGGCCGGGCTGAAGCCCGGGAACATCCAGGAGCTCCGCGTCTGCACCTACTGCCACGCCGAGCTCTTCTTCTCGTATCGCCGCGAGGGCAAGGGCGTGCCGTCGCTCTATCACTTCATCGCAATCGTTGCCGAGGCAGGATAAAATGAACGCCATGCGCTGGAGCAAAAAACACAAAGGCGCAGGCTCTTCACTTTCGGGAGCGGCATGGCCGTTGGTCCTGGCGCTCTGGTGCGCGGCCGCTCCGATCTCCGGCCGCGAGCCGTCGCTGGGCCGGGTCGAGGTCATGGCGCCGTCAACGCCGCGGACGGATGTGTACACTACCGTCGCAGTGGTGGCGCGGACCGAGACGTGGGACATTGACCGGGACTTCCGGGGCGAGGCCTGGCTGTGGACCGACGGTCCCTGGATTCGGCCGTTCCACGTCAAGTTCGTTGCCGCTGACCGCGGGGTGATCTTCCAGCCGCTGAAGTTCGAGCTGCCGGCCTTGCAGCGGATCGAGGCCTACTCGCTGACCGGAGTGATCCAGTCGTGGTCGGACCCGGTGTTCCCGGTGGCGGACAACTACCGCGGCCCGCGCCTGTTCTGGGGCAAGCTCGGCGACTGCGCCGCGCCCGGCCTGGATTTCTGCATCGCGGAGCACGGCGAACGGCCGCCGGCCGCTGGGCCCGGCAAGCCGGCCCTCGGCGTCCCCCTCTTGATCACGGGTCTCAGCAAACAGGCCGGGGCCGAGACGTGGCACATCATCATCAATCCGGGCCTGGACCCGGCCGCGCAAACGGCGCTGGTCGAGAATTTGAAAGCGGCGGCGAAGCCTGAAAAGATTCTGGAAATTTTCGCGGAGCAGGAGGGCGGCCTTTTGCTCGCGGTCCCGCCCGTCGGAAAAGGCCTTGCTCTCCCGCCTCATCTGCTGGTGGTGACGGGCCAGCCGGATGACGCCTCGCCGGCGGGTGGTTTCATGGAAGGATTCAAGAATTCATGGCCCGCGGCGCGGGGCCGGGGCACGGTCATGGCCGCGGTCGCGGACCGCGACGGGTGGATCGGGGTATGGAGCGAGGGGGATGAAGCTCCGAGCATCTGGAAGGCGCTCGGGCGGGGCGATGCTTACGCGTCCTGGGGAGGGCGGACTTTTATTGACTGGAAGGGCAATTTCTCGGCGGCGGCCGCGAACGGCGCTTTACGGATCATGGTCGCGGGCCGCGGGCCGCGGGAGGAGGTCAGCCTGCTCCGGGACAGCGGCGGGGAGCTCGGCCAGGCCGCGTCCTGGAGCACGGATGATTTCCGGTTGGACCGGTCGTTCCGTGGCGCTGCTCCCGGCGGCGCGTCGCGGTTCTTCATCGCGGTGACCGAGCCGGGGTCGCCGCGCGGCTCTCACGCGCTGGCCGGCCCGCTGCTCATAAAATAAGGTTCTCCACATTCGGGAGCGGATCGTCTTCAGGCGGGGTTAAAGAATTTACACGGATGAAAACGGATGGGATGGATGACACGGATCGGAACAATGTTTTCGGGACAATGATCCGTTCCATCCGTTATCATCCGTAGGCTTAAGGAAGAGAATAAATTCCGATGACCGGGAAAGGGTCGGGTTGATTCATGCCAACGGATTGAGGACGGATCGCACGGATGTCCGTTCTTTCCGATCCGTGGAATCCGTTTCAATCCGTCCCATCCGTGTAAAAATTCTTCTCGGCGCCGGCGGCGTATCCATCCGCTTTGCAGTGCATAGAACCCGAAATAACCGGCCCCGCCCCGGTTGGCCGGGGCAGGGCCTGGATCATGAGCGCGAAGCGTTATTTGGCTTTGTTTTTTTCCTTGCCTTTTTCCTTGCCTTTTTCCTTGCCCTTTTCCGCCTTCGCTTGCTTTTTGGCGGGCTTGTCCTTCTTGGCCGGCTTTTCTTTTTTCGCGGGCTTTTCCTTTTTCGCGGGCTTTTCCTTTTTCGCGGCCTTTTCCTTTTTGGCCGGCTTTTCGGTTTTCTTGCCCTCTGTTTTAGCGCCGGCGGTGCTGGCCACGGTGAGCTCGATCAGGGCCATGGGCGCGGCGTCGCCGCGGCGCACGCCGGTGCGGGTGATGCGGGTGTAACCGCCGGCCTTGTCCTTGAAGCGCGGACCCACGTCGTCGAAGAGCTTGGTCACGATTTTTTTGTCGGTGATCACGGCGGCGGCCTGCCGGCGGGCGTGGAGGTCGCCGCGCTTGGCCAGGGTTATGACGCCGGCGACCTTCGAAGCGAGCTCCTTGGCCCGGGCGTGGGTGGTCTGGATCTTCTCATGCCTGATGAGCTCGGTGATCAGGTTCCGAAAAAATGCGTTGCGGTGGCCGGTGGGCCGGCCGAAACGTCTGGACTTGAGCGCGTGTCGCATAATAAATCAGCTCCCCTTGGCGAATTTTTTCTCCCACCTGGGATCGGGAAAATTCTCGACTTTCATGCCCAGGGACAGGCCCATCAACCCCAGGACTTCCTTGATCTCGTTCAGGGACTTGCGGCCGAAGTTCTTGGTCTTGAGCATCTCCGGCTCGCTCTTTTGCACCAGCTCGCCGATGAGCCGGATGTTGGCGTTCTTGAGGCAGTTGGCGGCCCGGACCGAGAGCTCGAGCTCGTCCACGCTCCGATACAGGTTGGGGTCGATCTCGGGCGGGATCTCGTCCTCGTCCTTGACTTGCTCCAGGTCTCCTTTTTCCTCGAAATTGATGAAGATGGAGAGCTGGTCCTTCAAAATTTTGGCGGCATAGGCCACGGCGTCGGAGGGCGCGGCGGAGCCGTTGGTCCAGACCTCCATGATCAGCTTGTCGTAGTCGGTGATCTGTCCGACGCGGGCGTTGGTCACGCGGTAGTTGACCTTGCGGATGGGCGAGAAGATGGAGTCAATGGGGATGACGCCCACCGGGTACTCGTCTTCCTTGTTGCGCTCGGCCGGCTCGTATCCCTTGCCGGTCTTGACCCACATTTCCATCTTGAGGGTGGCGCCGGCGTCGAGGGTGGCGATGGGCTGCTCCGGGTTCAGGATGGTGATGCTGTCGTCGGCGGTGATGTCGGCGGCCCTGACCACGCGCGGTCCCTTGGCCTCCAGGGTCATGCTCTTTTTGAGGTCGCCGTGGTACTTGACGAGCACGTCCTTCAAATTGAGGATGATCTCGGTCACGTCCTCGGTCACGCCGGGGATGGTGGAGAACTCATGGAGCACTCCGTCAATCTTGACGGCCACGATGGCCGCCCCTTGCAGGGAGGAGAGGAGGATGCGGCGCAGGGCGTTGCCGATGGTGATTCCGCATCCGCGCTCGAGCGGCTCGGCGGTGAACTTCATGTAGTTCGGGCTGGTCGCGTCTCCCTCGGTCTCCAATTGATTGGGCTTGATCAGGTTCCGCCAGTTTCGATGCATTGATTGTCCCTCCCAGGATAGGGTTTGAGCGTGATCGGGCTCTTACTTGGAGTAGAGCTCGACTATCAACTGTTCCTCAATGGGCATGGTAATATCTTCGCGCGCCGGGAATTCCTTGATCACTCCCTTGAAATTGGCCGCGTCCATCTCGAGCCAGCGGGCCAGGTTGCCGCGGCGGGCCAGGGATTCGAGGGCACCCTTGATGGCCGCCGAGTCCCGGCTCTTTGGCCTGACCTCGATCACGTCGCCGGCCGAGAGCTCGTAGGACGGGATGTTCACCTTGCGTCCGTTCACGGTGAAATGGCCGTGGCGCACCAGCTCCCGCGCCTGGTTCCTGGAGAGGGCGAAGCCCAGGCGATACACGACGTTGTCGAGCCGCCGCTCCAGGTTGAGGAGGAGGTTATAGCCGGTGACGCCCTTCGAGCGCTCCGCCTTTTCAAAGCTCAGGCTGAACTGGCTCTCGAGCAGGCCGTAAATCCTCTTCACTTTCTGCTTCTCGCGGAGCTGAATGCCGTAGTCCGAGTGCTTCACCCGCTTGTCGCCGTGCTGTCCCGGCGGCTTGTTGCGGCGGTCCACCGCGCACTTGTCCGAGTAACAGCGGTCTCCCTTCAAATAGAGCTTGAGACCCTCCCTGCGGCAGAAGCGGCACACTGATTCTCGATACCGAGCCACTCAAACACCTCCTCTATCCGGCGCGCCGTTTGGGGCCGGCGCGTCCCGTGCCACCGGTTTGCAACCGGTGCGACCAAACTTTAGGGGCACGGGTTGGAAACCCGTGCTACTCAGCCTATACTCTCCGCCTTTTGGGCGGCCTGCACCCGTTATGGGGAATGGGCGTCACGTCCTTGATCAGGGTGACGCGCAGGCCCGAGGCCTGCAGCGCCCGGAGCGCCGACTCGCGTCCGGAGCCCGGGCCCTTGATCAGCACTTCCACGCTCTTCAGTCCCTGGTCCTGCGCCCGCCTGGCCGCCTCGGAGGCCGCCTGCTGCGCGGCGAACGGCGTGCTCTTGCGCGAGCCCTTGAACCCCACCACGCCCGCGCTGACGCTGGACAGGGCGTTGCCCTGCGCGTCGGTGATGGTGATGATCGTATTGTTAAAGGAGCTCTGGATGTGCACCACTCCGTGCTCCACCTGCTTCTTGACTTTCTTCTTGCCTTTATCTCTTTTCTTGGCCATGTTCCCGCCTTTTCTTCGAGGGGTGGCGCCGGCTTATAACCGGTGCTCCCGTCCGCCTTGATGGCACCGGTCAAAAACCGGTCTGTCCAGTTTCATGATCACTTGGGCCCCGGCGCCTTTTTCTTGCCGGCGATGGGCTTTCTTGGCCCTTTCCTGGTCCGCGCGTTGGTGTGGGTCCGCTGTCCGCGCACGGGCAGCCCGCGGCGGTGGCGGAGTCCGCGGTACGATCCCATGTCCATGAGCCGCTTGATGTTCATGCTGGTCTCTTTGCGCAGCTCGCCCTCCACCTTGAACTTGGAGTCAATAATGCGGCGGATGGCGGCGACCTGGTTCTCGTCCAGGCTGTTGCTGCGGATGGTCGGGTCAATTCCCGCCTCCTCCAGGATTTGGCCGGCGGCGGTCTTGCCGATCCCGAAGATGTAGGTCAAGGCCGTCCCGATCTGCTTATTGGGGATGTCCACCCCGGCTATTCTGGCCATCTTTCCTCCTCGCTCCTTCAGCCCTGACGCTGTTTATGGCGCGGGTTCTTGCAGATCACGCGCACCACGCCGCGGCGCCGTATGATCTTGCAATCCTTGCACCGCCTTTTCACCGAAGCCTGCACCTTCATGACTCATTCCTTCCTTTATTTTTTCGTCGCGGCGTCCGGGCCGTTACTTGCGGAAAGTGATCCGTCCCTTGGCGGGATCATAGGGATTGATTTCCACGGTCACCCGGTCTCCCGGCACGATCTTGATGTAATGCATCCTCATCTTTCCGGAGATGTGGGCCAGGAGCTTGTGCCCGTTGTCCAGCTCCACCCGGAAGTTGGCGTTGGGCAACGCCTCCTTGACCGTGGCCTCCACCGAGATTACGTCATCCTTCACCATGAAAACCCCTTGGCCGCGCCTGATTCTTCATCCTTTTACGTCCTGCTGCTTTTTCCGCTTGCCTTCATGGCCCGTTCACCAGGCGCTGAGCACGTCCGCTTCGCCCGGCGTCACGGCCACCGATCTCTCGAAATGCGCCGACGGCCCGCGGTCGGCCGTCACCGCCGTCCACCCGTCCTCCAGAACCTCGACGTCGGGCCGGCCCGCGTTGATCATCGGCTCGATGGCCAGGACCATGCCCGGGACCAGCTTCACGTTCGGCCGCGGCATGCCGCAGTTCGGGATCTGCGGTTCCTCGTGCATCTTGCGGCCGATCCCGTGGCCCACGAACTGGTACACCACGCTGAAGCCGTTCTTTTCCGCGTGTTCCTGCACCGCCCGGGCGATGTCCGAGAGGTGGTTGCCGGGAACCACGGCGGCCACCGCCCGCTCCAGGCACTCGCGGGTCGTGGCCAAGAGCCGCGCCTTTTCCTCGCTCACCGTCCCGATCGGGACCGAGACCGCGGCGTCTCCGAAATAGCCGTCGAGCTCGACCCCGAAATCCAGGCTCAGGATGTCTCCTTCCTTGAGCACGCGCTTCTCGCTGGGGATACCGTGCACGACCTCCTCATTGATGGACGCGCACAACACCGCCGGATACCCGCGGTAGCCCAGGAACGCCGGCTTGGCGTTCGGCACCTTTCCCAGGCTCTTTCGGGCCCGGAGCTCCAGGTCCATGGTGGAAACGCCGGGCCGCGCGTATTCCATAAGCTCTTTCAAGATCCGCACCACGATCCGGTTCGACCTTCTCAAGGCCTCGACCTCTTTCGCGGTTTTCAAGGTAATGCTCAACGCCTTTAGCTTTCCAGCGCCTTCATCACCGCCTGGGTGATCCCGGCGATGTCGCCGACGCCGGGGATGTCCTTGACCAGCCCCTTCTTGCCGTAATAGCTCTTGAGCGGCGAGGTCAGGTCGTGATAAACTTGGAGGCGGCTGCGTATCGTCTTCTCGTTGTCGTCATCGCGCTGGTAGAGCTCGCCGCCGCACTTGTCGCAGACGCCCTTCTTCCTGGGCGTGTTGAACTTGACGTGGTACATGGCGCCGCAGTTCTTGCAGGTCCGCCGGCCGGAGAGGCGCCCCACCACCTCGTCGTCGGGCACGTCAATGTTGATGACGCGGTTGATGCCGCGGCCCAGTCCGGTGAGCGTCTTGTCCAGGGCCTCGGCCTGGGGCACGGTGCGGGGGAAGCCGTCAAGGATGAAGCCGGGCTTGCAGTCGTCCTTGTTGAGCCGCTCCTTGACCATGCCGATCACCACGTCGTCGGACACCAGCTTGCCCGCGTCCATGAACTTCTTGGCCTCCTTGCCCAGCTCGGTCCCGTTCTTGACGGCCTCGCGGAGCAGGTCGCCGGTGGAGACCTGCGGGATGCCGTACTTTTCCGTGAGCCTTTTCGCCTGGGTCCCCTTGCCGCACCCCGGGGGGCCGAGCATGATTATGTCCATTACCGCTCCTCCTTCTTTCTTACTACCGGCGACGGCCCTTCATCCTCGGGCCCTTGGCGCCGAGGAAGCCGTCGTAGTGCCTGGCGAGCAGGTGCGCCTCCATCTGCTGGGCGGTGTCCATGGCCACGCCCACCACGATGAGCAGGCTGGTGCCGCCGTAATAGAACGGGATGTTGACCGTGCTGATGAAGATGGAGGGAAGCACGCAGACCGCGACCAGGTACAGGGAGCCGCCCAGGGTGATCCTGGTCAGGATGCGGTCAATGAATTCGGCGGTGTTCTGTCCGGGCCGGACTCCGGGGATGTATCCGCCGTGTTTTTTCAGGTTATCGGCCACGTCAATGGGGTTGAACTGGACGGCGGTGTAGAAATAGGTGAAGAAGATGATCAGGATGCCGTAAATCGAGTTGTACTGCCATCCGGTCGGGTTGAGCGCGGCCATGAGCCACTGGGCCCAGGTGGCGTCGTTCTGGGTGAAGAGGCTGGTGAAGGTCGAGGGGAACATGAGCAGGCTCGAGGCGAAGATGGGCGGGATCACGCCGGCGGAGTTCACCTTGAGCGGCAGATGGGTCTTGACGCCCTTGCTCATTCTCCGTCCCACGATCCTGGCCGGGTACTGCACCGAGATGCGGCGCTGGGCCCGCTCCACGAACACGATGGCCCCGATCACCGCCACCATGCCGACGCCGACCAGGGCGATGGTGAAGATGTTCTGCTCGCCGGTCCCGAACTGCTCCAGGACCTGGTACAGTCCGGCGGGCACCCTGGCCACGATGCCGGCGAAGATGATGAGCGAGATGCCGTTGCCGATTCCGCGCTCGGTGATCTGCTCGCCGAGCCACATGATGAGCGCGGTCCCGGCGGTCAAGCTGATGACGGTCATGATCCGAAAGACCCAGCCGCCCTGGGTCACCACATGGAGCCCGCCCTGTCCTCCGGACACCACCAGGCTCTCCAGCCAGATGGCGATGGTGGCGCTCTGCACCGCGGAAAGAACGATGGTGAAGTAGCGCGTGTATTGCGTGATCTTCTTGCGGCCGACCTCGCCCTCCTTCTTGAGCTTGTCCAGGTAGGGGAAGACCACGGTGAGCAGGTCGAGGATGATGGACGCGGTGATGTAGGGCATGATCCCGAGCGCGAACACGCTCATGCGCTCGAAGCCGCCGCCGGAAAAGGTATTGATCAGGCCGAACAGCCCGCCCTTCTGCTGCTCGAAGAAGGTGGCGAGGGCCTGCAGGTTCACGCCCGGCACGGGCACGTGCACGCCCACCCTGAAAGCCGCCAGGATTCCGAGCGTAAAGAGGAGCCGGCGCTGCAGCTCGGGGATCTTACCTATGTTGCCCCATGACATCGTCTACAATACCTCGGCCTTGCCGCCCGCCGCCTCGATCTTGGACTTCGCGGACTCGCTGAAGGCATGCGCCTTGATGGTAAGCGAATGCTTGAGCTCGCCCTTGCCCAGGATCTTGACGCGGGTCTTGCCCTTCATCAGACCGGCGGACTTGAGCTCATCGAGGCCGACCTCGGAGCCGGCCGGGAAACGGTTCAGGGTCTCCACGTTGATCTCGGCTGACGGGACCCGGAAGATGTTGATGAAGCCGCGCTTGGGTATGCGCCGCACCAGGGGCATCTGGCCGCCCTCGAACGAGCTGTGGGTCTTGCCGGTGCCGGTGCGCGCCCGCTGCCCCTTGTTGCCGCGTCCCGCCGTCTTGCCCCAGCCGGACGACTCGCCGCGGCCGATGCGCTTTTTCGGCCGCTTCCGGCCCTTGGGCGGCTTCAGGTTGCTGAGATTTACTCCCATCTTACTCCTCCACCTCGACCAGGTGGATCACCTTCTTGACCATGCCCCGGATGGCACGGGTGTTGGGCCGCTCCACCGTCTGGTGGAGCCGGGTGAGACCCAGGCCCTTCACTATGGCCTTGTGCTTCCGGGGCCGGTTGATGGTGCTCCGCTTGAGCGTGATTTTTATGGTTGCCTTCGCCATGATCCTGTACCTCGACATTCCCGGCCGGGGTCTTTAGACCTCGTCCGGGTTCATTCCGCGCCGCGCGGCCACGTCGTCCTTCTTCTGCAACCGGAGCAGGGCGTCGAACGCGGCCTTGACCACGTTCAGCGGGTTGTTGGTGCCGATGGCCTTGGTCAGGATGTTGTTGATCCCCGCGGCCTCCACCACCGCCCGCACCGGGCCGCCGGCGATCACTCCGGTGCCGGGAGATGCCGGCCTAAGCAGCACCTTGGCCGCCCCGCACACCCCGACCTGCTCGTGCGGGATGGTGCCGCCCTCGACCAGCGCCACCTTCACCATGGTGCGGCGGGCCTTTTCCACGCCCTTGCGGATCGCTTCCGGGACCTCTTTGGCCTTGCCCAGCGCGATGCCCACCTTGCCCTGGCCGTCGCCCACCACCACCAGCGCCGAAAAGCTGAAGCGCTTGCCGCCCTTCACCACCTTGGCCACCCGGTTGATGTGGACCACCTTGTCCCGAAGCTCAACCTCACGGCCCGAATAATCTATCGCCACGACTCACCCCCGCTCAAAATTCCAGGCCCGCTTCCCGGGCCGCGTCCGCAAGCAGCTTGATCCGGCCGTGATAAAGAAAGCCGTTCCGGTCGAACACCACCTTCTTGATCCCCGCCGCCTGGGCCTTCTCAGCCACCAGCTTGCCCACTTCCTTGGCGGCGTCCTTGTCCTTGGTGCTCTTGAGCTTGCCCTTGAGCTCCGGGGACAGGGTGGAGGCCGCCGCCAGCGTTTTTCCCGCCGCGTCGTCAATCACCTGCACGTAAATGTGCTTGGTGCTCCGAAACACGCACAGGCGCGGCCGCTGTGCGACGCCCCTGACTTTCCTCCGCACCCGGCGCTGCCGGATGATCCGCTTCTCCACGCTATTCAAGGCCATGGCCCTACTCCCCGATTGACTTCATTCGTCCGTTATTGAATCCGCTTCCCATATCGGCCCGGCGCCAAAGGCCCGCCGGCCCCGGTCTGACACTTACTTGGCCCCGCTGCCCACCGCGGCCTTTCCGGCCTTGCGCTTGATCTGCTCGCCCTGGTACTTGATGCCCTTGCCCTTGTACGGCTCGGGCGGGCGGTGCGCCCGGATGCTCGCCGCCACGTTGCCCACGAGCTGCTTGTCTATCCCCTGGATCGTGATCACTTCCTTCTCCACCTTGATCGTGATGCCGTCCGGGATCGGGAATTCCTTGGCGAACGCGAACCCCAGAGACAGCTTCAAGACCTTGCCCGCCGTCTCCGCCCGGTAGCCCACGCCCGCGACCTCCAGCTTCTTCTCGTAACCCTTGCTCACCCCGCTCACCATGTTGTTGATGAGCGAGCGGTAAAGGCCCTGCAGCGACCGGCTCTCCCGCGTCTCGTCCGGCCGGGTCACGTGGAGCGTCTGGCCCTCGACCTTGATCCCGGCGGGCTTCTTCAGCGCGAGCTTGAGCGCGCCTTTGGGGCCCTTCACCTCCAGCACCGGCTCCTCCCACTTCACCGTGACCCCGGCGGGCAGCGCCACCGGCAGTTTCCCTATTCTCGACATCGTATCCTCACTCCTCGATGCCCCGCCTGGCGATCGTCACCACACGGTGCAGATGATTTCCCCGCCCACCTTCTCCTTGCGCGCCGCCTTGTCGCTCATGATCCCCTTCGAGGTGCTGAGGATGGCGGTGCCCAGGCCGTTCTTCACCACCGGGATCTCGTCCACCGCCGCGTACACCCGCCGGCCGGGTTTGGACACCCGCTTCATCTCCACGATGCTCGGGACCCGCTTGTCGTCGTACTTCAGGAACACCTTGATGGACCCCTGCTTGTCGTCGTGGACCTGCTTGAAGTTCTTGATATACCCCTCGGCCTTGAGGATGCGCGCGATCTCCAGTTTCATCTTGGACGCCGGCACTTCCACCGCGTCGTGCCGCGCCATCAGCCCGTTCCGAATCCGGGTCAACATGTCCGCTATCGGGTCCGTCATCATGGCCGTATCCCTCCTTGCCTACCAGCTCGATTTGACCACGCCCGGGACCTTGCCCTGCAGGGCCAGGTTCCTAAGACAGATCCGGCACATGTCGAACCGCCGGTAATACGCCCGCGGCCGGCCGCAGATCGGACACCGGTTGTATCTCCGCACCTTGAACTTCGGAGTTCTCTGCGCCTTTAACCGAAGCGACTTCTTCGCCACTTTCTCCCTCCCCTGATTTTACGAGACCCGGAAAGGCATCCCGAGCCTCTGGAGCAGGCTCTTGGCCTCTTCATCGTTTTCCGCCGTGGTGTTGATGGTGATGTTCATCCCCGAGATGCGCTCGACCTTGTCGTAGTTGATCTCGGGAAAAATTATCTGTTCCTTGATCCCCAGCGAGTAGTTGCCCCGGCCGTCAAAGGCCTTGAGGCTCACCCCCCGGAAGTCGCGCACCCGGGGCAGCGCGATGTTCAGCAGCCGGTCCAGGAACTCCCACATCTTCTCGCCCCGGAGCGTCACCATGCACCCGATGGGCATGCCCCGCCGGAGCTTGAAGGTGGCGATGGATTTCCGCGCCTTGGTCACCACCGGCTTCTGTCCCGTGATCAAGGTGATCTCGGCCACCGCCGTGTCAATCACCTTGATGTTCTGCGTGGCCTGCCCCAGGCCCACGTTCACCACGATTTTCTGGAGCCGGGGCGCCTGCATGACGTTCTTGAACCGGAACTCCTCCATCAGCGCCGGGACGATCTCCTTCTGATACTTTTCCTTGAGCCGCGCCATCTTGACTGTCCTTTTTAATCTATGTGCTCTTCGCACTTGCGGCAGACCCGGATCCGGGTCCCGCTCTCCAGCTTCTGGAAGCGCGGCCGGGTCCGCTTCTGACACTTCGGGCACACCAGCATCAGTACCGACAGCGTGAGCGGCCCCTCCCGCTCCATGATCCCGCCCTGCGGCGCCGCCGGATTGCCCGGACGGTAGTGCCGCTTCTTGAAGTTGAGCTTCTCCACCACCGCCCGCTCCTTCTTGGTCTCGACGTTCAGTACCTTGCCGCGTTTCCCCCGCTCCTTGCCGGAAAGGACCTCAACCGTGTCCCCCTTCCGGATGTGTAACCGCTGCTGCATGATTGACCTCACAATACTTCCGGCGCCAGCGAGATGATCTTCATGAACTTCTTGGCCCGCAGCTCGCGCGCCACCGGCCCGAACACGCGCGTGCCCAGCGGCTCGAGCTGCGGGTTGATCAGGACCGCCGAGTTGTCGTCAAACCGGATGTAAGTCCCGTCCGGCCGGCCGATCTCCTTGGCCGTCCGAACCACCACCGCCTTCACCACGTCGCCCTTCTTTACCTTCGACGTCGGCATCGCTTCCTTCACCGACGCCACGATGATGTCGCCCACGCTGGCGTAACGGCGCCGGCTGCCCCCCAGCACCCTGATGCACATCACCTTCTTGGCGCCGGAATTGTCCGCCACGTTCAAGATGGATTCTGATTGAATCATGACCGCTCCTCCCAGCCCTTACTCGACCGCTTCCGCTTTCTTCAGGATTTTAAGAACCCGCCAGTGCTTGTCCTTGCTGAGAGGCCTGGTCTCCATGATCTGGACCTCGTCCCCGATTCCGCAGGCGTTTTTCTCGTCGTGCGCCTTGACCTTGTTCCACACCCGGATGTACTTCTTGTAGCGCGGATGCATCTTCACCCGGTCTATCCGCACCACCACCGTCTTGTCCATCTTGTTGCTCACCACCACTCCCGTCCGGACCTTGCGGTGGCCGCGCTTGTCTGTCTTGCCGGGCATGACCGCCTGTTCCATTACCTCTCTCCTCGCATTCCTTGTATCATTAGGGGCCGGGCGCCCTCATCGGGCCGCGGATGCCCTGGAGCGCGGGTTCCCTGGAGCGCGGGTGCCCTCACCCGCGTCCATTCAATTCGCTCGCGCCGCCTTGCCGGCCGCCTTCTTCATCGGGGCCCGGGCGCCCCCACCCGCGCTTGCCTTCTTCTCCAGGCCCCGCTCCCGGATGATCGTCTTCACCCGGGCCAGGTCCCGCCGCGTGCCCCGGAGCCGGGCCGTCGAGTCCAACTGCCCGGTGGCCATCTGGATGCGCAGGTTGAACCTCCCGCGCGTCAGCTCGTCGCGCTTGTCCAGGAGCTCGTCGTCCGTCATCTCCCTGATCTCGGTGGGCTTCATTACAGCTCCTCCAATTCCACGATCTGCGTGTGCAGCGGAAGCTTGGCCGCCGCCAGAGTCAGCGCGCGCTTGGCCATCTCGCCGGTAACCCCTTCCACCTCGAACAGGATGCGGCCCTTGCGGACCACCGCCACCCAGTCCTCCACCGCGCCCTTGCCTTTGCCCATCCGGGTCTCCAACGGCTTCTTGGTCAGCGGCTTGTCCGGGAAGATCCGGATCCACATCTTGCCCGCGCGCTTCACGTGCCGCGTGATCGCGATCCGGCCCGCCTCGATCTGCCTGGACGTCACCCACCCGCCGGAAGTAGCCTGCAGGCCGAAGCTCCCGAACGCCAGCGTGGCGCCACGCTGCGCGACACCCCGCACCCGGCCCTTCTGCTGTTTCCTGTATTTTGGTTTCGCCGGCGATAACATGCCTCAATTCCTCCAACTTAATAAAATGGTTTGTGGTTTGAAGTTTGAGGTTTGTGGTTAAACCACAAACCATAAACCATTAACCCTATAACTTAACCGGCGGCGCCTGCCCGCCCTTCCATACCTCGTTCTTGAACACCCACACCTTGACCCCGATCACCCCGTAGGTCGTCCGCGCCTGGATGTAACCGTAATCTATGTCCGCCCGGAGCGTGTGCAGCGGCACCCGGCCATCCCGGTACCACTCCCGCCGCGCGATCTCCGCGCCGCCCAGCCGGCCCGAGCACTGGATCTTCACGCCCTGCGCCCCGAACTTCTGCGCCAGGCTGATCGCCTTCTTCATCGCCCGCCGGAAAGCCACCCGCCGCTCGATCTGCAGCGCCACGTTCTCCGAGATCAGTTGCGCGTTCGTCTCCGCCGGACGAACCTCGTGGATGTTGATGAACACCTCGGCCTTGGTGAACCGCTGCAGCTCGTGCCGCAGCACGTCAACCTCCTGGCCCCTTTTCCCGATAACGATCGCCGGCTTGGCCGTGTACACGTTCACCCGGCACTTGGTCGTGCTCCGCTCGATCACCACGCTTGAGATCCCGGCGTGATAGAGTTTCTTCTTCACGTAATCCCGGATCTTCAAGTCCTCGTGCAACAGGCTCGAATAGCTCTTCTTCACCGCGAACCACTTCGAGTCCCACGTTTTGATGTAGCCCAGCCGAAATCCTATCGGATGCGTTTTCTGACCCAAGGCAGCCTCCCTTACCCTTTCTCGCTGACGACGATGATTATCTTGCTCGTCCGTTTCCGGATCGGCGTGGCCCGGCCCATGGCCCGCGGCATCCACCGCTTGAGCGTGGGCCCCTCGTTCACCATCACGTTTTTCACCACCAGGGCGTCGGCGTCCATGTCGTGGTTCTCGGAGGCATTGGCCACCGCCGACTGCAAGAGCTTCCGGAGCGGCCGGCTCGCCCGCTTGGGCGTTTGCTCCAGGATGGCGAGCGCCGCCGAGACCGGCTTGCCCTTGATGGTCTCGGCCACCAGCCGCACCTTCTGCGCGCTCATCCGGAGATAATTCAGTTTCGCCGTTGCTTCGGCCATGGTATCTGCTCCTCTTCTCTCCCCGGCCCGCGCCTTACGCGGTCTTGAGCTTGGTCTTCCGGTCGCCCGAGTGGCTGTGGAACGTCCGGGTCGGCGCGAACTCGCCCAGCTTGTGCCCCACCATGTTCTCGTTCACGAACACCGGAAGGAACTTCTTGCCGTTGTGCACGGAAAAGGTCATGCCCACCATTTCCGGGACGATGGTCGAGCGCCGGCTCCAGGTCTGGATCGGCTTCTTGCTCCCGCTCTCCCGGGCCGCCCTGACCTTTGCGATCACGTGCCCGTCAACGAACGGGCCCTTCTTCAACGACCTGGTCATGACCCCTCCCCTTACCCCTTCTTGCGGTGCACGATGTACTTATCGGTCCGCGCGTTCTTCCGTGTCTTCTTGCCCTTGGCCGGGAAACCCCACGGGCTCTGCGGGTGGTTGCCCTTGCCCCGGCCCTCGCCGCCGCCGTGCGGATGGTCCACCGGGTTCATGGCCACGCCACGGACGTTCGGACGCTTTCCCATCCACCGCTTGCGCCCGGCCTTGCCGATCTTGACGTTGCCGTGGTCCGGGTTGCTCACCTGGCCCACCGACGCCCAGCACTCCAGGAGCACCAGCCGCTGCTCGCCCGAGGGCATCCGCACCTGGGCGTACTTGCCCTCCTTGGACATGAGCTGGCCGAAGGTCCCGGCCGACCGGATCAACTGGCCGCCCTTGCCCCGCTTCATCTCCAGGTTGTGGATGATCGTGCCCAAGGGGATGTTGCGGAGCGGAAGGTGGTTGCCCGGCTTGATGTCAACGTTCTCGCCCGCCACCACCTTGTCTCCGACCTTCAGGCGCTGCGGCGCCAGAATGTAGCTCTTGTCCCCGTCCGCGTAATGCAGAAGCGCGATCCACCCCGACCGGTTCGGGTCATACTCCAGCGCCGCCACCGTGGCCGGCACGTCGGACTTCTGCCGCTTGAAGTCAACGATCCGGTACGCCCGCTTGTGGCCGCCGCCCCGCCACCGCACCGTGGTCCGGCCCAGGTTGTTGCGGCCGCCCGCGCTCTTGAGCGAGCGCACCAGCGACTTCTCCGGCTCCTTCTTCGTCTGCTCCTCGAACACCACCGCCGTCATGAAACGGCGGCCCGGCGAGGTCGGCTTGAATGTCTTAAGCGCCACGACTCATTCTCCTTTTGCTTATGCTCCCTCGTAAAAGTCTATCCGGTCGCCCGGCCGCAGCGTGACGATGACCTTCTTCCGGTTGGACTTGTTGCTGAACGTGTGGCCCCGCCGGATCGGCTTGCCCCGGAGACGCATGCTGTTCACCGACAACACCTTCACCTTGAAGAGCTTCTCCACCGCGTCCCGCACCTGGGTCTTGGTCGCCCGCCGGTCAACCTCGAACACGACCTTGTTCAGCGACTCGTCCATCTGCGTGCTCTTCTCCGTGATCACCGGACGCTTGATGATATGGTAGATGGAAAGGCTCATGCCAGCGCCTCCTGTATCTTCACCGCCGCCTCCCGGGTCAGCACCAGCTTGTCGTGCAGCAGGATGTCCCGCACGTTGATGCCCTGCGCCCGGAGCACCTTCACCTTCCTCAGGTTCCGGGCCGAGAGCTCCACCGTCTGGTCCGCCGCCGGGATCACCACCAGCGCGCTCCGGCCCGCGCCAACGCCCGCGAGCCAATCCAGCAGAAGCTTCGTCTTCACCTTCGTAAGCTTGAGCTCGTCCACCACGATCAGCTTCTCTTCCTTGAGCTTGGCCGAGAGCGCCGACCGAAGCGCCGCCTTCTTCACCTTCTTGCCGACCTTGAACCCGAAGTCGCGCGGCTTCGGACCGAAGACCACCCCGCCGCCGCGCCGCACCGGCGACCGGAGCTCGCCCGCCCGCGCCCGGCCCGTGCCCTTCTGCCGGTAAAGCTTCTTGTTGGCCCCCGCCACCTCCGCCCGCGTCTTGGTGCAGGCCGTGCCCCGCCGGTGCTTGGCCTCCTGGTACACCACCACCTCGTGCAAAAGGTGCGTCTTGACCGGGGCGTCGAACACCGCCGGGTCAAGCTCAATCTTGCCCGCCGGGTTCTTGTGCGCGTCCATCACGTCGAACGTGATCGGGCCCGAACCGGTTGTCTTTTCGCCTTCCATGACTTACCGCCCGTTCCTAGAGTTTGATCTCAATATCTATGCCCGCCGACAAATCCAGCTTGCCCAGCGCGTCAACCGTGGCCTGCGTCGGCTCCAGAATGTCTATCAGACGCTTGTGGGTCCGGACCTCGAACTGCTCCCGGCTCTTCTTGTCAACGTGCGGAGAACGCAGCACGCAAAAACGGTTGATGTCGGTGGGCAGGGGTATCGGCCCGGCAACCTTCGCGCCCGTCCTCTTGGCCGTGTCCACGATCTCCCGGACCGACTGGTCCAAAAGATTGTGGTCATAAGCCTTAAGCCTAATCCGGATCCTTTGCGTCGCCATAAAAGCTCCCTTGTCTTCTTCTCTCTTCGCCGCCTAACTCTGAATCACTTCGTGCCGCCGGCTTATAACCGGTGCTCTTCCTAATAAGAAAGGAGCAACAAGGATGACCAGGATTCCAAGGATAAGAAATAACAACAATTCTTATCCTGTTTATCCTAAATATCCTTGTTAATTCTCTTCTTACTCAATTACCTCCACCGTCACCCCGGCGCCAACCGTCCGGCCGCCCTCCCGGATCGC
>Ga0307378_10004252_pt1 | contig 20552 bp, 25 predicted proteins | sample UN1MG_FD_202238 | JGI IMG/M metagenome (GOLD analysis project Ga0307378, IMG submission 202238) | Soil microbial communities from Risofladan, Vaasa, Finland - UN-1 | ecosystem: Environmental > Terrestrial > Soil > Coastal area > Acid sulfate soil | place: Finland: Risofladan, Vaasa | collected... | reverse complement strand
AAATATTAAAATTAGTTAAGTTTAATTTTCTCTTTTTAATAAGGCTTCCATTTCTTTTTTAATTTGAGAAATTCGAGCCGTTGTTATTGTTTTTTTTTTTCTATATTTTAACATCTCTATTATATCTTCAGGACTAAATTTTTCTCTTAATAATTTAAATATTAAATATTTTATATCTCCTGATAGAATTTTTTGCATTTTTTTGAAAAAATTCTCCTTATATAAAATATAAGAAATAAGGAAGAAGAAATAAGATACGTTAAAATTGTTTCTTAAATGTAGTTAAGAAATATTTAATATAGGTTACTAAGACATAGACGAAGGAGAAAAAATTATCAATTTTGCATTTTTTTGCATTTTTTTGCATTTTTTTCGAAAAATTTCTCCTTATATAAGATAGAAGAAATAAGGAAGAAGAAATAAGGAACAATTTTTTGCATTTTTTTCGAAAAATTTCTCCTTATATAAGATAGAAGAAATAAGAAATAAGAAATAAGGAACAAAGGGAGAAAAAAGGAGAAAAAATTGATTTTAAATTTTTTCTATCCCTGAAACTTTTTTTTAAATGTAAAAAAAGAAGAGTAAGGCGATTATTTTTGAATTAACAACTTCACTTTTTTTCGTCGTATTTATAGATTACAAAAACAAAGCTCTTATTTTACCTCTTCCATTAACAACTTCTAAAAACAATGTTGTTAATGGGATTTAATGAATAGAAAGCGTTATATTCAATTATAATAAAGAAGATTTTTTTTGTCACAACTCTTGTTGAAAAAAAAAAGGTTTTACTGGAGAAAATTCAAACTAGAGTGATACCCTTTTCATCTTATATAAGAAATAAGGAATAAGATGAAAAACACTCTCACCCTGATCGACATTTCATGTACATTTCCAATATCACTGAAAAACGAAATGAGAAAAAAAAAAAAAAAAAATAAAATAAAATCACTTCTATAACGACTATAAATCTTGTACTACTTAAATTTTATTTTCGCCTCCCAAAAAAAAAAAAAACCAAGAATGCAGTTTACGATGATTACAACTATAAGAGGTTGTTATAGGATCGGTGTTGTTAGAAAACAATTTAAATTTCTTAATTCATTTTTAGCTGGGGTAAAAATAATTCAGGTCCTTAACTTTATACCGTTGGTACCTTTTTCAAATCTATTGTTATTATACATCCTATTAAATGCTATTTCTATATATTCTTTTTCATAATCTAATTCAAGTCCTTGGATTATATTATTTCTAAAACATGGTTTATTATTATTGTCGTTAAAAATTTCAATTATTCTTTCAATTACATCATTTATTTTTTTTTCATTATCCTGATTATTTTTTTTTAAAAAATTATCTATATTTTTTTCTTCCGATTTTTTTTCAATATCTGGCTTATAAATTAATTTATTTTCAATACTCTTTTCTAAGTTTATTTTAAATTCTTTTATTGCTTCTGGGTTAAATTCAACTCCTATATAGATTTTTTTATAATCTTTTTGTCTTGTCCAAAGTTTCATTTCATACTTTAAGCTATCATTTTCTGCAGTTAATTTATATGTCGATTCATAAGGCTCATAATTTATTTTTTTTCTATATTGATTATAAATCTCTAAAAAATAATTCCTATTAATGAGAAATGTTTCACTTGGTTTTGTTTCTTTGTTAGTAGGATGGTTAATTATATATAAATTAACGAAAGAAAATAAAGGACAAGCTAATCGGAAATACTTATTTTTTCTTTCGTCAATAGAAGGGAGTTTTAAATCTTTATCATTTAAAACGATTGATAAATTTGAAATAATTAATCCAAATAAATGTTCTATTTCTCCAGGATTGCTTTTAATTAAATTATCAAAATAATCTGGATTTCTTTTGTTTTCTGGAATTGGATCGCCTCTAACGTCTATAGTATAAAAACGTCGCATGATGTCTTTTCGGTCTGTATCGGCAATTATCGGCATTCGATTACATGCATAAAAATGACTTATTGTGTTTAAAATAGATCCTTTAAACCCGTGTTTTTTGTTAATATTAATTTTTTTTTCAGTTAGTCGGTTAATTTCTGAGGGGTCTTCTAAAGGACCACCTGCAATATCTCCGTTAGTGTTAATTAAAACGTCTTGTAAAAGTCCCGATTCAAAATTCGTATTTTTAGCACATAAAAAATGAATATTACCGTGAGCTATATATAAATCTCCTATAATGTATTCTAATATCCTTAAAATAACTTCACTTTTTCCAGTTCCTGATGGACCTACTAAAAACGTAATAATTTTATATTGATATGGTTTTCCTAACAACGCTACGCTATATAATTTAAATAAATGAATTAATTGTTCTCCTAGTCTTAGTTTTAAAGTATTTAACAATATTTTATTTTTGGTTGTAATAAAAGGATTAAAATTAATATTTAATTGAAAAACGGACTTAAATTGATAATTATGAGGGTATAAAATCCATTTTTTATTTTTAATATCTGAAATTTTTAAAATTCCATTTTTTACATTTATTATATCAAAATCTAATAAATCTTCTTTAATATAACTTCTAATGATTATTTCTTTCGTTATTGTTTTAACTCTTCTAATAAAATAAACATCACCGGCAACTTGTTTTACATAAAAAGGAATTTCGTTTATAACCAATTCTTCAATTATTTCTTCGGGTTTTTTATTCTCTTTTATATATACTCCAACTTCGTTATAAAGATAAATATAGTTAGTTTTATCTAATATAAACATTGGATATTTTTTAATAATTTTATTCATAAAATCTTCAATATTAGGTAATAAAGTTAAGCAAATTGATTCACGAGTTAAATTACAGTTTTTTTTAAAAGCTAAAAAGAATCCTGTGATTGAACCGGGTCTATTTAAATCTAATTTTGAAGCTAGGAGGCTGATTTGTTTTCTTGTTATAGAAAGTAAATTTAAGTCAATATTGTGTTCTTTTGCTAGATTTTCAACATAAATAATTTCGAGTTGATCGTTAAACCACGATTTTTCTCTTCCGTTTTTTTCTATCATTGTTAAAATGAAATTATTAATTACGTCAGGTTCGAAATTGCTCACTTTTTTTAAAATGGTTATAATTGTTTTTTCAGGGGTATCGTGGGTTAAATTTCGAATTAAATCATCGATATTATCAATATTATTTAGATTTATTTCTTTTTTTTTTTTTTTTTTATTATGCCATTTTTTAAAGTCTTTTTTTTCACACATAACCCCCCCTTTTGCGGGATAAGTAGCAGTTGTTTTGGTTTCGTTGTAAAATTGGTCATATAGCTTCTCACGATTTTCTGATAATGGAAGTTGATATTCAGGAAATAATTCACCAAGTGTTTCATTAGTAAGAGGTAGTGTTTTTTTCCTTCTAATCCATTTGATATGGCCGTCTGTTTCTTTAAAATCATAATTAGGTTGTGTTTCTTTTAATAAATGATGAATTTCATCATTAGAAAAAGCATTATTAACACATTCTCGGATAAAAGCATCCCAATAAGCAAATTCTTCACCCCCAGTTTTATTGTGTTCAATTCCATATTTTTCAATTATAATTTCTCCTAATGCAATTGCTTGTAATGGTTTTCTCAGTTCATTTTTTTTATTTTTAAGTGTGTCTTTTTCTTTTAAATTTGCAGGATTGGTCCAGTTTGACAGAAAAGTTTCAAATAATTGATCATTTATTTTAAAAATGGGAGAATTGTTATAAACTTCATATTTTTTTTTCTCTATTGAACTAGGAGGAATTACAACATATTTGCCTTCTCCTTGAATGTCAAGATGGTCAATATTCACCCTTTCTAATTTGAATTTACAATTTAACCCTTTATTTTGTTTTAATTTTTTGTATATATCCATAGATTCTAATTTAAAATAAAAATGTAATCCACCTGAAGGTGTTTTAACAATATAAGTATCTAAAGGGATGTTTGGAATGCTATTAATGATCTTTTTATATAACTCGTAAACTTCTTCATTCGTTAAATAATTCCCCGCTTCCTTCCATTCTTTTGGAAGATCAAAATCAAAAACTACTAAATTATCACTTATGGATCCACATATCGCTCCGTAATTATTATTGTTGTAATGTTCTAATAATGCATCAAAAGAAAATTTCGCCTCTTGATATAGTTCCCATCGAACTGCAGGTATTTTTTGATTTTTCATTAACGGAAATATGTTCACATTCTCATTTTTTAAAAATTCAAGATTTTCATTGTTTTTATTCATTTGAATTCACTTATTCATTGTTTTTAATTCTATTTTCAGGTAATGCTTTTAAAAACCAATCTGGAAAATTTCTTTTTGGAAGGTTATTAAAGCTACTATCAATAATATAGAATGTAGCATAATCCGTTGAGCTTCTGATAGCTCTTCCATACATTTGGATAATATCTCGTGTAGTTTCTTCGTTATACCATACCCAGTCTTTTTTCTTATTTAATAGATAATCAACTCTAGCGTTTTTTATGTTAGGATAAGGTATTTTCAATAAGATTTGGAATCTACATAAATCATCTTTTAAATCTACACCGTCTTTTATCGAAGGAGAAACAAGGATTTGTTTTTTTGAGTTAACCCATTGATCAATTATACTTTCACTTACTTTTTCTTTATGAAGAAAAAGGTTATACCCCTTTAAATCGTCATAAAGCTTTTTAGCTCTACTATAGCTTTGAGTGTGAATAACTCCTTTTTCACTACCATGTTTCTTAATGATTGATTTAATACTGTTTATATTAGCATTCCAATTCTTTTTCTCTTCGTTATAGGTCATTTTACCATTCATATAAGCAGTTATAATTTTTCTGTTTTCTATTGGAAAAGTCATTGGAACCGAATGAAATTTAAATGCTTTGTCGTTTAATCCTATACGTTCTAACCATTTCACTACATTATTTCTGTAAGGAATTGTTGCACTACTTAAAATGATTTTATTCGCTTGTCTCCATAATTTTTCTTGTAAAAACTTATCAATTAAAATTGGACTAAATAATCGAGGTATTCTACTATTATATTCACCATAATAGGTTAAATTAACAGTCCATATCCTTCCTTCTTCTATTTCTTCTAATATATTTTTAATTCTTCTTGATAAATTTCTTAGTTTATCAAGATCACGTTCATTTTGGCATAAAGGTCTCCATTTTGTTGTTAATTCTTTAAATTTCATAAAGAATGGTAAATAATCTTCAATTTGTCGGCTATTTGGTAAATATTCTTCTATATCTTCTTTCCAAATTTTTTCTCGTAATTCTTCTCCAAAAGATTTCGGTAAGATTTTAAAAGATATAGTAAATCCAGCAAACAAATTAGCTACTTGATTTTCAAGATTATGACATTCATCAATAATTAGTAAATTCCTTTTTGGAAAATAATTAAGATAAGAATTAATAATCAACATTGCAAACGTTAAAATTGCTATATTTGATTCAGACGCAGCTTCTTTTTGTTTTTGATATGTACAATTTTCCATTTTAGAGCATGTTTTTTTTTTTATTCTTCCAAAATCATCTTCAACTTGAACTCCAGTTCGATATGGACATATATCACTATCTAAACCAGTTTCTCTACAACGATAATTTCTTCTTCCCAGAAATGCTATACAATCTCCATATCCTCCATCAATTGCTAATTTTTTTGGACAAAAATCCTTAGATAATTGATTAACTAATTTAACTTGAGGAGTAGTATAAAAAGAAGGTTTAAAATAATCTCCAAGTGCAATATTAACGGGAGATTTACCAAATCCAACTGGACCATCAAGAATAACTACTTTGGTGCCATTCTCAAAATCTTTTACAATTTTATTTAAAATCTCCTTTTGATAAGGTCTAAATGTATCAAAAGGGAAATACTGTTCAATATTATTATTATGTACTTTTTTTGTCATGTTTTTATCATTTACATTCATATTATTATAATTTAAAACAAAAAATAGCAATTATCATGCTCGATAATTGCTTTAAATAATTAGTTTTTAAGTTCATAGTCTCTACATTAATCTTTTTTATTAAATAGGTATTTCGTATTGGATTTCTCTCCAGTTCTTGTCATTTTCACCTGATCAGATATTTTTATCTGATTTTCTAAACAAAAAATTGCTAATTCTTTCGAAGCTGTTTTTGGTAATTCTAAGATATACGATTTATTTAATTCTTGAGCAAGAATTTTCTCATATTTGTCCGGATTAACTTCTTGGATATAATCGGTTATTTTTTTGTTAATAGATGTTATATCTTTTAATAGAACCTTCCATTGAAATTTTGGGCTTGCTTTTTTTCCTTGATATTCTTTTTCAACTTCTTCGGGCTCGAAATTTACTATTTGGTAGGAAAATTCAAATCCGTTATCAAATCTGAGGAAATTTCCTCCAATTTCCATTTTTGCCATTTCTTCAAGTTTCATAATATCAACCTCTATAAGCTATTGTTTTCAATGGTAGGGATTTTAAATCCCTTTATTGTACACATTTTATTTTTTTTGATAGATTTTGAATGGTTATAGCAATTGCAACACAAATCCCCTTCCCATTTCATCGAATGCATAGTTACTCCACATTCCACACAGGTAAATGTGGTTAAATGTGAAGTATTTTGCTTTTTATAAGTTTCTAAACAACTATAACAGGTCTCATATTTTTCATCAATCGTTTTTTTACAGATTTTACAAATGTTCATTATTCGTTTAACCTCATTTCATTCATCTTTAGGTGTTTATATGTTTCGTATATAATTTTGGCTTCGTGTATAGCGTCATCAAGGGCACGATGTGTTTCAATATTACTTTCGTTTGGGAAAAAATAGTGATAGGCCTCCCTAACAGAAGGCCATTTATAATCCTTGGCGTAACAAGAAAAATTCGAGATTTTCAATATGGGGGTTAATTTTAACATTGGATCCCAAAATTTTTGCTTTATCTTAAAATTCCTAAATTCCAAAAAATTAAAATCGAATTTTTGATTATATGCCGTACAAGGACAATTCAAATCCAAAATACTCTGAAGTTCTTCCCTAAAATCCTCTAAATAGGGTGCATTTATAACGTCTACAAATTTCAAATCACTGTTTTGAAAAATCCAAGAATTATCATCAAAATTTTTATTTTCTTCCTGGCAAACGATATTGAAAATAGGGTTGATATCACCTGTCTCTAAATTCAAAAAACACAAACCCACTTCACAAATCATATTAACTTTAGGAGATAAACCCGTAGTTTCAATATCAAGGACTTTAACAACGTTATTAGCTTCTTTTTCTTTCAATTCACTCACTCCTTTTTTAACACTTTTCTTTTTTAACAAATATTGAATTTCCATCGTTATCGTAATTAATCTGAAAATTAATTTTTCTTTTAATATATTTATCAACCATTTCTTCTGTTTCTTCATCACGTTTAGGTTTATATTTAATTTTTTGGGGCATTAAATTACCCTCGTTATCAAAATCCACTCGTTTCACTCTCCAAAATATTTTTTTAAAATATCATCTAACTTTTTCTTACAAAAATTTACATTTCTATAATTCAGAGATTTTCGCAAAATCTTCAGCTCGCTTTTCAGGTCCTCTGACATAACGGTGTGAACCACTTTAATAATCACCTAATAGAAATCGCAATAATCCATATTCTTTAAGTCTCAAATCGTCTTTTGGGAAGAATTCACAATACTTTTTCAATATTTCTTTTAATGTATCTTCGGTAATCTCAACCTGATTTAGTTTCTCAAACTTAATCGAGAAGAACAATAACCACACTGCTTTAAGAACGGTCCTTTTAATTTTTCGAGTTTCGGATATCTTCATGTTGTATAAGCTCTCCCGAATTTCGTTTTTTACCTTATTAAAAGGAGCAATTTTTCTAAGAAACGCTAATTTTGTCTCTTTGATTGACATTTTCCCATTTTCAGGACAGAAAAAGATTATATAAAAAACAAAACTATTATATAACTATGAAAGAGTAGAATATATTGAGGAGTAAAATTGTCAGATAGGACGAGTTTCACTCTTAAAATTTTACTCTTTCTCTTTTTCTTTTCCGAAGCCTCCTTGTAATTCGAATTTTAATGTATCAATGTTATCATTTATAATCCCTAGCTTTTCCTCTAAATTTTCCCAGGATTTTATTAGCGTTTTAAGTATCTCTTTGTTTTCATTAGTTTCTTTAACTTTACTCGACATTTTAATCCTCCAATTGTTCGAATTCTTTCATTAGAATTTCCTTAGTTATTTTTTCTATTGTTGTTTCTTTCTCAGTGGCTCTTTTTTTAATTTCTTTATGCAAAAGCTTGGGTACGAATATACACTTTCTTTCTTCCATTTTTCTAACCATTTTTTATTAATTTATAAAATTCTAATTTAATAATAAAAAATTATTCCCGCTATATTTAACTTTTTGTTCCGTAATCAGTTTCTATTAACCATATAATAAAGACGTCAAACAAGAGTAAAGGATTAGTAATTTTTTAACAATCTTAGTATTTGTAAACAAAAATATTTGAACTGTTAAACAGTTGCTAGCAATTATGCGATGCAAATCTTGGTTTATGTGATGACAATTTTTGGTCAAACCACTCGTCATATTAACGATCGTATAATTGATTCTCTACACGAAATACCCATATAGGATAAAACTTCAAGTAGAGATTTTTATTCTATTAAAAGCTGCTTAACTATAAAATAAAAGGTTTGACTTTAACAAAGGGTATGTGTTTGACAAAAATCGCTAGCCAATCATTTACTTATTTTATATAGAGTTCTTAATTATGTCGTTAACTTATGTAAATTTTAAATATCTCAAAAATTTTTAATGCTTTTATTATTGCTAGCAACTGTTAAACCGGCTCTGTTTTATATCTACAAAAAAATTATCTGTTTTGGTCAATAATAATATTGATAATTAAAAGAAAAAAAAAAAATTAGATTTGAATATCCTGGTATGGATACCATTTATCGTACAATTCTAAGTATTGATTGTAGTTTAGCTTTACGTAAGAATTATAATTTACATTCTCAACTTTATGATTTAAGAGAATCTTAAGAACTCGATCAGGACACCCCATTTTAAACCTTAGGGTATTCAAAGTTCTTCTAAAAGTATGACAGGTTACGTTCTTATTTATCTTTAATTCTTTTGTAATTGTTTTTAAAATCATATTAAAAGGTCTTTCACTAAATCTTTTCAAATGATTAGAAAGAAAAAACGCCTTAGAATTTGAATTTCTTAATTTTCTCTGTTTAAGGTAAATTCGTACATGTTTGGCTAAATCTTTAGAATAGTAATAAATTGCTTCTCTTCCATATTTTTCGATTGTATTAAAGTATCGTTTTTCAATATTGATTTTATCGTAGTCTATATTAATTAATCCCGACTTTCTAACACCCGTTTCAGCAAATATTCTAAATATTAAATAATAATGATAATTTGTAAGTTTACAATAATCTAATATTTGCTCTACCTCTTCTTTAGTCATAACGATATCTTTATTAGTATTTGGTTGCTTATGGTCTATACCGTTCCAATTTATTGAGTGTTTTGGGATAACTACTATGAAATTATGTTTTCTGTAATACTCCATGCAAAAGTTAAGTAAACTAATTAATAAAATCCATTTCGTTTTTTTTGTATCTAAACTAATCGTTTTAAGGTGTTTAAGATAATCAAAATAGTCTATTAATGTATCTGTATCAATATCAAAAATATGTTTCTTAAATCCAAAATATTTAGATTCAAAAAAATAATTTAACGATGATTTTCTTGTTTTAACAGATTGGTTTGAATGTCTGTAATGATTCAAATACGTTTCAATAATTCCCTGATTTGATGGCCTATTCATTTCCATTTATACTTACCTCTTGGTGTTAGTTCAATTAGATCGGCTTCGTGAAGCTCAGAAATTATCGAGAACACAATTTCCTTATCTAATTTTGTTTTATCTATAATTTCTTTAGGAGACAACATATTATGTGCTTTAAATAAATTAATAATAGTGTCTTTTGCAGTAGAATCTGCTCTTATTGAGAATTTCTTAATCAATCTTAAAGTATCGTTCATTTCGTTCAGGATATTTGTTCGCTTTGATGTAAGTTCTTGTAATTCTATAATATTTTTAGTATTTTTTTTTATTTCTTCCATTAAGGCCGGATTTATTTTTAAGGCCCCCTTATCTTCAGACATCTCAGGATTCTCTATTTTTTCAATTCGCTTAAAGATCGCTTCTTTACAAAAGTTAGACATACTATTATGAGTTTTTTCAGCAAATTCTTTTATTTTATTTTTCTCCTTTTGGGATAAAGATATTTGGATAAAAATTCTAATATCAAACTCATTTTTACATTCTAAACACTTATAGATTGAAAAACTTCCTTTCATTTCAGCAAGTTCAATATTATCGCTTTTACATTCAGGACAGATTATTTTTTTATTTGACATTTTTTTTTCACTTTTTTTTAAATCATTTTTAATAATTTTTAAAAAAAATTAATTTTTGATTTTTTGGAACGGTAGTAAAAGCCTTTAAATATCATTCTGTGTAGATTTACATGTAAATCCAAAAATTAAGTCACCTTTTCAATGTGAAATTTTTTTACATGCTCGTCAAAAAGTTCAAAAAAACTATCTTCAATATTTTTTTGAATATTTTCTAATGTTTCCTTGTCAGGATTTTCTAAAGTTAGTTCATTAAAAGAATTAAGATATTTACTATAATTATTAATAGTTTCTTTTAATTTCTTTTCTACGGGCTTCCATATATATTTAGTGAATCTTTTTCTAAATTTACGTTCTTTTTGTTTTAAAATATTATATTCTTCAACCCAATTTTCCATATCTTCTTGATATTCTTCAAGTTCACTACTTTCTCTAATTGAATCTATTTTCTCCATTTTTGTTTGTATAATAATCATTCGATTATTACGAGCCTTTCTTATTTTATAAGCACGTTTAGTATATTTAATAAATGCTTCTTCTACAATTTGAAGCATATCATTAGAATCCAGAGCATCTAATTCTGTTTTCTTATGTCCTTCAATAGTTTCTCGTGGTAGATTATATTTTATTACTTGATCCTCATTAATTCCAATTCTAATCACTTTATTATTAGGTCGTGGATATGCTCTATTTATATTAATAGGCATTGAATTTGTCATAGCTTCCCCTTGTTTATCCAAATCTGCTAAATATAATACTAAGAGTGGTTTTCCTGTTTTCTCTGCTTTTTCACACATTTCAAATATACGGGTAGTACTAACAAATCCTTGTCCAGGAAAAAAATCAATTGCATAATTTTTACAAAGTTCTCTAAATTGATTTTCTAAGGTTGTTTTTTCAATAGCAAAAGCAATATAATAAATATTAAGGTTATTTGCACCGTTGTATATAAATATATCAGGATTAATATTCTTAATATATTCTAAATATTTAAAAACCTCAATTTTCTCATCAGTATTACTATGTAATTCGTTATAAAAGGTTTTTAGTGGATTATCTGGAATATCCCAACTTTTAAATCCTAAATCGTGAATAGAGGGAGGGTTTCTTGTATTAATGTAAAAATTTTCATTAATTGTATATTTAATATCAATTTCTTGATTCCTTTGATACCATTCGTGTATTATTTCTGGATTTCGATTATCAATGATTAATTTCCAATCAATTAATTTTCTATATCGTGCTTCTGTAAGTGCATTTCCTAATTGAACGTTATATTTTGTTTCAAGTTGATATGATCTCCATCCATAGCCTTCATTATCAACAAAACAAGCTATTTTCCCCCATGCTCTATTTATGATTTGACATGGAAATAGTGGTTCTCGTGAACCTAACCAATAATGAAGTCTTCTGATATGAACTTCGTTTTCTCTAGGATGTATTTGAAGATACTCATATACTTTTCCGATAGCCCATTCAATTTGTTTATCAAGAGGAGACTTTTCATAATCAATTTTTTTGCTATTACACCATTCTTTTAGTTCTTCTTTTTCCATTTGAGAAACATCTTGATAATCAGTTTTTTGGTCGCTTTGAGTCATTTTTTTTATTTTTTCTCATTTTTTTTATTTTTTCTTAAGATCTTAGATTCATTTTAAACATATAAATGTTATGAGTAATTTTATAATAACCACTCTTACTATTCTATCTTTCATAACAATCTCATATATTTTTGTAGAATAATTAACTTCTAACCTAAATTGGAATCATGATCTTAAAATCTAGTGAAGATAAATATTTTTTGATAAAATTGAAAATTTAATGAAATTCGTAGAATCTTAAAGCATAACTAAGAGTTCTTAATTTCGGTAATTATATTTCATAGAACTCTTCTTTACTAATTTTTAAAACCTTATCTTGAGAAATTTCTATAATTACCAGGAGAAAAATTAGAGTAAAAAAAATTAGTTTAATTCTTCAAATTTAGCTTTTCTATCCTGGAGATAAATCTTTAATTCAGAAATTAAGGCCTTACGATCTAAAGTATTTCCTCTCCCAATTTCTTTTGATTCTTGTTTTATTATCATATTGATCTCTTGTTTAAATTCCTTGAATTCTTCAAGTTCTTTATAATGATTAAATAATGCTTGGATTAATCCCTCGTTAGTACCTCTCCAAGATTTCCCAGTAACTTTAAAATATGTATCTCTGTAATGATCTGAACTTGTCGCATAATTAGTTAAAACTTTATCTACAAAATCTTTAGCATTATCGTTTTGTTCGATGTCTTGTTTTGGTGGTTTTGGTGGTTTTAAGTCTTGTTTCTTAATAAGTTTAGGGGGAGCAACAGGTGGGTGAGCTTTCTTAGTTTTTAAACTACCAAAATCAAATTCTTTACTCATTAGTAATCTCACTCCATAACTGTTTTATTCGATCTATTTCCTGATCTTCAAGATTAACTTTAAGTTCATTTTCAACAAAAGCAGGAATTAATTTTTTAAGAATAATTAAATCGTTTCTTAATTTATTAATCTTGATAGAATCATTTGATTTATCTTCACCTGCTAAAATTTTATGAATTCTTTTAGAAAGTTTTGTTTTATTCCAAATATCGATCTCTTCTTTAGTTAATCGAATACTTTTCATAAAAGTAGTAGTACCATCATTTCTAGGATAAGTAGATTTAGGATGATATTTATCATCATAGTATTTTTCACCTGACATTTTAATCCCTCACTAATATTTTTGCTGATTGTTCTAATCCGTAATTGTTTTCAATTTTACTTACTACGTCAATTAATAAATCTCTAATTTTTGTTAGTTCCTCTGCTGAGGTTGCTAGTTCATAACATTCATCCTCTCTATTAGAGTTTTGATGGACTAAATATAAAGTTTCAGCTTTTTTACTAGCAGCTAAATAAGTAATTGCTCTATATTCGTCAGGTAACATATTATCAACCATAGTATCGATTATTAACCTTTTTCCTTGACTTTCTACCATTTTATTTTATCACCTTTAATTTGTATTATACAAATAATTTAATGATGCTTCCATATATAAACTTTTGTATACTACAAAATAATAGATTAAGAGTTAATAGGGTGTTCTATAAAAATAGTTAATAATTTGTATTATACAAACTTATAGATCAGGATAAAATTCATATAAAACTCTATTTGAAAAATTTGTTAGAGGGGCCAACGAAGTTATTGAAAAAAAATTAGAAGTTGGATTAATCCGAATTTAGAGAATTATTCAATTAAATTTTTATCTATATATTATATCAACTTTTAAAAAATCGTGCGAATTTTCACCTTAAAATTAGGTTTTTTTGTTGATTATATTGTGCAAATGTCTTGTAACGAATAATTATTAAGAAAATATGCATTAAACACATATTTTCCCAAAAATGCCATAAAATTTCAACCGATCACTTAGACAATCACTTAAAAGTGAGAAAGGTGATTAGAGGTAGGGAGAGTGTAGAATTCGGTCATTTGGATTCCCAATGAGTGTTTGAGAGAGGACTACCAACATTCTACTATTATTCTTAAAAAAAATAAAAAAAAGTTTTAATTAATTTTCAATTCAAGATATAGGTCCAAAGATCAATTTTAGCATTTGGTCTTTATTAAGATAATGTTCAAAAAAAGACAATGGATCGCTTTCAATTCCACCTATTTCGTTAGAGAGAAGCACCTCTGTGGTTTGTTCAATTGACCAATTTAGAAAATCAGCAATATTCTTTATTTTTTGATAAATCTCTTCTTTTATATTTATTTCCGACACGATTCGTCACCTAAAAATTAATAACTCGTTTAAATCCATTAGATTCATCAATTTCTGCACTAAAAACAGATTCTCCCAGAAGTTCGATTATTTTCTTGTCAGTATCCCAATTGTTAATTGTACATAACTTATCGAGTTTATTGTATAACTCTTCAGGTATGGAAACATTAATCGTCTTTTCTAAAGCTAAAGGCCCATAATTTTCCTCTTTTAATTCCTGAAGGTCTTTTAATTCGTAAAGCTTCCAGACCTGGAATGTAACGTTGTTTTTTTTGAGTAAACTAATAACTTTTTCAGAGCATTTTAAATGGATGTCGTAGCTAATCTCAATTTGGTTTTCAATTGATTTATTATCTTTTTTTTTGTCCTGGTCCAATTCAATTTCAATTTTTTTCATCTTTTTTCAAACCATTTTTTAGTTGATTTATTGAGATAAGTTTAGAAGCCTTGTTAGAATCGTTGTTTCTTTTTCTAAATGTTCCAAATGTATTTTTTCGTTAAATCCCACGAGATTAAGATGTATAAACTCGATTTTTTGATTATTTTCTTTAATTCGATTGTGTAACGAATTTATTTTGTCGAAATACTCGCTAGGTTCAGAATTTTTAACGATCTCATATATTAATGTGCAAGAAACACATTTGTATTTGATTGGGCGTCCTAACTCATCGCTTTCTATTTCTCTCCAATAGTGTTTACAGTTATTGTCTAATTCTACCGTCATTTTTTTTCCCTAAGTTTTTTGTTTTTTTCTGCAAAAAACAAATTAATAATAGATTGATAAATATTTAAACATTTCTGAACTTGGTTAAATCAAGTTTTAATATGTTCTAACATTATTTTTATTAATCTAAAAAATAAATAACTATACATGGTGAACAAGATAGAAACAACAGAAAGGATCAGAGGGATAGGAAACTCTCAGTATATCAATATTCGAAAAGATTTAATGGAATTGCTAGACCTAGAAGTAGGAGATTTTGTTAAGATTACGATTGAGAAAATAGAAAATAAAAAAGAGGAATAATATGATCTATTTTATTAAAGCAGGAAATTTAAATCAAATTAAAATAGGATATTCAAAAAACCCTAAAGCAAGATTTTATGCTATTAATTTAAGTTCTCCAATAAACTTACAGTTAATTAAAACAATTCAAGGAGAAAAAGATAATGAAAAAAATATTCATAAGAAATTTAGTCATATAAAGGTTAAAGGAGAATGGTTTCAACAAACAAAGGAATTAATGGATTTTATTGAGAATATAACTGATTTTGAAATAGAGAAAAAAAAGAAAAGACTTATTAGAAATAAAAGAATAGAAATGAGCCTATATGGTAATTTAATAAAGATAGGAAAAGGTTCTAAAGGTTTAATCATACCAATAGAAATGCTTGAATATTTGAATTTAGATGTAGGCGATGCTATAAAAATTACTATCGAAAAGATCGAAGACATTAAACCTAGAAAAATAGAACATAAAGAAACGGAAAAGGTCAAAAATAAATGAAAAACGGAAAATTATTTCGATTAGTAATAAAATTGGATGAGGTTGTCGAGGAAGAATTAGGTTTATTTACTGTTTTTAGTAATAAACAGATTTGCTCAGGAATCGATAAAATAAAAGCAACGCTAGATGTTTTTAACAACCAATTGAACGAATTTATTGAGAAGGTCCTTATTCCAAATCAGAAAAAAAAGTAATTAAAAAAAGATTTTATCTTAAATCTATATAGTTTTTCGTTTTACTCCATTTTTAAGTTAGTTTTCTTGTTCTAATATAAGTAGAGTTATTCTACTATCAATTATTAGACACCATTTTAACAAAGATTTATATCGTTTTTTAATTCAACGCAATAATAAGATAAGATAAGGAGTTTTGTATAACCATTATATGAAAACCATTTTTAGACTATACTCTATCGTGGAGATCGTGAAAACACTAATAAACAATCGAATTGAAAAATAGTTAAAGAAACTCTTTTCTTTTTTCGTTAAATAAGATATAATTTCTGAGATTTCTACGAAATAAAAGAGATTTCAAGAAAAATTAATATATTGAGATAGATAAATAAAGATCAGGGATCTCCAAACTTGGGTAGATGAAAAAATCACGTTGGAACGAGCTTGCTAATTTCCTTCCAAGTATATCTTAAACCGACTTCGGAAACGTCGCAAACCTTTGCTATCTCTCTTTGTAGTGTCTTTTGATTGTTTAATTTACTAACAAAATAGATAGTTCCCGCACAGATTCTTTTAGGGTTTTGGCCGTTAATAAAATTAAAAGGTAATTGATTTATTAGGTTCAAAACCTTTTTTTCTATTTGCAACCCTAATCCTAATTCATTTACGTATCGAGAAACGAAATGGTGAGGTGTCAACGGTTTTACTCTTAGATTAAACGTTTTTAACAACGAGCGATAGTTATTTTTAACTTTTTTAATCTTTGCGTTGCTCTCGTTTAAAAGATCGTTTAACGTTATAGGTAATTCGTATTTTCTACAAGCAAAATATAAACAGGCACACACTAAAGATTCAATTGACCTTCCCTTTAATAATTTAAGAGAATAAGCTTTTTTAAACAAAATTACTGCACATTCTCCCACGTGTTTGGGGAGGTCTAAATTATTAAAGATTTTTTTTAATTCTTTCAAAGAAGTAAGTATTGATTTATTTCTGTCGGTTTTAGACCAGGTATCCCATTTTACCAACCTATTAAAATCAGAATTGTATATATTATCGGGTTTGATAATCGTTTGAAAAGAAATATCGGGATTAAATATCGATTGAGGTGCACTATACGTAGATTTACGATTAACATCTTGAGTAGAATATATGTTTTTATCAAAATGTTCAATATCAATCTCTTTTTCACTATGGATAAGGCCACACATTTCACAAATAGTGTCTCCTCTGAAATCGTCTGAAATTACCGGCCCATTACATTCACGACAAGATAATACGGTATTGTCGCTGACAAAATCGATTTTGACACCATTATTAATTGTTTGCACCATATTTTTAATCTGATACGTTTAACTATTATTGTTAGGCTAATTAATGCCAAAAAATGAACTCAAATACCTATCAATACAGCAATAGTTTTGAGTTTCAAATTCAATTATCACCCTTATCTTCAAAATCTCTTTAATTTCAAATTCAGATTATTCCTCTACATCAAAGCGACATTCCACACCTTTGACAAACGGAAGGCTCGTCAGGATGCCTGTAATACTCGTTATAATATCCACAATGAAAACAAACGGCCTGAACAAAAATCCGATCTTGATTTTTTCTGAATATAATAAATCACCTTTTATTTAGAAATATCAATATTTATAGGGTTATTATAATCAATTTTAAATTGTTTTACCTTATCGTTGTGGTTATCAAATACTAGCAAAATTAACTGTACTTTATAGTCTAACGTTTGTAATAATGCTCTTTCGATTTCAGGGCGTAATTCTTCCTTGGTTATTAACCAATATGGTATACGATCAATTTTAATGTTTTTTAGAGAATAAATATAAAGCTCTTTATCGTCTTTAGTGTAAGTTAAAATATCTGGCTCCCCTTTCCCGGCCTCTTTTACTACGTTCTTGAAGAAATTAGATTGATTTAACCGTTTGTATATAAAATCCTCAAATAATTTCCCTTTATAATAATTTATAGCACTTTGTACTTTTTTCACGACCATTGAAATGCTGTTAAATTTTACCCCAAAATTATCAGCAATTTCTTGGAGATATTTCCCTTTTTCTCTTTCCTGATATATCGTTAAATCACGGTCTATATCGTGCCATTTAGCGTTTTTTCTAATTAAATTGAAAATTTGCTCATCGGTACAAGAAAAATCTTCGAAATAAAGATCTGAAATATTTTTAGGATGTTTTTTTTCTTTTTCCTTAAGAATGCAATAATGACAGTCTCCAATATTGTAATTAAGATCGTCTAATTGATTAGTAATTAAATATCCTTTTTTTATAGCTTGTTCACACAATTTAAACTGTTTCTCACGAGTTTGGATTGTTTCTTTACAATAGGGAATACACAATTGTTTATAGGCCCGTTTTTTTTTAAGATTGTTATGTTGAGCTATTAAGAATTTTAAAAATTTAGCATTTTTTTCTAAAGTATTGTAATTAAACACAATTTCCAAATTACAGCTAACCTTTCCTCTTATTAGTTGGTGATAATGATTAAATTCTTCTTCAGTAACTCCAGGAGGAATATTGTGATAATAATTTTTATACGCTCTGGAATGTTGTTCTTCAGCTTCTACAAACTCGTTAAAACTCATGAGTTTATTATTTCGTTCCTGTAACGGTAAATTATCGTACTTTTTATAAAAAGGGTCCATTATTATCTGTGCTTCGTGCATTTGTTCGTTAAATGGAGTTAAATGATTGTTGATGATGTGATAAATATCGATCCGTTTATCTCCTTCCTTTTCATCGTTAAAAGACTCTTCTAATCCCTCTTTATTCAAAAATTCGTTATACCATTCGTCAGGTTTAATGTTTGACGTTTGTTCAATCCTTAGCATTGTTTTCTCACTTTGTTCATATTCTTTATATTCTTCTGAATATATTTCAATTTTCTCTATATTATATAGGGTTTTCTTCATATTTATTTTTACTTCATATTTCAACATTTCAAAAAAAGTTTTGAACACTCTTACCTTCGGTAAAATCGTATTTTTATTATTTTTAATAATAAATATACTATTCTTAGGTATTTAGGGGTTAATAAACCGTCTTAAAAAGTAAGATTCTTGAAACAATAGCTCGAACCAGCAAATCAGAAGATATTGAAATATTACAAAATAGTAATAAAATAGTATTTCACGGGTTAACTAAGCGTTTTAGACTGTGATAAAATATCCCACTCTAAAATTGATTCTCTGCCGGTAAGGACATTGTTTTTTCAGTGTGATATTATGTCCCAGTGAAAAACCCTTGCAAATATGGAATATAAGAATATTCTTCCGTTATTGAATTAATAACGAAAGAATTGGCTTATAGAAAGAGATTATAAACTCGTTCGCCCGATATTATAATAATAGTGGATAAGGCCTTTTAATCTCTACCTGCAAGGGCAATATTTTATAGGGGGGACGGAAAACCCGTCTACAAAAATTTGATCTACACCTGTAAGGGCAATATGTCTTAAGTGACATATTGTCACCTAGATAGATCATTTGATCTACACCTGTAAGGGCAATATACTAAAAGTCTCTTGTTCTATAAAGTGTAGAAAGATAATTAATTTATTTGGTATTTTACTCTTGGAGAATTTTTTAAAATTAAAATCAAAGATTTTATTTATTTTAATTAAATTTTTATGGCCATCAGATCTGGATTATTTTTTTCGTTTTCAGGAGAAAAAATATTTTTGAAAAGTTTGGGCACCCAAACTTTTTTGAGAATTCTCATTTAGAATCCATAGCAAGATGTAAAAACGATTTGGATAGCATCTCCTAAACTATATAGAATAGGGTCAGAAGGGTAGAATCTTAGGGGCAACTGAGTTGCCCCTAACCAATTACCTATTTGAGCTTTATACTCCTTTTTTTGTAAGTTTTTCTTTTTTATGAATCCAGGTTGCAAGGGTGTTATACTAAAAATCTCGTATTCTATAAAAAGTAAAAAAAAAATTATCTTATTTGATATCTTCTCCTGGAATTTTTTTATAAAAAATGTCGATATTTTCATAATTGAAATTTCCGACAATTATTTTATCCATACTTGTAAGGATGTTATTTGAAGGGGTGGTTCAAAATGCACCAACCCTCTATTTGACTCTGAGAGGCATTCTAATACTACTTAAAAGCTTGAGAGGAGGATTATCAGAAGAGTTTTATCTATAGGGGTATGGGTATTTTCATTAGAAGCGATGCAAGCCACACTTGCAGTGTATTTTATCTATAGGGATAGGGGTAAGGGTAGCCTCAGATTCTTTAAGGGTAGGGTGTTATACTAAAAATCTCTTGTTCTATAATAGGTAGAAAGAAAATCGTATGATTTGGTGTTTTTCTCCTGGAATAGAATCCGGTTCAGTGATATAAAAAAAATTTGATTCTTTTTTCAAAAACCGTACTTAATTATTATAATATATAAATATCTATTTTCTAATCTCTAATTTTCTAATTCTTATTTTATAACGAATAGAAATCGCGTTCTATAGAGATTTAAATTAAGTTCATAAATAAAAAAATTAAGTTTAATTTTACATTCTTTTGTTTTTACTAACGGGTAATATATATTATAAAAATATTAAAATTAGTTAAGTTTAATTTTCTCTTTTTAATAAGGCTTCCATTTCTTTTTTAATTTGA
>Ga0307378_10004251_pt1 | contig 20552 bp, 21 predicted proteins | sample UN1MG_FD_202238 | JGI IMG/M metagenome (GOLD analysis project Ga0307378, IMG submission 202238) | Soil microbial communities from Risofladan, Vaasa, Finland - UN-1 | ecosystem: Environmental > Terrestrial > Soil > Coastal area > Acid sulfate soil | place: Finland: Risofladan, Vaasa | collected... | reverse complement strand
TTCAGTCTCGTTACTCGCGCAGAGCGTTATATCTATTCATTCCGTATTCCATCTGGGTGTGTTTTGCAACGGTTCTTAATGCGTCTATTTGGTATCTCAACTAATGGAAAGGGGAGCTCCCTTAAAAACAAAGGGGACAGGCCTACACTTTTGACAAAATAGATGGCATGACCTTTTACCCTCATGAATAAGGGGATAAACAAAATGAAGGACTCAACATTCTTAAAACCTAAAGAGTTCGATGCGGAAAAACACAAGAAAATAATAAGTCAACTCCGTCCGCATATGGATTTTAAAGAATTTGAAGAGCTGTGCTCACCAATAGCAAAGGACATACTGGAAAATTATGAGGGCTTTGAAAAGGTAAAGAAAGGGCCTCAATTCAAAGGTACCCCCTTTGATTTCTTCGGGTTCAAGGATGGTGAGCCCTATATAATTGAGTTGAAGTGCTCGCTTAAATATTTCCATACTCCAAGCGAAACCCAGAAAAGGAGGATGGAAGAGCTACTCAACAAAATAATAGGCTTGAGAATAGCCCTTCTCCAGGTGAAGGTTGGAAATGCCCAGTACAGAATACCATATAACGATGAAATGGATGACCTGTTTGAAGGAGCGGAAGCCCCTCTTGAGCCAATTGAGAAATGGCTCAGAAATCGAATGCGAAAATAAACAACTTGATTATATTCAGCAGGAAAAAGCCTGCTGCCGACTGATATTATTTAATTATACATTGTTATTATAATGCCACGTATCTCTCAAGTCCCTGCCATAAAGGGAAGCCAAAAGTGGATTCTGAAGCTGGTTAACGAAAAGCCAGATCTGTTGAACTCCCTCATCAGAACCCAAATCAATTTTCCAGTTACTGATACCATTACATGGCATTCCCCTATTGCAGAAGATGGGTATGCAGAGTATCAGGATCAGGCCTTCCTCGACCTTCTGAGTATTAAACTTCCCAAAGTATCCCTTTCTGATTTCTGGCCTTCGAGAGGCCCAGTCTGGGATGGGCTGGGGAGATCTGAAACCGGGGATGTATTCTTGGTTGAAGCCAAATCTCACATCTCTGAAGTGCTGTCACCAAAAACAGGGGCAGGAGTGAAATCCTTAAGGAAAATCAAGAAAAGCCTGGATGAAACAAAGTCCTTCTTGAACTCCAACTCCGAGCATGATTGGACATCGACTTTTTACCAATACACCAACCGCCTTGCGCACCTCTATCTACTGAGAGCACTCAACGAGGTACCCGCCTGCCTTGTATTTGTCTATTTCGTGAATGATAAAGAAATGAAAGGCCCACAATCAATCGATGAATGGAACGGTGCTCTCTCGCTGCTTACGTCATATTTGGGGATAGGCCGACATCGATTGAAAAAATACATTGCTGATATTTTCATTGATGTAGGGATGCTTTAAATAGCCTTATCTAAGAATAAAGGGGATAAATCTTTCTTTAACAGTTCTTATGCAGTAAATCGCTCTGGGAAGTACGAAATGAAGGGCTTTACCCCGACCGCAGAAAGCCACGGGCTTGCCCGTGGGGCTCCACCGGCGTCACGGATAATGATTGGTGTGCATTTCTCTCACAAAAGCCAGGGATTGATGAATAACTTCATTGAATTAAGAGCAGGAAAGGCTCATTTTACGTCCGAGCTTGCTTAAAGATGAGCAAATCAATTTATAAAGATGAGGTTTTAAGATGTTAATAGCGATCAGTGACATCCACTTTGTGGACGGTACCGCTGGGGAACACAATCTTCCATTCAGTGCTTTTGATAGCGTTTTCCTTTCGGATGTTGCCTCCCTGGCAAAAGAAAAAAAAGCAAAAGAGGTGAAGCTGCTTCTTTTAGGGGATATCGTCGATATGATACGAAGTACACAATGGTTTGATGTTGATCCTGAAGACAGACCCTGGGGCACCAGAGGCTTGAAGGACATCCCATCGCCACGCACACGCAGTACAACCGAGAAGCAGTGCCTAAAGATCCTGGGTCGGGTAGCTACAAGGAGTATGGCCAAAGAAGAGCCACCCGATTCGCTCCCCAGGGACACAATTCTTTACAAAAACTGGAAGACCTTCAAGCTGCTGAGGGAATTGGAAGAGCATCTGGCAAAGTGGTGCGGGAGAAGGATTCCTGTTCAAATAATTTATGTTCCCGGCAACCATGACAGGCTCTGCAATCTTTATCCTTCTGTGAGAGATGCACTGCGGGACATGCTTGGCCTCACCGTGACTCATGACAGTGTGGATGGGGACCCTGATGGTGAATGGTGGTACCGATATATTTACGGGGACGGAGATCACGGAGTGTTTGCCATGCATGGTCACCAGTATGATGTTTGGAATTTTGGAGGCGGCAATGACAGGAGCCGGGATGGCCACCTCCAGGTGCCGATTGGGGATGTGTTCACCACCGAATTTGCAGTCAAGATCCCCTGGATGCTCGATTCGCTAAGGAACAAATATCCCGAGATCACAAAGGAGCTGGTGGAAAGCACCAAGGACATAGATAATGTCAGGCCTCTAAGCAGCGTGATGGAGTGGATCTACTACCGGCTTAAGAAGGAAGACCACGGCACGATTCGTGAGGCCTTGGATGAGGCCTTTGACAGCGTTATCAAGGAGCTCCTGGACAATAAGCTCGTCAGCCAGTGGAGGAGCCCCCATACCCGCATTGACGAGGTTCTGAGGCTTGCCAGCAGCCGATGGTTGAGTTGGCTTCCCAAAGGCCTTGTGGACGCACTTGATACAGAAGACCTGCTCCCCCTGGTGATGGGCATGGTAGGTGGACCGGATGATCCCGAAAAAGATCCTTATACTTTTGCTGCCTACGGTGAGCGCATATGGCGGCAAAACCGGAACATTCAATTTATCCTTTACGGGCACACCCATATGCCTGTCCAACGTGCCATGGATGGGCAAGGAGGACGTGAGGTCTTCTACATCAATACCGGTACCTGGAGAACCCGCATCCACAAGACCATTGGATTAGATAAGTCACCCGACTTTGTGGACCTGAAGCAGATGACGTACACTGTATTCTATCGTAAGGATGAGGACACAAGAGGCAAGAAGCCAGAGACCCTTAGCTTCGATATATGGACAGGGACCAAGAAGAAACATTACAATTAATAAAGTAAGGGGAACATCTTTAAATAACTACATAACTCGATGAAAAAAGTGAAAGGGGCCGTTGATACAGAAAGTGCTTAACGTTCCTTGCGGCAGTAAATGAAGGGCTTTACCCCGACCGCAGGAAGCCATGGCTTTAGACCCGACCTTTTGTGGTCGGGATTACGGTCGGGATGTCGTGCCACTCAGTCCCGCCATTCGCAAAGCGAAGCAGTGAATCTAAGTGGTGCCACGGGTCGTTCGACCTAGAGGCTCTCGACAGGCTTTGCCATGGGGCTCCACCGGCGTCACGGATAATGACTGGTGTGCATTTCTCTCTCAGCAGCCAGAGATTGATGAGGTTAACTTCTGGCAGCCTGGTGGAAGAAGCCAGTTCAACTTAGAGCGAACCCATCTGCCTTATTCAATATTTAACTGAGAGGAGCAAGACCAATGAAAGCTACGTTATTCAAAGAAGTGGGTTACTCTTTGTCTAAGTTGATTGAAGATATTGATATGGGCGAGATCGGCCTACCTGATATTCAGCGCCCTTTCATATGGAATGCATCTAAAGTAAGAGACCTTTTTGATTCAATGTACAAAGGATTCCCAGTGGGATATCTTCTCTTTTGGGTTAACGGCTATGCGGAAGGGCACAGGCTAATAGGTCTTGACGAGAAACAAAATATTCCGCGATTATTAATCGTCGATGGTCAACAGCGACTCACATCACTTTATTCAGTTATAAAAGGCAAACCAGTATTACGAAGTGATTATTCTGCTCAGCATATTAAAATTGCATTTCGCCCCAATGATACCAAGTTTGAGGTGGCGGATGCAGCCATTCGCAGAGACCCGGAGTTTATTACAGATATCTCTGGACTTTGGTCTGGCAAAGTATCCCGCAATCGCTTCGTTAAGGATTTTATAAGCCGATTACGAAGAAATAGTGAAGTAAGCGAAGATGAAGAGGATCTTCTATCTGAATCGATCGACCACCTTTACGATCTTCGCAATTATCCCTTTACTGCGTTAGAACTATCATCGACGGTTAAAGAGGAACAAGTAGCGGACATGTTTGTTCGTATCAACAGTAAAGGTATTACCCTCAACCAGGCGGATTTCATACTCACATTAATGTCAGTATTCTGGGATGAAGGGCGCACTCAGTTAGAGTGGTTTTGTCGCGCTGCGCGCACCCCTTCTGTTGGAGAGCCCTCTCCGTATAACCATTTTATAGAGCCAGATCCTGAGCATCGATTACCGCCGTGAAATTATTGCTTGAATGTAAATCTATTCCCGCGTATGCTTTCATAAGACACCTCCTAAATCCATTAAAGTTGTTACGCTTATGCGTATTGGTATCATAGCAATTTTTGCTATGGAAAGGGAGGTGTCTCTCTTGAACTCGTCAGGCTTAAGCGACATTTAGCTTTAGCGTTCCATGGGATAATGTCACTCTTGACGAGTCTTTCCTGCACCATGTTGGAGCATGTAGCCCTTTATATGATTATCAAGTCTTTAGGCTCTCTGTATGGGCTTATCATATAAGACCTCCAGAGCTTCATCAAGCCCACCTGCCATATCGTATGTTGCTTTTTCCTTTGACAGCAAAGTGGTTTTCTACTATGATCGTCTCGACTTAAAAGTGAGGTCTTATCACTATGTCAACCATGCCAGAGAGAATTCGAGTGATTCAGTATGGGTTGGGTCCAATTGGAAGCGCTGTGGCGCGCCATGTCGTGGAGCGTAATGGGTTAGAGCTGGTCGGCGGTGTGGACATTGATCCGGCTAAGGTCGGCAAGGACATGGGCGAGGTCATTGGTTTGGGCCGGCCCCTGGGATTTGTCGTGGCGGAGAGGCTGGAACAAGTCTTGTCAGGGATGGAGGTCGATCTGGTGCTGCACACCACCAGCTCTTACTTTGAAATGTTTAAGGATCAGATCATCGAAATCCTGGAGGCGGGGCTGGACGTGGTCTCTACGGCCGAAGAGCTCTCCTTCCCATGGCTGGCCCACCCTGGAGAGGCCTCCGAGATTGATAAAGCGGCCAAACGTGTCGGCAAAACCGTGCTGGCTACCGGTGTCAACCCTGGCTTTTTAATGGACTCCCTGCCCCTCAGCTTGACAGCTATCTGCGAACGGGTGGATCGTATTGACATGACACGGGTAATCAACGCCACTAGCCGGCGCAGGTCCTTCCAGGCCAAGATCGGTTCTGGCATGACGGTGGAATCCTTTCGGGCAAAGATGGAAACCAGCCGCATGGGGCATGTGGGCATGCGCGAGTCAGCGGGTATGGTCCTGGACACGCTGGGCAAAAGGCTCGCTCGCTATGAGTCGAGTGTCGAGCCGGTGATGGCAGACCGTCACATCAAGACCGAGCACTTTGAGGTGCAGGCTGGACAGGTGAGGGGCCTCAAGCAGGTAGCCCGCGCCTACACCGACGAGGGCATGTTCATGAGCCTGACATTCATCGCCGCGCTAGGAGAGGGAGACGATGGCGACACCATCAAGATCACCGGTGAACCGGACCTGGAGGTGAAACTTAAGGGCACGAACGGCGACATTGCAACGGTGGCCATTGCAGTCAATGCAATCCGCCGCGTGAGAGAAGCCGCGCCAGGGCTGGTTACGATGCGTGATTTCCCTATAGTGACTTTGTGGTAGAAACCAAAGCCTCAGAGTAATGGCTATTTCATAATGAGAAATGCAGGTGAATAAAGCCCTCATCCGGGAACTTTCTATCAAAAAAATGAACAAGAGTCCAGCGCCACTTAGTTCCCAGGTAGTCCCTCTGATTTTACTCACAGGGATATTTTTTTTAAACTTTATTTCCCGGATCATACTGGCCCCATTGATGCCAACCATAGAAAACGATCTGGGGATTGGTCACGGAGAGGCTGGAGCCCTCTTTTTCCTGATTTCGCTGGGGTACTTTGCAGCACTTATGGGATCGGGGTTCTTCTCATACCACCTCACCCATAGAAAGACAATCATTCTTTCTTCCATGGTCTCCGGTGCAGCGCTTTTTGCTATCTCAATCAGCCATACGATGTGGGGAATTCGTCTTGGATTTCTTATAGTGGGGATGGCAGCAGGCATCTACCTTCCTTCGGGTCTCAGCACCCTGACTTCCTTGGTGAGATCCCGGGACTGGGGAAAGGCAATTGCTATCCACGAGATGGCACCTAATTTTGGCTTTGTAGTGGCCCCTCTTCTGTCCGAAATCCTTTTGATATGGTTCTCCTGGAGATATATCCTTATACTGCTTGGAGTAGTCTCTGTATCCTCTGGCCTGGCATTCGCCTGTTTCGGCAGAGGTGGAAAATTTCCCGGTGAGTATCCAAGACCAGGTATCCTGAGGGTCCTCATGGTTGACCCCTCTTTCTGGATAATGGTAGCGCTCTTTAGTCTTGGTATCGGCGCTAGCATAGGGATTTACTCCATATTGCCTCTCTATTTGGTGTCCGAGCGAGGGATGTTGCGTAGTTGGGCCAACTACCTGGTGGCCATCTCGCGGATCTCGACGCTGGGTATAGGATTTCTGTCAGGAATAGTTACAGATAGATTGGGCCCAAAGGTTGCTATGGGCGCTGTCTTCCTGGGAACAGGTTTGATAACACTCCTTCTTGGGATTGTCCCAGTATCCTGGATTGTACTCATTGTATTTTTACAGCCCATGATGGCCGCTTGTTTCTTTCCTCCAGGATTTTCAGCCCTTTCCCGGATCGGTCCGCCACGTGTTCGAAACATTTCATTATCCTTCACGTATCCTCTTGCTTTTCTCCTGGGGGGAGGTGCTATCCCAGCCGGAATCGGCGCTCTCGGGGAAATGGGATTCTTTGATCTAGGGATTTCTCTTGTAGGTGGAATAGTCATGAGCGGTTTTATTCTTTTGCATTACCTTAAATTTCAAGAGGAATAGTTGTGAAGATATCTCTTTTACAACCCAAAAGATCTGAGGCCCTATTTTTGGGCTTCCCTGGATTGTCCTGAGGAGTAGGATCATCCTGTCCGAACCGGCTGAAGGTTCAGTGAGTCAGCAAGGTGGCAGGCGACAAAGTGCTCGCCGCCAAGGTCTCGATAGGCAGGGGCTTCAACCCTGCAGATTTCCCGCGCGTAGCGGCAACGTGGATGGAAGTAACACCCAGATGGTGGATTCACCGGGCTCGGCACGTCCCCTGTGAGGATGATTCTCCCCACGTTAAAGTCAGGGTCCGGAACCGGAACCGCCGACATTAAGGCCTCGGTGTAGGGATGTTTCGGATTCGAGAACAGCTCCTCGGTCGCAACCAACTCCACGATCTTCCCCACGTACATCACTGCTACTCTGCTACTGATGTGCTTGACCACAGAAAGGTCATGGGCGATGAACAGGTAGGTCAGGCCGAATTCCTCCTGCAGGTCCTCGAGAAGGTTTATCACCTGTGCCTGGATGGAGACATCGAGCGCGGAGACCGGCTCATCGGCCACGATTAGCTGTGGATGAAGGGCAAGGGCACGCGCGATCCCGATCCGTTGGCGCTGTCCACCGGAGAACTCGTGGGGGTAGCGCGTCATGTGATCCGGTTTTAGGCCAACCGCACCCAGAAGACTGAGCACGCGATTCTCCCATTCGCTCCCCTTGGCTATGCCATGAATGAGCAGCGGTTCTCCTACTATCCCCCCCACGGTCATCCGCGGGTTTAAAGAGGAATAAGGGTCCTGGAAGATGATCTGCATGTCCGGGCGGAGGGACTTGAGCAGCTTGCGTGAGATGGAGGCGATATCCACCTCCTTGTACTCCTCGTCCGGGCCTGAGAGCTTCTTGCTGCAAAAGAGGATCTGCCCTGCAGTTGGTTCGATCAGACGAAGGATCGCCCTGCCGGTCGTGGTTTTCCCACAGCCGCTCTCACCAACCAAGCCAAGAGTCTCCCCCTCCTTGATGTACATGTCGATATCATCGACTGCCTTGACTTGGGCCACCACGCGCCTCATGATCCCCTTGTGCACGGGGAAATACTTCTTCAACTTCTTTACTTTAAGCAGGATGTTGTCAGGAGACATGTTCTACCACCGCTTTTCATTCGAGTAGCCAACAGGCGGCTAGGTGACCGGGGACCAATTCCTTTAGAGACGGGATCTGCGTTTTGCATATCTCCATCGCGTGCGGACACCGTGGCTCAAACCCACACCCCTGCGGGGCTTCTAATGGGTTGGGAACGACTCCCTTGATGGGGATAAGGCGTTCCTTCTTTGTAGTGGCAAGTGATGGGATGGAGTTCATCAACCCCTGGGTGTAAGGGTGTTTAGGGTCGTGGAATATGTTGCGCACGGCCGCGCTTTCGACGATTTTTCCGAGGTACATGATGACCACATCGTCGGCCATGCTCGCTATGACCCCGAGGTCGTGTGTGATGAATAAGATAGCCGCCTTAAACTCCGTGCGCAGGTCGTTCATCAGATCCAATACCTGCGCCTCTATCGTTACATCGAGGGCCGTTGTTGGCTCGTCGGCAATCAGAAGGGAGGGGTTGCAGGAGAGGGCCATGGCGATCATTGAACGCTGGCGCATCCCACCGGAAAGCTGGTGTGGGTACTCCTTGATCCGCTGCTCAGGAGACGGTATCCCAACAGCATGGAGCATCTCGATGGCCTTATTCCGCGCCCCTCTCTTGTCCAAGCCCTGGTGGAGCATAATCGCTTCCATGATCTGGTTTCCGATCGTGTACACCGGGTTTAAGGAGGTCATCGGCTCCTGGAAGATCATCGCGATCTCGTTCCCACGGATCGAGCGCATCTCGTTTCCCTTGGGGTCAAGCTTCGTCAAGTCAATGACGTCCTCGTTCCGATAGTAGAGGATTTCACCGGCTTCAATCTTGCCGGGCGGTGTCTGGATGAGCCCCATAATCGATAGGGCGGTCACCGACTTACCGCAACCACTCTCACCAACCACCCCGAGGGTCTTCTCTGGTTCGATGGTGAAGTCAACCCCGTCAACGGCTCGTACCGCACCGTCCTCGGTATAGAAATATGTCTTGAGATCTCTTACATCGATTAATGGCGTGGTTACCTCCCCTCTAAAACTATATTGGAATCGACATAAATTCCAAGATTATGAATACAAAAACATTAATATATTTTGGGTACGTTAGTTGTCAAGGGATTTTTCTTAAAAGCTACGCAAGATATGAAATTCTTTAGGGATTTAAAGAAATAAAATCTTTATGAATAAAGCTATTGACACATAATTATCTTTAATATAATGTACCAACAACTAACATTAGACATCATACCATATAATATCAAATCAATGAATACGTTCAAACCAATAAGGACGAAGATTATCTCAAAGGAAGTTGAGCAACGTTTGAGACAATCAATCCTCGATGGTCTCTATAGTCCCGGAGATAGGTTACCACCTGAAAGAGAACTCACAGAGCAATTTAAGGTTAGCAGAGTAACTGTACGCGGAGCTTTAAAAAATTTAGAAACTAATGGGCTTATTGCAATCAAAAGAGGCATGAATGCCGGTACCTATGTATCCGAGTTGAAACCAGTCCCAATTATCGAGAATTTTAAGAATCTTATTAGCCTGGGAAAGGTTAACTTTGCACATCTCATGCACGCACGACTCTGCATTGAACCCCATACGGCCAAAGTAGCTGCTTCTATTAGGACGGATAAGGACATTACAAATATCACTGCAATGCTCGATAAGGCAGAGAGATATGTGAACTACTCGCCACGAAAAGCCCGATTGACATGCACCAGCTTTCACTGCGAGGTTTCAAAGATTTTGCAGAACCCCATTATTGATTTTATCTGCGAATCGATCACCGAAAATTACTCGAGGGTGTTTATCGTAATGAGCCAAGCAAAACTCGACAAAAATGACATCCGTAAATTTATCAATGAACATAGGTACATCCTTGATCCTATCATTAAAAAGGACCCAACTGAAGCATATGAGAGGACTAAAGATCATCTCATAAAGACGTATCATATGTACTCCCTAATGTTCCCTCATGTAGACAATAAGAATATTGAAAACTGCATAAAGTTTTTTTAAACAACGACAGCTTATCGCAATGGTAACGTCAAAGTCCAGGATATGGATATCCTTTTTTGATTATGCCCTTTTACATGGACATTTGTGCTGCTGATACAGCCCTAAGGAGGACATAAAAAATGAAAGAATTTCGCAGTTGTGCGGAGGAAATCTAGCGGCAATTATCGCTACAAAGCCTCCCCTTTGCTGTGAAGTTGCTGGAAAAAGGCGAAGATATCCCTGAAGGCGCTAAGAGGCCCAAAAAGGATTTCGGAGTTTGTTTAGCGCAATGCCAGGCCTTTATGTTTGTGGAGAGATGTGGGATGTCGATAGCAATGCTGAAGGAGGACTTGTGGTGTCCTGAACCGGTCATAGGCTATGGACTTGAGGAACCTCCCAAGTACTTCTTGGAAGGGCGTAATCGCTATCCAGATGATGTCGAGACCTTGGAGGCTGGGGCAAATTAGGCACGAGCTTTCCCTCGCTTCGAGGTAGGGAAATATGTAGGTATAGTATCAGCACCTTTAACGACAGCAAACTTTGAGCCTGATTTGATTATAATCTATTGTAACTCAGTTCAATTGACGCGGCTCCTCTTGGGTATTGCATACAAAGATGGACAGGATATCACCTCCAGGTTGTCCGGTCATGCGGGGTGCGTTTACGCTGTGGTACCAGCAATGCAGACCGGTGAATGCTGTGTTTCCGTGCCATGTATGGGCATTCGCCGGTATGGAGGGTATCAAGATGACAAAATAATCTTTACAGTGCCGAGGGAAAAGCTGGAAAATTTAATATTAGGGCTCACACAGTCCGGCACAGGTGAACTCCCTGTCAAGATTTGGACGCGTGCCGAGTACACGTTGGGGGATAGTTATGCGGAGTTGGCGAGACTGATGGGAATGAAAAAAGCAGATGGATCAGAGATCGTGGGAAAACCATTTGGAGAGAGACTTCCGTGGGAGTAATACTCAATAAGAAATTCGTAACATTTTAGCTTTTTGAAATCAGATGGTGAATGAGCATGGGGATGTCTTTTTTTTCAGCATGCCCTCTAACAGGGGGCCCCAGCGTGCCCCGAAAATCGGGGCACCAACTGCCCATAACTATATTAGATAGTGCCTCGTTGCGCGTGTGCCCCGATTTATCGGGGTCTGCCATCATGTCCTTGTGAGGACATGGCAAAAAAAGACATCTCCATGCTCGGTATAACGTTCCTTTCATGTATAACCCTGAGGCGAAGCGTTGGGGTCATTTGGTAAAATGTTACAGAAATTCATGATTGAAAGGGATGATGAATCATAGGAGCTGATAGGGCAGCAGAACTCAAAGCTTTAATTGATAGATTGCCTCGTGTGAATTTGGCGAAGCTGCCTACACCTTTGGAAGAGGCACCAAGGCTTTCCGATGCTTTTGGGGGGCCGCGAATCTTCTTTAAGCGAGATGATCTGACGGGTTTGGCATTGGGGGGGATAAAGGATAAATTTTGCAGTATAGATGACACCACCTTAATAGCAACGAAAATACCCCAACGCGAGGCTATCAAAAGGCGGGGTATGAAGGAAAGGAGGTGAGAAGTGGAAGAGTTCGGTTGGAGCTTGGGCGTGGCCCAAAAGGTTTTAATTCTTTTAAAAGGAGGAAAATGATGAAAAAGATGAAGGCGATATTCGCAACAGTTTTCGTGGTAGGGGCACTTCTCTGCCTTGGAGCCTCCCCGGCGTTAGGGGCGGGGGGCGAGGTTCTAAGAATTTCATTGGATGCGGCTGATATTACGGATCTCCATCCGCACTTTGCCCATGCTACCCAGGACAGAGGCGTAGTACATTTGATGTTCACTGGTCTTGTCCGTTACAAGACCGGTGATATTGGTAAGTTTGAGCCGGACTTGGCCAAGAGTTGGGAGGTTTCCGAGGACGGGCTGACCTGGACCTTCCATCTCCGCCGAGGTGTAATGGTTCATCCCTGGAAGAACAATCCCGGGTACGAGTTGACCTCGGAGGATGTGGTCTACTCGTTCAAATCAGCCGCTGACTCCAAACGGTCAGCATGGGCTGCCGAGTACTCCGGGATTACTTTCAAAGCGGTCGATCCTTACACGGTGCGGATCACTTTAAAGAAGCCGATGTCGGAGCTCTTGTTCCTTCCCAAAGTGGCTGATTATGCAGGTGGGCTCATCATACCGAAGAAACCGGCGGAGGAGCTAGGAGAGGGGTTCAGGACACACCCCGTGGGAACAGGCCCCTTCATCTTCACCAAATATCTCCCCAAGGAGAAGATCGTCACCGCGCGTAACGAAAAATTCTACCGTGGCGTGCCGAAGCTGGCGGGAGTAGAGGTTTTCTTCATGTCGGACTTGAGCAGCCGGAAGTTTGGGCTGCAGAGCAAGGAACTCGACGTAATCGAAGGTCCGCCTTCGCAGCCATGGGTGGAGGAAATGCAAGCGCTGCCAGGGGTTGAAGTTGACATCTTTGGCCCTGGCGAGTCCGGAGTACTCCATTTCAATATGACCAAGAAACCGTTTGACGACATCAGGGTACGACGCGCCGTATGTTACTGCCTCTCACGTGATGAGGTAGCAACCGCCATCGGCAAAGCCATTGCCGAACCAGTATACTCTGAGATTCCGAACCCTCAACCGGGATGGGTCACCCGTGATGAACTCGTTCAACGTGGCAAAAAGGACAAGAAAGACTACCTCTATGAATTCGATCGCGAGAAGACGAGAAAGCTCCTAGCAGAGGCCGGTTTTCCGAAGGGTCTCAAGACCGAAATTTATTTGACGGAGCGGGGAGAATATCAGGTGCCAATGCAGAACGTCGTGGCCCAGCTCAGAGAGGGCGGGATCAATGTCAAGCTGAATGTGGTCGATCATGCCACCTATCACCACAACATCCGGGCAGACATGAACCCGATCGTACTCTATAACTGCTGGAGGCCAACTGCTGATGTGCGTCTTACTTACTTCACCCATTCAGATTCGATCGTGGTAACCGGCAAGAAGCCCAATACAAACTTCTCACATATAGGGGCAGTAGACGCTGACGGGGATGGAAAGGTCGACAGTGTGGATTCCATTATCGAGGTGGCCCGCGGCATGCTGGACGCCAAGGAACAGCTGGCGCGTTGGAAGGAGGCACAGTTCAAGCTCCTTGACTGGTGCGTCGCTTATCCGCTTTTTATCAAGAGATTCACCTTTGCTAGACAGAAATATGTGGACTGGGGTTATGACTTGAAGTCTACTCTGATCCTCTCTCCACAGATCAACGAGCTGACTTCGATAACTAAATAGAGCCGGTGTACTTTAAAAGGGGGGCACGGGTTTGCAGCATAAAACCCATGCCTCCCATGTTTACCACCCCACCAAGAATGCTCCGTGCGGAAGCACGGGGATGAAGGGGTATATAATTTAATCAATACCTTTAACAATGTTCCGCCCGGAAGGGCGGAGTCATTGACTGAACCGGAAGGAATGGTCGATGATTGCATATGCAATTAGACGAATCCTGATCGCAGTACCAACCCTTATCATAGTGCTGACAATTACCTTTGTGCTTGTACGGATTGCTCCGGGAGACCCAGCTGAGGTGAGGCTCGGCGACTATGCTAACAAAGAATCAGTGGAGGCTCTACGCAAGGAAATGGGCCTCGATAAGTCGATGTGGGCTCAATATCTTGAAACCTTGAAAGGGTTGCTCCATGGGGATTTTGGTAGGTCAATGATTAATGGGAGGCCGATCTCTGAGGAAATAAAGCGCAGTCTTCCATATACCGTACAGCTCACCCTCATGGGAATTATCTTTGGCATAATATTCGGGATACCTACGGGAGTATACACCGCATTGAAGCGTAACACCCTACCCGATTACATAGGGAGGACTTTGTCGCTTGGCGGGCTGTCTTTTCCAACCTTCTACCTGGGGATACTGTTGATGCTTGCATTTTCAATCAAAATACCTCTCTTCCCAGTCGTAGGTGGTGGAGACATTCATAATCTTGCAGATAATCTCCTCCATCTCGCCCTCCCAGGGCTTACGTTAGGATTAATTATGACCGCTTACGTTACACGAATGGCTCGTTCGTCTGTGTTAAACACCCTGAATGAAGACTATGTGAGGACGGCTAGGGCAAAGGGGCTCACAGAGCGAAAAGTGATCTACAAACATTTGTTGAGAAATTCGCTGCTCGCGATTACCGCACTTATCGGGGTCTATGCGATTGTGCTTATCGGTGGTTCGGTCATGGTAGAGATCGTCTTCTCCCGTCCCGGTTTGGGGAAGATGATGATTGGGGCATTGAAACAGCGCGATTACACGACGTTGCAGGCTGTGATGATAATCTTCGCGAGCCTTGTAGTTTTTATAAATCTTATAACTGACTTAACATATGGGCTTATCGACCCAAGGGTAAGATATAAATAATTCCTTAAAAAGGCTGGAACAGTTGCCATGAAAAAGCGTGGTAAGCGCCGGAAGATATTGAAGACCTTTCTTAAGAATAGGACCTCCCTAATCGGCGCATGCATTTCTGCGGCAATGATCTTCATAGCCATCCTTGCTCCCTGGATTTCCCCGATTGACCCCCTGAAGCAGAACGTTTATCATCGTCTTACTCCCCCGGAACGAGGTCACCTTCTCGGTACAGACGAGTACGGAAGAGATGTCCTTTCTCGGATCTTTACCGGAACAAGGATCTCGTTTTTTGTCGGGATCATCTCAGTAACCTTAGGAATGGTCATCGGTACAGGGATGGGCATGCTCGCGGGCTATGCCGGGGGCAAGGTGGAAACAGCGGTCATGCGTACCCTGGATATAATGATGGCCTTCCCCGACGAGGTATTTGGAGTTATGGTTATGATAGTCTTGGGCACTGGAGTAGAAAATGTGATCATAGCGATCACGGTCTTGATGATTCCCAGATTTGCCCGGATGGGCCATGCCCCCACTCTGGCACTAAAAGAGCAGGACTATATCGCTGCAGCCAAGTCAATTGGGGCAAGCGACTCTCGTGTCATCATGCGCCACGTCCTGCCCAACATCTTTGGCGATATCCTTGTAATGAGTACCCTCTGGCTTGGCACGGCTATCAGGCTTGAGGCCAGCTTGAGCTTCCTGGGTGTAGGAGTGCCGCCGCCAACACCGACCTTGGGCAGCATGGTACGGGCTGGTGTGGACTTTTTGGGAGTCGCCCCTTGGGTGTCTGTCTTTGCTGGGCTTGCGATTCTGGTTTCAATCTTCGGCTTCAACTTGCTGGGCGATAGCTTGAGAGACATCACCGATCCCAAGCTATATGCACGATAAGGAGGTCAGCGATTCGTTCTTTTAAGAAAACAGGTATGACGAGACACAGAGTTTTGCTGCTTGAGGCTAAAGACGAGGAGCGGTTCGATTTTTTTCGACAGTTAAGCAAAGTGGCCGAGCTAGCTTTTGAGAACAAAGAAGGGGGATATAGGGAAGAGGATCTGGTTGAAATGATCGGGCCATATGATGCGGTAATGATCACCTCCCAGCATGCCATAACCTCGCGCGTGATAGCGGCTGCCCCAAAACTCAAAGTCATTGTAAAGCGTGGCGCAAAGCCAGAAAATGTCGATTATGAGGCTGCTACAAAAAGGGGAATAATAGTATCTTGGACTCCGGGAGTAAATTATGTGGCGGTGGCTGAACACACAGTCATGCTGATGCTGTGTATTGCGAAGAAGACGATCCAGCAAATGGAAAGGCTGAGGACTGGAGCCTGGAGGGAGTCAGATGCTGGCTTACAGGAATTGTGTGGCAAGACGGTCGGTATTGTTGGATTAGGTGGGATTGGCAGAGCGCTGTGTCGGATGCTTGGCGGTTTCGATGTCACATTTCTGGCCTATGATCCATACATTTCTCCAGCACAAGCTAAGGAGGTCAATGTTAATCTGGTAAGCCTTAAAGAATTGTTAAGGCAATCGGATTATGTCACCCTTCATGCTGCCCTCACAGAGGAGACACGGCATTTAATCGGGGAAAAAGAGCTTTCAATGATGAAGAAAACCGCGCATTTCATCAACACAGCTCGAGGAGGTTTGATCGATGAGTCAGCCCTTGTAAAGGCATTAAAAGAGGGAGAGATAGCTGGGGCTGGGTTGGACGTCTTTGAATCGGAACCTCCCGAGCATGAAAATCCGCTCTTTCATCTGCCAAATGTTGTGGTCACACCGCATATGGCCGGCTGGTCAGATGAGGCCGTTTACCGTGAACAGGAGGAAGCTACCTTGGAGATAAAGCTGGTTTTGAAAGGCGAGAGTCCGCGTTATCCTATAAATCCTGAAGTATTGGAAAGCAGGAAGCTTTAATGCTGGGTTAGTGCTTTTTATAAGGCAGTCTGGCCGTGTTCGTGCGGTTTTGTTTTCGGGGCTTGCTCGGACGCTTTTTCCGGTCTGTCCTAAAGGAGGAGATTATGAATTTTGTAGGTTACAAATGTGGAATCTGTGGTCAGGAATTTTCGCCAGAGGAGATCCGATATCGATGTGACTCATGCAATGGTCCGCTTTTGGTCACCTATGACTACGCAAGCTTGGCAAGAAAGGTCACCGCGGAAGGCCTCGAAGCAAGGCGGCCAGGGGTTTGGAAGTACCGGGAGCTTTTGCCAGTAGACCCTTTCACTGAGCCTGTAAGCTTAGGGGAAGGAGGTACGCCAATTCATGGGGTAAAAACCCTTGCAAGTTCTATTGGCCTTTCGAGCCTTTTTCTCAAGGACGACGGGAGAAATCCGACGGGAGCATTCAAAGACCGGGGTAGCACCGTGGGGATGACTGTAGCTGTTGAGCGTGGAGTGCGCGCTGTGGGGACTGTGTCGCATGGAAACATGGGTACGTCCGTGGCAGCGTATGCGGCCAGGGCAGGTCGGACGTGCTATATCCTCGCGCCCGAAAACATCGTTAGCGCGAGATTGTTATATCTGAGCGTTTACGGCGCAAAGGTCATACAGGTAGTGGGTAGATATGATTCGATGTATGATGAATCTTTGAGGATAGCCGAAAAGCACGGTATACTATTCGTCAATTGCGACAATCCGTTCAGGATAGAAGGGCAAAAGACGTTGGCCTTCGAAATTGTCGAGGATCTGGGCTGGGATGTCCCTGACTGGGTTGTTGCGCCCATGAGCAGTGGAGGTATGGTCTCAGCTTTATACAAGGGCTTCCTTGAGTTCAAAGAACTTGGAATTGTTCCAGACATTCCAAGAATAGCGGTTGTGCAGCCTGAAGACGCGCAACCAGTAGTAAGCGCCTTTGAAAACGGCGAGGAGACAATCCGGCGGGTGAATCATGAGTTTACTTCTATTGTTCGCTCTTTGGGAAATCCTTATCCGCCGAGTGGAAATCGTGTTTTGAGGCTCTTGCGAGAACTTGACGGAACAGCGATCGCGGTGCCTGACGAAGAGGTTACTGCTGCTCAGAGGGATCTTGCAAGAATGGAGGGGGTCCTTGCCGAACCGGCTGGTGCGATTGCATTAGCAGGGCTTCGGAGGCTTATAAAACTCGGGAAGGTAAACAAGGACGAAAAGGTTGTGCTAATTGTTTCCGGGTTTGGTTTCAGGGATCCGGGTGATGCCGATAAGCTAATCGACAAGCCGGTAACTGTTGATATCAAGGACTTAGAGTCTGTGATCGCAAAGAGTTAAAGAAATGTTGATACATAAAGAACTTTCACAAGACCTCCCATTTAGTAATGGTCGGCTGAAAAGCAGCACGATAAAGCGATCAGCTCTAACGGGGAGCGCGCCTAACCGACGCTGGAAATTCTATGTCCGAGAAAAGGAGAATCTTCACTATAAAAGCTCAAGGTTGGAGGGAAAAATGGATAAAAAAGCTTATAGAATATCGGCAAATATTGGTTGACCTTTTATTACTTTATTTCTTTGTTGTTTCTGTGCTTAAGAATATAATTTTATAATACAAACTTTTTAACGACTAAAAAGGAGACCTCAGCATCATGAGAGTTTCTCATCGGATGGAAACCATCCCCTTTTCCGGTATTCGGAAAGTTTTTGAAGAAGTCGTCCGCAGGGAAAAAAAAGGCGACAGCATCATTCATCTGGAAATCGGGCGTCCGGATTTTGACACTCCCCCGAATATCAAGGAGAAAGCCAAATGGGCCCTGGACAAGGGTTTCGTTCACTACACATCAAATTATGGTCTGCCGGAGCTTCGCGATGCAATTTCTCAAAAGCTCAAATCAGATAATGGGCTTGACTATCACCCGGACAATGAGATCATTGTAACTATCGGTGCCAACGAAGCTGTGTTTATTGCTATGATGGCCCTGTTAAATCCGGGGGATGAAGTGTTGGTCCCATCACCTTGCTGGACTCATTATTACCAGTGTGCACGTTTAAGCGGGGCTGTTCCCATACCTGTGCCGCTCAAAAAGGAGAACAACTATCTTCCGGTGGTTGAAGATTTTGAGCAGCATTTGTCATCTAAAACCAGGATGATGGTAGTTAACTCCCCCAACAATCCTACCGGTACAGTTTATGGCAAAGACTGTCTTAAACAACTGGCGGAGTTTGTCAATCAACATGATCTGCTTGTCCTTTCGGATGAGATTTACGAAAAGTTGATTTATGGTACCGCCCGGCACATCAGTTTTGCTGCGATAGCCGACATGTATGAGCGAACCGTTACGATCAACGGACTATCCAAGATTTATTCCATGACGGGCTGGCGATTGGGATATACTGCGGCTCCCCAGCAGCTCAGTGGTGCGATGGTACGCGTCCACCAGTATACGTCCGTTTGTGCAACTACTTTTGCCCAGTATGGAGGAGTGGAGGCACTAAATGGCCCACAGGACAGTGTAGAGAGGATGGTGCAGGAGTTTAACCGAAGACGCATGATGGTTTGTGAAAGGCTGAAATCGATGTCGGGTATCCATCTGGTCGAACCCCGTGGCGCTTTTTACGTTCTTCCATATATCGGAGAATTGGGCATAAGTCCTGAAGCGTTCGCTACATATTTACTTGATAAAGCAAAAATTGCTGTTGTGCCGGGAGAAGCATTCGGCGACTTCACAGAAGGAACGATTCGAATATCTTACGCCAACTCATATGAAAATCTGGTAAAGGCGATGGATCGAATGGAAACCGCCATCGCGTCACTATAATCTATAAAATGCATTCAAAGCGCTTGTTTATATATCCTATTTTAAAAAAGGAGAATAGATAAATGATCGATAAAATAATTAAAGGTGTTATCCCCCCAATGATTACCCCTTTTTCGGAAAACAGCGACATCGATTATGACGGGCATGTTCGCAACATGGAAAAATGGAACGAGGACCGATTGTGCGGATATCTGGTCCTGGGTTCAAATAGTGAAACCGCTTATTTAAATGAAAATGAAAAAATCAAGTTGATTGAGCTGACCGTCAAACACGCTAAAAAAGATCGTATCATCCTTGCGGGTACCGGAATGGAATCGGCTCGTGAAACCATTGCGCTGACCAACAAGGCTGCTAATCTGGGAGCTCACGGTGCATTGATTCTGACGCCGTCCTATTATCATGCCAAGATGAACGATGAAGCACAGATCGCTTTTTTTACACAAGTTGCGGACAACACCGAGATCCCGGTACTAATCTACAATGTCACTGCATTCACCCATATTAATATTTCAGCACATGCAGTTAGCATATTGAGCCGTCATCCTAATATCATCGGCATGAAGGACAGTACGGGAAATATTCCCCAACTGGTCAATTTTCAAAGGGTAATGGCCGAAGATTTCAACCTGATGGTGGGAACGGTTTCGGCCTGGTATCCCGCATTGGCGCTGGGGATCAAGGCTGGCATTTTCGCATCAGCAAATTGTATCCCCAACGAATGCGCTTGGGTGCAGGAAGCCTTTGACGAAAATGATTTTGAGAGAGCGAAAGAAACATATGTGCGGATATTTCCCGTAAACGCAGCGGTTACCGCAACCTTCGGCATTGCCGGCCTGAAATATGTCTCTGATGTGCTGGGGTATCAAGGGGGTTTTGTCAGAAATCCACTTTTGCCGTTAAAAGAAGAAGAAAAGGCAAAGCTTAATGAAATCCTCAAAACGGCCGACTTGATATAACCAGATCGTATTCCTACAGGCCGTATCCGGACCTCCTTCTTCTATAATAGCCGGGATTGAAACTTAGCCTAAACCAGATGCGGCCCTTTTCAATTCGAATATGTAACACGAACAAAAAGTGGCTTAAGATCAAAGTCTGTTATGACAGCCATTTTGGATTATATAATTTGCCATGTTCATCTTTGGATCACAAATGTCATAAAGAGGTTTTTATGTCGAATATTATGGTTTTGGTTATGTTGTGTACGGGTCAGGTCTCCGTTTGACTTATGTTAACTCATTGAGCGTTCCGGGAACTATGAAATGAAGGGCTTTTGCCCCGAC
>Ga0307378_10004250_pt1 | contig 20553 bp, 15 predicted proteins | sample UN1MG_FD_202238 | JGI IMG/M metagenome (GOLD analysis project Ga0307378, IMG submission 202238) | Soil microbial communities from Risofladan, Vaasa, Finland - UN-1 | ecosystem: Environmental > Terrestrial > Soil > Coastal area > Acid sulfate soil | place: Finland: Risofladan, Vaasa | collected... | reverse complement strand
GCTGCTTCGTCAGATCGGTTGCCTCGGACAGGGAGGCTACAATCTCCGTTTTGTTCATTGGTTTCTTGGGGGTGGCGGCTTCTTGGTTTTCCATTTTGGTTCCTTTCGTAGAGGGCTGGTTCTGCCGCTGGGGACGCCTGTATTGGCCTAGCTCTGGGTGACCAATTGGCGGACAAGAAAAACGTCGTTTGCATCTCAGTTATCCATTCTGTGCCGATCACTTCTCGCCGAGGTCGGGGATCGGGGCCGAAGTCACGTTCAGCGTCAGGCGGCCATCCGAAATCTCCACCTCGTAATCCACGATGATCTTGCGGAGGTCGGGGAAAAGCTTTTCCCGGCGATCAGCAGCCGTGTCCATGATATCGACGGCCACGCCGATGGCCTCGGCGCTTCCGTCTTCCGGGACAAGGTGGTCGATGATCTCCTTCTCAAGGGCGGGCTGCTGGTCGGGTGGCAACAGCGCCTTATTCCAGCCAGCAACGACGAGCATAATCACGGCCTTGGCTCGGTCGGGCGTTTTCCCATGTCGTTTGAGCAACGGTTCAGCCACTTCAAGGATGACCGCTGACATTCTGGCTTCGCCTTCGGGTGTGGGAATCTCACGTTTGGCTCCCAACGCAGCCAGCCGCTCCCTTCGTTTCTGGTCTTTGCTCGACATAGAGCATGCTCCTTTGGGTGTATGGTAGCGCCCATCCGGGCGAGTCTTCAGCCCCCACCGTTGTCCGAAAGCTGCTTCTGCAATCGCCTTCGCAAAGCCGTGTACCTGCGGCTCGTGTCCTGCCGCCGCACGGCCATCCCCAGCGCCTTCTTCGTGCCGACCAGCACCACCAGCCTCTTGCCACGAGTGACGGCAGTGTAGAGCAGGTTCCGCTGAAGCATCATGTAGTGCTGGGTGTGGATGGGAATCACGACGGAGGGGAACTCCGACCCTTGTGACTTGTGGATCGACAGCACGTAGGCCAGCGACAGTTCGTCAAGGTCTCCGAAGTCGTATTCTACCTGTCGCCCCTCGAAGTTGACCACCATCTCCTGCTCGATCCGATTGATGCTCTCCACAACGCCCAGATCGCCATTGTACACGTCCTTGTCGTAGTCGTTTACCGTCTGGATCACCCGATCCCCAATCCGAAACGTCCAGCCGAACCGCTGCACTTCCGGTCCACCCGTGCTGGAATTCATGGCCTCTTGAAGCACTTGGTTGAGGTTTCTGGCTCCCAAGAGCGAACGGTTCATCGGCGTGAGCACCTGAATGTCGATCTTGGGATCGAGGCCGAAGCGGGCCGGAATCCGCTCCTTGACTAGTCGCACGATCAGGTCCTGGATGGCTTCGGGCTCGGCAGCTTCGATGAAGTAGAAGTCGGTTAGCCCCTCGGGCGTGGTCAATTTGGGCATCCGGCCTTGGTTTACGGCATAAGCGGCAGTGACAATCGGGCTTTCAGCGGCTTGACGGAAGATTTCGGTGAGCCGCACAACGGGCATGACCCCAGAAAAGATCAGGTCGGCCAGCACGGTGCCGGGGCCGACCGAGGGAAGCTGATCCACGTCGCCGACGAGAATCACGCACGCCTCGGAGGGCACGGCCCGGAAGAACTGGTGCCCGAGGACGACGTCCACCATCGACACTTCATCAAGCACAAACAGGTCGCCCTTGAGCGGGTTCTGCTGGTTCCGCTTGAACTCACCGGTCGCCGGGTCGAATTCCAGCAGCCGGTGGACGGTCTTGGCGGTTCGGCCGGTTGTCTCGGCCAGCCGTTTCGCCGCCCTTCCGGTCGGGGCGGCCAGCACGCACTTCAGCTTCTTCGCTGAGAAGATTTCGAGGATGCTGCGGACCAAAGTGGTTTTACCAACTCCGGGACCGCCAGTGATGACCAGCATCTTGTGCCGACACGCCTGCCGGATCGCCTCCTGTTGCCCGGCTGCCAACGTGATCCCCAGCCTTCCTTCAACCCAGCCGATGGCCTTCTCCACCTCGATGCGAGGCAACGGGTGCGGCGTGGTCGCGGCAATCCGGTGGACGGATTGGGCGAGTCCGACCTCGGCCCGGTGCAGACCGACAAGGTACAGCCACGGCTCACCGTTCACGTCTTCCCGGACTATGGCCCCGGCCTCGACACCAAACTGCACTGCCTCTTCCACGATCCGCTGGTCAATCTCGACCAGCTTGGTGGTGTGCTCAACGGCACCGGGCTCCGCGTAGCCGCAGTGCCCCTGAGCGGACAGTTCTTGGAGGCTGTATTGGACGGCGGCTCGTGCCCGGAAGGGGCTATTGCGGTCAATGCCCAGCTTGGCGGCCAGTTCGTCGGCGGTCTTGAACCCGATGCCCCGGACGTCGTCAGCGAGTCGGTAGGGGTTCTCTTTGATCTTGGCAATGGATTCCTGCCCGTAGGTCCGGTAGATCCTCGCCGCTCGGCCAGAACTGATGCCGTGCTCGGTCAGGAAGAGCATGATCTTGCGGACTTCTTTCTGTTCCTGCCAGCTTTGGCGAATCCGCTTGAGCCGCTCCTTGCCGATTCCTTTGATGTGTAAGAGCAAGTTGGGATACTTGTCGAAGATTTCGAGGGTGCGGTCCTTGTAGATCTTGACGATCTTCGCCGCCAACTTTGGGCCGATGCTGCGGATCGCACCAGAGGCCAAGTAGCGCTCGATGCCCTCAGCCGAGGCCGGGTGAGTCGTCTTCAGTTCCTCGGCCTTGAACTGCCGGCCGTGCTCCCGATCCACAACCCACCGCCCGGTCGCCTCCAAATGCTCACCTGCCGAAACCGACGTGGTGCTGCCCGCGACCGTTACCAGATCTTGACGCCCCTTTACCTTCACCTTGAGCACAGCGAAGCCATTCTCAGGGTTGTGGTACGTGACACGCTCGATCAGTCCATTGAGGGTTTCAGGCATGGCAGCAGTAGATCAGCGGAGCTGGAAACCGGACCCCTGGTCATTGTACCGGATGCGAAGGAGGGTCCGGTAGGAGGGCCGGTGTCCGGGACATTGGGCGTCGAAGCCTGCCTCTGGATACTCTCCCAGATGCCCCAGAATCGCCCAGGATCGCACGAAATAGAAAACGGGGCTCCGGCGACATCCCGGGGCCTTTGGTCGACACAACGCTGCGCGTTGGGTCGCGGGTGTAGCGGAGGGCAGGCTTTCGCATCCCCCGTGCCACAAGCCGGTGCGGCTCCGGCGTCATCGGGGGCAAGAATCCGAGGAGCCACCGCGGCAAGACTGCCCCCCCTCAGGAGTGTGCCAGGCAGGGTCGTATTCTGACGCGTCCCGTAATACGCATGAGAATCTGAGACTCGTGGCTGTGCTACACACCCAGCGGTATCTACGCGTCGACAGCCATGGCGAAAGCCACCGGGCATGAGGGCCCGGCGGCTTGGGGTACTCCTTGCGCGTTCGACAGGCCGGAACGCCACTGCCCCATGACATTCCGGCGGAAGGTTTGCTTAGGATCGCAGAAACAATAAGTGGGGCACGATTCCATCGTGCCAGGCACGTTGGAAACGTGCCCCACCGCCATATCGCGGCAGTTGTTTCTTGCGCGATCCCAAGCATACCGCGGCCATGCGCTGGGCGGGCCAGTCGGGGGGCGTGGATCTTCGCCCGCGGAGCCGGCAGCAGGGCGGAGAACAACGTGACGGCGTGTTTCATGGTGTTTGGCCCTTGACGTGATCGTGTCACTTCAGTGCCGCTTCGATCGCTGCGGCGATTTGCCGGCCGAGCAGGTCGTAGCCCTGGGCGCTGAAGTGGACGTCATTGGCATTCTGCACTGTGGACAGATGCGGGGTGATGAAGGTGAAGAGGTCATTGATGGCGACGCCGTGCTTCTTCATGACCTCGGCGGCGGCCTGGTTGCGCTCGATGATCGACGCGGCGGTCTGTTTCTTCCCCGGGTCGTCCGGGATGGGGGTGGTGCTGGCCCACACGAGCTTCGCGCCGGTCTTCTTCATGCGCTCGACAAGCTGCTCCACCCGTCGCGTGTAGTCGGCGACGGGGGTGGCACGGTCGTGGATGCCAAAGTTGAAGTGGATCAGGTCCCACTTCCCGTCGCCGAGCCAGACGTCGATCTTCCGCACTCCGGTGGCTGTGGGGCCGCAGTTGGCCGGGGCGCGGTGGACGTTGGCTTTGCCCGCGAGCGCCTTGCGCACGGCCTGGGTATAGCCGCGCGACACCGAATCGCCGATGAGCAGCACGCGCGGCAGGTTGGGATCGTCCCGCACGAAGTCCCAGGCATTGGACCTGCCCGCGACTTTGTCTCGCTTGTGGATGGGCAGGTAGAAGCCGCCCAGGTTTTCCTGCAAGACGCGCTCCCAGACCTGTTGATCCGGCGGCAGCTTGGCGACGAGGGCGGCATACTCCTCATCCAGCTTCTCGTCCGCAGCCGCTTTTTGCGCGGCGGCTTCCTTCGCGTTGGTAGGCTCGCCCTTGGCTGGCTGACCCCTCGTCGGATTCGTCCGATTCACTTGGGCGATGACGAAGTCCACCAGTTCCCGGCATTGGAAGAAGCCTGCCCACATGTTGTGTCCCTGGCCGGGCGGGACGACGAGTTGCATCTTGCCGCCGAGGGCCTCGTAGCGTTTCCGCATTTCCCCGGAATTCGCCTCCAGCGGGACGACTTTGTCGCTGTCACCGTGAATTGCGAAGAGCGGAACGCCGGCTTTGGCGAGGGCGGCAAGCCGGTCAATGGGATTGTGCTCCGCCAGGCGCGTCGCAAGCTCCTCCGCCGCCATGCCGTAGGCACCACTTGCCTTCGCCACGCCGGGATAGCTGGCCACGTTCGAGACAGGGTAAATGCCCGCGAACCCGGCAACTTTGTCCGCATTCTCCACTGCCCACGACAAGGTCATCAGGCCGCCCCGGCTGCGTCCCAGCATCACGGGCTTTGCCGCAAAACCGCGATTCGTGGTCAGTGCCTCGTAGAAGGCCGTGTACAGCGCCCGCCCGTCCGGACTCCCGTAGGATTCCCCGACGTCGATGCCCGCGATGGCAATGCCGGCACGGGTGAAGCGTTCGAACATCCATTTCTCAACGTCACCGGGCAGGTTGGGAAGCGTCGGTGCATACCAGACCCACGGGATCGGCCGACTTGCGGGTTTCGCTTCCGGAAGAATCACGAAAGCCGTTCGGCCGTCCACAAGGAAGACCTCGCCTGAAAGGGGCAGGGATTTCTGTGGTGCGTCGCTTGCGTGCAGCCCAGCCAGCGGAATCAGCAGCAGGCCGGCGATGCATGCTACGAAGGTCTGTCGTGTTGTTCCGTTCATTGGGGGGACTCTCTTTCGCACATAGATGGGCAACCGTGCGTCTCACGGCTGCCGGCCAATACACCAGCCCCCATTTTAGAGGCACCGAACGCGGTGTCACAATACGTTCGCTAGATCGAGCGCGCCGGCCAGCCGCGTGGCTCGAGCTGTCTGATCGGCCCGATTCCGAGGAAACGCGTGGAGTGGATGGGACAACCGGTCGCTCGATAGTTTCCGCCACTCGGGGGCTTTGGGCGTCAATCGGGGTCCCGGCCGCACGCTCCGTAATTCGGTGAATCCTTCCGGCCGCCGGATTTGCTACGCACGGTTGGTGTCGCTAGCATGGTCATTCTCGGATTGGCCGGTCGGATCGGGGCCAAGGCCACTGCGGTCCGACCTTTTTCAGCGACGATGACACATCCAGGAGTGCTTCGATGAAAACAAAGCTGTCGATTCTCGATGCGGTCTTGCTGGCTGTGCTCGCGACTTTGACACTCAGCGTCTCGGGGGCGGAGCCTGCCAGGAAGGTGGAACAGGTCATCAGAATGACGCTCGGGCGCCCCATCGCGCTGGCCGATAGCGGCAAGAATCTGATTCACATTCTCGATTCGAATGGAAGCATCCTCTGGCAATATCCGGCTGACGGGCCTCGCGACGTCTGGGTCCTTCCCAATGGAAACGTCCTGTTCACGCACCGCAGGGGCGTCAAGGAGGTTACGCGAGACAAGCGAGTCGTCTGGCAATACTCATTCCCGGAGACCAGCGAAATTCACGCATGCCAACCGCTGGCGGACGGGTCGGTCATGATCGCGGAATCGGGGCCAATGCGAATCCTTGAAATCGACCGTCACGGCAAAATCCTCAAAGAGGTCAAGCTGCGGTCGGCGGAGACGCACAAGCACCGTCAAATGCGATGCTGCCGCAAACTTCCCGACGGTCATTATCTGGTCGGACAATACTATGATGGCGTGATCCGCGAATACGACGAAGAAGGAGCGGTCGTCGGCGACATCAACCATCCCGACGCCCATGCGGGACTGCGGCTTCCCAACGGCAACACGCTTTGCTCCTTCGGTGACGCGCATCGCCTCGTCGAGTATGACGCCCAGGGAAAGGTCGCGTGGAGCGTAGAGGAAAACGACCTGCCAGGCTGTCCACTTCGATTTGTGGGGCCGGCGTGGCGGCTTGCCAACGGCAATACGATCATCTGCAACTGGGCGGGGCACGGGTACGTGGGAAAACAACCCCAGTTGGTCGAGGTCACCGCCGAGAAGAAAGTGGCCGGCGAGCTATTCGACTACGCTCGCTTCGGGACGATCTCCGGCTTCTTCGTCCTCGATCCGAACAACGAGTGAGCGAACGCGCATTGTTCGGCAAACGGCCGGCGTAAGCCGGCTGGTCACCACGGCTAACGTCCCCCGTTCGCCGTTCGGTTGCGTCGCCCGCGTTGGGCAGTCGGCCGTCACGAACCATGCTTAAAGCATCGGGACTGAGCGTCACTGCCGGCCAACACATCGCGCCGACCGAGTGATCCGTTTGCTTGATCCATGGCGAATGCCGTCCGTCGGGCAATCGTGGCGGTCCCATTTAAGTCACGTCCGGGACGCCGAGGATCTTCTGGTAGCAATACCATTCGCTCGTGTGTTCGATCTGCGCGCGCAACTGGCTCAGCACGTCCCCGCCGGACCGGATGCGTGAGTAGTCCACGTTCTGGATCGGACAGGACCCGACACAGGTGTGCTCCGCGTAGTAGCGGCATCGTTTGCAGTCGTCGTGTTTGAAGGAGAGGTCCCGAAAAATCACCCAGGCGCTTTCGTCGTGCCATACGTCCAAGAACCGCGTCGGCTCGTCGGCCGCAAACTGGCCGGCCACGAACGGGCGCCGGATTTCCTGCGGCGCGTGCAAGTCCGACGCCGGCGAATACGAGCAGCCGTAGAGGACAAACTGCCGGCGGGCCGCGTCGTAGTCGAGGTTGGTGCCTTCACGGCCTGCGGCGCACGAGGACCGTTTGCGAAAGACGGGGTCCTTCTGGATATGGCCGGCAAAGTCGGTTTCCAGCGTCGTCGTGAACCGGATGCCGAACTCCTGCCGGGCCGCAACGAGGTCCTGGATCACCTGCCGGAACTCCGCCGCCGTCACCATGTCGCGTAACACGGCACGATCACGCACCTGCGGGCGCAGGGGGATGATCGTAATGCTCTCGGCATCCACCTGGCGGCAGATGCGCGCCAGTTCGCGCATCTGGTCCTTGTTCTGCCGGGTCAGGACCGTCGTCAGCCGCACGCGCAGGGATGGGTTGCGCGCTTTCAGATGGCGCAGGTTGGCAATGATGCGGTCAAACGTGCCGGGCCGATACCGGTTGTGAACCTCTCGTCCGCCGTCCACCGAGCAGATCAGCCATAGGTGCTTCTGTTCGCCGAGCCGCTCGAGCACACGGCGGTCCAGCAATCCGTTGGTGGCGACCGAGACAAACACCCCGGCTTGCTGAAACGCCTCGACGATGCGGAAGAAATCCGGGTGCGTCGTCGGTTCGCCGCCGGTGAGCCGGGCCTCCACCAGGCCGTGCGCGCCCAGGAACGCCGCCATGTCCAGAACAAACGGCGTCGGCACGTGTGGCCGGCCGTGTCCGGCGTCGAGAAAGCAATAGGCACACTCCAGGTTGCATCGGCGCGTGATCTGAAAATAGACCCGCCGCGGAAACCGCGTGTGGCTCTCGGACGTTGGCCCGGTGAAGATCGTCGCGTCGTTGCCTTTCACCCGCTGCGGCTCGGTGTCGCGCTCGGCAAAGCCGTCAGGCAGGAAGCCACGGAATTCCGCCTCCGTGATGTCGGTCAGCCGGCCGGTCCGGCTCTCGACTTTCGTGAACTGGCCGAACTCAGGATGTTCTCGGTAAACGCGGATCATGGCCTATCCAACTGCCTCATCTGAAACTCGCTGGTCTGCCGGTGGCCGCGTAACGGCTGGCATGAACCGCAATGCGGACACGGCAGCGCGCCGGCAATCGGCAGCGCGGAGTAATCGCCGCTCAGTTCCGCCCGGCGCAGCGCGGTCAGCGCGGCTCCGTGCCAGATCTCCGCGATGGACTGCACGCGGACGTCCCCGATCACCAGGGACTGATCCAGCTTCTCTTTGAACAACTCGTTGAAGCAGACAACGACTTTGCCCTCGACGCTGACGTTGAAGCGCGCCCAATGTACCAGGCACGGCTCGTGAGCCGGTGCGGGCTGCCTCGCGCAGGCCAACTCGGGCAGCAGAGCGTTGTAGGTGTGGTAGGACCGGACAAATGCGTCGTCCACCAAGCCTGAAGCCTTCCAGAGCTGCACGAACCGGCCGTCGGCTCCGGCGTCCAGTGATTCCACACGGCTGACGATCAGCCGGGCGGGCGTCTCGGGACGCATCCGCTGCCGCATGTGGCGCAAGTTTGCCACCACTAGGTCGAACGCATCCACGCCCTTGGTCGCCAGGTAATCCTCGCGGGTCGTGCCGTTGAGCGAGACCTCGATGACGTCGGCGCTGGCGCACACCGCCGCGAGCAACTCGCGATCCTCCGTCACCGCCGACGTGAACAACCAGGTCCTGACACCGCACCGGCGCGTCGAAGCCAGCGCCTCGGTCAGGCCGTCCCACAGCAACGGCTCGCCCGCCGCGTGCACCCGCAAGACCCGCCGCGGATAGCGCGCCATCTCCAAGACGATCTTGCGAAACAGGCCGAGGTCCATTCCTCGCTGGCCAAACCGTGCGGCGCGCCGGCCCGGCTCGGTCCGTCCCACCGGACAATGCCGGCAGCGGCACGGACATTGCGACCGATAGACCTCCGCGTTGACGATGTTCGGAAACTCAAACGCCTCGCGGCTCGGGAAACCGAGTTTGCGGAAAGCCGCCTCTGGAGGAGTCGTCGCGAGCGGCGATGGCGATTGTGGGGCAGAGCTGCTCATGGTGACGACTCCTGCGGTCCGCGCAACCGCGCGCGGATCTTTTCGATCAGCTCGCTCGTGCTGGTGATTCGCGATATCGAGTCGGGGAAGACTTCCACCGAGCCGCCGCAAGACTGCACCAACTCGGCCTCGCGGTGAACCACAGTACGCTCCAGGTCCTGCCGGGTCTTGAAATACCAGTCGGGCCTCAGGCGACGGAGAGCAGACAGGCAATTCGGTCCGTCCAGCAACATCGCATGGTCGACGAATCGCAAAGCCGTGATCAGGCGGAAGCGTTCGTTCACGTTGAGCACGGGGCGGTGCATTCCCTTCTTGGCCCGAATGTGCTCGTCGGTGAGTGTCAGGACGCACAGCACGGCGGCGCCTCGCTGGGCGAGGAACGTCTTAGCATACTCGACGGCCTTAACGTGGCCCAGGTGCACTAGATCAAAGCAGCCGGAAATGACACCGATCTTCCGGCCGTCGCGCCGCAATTGGCTCTCCCATTGCTCCGTCAGCAGTATCTTGGGTGAAATCGAAGGATCCAGCCTTTCCGCCGGTGCCGCACTTCCACGCGCAATGCGCTGGGGAATCTCGTGCGGGTTCGGGGCCGCCGGCAGCCGCACCCGAAGTTGGGCGCCGTCCTGGAAACAATCAAGGTAGGCGTCCCACGCGTCCGGACTGTACAGGCCGCAGCCTTTGAACTCGGTCAGAATCTCCTCCAGTTCCATCGTCAACCTCTGTCTCGTCATGTTTCCTCAGGCACCGGCTCCACGAAGCAGATCGGATCGGGCGCGTCCAGTCGTCCTGCGGTAAGGTAGGCCATCGCCACACAGCCGCCCACGCATTCGCGCCCGTAGGCGGGGCATTGTTCGCAACGGCGGCCGCGGCTGTTGGCCCGCAACGGCCGCAGCACCGGCGAGTTTCGCCACAGCTCCAGCACTGGCGCGTCGCCGAGCTTGCCGATGGCAAACTCACTCCGTGGCGTGACCAGGAATGAGCACGGGTAGAGATAGCCATCGTAGCTGACGTTCAGCCGGGAGCGGCCGGCCGGGCATGCGGCACGCGCACCGGGCGGCCGTTGCGTCGCGGCCCGGGCCGGGCGGAGCACGTCGAAGTCGGTGTTTATCACCACGTCGGGGTGCTCCTGCCGCAGCCGTCCGACGGTATCCACCACCCTGCGAAAATCCTGCGCGGTCGGCAATTCGTCCTTCATGTACTCCGCGGCGCGGCCGAGCGGTCGAAGCGGCGAGAACTTGACCGCCACACCGAGTTGCCTCGCGAGCGCAACCAGAGACGCCACTTCGCCCACGTTGGACCGGAAGACGTGTGTGGCCAGAGTCACCTCGTCAGCGATGCACCGCAAAAAACCTACGGAGTCCACTACCTGGTCGAAGACGCCGCGGCCGCGGACGCGGTCGTTGGTCTCCCGCATCCCGTCCAGGCTGACGGCAACCCGCCGCAGCCTCAGACCAACCAGGCGCTGGCGGCAGGCAGGCCCCAGGACCCCATTGGTGTTGATGGACACGGCCATGCCGCGCCGGCCGGCCTCGGCCACGATGGCGGGGAAATCGGGATGCAACGTTGGCTCGCCGCCGCTGACCTGAAGCGTCTTTTGACCGAACTGCTGCAACTGCTCAAAGAGCGCGGTGAGCTGGCCGAGGGTCAGTTCTTGGACGGGGCCTTCGCCGGAATGGTTGTAGCAATGCTTGCAGCGCAGGTTGCACCGGTTGGTGACGTCCACGCCCACGTCCGGCACCTCGCTGAAGAAGGGCTCGCTCATCGTCCACGGCCTCCTAGCAGTAGTTGCGCGAGCCGCCCGCCCAACGGATCGCCGGCTCCAACTGGCTGATGACGTGCTTGCGCATCGCTTCAATCTTCGATTCGTCCAGGTCCGCCGTGCGAAACACGTATCCGCACCGGCGCCCTTTGGCGACCTGAAAGTAGTCCGGGAAATGCCTGCTGACGTGGGTGATCCCGAATCGCTCGGGTTGCCTGTAAAGCGCCGTGCCGGGATACGGGATGACCGGATACACCACGAACTCGTGCGGCAAGCATTCCAACATCAGCTCCACCGTGGCCTGGACCGTCTGCCAGGTTTCGCCGGGAAACCCCACCAACAAGAACACTCGCACGCGAAGCCCCGAGGCTTTCGCGTTGGCTATGCCGGTGCGGATCTCATCCACCGTGTGCCCCTTCATCATCCGCTCAAGTATCTGCGAAGAACCGGACTCGACCCCGAACGCAACGTGCCGGCAGCCGCTGGCGTAAAGCTGGTCCGTCACCCGCCGACTGCACTGATCAACCCGGCCGAAGCACCGGTAGAGGATGTTCTCCCTGCGCAGCAGCCCCGTCAGGACCTCGATCCGTGAGGCGTCGAGGGTGAAGGTGTCGTCCTGAAACCGGAACGCAGCAATACCCCAACGATGCTTCAACTCCTGGATTTCCGCCACGACATGCTGAGCCGACCGGAAACGCACCTGCTCGGAATGCCCCATGACGACACTGTTGCAGAACACACACTGGTAGGGGCACCCCCGCGTCGTCAGGACACTGACGCACCGGCGCCCGCCGACCACGCGGTGGTAGCTCTTCAGGTCCACCAGCCGATAGTCGGGGAACGGCAGACTGTCCAGGTTCTCGATCACGGGCTCGCGCAGCACCCGGGGGACGGACTGACCGGCCTCAATCGCCTTCACGATTCGCAGCAGGGCCCGCTCCCCCTCGCCGACGACGACGTGGTCGAAATCCCGCTCGACCTCCTCCGGCAACGCCGTCGCGTGCGGCCCGCCCGCCACCATCCGCGCGAGTGGATCCGCCGCCCGTAAATGGCTCACGATCTGGAGCGTCCGGCCATACGTCGCGGTATAGGTCGAGAACCCGTAAACGGCCGCCGGCGGGATTCGCTGCAAACCATCGGGCAGCAGCGTTGAGGACAAGTCGACGACGGCAGCCGGGTAACCATGATGGTGCAACCACGTCGCCAGATACAGCAGCCCCAAAGGCGGTTCAAGTCGGTCATCCTGCAGTTCGTAGCAGGGCGAGTGGATCAGGACCGTCCGCACCTCCGATCCCATGGCTAGTCCCTCAATACAGGTGCCTGGACCGGGAGGCTCTCGGCGTCAGTTGGCCGAGCCAAACCTGCCACGTCCGCACTGGGTCGCACGCCGCGCAACGGGGAAACCGCGGCAACACCCGCCGAGTGACGTCCTCCAAGGCCCGTTTCCACAACTCGCCCAGCGGCGTCTCCCGAACTGAGCCGACCGAAAGCGACTTGTCAACGTCGTCGATACGCCCGCCGGCATAGGTCTCGCCCTCCGGGTCGATCCCCATCTGCGTGATCCACGAAGAGCAGTGGGCCTCATCCAAACCGGCTTCCGGTCCCATACATCGCGAGAAATCCTCCAAGTCCTCGATGGAAAAGCACGACACGTTCTTCTGGAACAAGCCTCTGCCAGCCAGATCGTCCTCGATCCGATGCCATTCCTCGACCGAGAACACGTGCGCCCGCGCAAACGCGGGCCTCCGCGCTCGGCCAATCGGTCGCATGGGGCAAAACCGCACCGGGACGCCCAATTCCTCGGCCAGAGCCACTATCTGGTCCAGCACGTCCCGGTTGTCCCGGAATACCATCGTGTTCAACCGCACTCTCTTGCCGGCGGCCTTCAACCGCCGCGTCGCCTCCACCGCGCGCTGAAACGTCCCCGCCCCCCGCAGGGCATCGTGAAGTTCCTCCGGCCCGTCAATGCTGACTCGGACGTCATCCACGCTTGACGTGATGAGCTTCCGCAGTAGTTGTGGTTCGTATGAGCCATGCGTGTTCAGGGAGACGTTCATTCCCAACCGGCCGATCGACGCAACGATCTCGAAGAAGTCCGGATGAACCGTCGGTTCGCCACCGGTCAGCCGGACCTCGAATACCCCCATCTGAGCCGCTTGACGGATGACTTGCTGGATGGTCTGCGCGGTCATCGGTGAGCCATACTCGCCGCCTCGCGCGAAGCAGAAAGGGCAGTTCAGATCGCATGCTCGCGTCAGCCCCAGGAAGATCTTCATTGGCGCGGTCAAGGCGTCCGTGCTCGCTCCTTCTTCCGGCGAGACCTCCCTGGCGTCTGACACGCGCTTCTGGGAGCCCGTGACCTCCAGCCTGCGGGTCTTTGTGGAGTAAACCAAGAATCGGCCCAGCGCCGGCTCCCAACGTCGGATGACAGTTGGTGCTGCGGTCACGGGTGCCCCCCCATACCTGTTAGAACCGTTCGCCAATGACCTCGCAGTTCGACCAGCGACCTGGAGAAGGTTCGGCGATGAGGCGTCATGGTCGGATGTCAACGGATCGCCTTGATGGTTTCCTCAATCATTACCATCGCAGCTTTGCGGGATTGGTCTGGCGGCTGTCCGCTCTTAGCCAGCAACTTCTGGAACTCCTTGTCGAAGTCTCCCACTTCGCGCCAGACCGTCGGCGCGTGTCGGGTGAAGACAGTCTGACGCCATCCCTGTCCCGCTTTTTCAAACCGGGATTCGGCGACAAACCAATCCCCGACCAACACCTTGTTCCTCTTCCGGGCACGTTTCGTGCAAACCACACGCACACGGTCATCAGGCATGGACCTGAGAAACTGTAGTAGGCTCGTCAGCTTGACCTTTCTGGCCTTCGCATTCGTCCACGGCACCTCGAGGCACGGGGCAACGATGAGATCACACCCGGACTCCTTGGCGTGCCTTTCCAAGACGAGACGTTCCCGGCGAACCTGCTCGAGGTAGGCGTCGCCTCGCCCGACCAATCCGTAGAGACCTTTCCATTTCCGATGGTCGGTCTCGTCGGAGGGGGCGGCGAAGGCCGAAAGTCGGTCCCAGATCCGCACGCGGCCTCGATACCCGTAATCCAGACCCTCTTGGGCAGAGTCGACAACTTCGGTTGCCCGACTCGGCATTCCGCTAACTACTTCCACCATTCGGCCCGTACTGCCACCCAAGGAACGCACTCTCTTCTCTAGGTTCGCTCTTTTCAGTTTTTCCTCCAAATCGGAGAGGTCGCTCTTCACGCGAATTCCCGCGACGTCCATAATGACCCCACTGGGTGCGGTGCCAATGGCCAGCGGAACCACAGGGATCGTCAGCCCCATCGCGATTCCAATCTCCTGATTCACCCAAGGCCGCTTCTCCGATGCCTTCGTCATCAAGGGCATGAACACATGGGAATGGGCGATCAGAGATCGTAGCCGCTCAGAAAACGCCCGTTCGCCTACGAGGAGCATGCCATCCGAAATCGGCGCCAGTCCAAGCTTGCCCAACGCGGCTTCAACCGGTTCCTCGAATTCCTGCTTCTCCTCGCTGCAATAGCTGAGAAATACGCGTAATCGATCTGACGGGATAGACGGCGGTGGAGGCTGAGAAGGCGACTTGGAGTTGTTCATGGCGGCATCCTCAGTTGTTTGCTTGATTCTGCACGGCAGTGCGCCAGCCGCTACCGCCAATTCCAGCGCAAAGCAGATCCCCCGCGGCAGCGCGGGTGTCTTCGTTCAGTGTAAGTTCAGGCCGCAGAAGGTCAATGCGGCTTCTCGGTTTTGAGCGACACGAATCCTGCCACAAGTGATTCCACGCCGCCCGCTGCCATGTTAGCGGCGGCCAGCGATTGAGCCATCATGGCGGCCAGAATTGAACCACTACTCCTCCAACAGAGGGGTGCCATTGGGCGTGTCGAACCAGGCTGCGATGCCACTCTCCAAACACGGTCCTCCAATCCTACAGGAAGACTACCTGGGCCTCTTCTCTGTCCCTCTTTTCCGGTGGATCATGCCTGGCCGCCACACTGGTCCAGTTTCTGCCCGCCACCGACATTGGGCTGTTCCCGCTACCACCTTACCGTCTGCCAGTGGCGGCGCGGCGACGTTGCCGCGGCCCATCGCGAGGCGGAGGAATCCCCCAAGGCTTACTCGCAAGCGCCCGACGAGGACGGGGCGCCGGCGCCCCTGCTGGAACAGACCCGGCACCTGCTCGCAGATTTGAAGGAAGATAAGTCCCCGCCCCCATTCGCGAAGGTCGACGCGGCCACCGCGTTGGCAACCGCTCGCACCCGCTTCCGAGCGCGAGAAATCCTCGCCATGCTACCGCTAGAGCCGTTGGCAGCCCCATTCCAGACCAGTTTTTTGGAGCCTGTTTTTGAATCGCTTGGAAAGCCGAAGTTGGAAAGCTTGCATAGTCTGGGAGCGAGTCTTCCGGCCGCGCGGATGGCGATTTCGACCCCGCAACCACCGCTTCGAGACTCCCAAAACGCTTGTTTCGGGACTGCTAGCATGTGAGTGCGTGCAGTTCAAAAGCAGGCTCTCAGACCAGCCAAGTCCACGAAGGAGGGGCTCGACGCGCTCGACCCCTAATCGCAAGCAACGCAAGGCCGCCGCCTGGTTTCTGCCGCTCCACCACCGATCACCCCGCACGTCAACCAACTCCTCCGCCGGTTGCCGAAAAACGCTGCGGATGCCGAGCACTATCCGGACGCATCCTTGTCTTCTCTCTGCTTCAGGCCGTCCGGCATTGCCAGTTGCACTTCCCACCGTGGAACCCGTCCCGCAAACGTTGGAATCTCGGGACAAGACGGGCGCCAAGCCACGAGGCGTGGCTATCGAGGAGCGGCGAGTCCCAAGTACTCATCTCAAAAATAGAGCTTCGGCAAACCGCGTTCTTAGGCCGCAGCTTGGGAACCAGAAGAAGCTCCCATGTCGGGCTGCCGCGAACCACGAACCACGCGATTGTTGCCCGGCTTCCCAGCCCTTGGTATGCTTAAGGGTTTCCAAACATTCGGTCTTCTTCGCCAGGGAAGCGCATGAGCGGGGATGCCCCGAAATCGTCGAGTGACGCCGACGAGCATATCCATCTTCGGGGGGTGCGGGTGCACAACCTGCAAGACTTCGATCTGGACATCCCCCGCAATCGGATGGTGGTCGTGACCGGCCCCAGCGGGTCGGGGAAGAGTTCGCTGGCGTTCGACACGCTCTATGCCGAGGGGCAGCGGCAGTACATCGAGAGCCTTTCGGTCTACGCCCGGCAGTTCCTCCGCCAGATGGAGCGGCCCGACGTTGACCTGATCGAGGGGCTCCAGCCGACGATCTCGATCGACCAGCGGGCAAGGACCGGCAACCCCCGCAGCACGGTGGCTACGGTCACCGAGGTCTACGACTACCTGCGGCTCCTCTTCGCCCGGCTGGGAGACCCCTTCTGCTATCAGTGCGGCGAGCCGATCCGGCAGCAGACGCCCGAGCAGATCCTCGACAACCTGCTCTCGCTGGCCGAAGGGACGCGGATGATGATTCTGGCCCCCATGGTCCGCGGTCGCAAGGGGCAGCACAAGGACGTGCTGGCCGCGATCCGCAAGGTCGGCTTCGTCCGCGCCCGGATCGACGGCCAGGTGGTCGACGTCGACCATCCGCCCGAGTTGGTCCATCAGAAGCCGCACCATATCGAGGCGGTGGTCGATCGGGTGATTGTCCGGGAAGGGGTCCGCAGCCGCCTGGCCGAGTCGGTCAACCTGGCGGTGAAGCACGGCGAGGGGCTCGTGCTGGCCACGTACGAGGAGAAGTCGTCGGACGCGGGGAGCACGTGGCACGACCTGCTCTTCAGCACGCAGTACGCTTGTCCGAACTGCAAGATCAGCTACGAGGAGATCGAGCCGCGGACCTTCAGCTTCAACAGCCCGTACGGGGCCTGCCCGACGTGCGAAGGTTTGGGCGTTCGGGCGCAGTTCGATCCGGAGCTGGTGGTTCCCAACCCCGCCCTGTCGCTCTCCGCGGGTGCCATTGCGCCGTGGAAGGGCGCGCCTCCCGGCGCGATCCGGAAACACAAGAGCCAGTTGCGAGACTTTCTCTGGGCGGCCGGGTTCCGTTGGAGCACGCCGCTTTCGAGCCTGAAGCCGAAGGTCTTCGGCGCGCTGTTGCACGGCGACGGCAAGCGGTTCGCCGGCGTGTTGGCGCTTCTGGAAAAGGAATACACGACGACCACCAGCGACGCGACCCGGCAGCGGCTCGAGGCGTTTCGCGGGCGGGTGACGTGCCTTGACTGCGGCGGGGCCCGATTGCGCCCCGAGGCGCGTTCGGTGCGGATTGGCGGCGGGGCGATTCACCAGCTCAGCGCGATGACGGTCGCCCAGGCCCACGAGTTCTTCGATGCCCTCGCGTTCGACGAGGACGATATGCCCATCGCCCAACCGATCTGCTCCGAGATCCGCTCGCGGCTGGAGTTCCTCGACCGCGTCGGGCTGGGCTACCTGACGTTGGATCGGGCGGCCGACACGCTGTCCGGCGGCGAGCTCCAGCGCGTCCGCCTGGCCACGGGGCTCGGCTCGGGGCTGGTCGGCGTCTGCTACGTGCTCGACGAGCCGTCGATCGGACTCCACCCCCGCGACAACCGCCGGCTGATCGACGCCCTCCGCCATCTACAGGCCCGGGGCAACACGGTGCTGATCGTCGAGCACGACGAAGCGATCATCCGCGGGGCCGACTGGCTGATCGACCTGGGGCCGGGGGCGGGCCGACACGGCGGCCGCATCGTCGCCCAGGGAACGCCCGAGGCGGTCTGCGACAACCGCGATTCGCTCACGGGCCGCTACCTGACGGGCGATCTGACGATCCCCCTGCCGGCGCGCCGCCGGCGCGCCGCCAAGACCCGATCGATCACCCTGGAAGGCGTCCGGACCAACAACCTCAAGAACGTCACCGTGCGGTTCCCGCTCTCGGCCTTCGTGTGCGTCACGGGCGTGAGCGGCTCGGGCAAGAGCTCCCTGTTGAACGAGACGCTGGCCCGGGCCCTGGTCCGCCGGATGGGTGGGATCGCCCCCAAGCCCGGCCCGCACGCCAGCCTCCGCGGCGCAAGCCGCGTCGACAAGGTCGTGGTGATCGACCAATCGCCGATCGGCCGCTCGCCGCGGAGCAACCCCGCCACGTACGCCGGCGTGTTCGACGAGATCCGCAAGGTCTTCGCGGGCACCCGGGGCGCACGACAGCGGGGCTACAAGGCGGGCCGGTTCAGCTTCAACGTGAAAGGGGGCCGTTGCGAAGAGTGCCAGGGTCAGGGCCAGCGCAAGATCGAGATGAACTTCCTGCCCGACCTCTACGTCACCTGCCCACAGTGCCAGGGAAAGCGATTCAACCGCCAGACCCTCGAGATCCGCTACCGCGACAAGTCGATCGCCGACGTGCTCGACATGCGGGTCGACGACGCGGCCGCCTTCTTCGAGAACTTCCCCGCGATCGCCCGACTGCTGGGCACCCTCCAGGAGGTCGGACTAGGGTATATCACGCTAGGCCAATCGTCTACCACGCTCTCCGGCGGCGAAGCGCAACGCGTGAAGCTGGCCACGGAGCTGGGGCGCGTGGAGACGGGCAGCACGGTCTACATCCTCGATGAGCCCACCACCGGCCTGCACTTCGACGACATCAAGAAGCTGCTCGACGTCCTCTCCCGCCTGGTCGACCTGGGCAACACCGTGATCGTCATCGAGCACAACCTCGACGTGATCAAGACCGCCGACTGGATCATCGACCTCGGCCCCGAAGGCGGCGAAGGGGGCGGCCACGTCGTCGCCACGGGGACCCCGGAGCAAATCGCTGCGATGGAGGAAAACCACACGGGGCGGTACCTGCGGACTGTCCTCGATCGGGACGGTCACGCCTAGCTCTTGGGTCGGACGCCGTCGCCCCGCCGGACACCACTGCCTACAATGCACGTGACGTTCCCCCCGACACCGCCCGACACAATCCGACACGGATGCGCACGATGACATCGCGCTCTGATAACAGCCCCGCCAGAACCGTCACCAAGGAGGACCTCGAGGCGATCCTCGATAGCCTCGTGGAGGGTATTGTCACCCTGGACGACGAGCGGAAAATCATCGGGATCAACCGGGCGGCCTGTGAGATCCTGGAGGTGGAGAAGGGGCAGGCCGTCGAGGCGGACTGCTGTGAGCTGATGGGGAAGCAGTTGTGCGAGTCGGCCGCCGCGGTGGCGGATTCGATCCGAGACGGCAAGCCGCTGAGCGATTTCCAGGTGCAGGTCCAGACCCGCTCGGGCCGGAAGAAGGTGCTCGTGTTCCAGACGAACACGCTCCGCGGTCCTGAGGATCGCCGCCGCGGCAGCGTGGTCGTGCTCCGCGACGTGACCGAGCTGGCCGCGCTCAAGGAGGATCTCGCCCGACGCCCGCACGAAGTCGAGCCGGCCAAGGACGCGGCCCGCCCGAGCGGACCACAGGCCGGTGCCGTGGAGCCGGAGGCGGTCCGCGACGTGCTCGAGGCCACGGGATGGAACGTGGCCAGGGCAGCCCGGCGTCTGCGGGTCAGCCGGACCACGCTCTACAAGCGGATCGCCGCGCTGGGCATCCGGCGGCCGGACGAGTAGCCTCAACCGCCCTTCACATCGCGCCGACACACGTAGCCCCACCGTCCACCTGGACGCCATCGTGGACACTTCTGTCCATTATTGCGAAGAAGTGAACACTCCGCAGCCATGTTCCGGGGGGCCGAATCGGGAGGTCTCATCGTGCGGGCGCTCGCCTGCGGCCCCCCGACGTTTGGGAAGCGCGGCTCCAAGAAGGAAGGGGGCAGTCCGCCCACCGGCGGCTCACGACTGCACCAACAGCTCCTCGAGCGGCCGCTTGGGCACGTGATGGATGCCGTCGGCGTCGCGCCAGTAGGGGACTTGGTCGGGGCTTGTGTCCATTTCGAGGACGACCGTCTCCTTCGGCCTGCCGAGGGCCAAAACGAGGAGGATCTCCAGGTGCTCCGGGATCTGGAGCGTGCGGCGGAGACGCTGGCGGTCGATCGAGCCGATCATGCAGCCGCCCAGCCCTTGCTCGGCGGCCGCCAGGAGCATGCTCTGGGCGACGATGCCGTGATCGCAGTAGAAGTTGTTGGCGACGCGCGTGTCGCCCAAGATGATCACGTAGCCGGTCGGCCGCTCGCCTTCGGCCGGGCCGGGCCAAGGAGCAAGCGCCGCGGCCCAGCGAAGATGCGGGAAGATCGCGGCGTTTCGCTCCAACTCCCAAGAGATCAGGTATTTCAGCGGCTGCCGATTCGCCGCGGAGGGGCACAGCCGCGTTAGCTCGACCAGCCCGACGAGCGTCTTCTCGTCCAGCGGCTGATCCTGGTGAAAGCGGCGGAAGCTACGGTTCTGGGTCAGTAGTTCTTCAAGCGTCATCGGTCCCCTCGCTCGATCCTCTTCCGCCATTTCTGCGGGTCCAGAGCCGTATGAAAAACGGCGAAAACCGTAACGGAATTGGCCACGAGTTCGTAGAAGACGACGTAGGGAAACCGCCGAAGCAAGGCCCTGCGATAATCCTCGTGGACAACTTCGAACAGCTCGGGATCACGGCGAATGCGTTCAACGCACTCGTCCACGCATTCGAGGAATTCCTCGCCGAGCCC
>Ga0307378_10004248_pt1 | contig 20565 bp, 19 predicted proteins | sample UN1MG_FD_202238 | JGI IMG/M metagenome (GOLD analysis project Ga0307378, IMG submission 202238) | Soil microbial communities from Risofladan, Vaasa, Finland - UN-1 | ecosystem: Environmental > Terrestrial > Soil > Coastal area > Acid sulfate soil | place: Finland: Risofladan, Vaasa | collected... | reverse complement strand
GGCCGTTTCCCCTCTTTTTCAAATCCCCTCTTTTGTTCATCGCTTAAGCGTAAACATCTGCCATCGTACTGCGGGGTCTGGCCGCTGGCCAGCATCTTTTGTCGGGATGCCTCCAGTTCCTCCGTCGTACAGTAACAATAATACGCCCTGCCGGATTCCACTAACTTTTGTGCATAGCTCTGATAGATGTTTAACCGGTCCGATTGACGGTAAGGTCCGTAAGGCCCTCCCTTGTCCGGCCCTTCATCCCAGTCAAGCCCCATCCACTTAAGATCCTGGATGATCAACCCTTCGGCCTCAGCTACGTGGCGATCGGTATCCGTATCTTCGATCCGAAGGATAAAGCATCCTCCATAATGCCGGGCAAACAGCCAATTGAACAGGGCGGTCCGCGCATTGCCAATGTGCAGATACCCGGTTGGACTGGGCGCGAATCTTACTCGAATTTTTTCCACTTAAAATTCCTTCTCTATTCCTTCTCTAATAAAACCACACTGTAGGCAGCTATTCCATCCTCAAAACCAAGTGGTAATCCATTAGTAGTGGATGCTTTGATATTGAGCTGCGATTTTTCAATTTTTAATTCCCGTGCCAGGGATTCTTTTATTTTCTCTTTGTAGGGAGATAATCTGGGATGATTGGCAATGATAGTAAAATCAAGATTACTGATCCGGTATTTTGCAGTCCGCATGAAATCCAGGACCGATTGAAGCAGCTTCGTGCTGGCAATATCTTTATACTTTGGGTCCGTATCAGGGAAGTGCTCTCCGATATCCCCTGCCCCGATAGCCCCAAGGAGCGCATCACAAAGGGCGTGGATAATTACATCCGCATCAGAATGCCCTGATAATCCAAGGTGATAGGGAATCTCGACCCCACCGAGGATCAATTTTCTCTCCGTTGCTAATGGGTGCACATCGAATCCCAAACCAATCCGCATACTCACCAAGCCTCATCCTCTTTGGCCACCCTTTTCAGCCAGCCACTCTTCTGCCATTTCCAGATCTTCAGGATAGGTGATCTTAATATTTTTGACAGAGCCGGGAATCATCTTCACAGCAAACCCGATGCGCTCAAGCAGAACAGAATCGTCCGTCCCCTGAAACCCATCCTTTAAGGCCTCTTGATGCGCCTTCCAGAGGATATCGAATCGAAAAGACTGGGGAGTTTGAGCCATCCAAAGCCTGGATCGACAAACCGTTTCCTCTATCAAACCCTCTTCATTAATTCTTTTCAAGGTATCCCGCACCGGAACACCAACAATGCATGCTCCGCACTTTCTAGCCTCAAAAATGGATTGCCGCAGCAATTGTACTGAAATAAGCGGCCTGGCAGCATCATGAATAACGATAATATCCGCGCCGTCCTGGCATCCCTGGCCCCCTTGATAGCCTTGAGCGCCTTGATAGCCTTGATAGCCTTGATAGCCTTGAGACCTTTGAGAGCCTTGAGATTCTTGAGCTAATTGATTATGAACAGACGCAAGCCCCTGATACACCGACTGCTGCCTCTGTGCGCCGCCAATTACCACTTGATATGGCTTACGGAGCCCGCATAGCGGCAGAATTTCCCGCTCACAGAATTCTCTTTCCCCGGCAGATACGATGACCACGATTTGGTCAATCTCATCGCACTCCTGCATCACTCTGAGGGTATAGGATATTATTGGCTGCTGTCCGATACGGCGATATTGCTTGGGACATGGTGGGCCCTTGTGACGTCCATCTCTTAACCGCGTGCCCAGCCCTGCGGCAGGCACCAAAGCTATAGTCTTCACTGTCCGTCTATCCCAAACCGGTGCGTGATGACTTTCAGTACCATCACTATTTTGCCTTGCGATACCTATTGGCTCACTTCGTTAAAAAGCTGGGTTAAATCGTCCTCTACTCTCGAAATAGGGACGTTACGCACGTAGGAGATTTCGTCTACAATCAGTGACTTGACACTATCGAGCATCTTCTTCTCTCCAAAGGAGAGTTCCTTTTTCCGATTCATCAAGACTAAATTTCGGAGCACCGTAGCTAACTGAAAAATTGATCCGGTTTTCAACCGGTCCATGTTATCCTTGTACCGCTTGCTCCACTTGGGCGACATTGGTTCCCCAGTACCTCGAAGAACATCAACCACCTTCTCCACTTCGTCCGGACTGATTAATTCTCGGAGGCCAACATCGTCTGCATTATCAATAGGGATCATAATGATCGTATTATTACTGAGGATCCTTAAGATGTAGTATCGTTGTTCTACCCCGAGGATAATTTTAGCCTCAACAGCCAAAACCTCACCAACCCCTTGAAGTGGATACACAACTTTATCTCCCACCTCAAACATATTTGATCCTCCAAGAAATGGAACCTATTATACCATACTCTAAACCTCACGTCAAATTTTCTTGCTCTATTCCCAACGATTTACTATCACGAGAAGAAATGATCAACAGCGTCCTGGAGGCAGCGGACCCCATAACAATTTTTCTGAAGCTTGGAATCGAGTAACTTGATATTACTGATTGGAAGGATACAAGAATCAAAACCTAATTTTAAAGCCTCGCGGACTCGCAATTCCGGCTGGTTTACTCCCCTGACTTCTCCAGAGAGCCCAACCTCTCCAATGACCACACTATTCTTATTGATCACTTTTTCCCAGAGGCTGGAGATAAGGGCCATAGTGACACCCAGATCTATAGCCGGTTCATTCAGCTTCAAGCCACCCACCACATTCACATAGACATCCTGGTCCTGAAAGCGGACCCCGATTCGCTTCTCCAGAACAGCCAAAAGCAGGGAAACCCGCTGAGTATCCACCCCAATCGCTGTCCTGCGGGCAAAACCGATATTCCCAGGGGTAACCAGTGCCTGCAACTCGGAGAGAATAGGCCGGGTCCCTTCAATGCTTGAGACTACCACAGACCCTGATACACCCAGAGTCTGCTCAGTTAAAAAAAGAGCGGAAGGATTAGGGACCTCTTGTAATCCTCCCCCCTTAATCTCAAAGACGCCGATCTCATTGGTTGGGCCAAATCGATTTTTAATGGTTCGTAAGATCCGGTAGGTATGGTAGCGTTCACCCTCAAGATACAAAACCGTATCCACGATGTGCTCCAGCACCCGCGGGCCGGCAATAGAGCCATCCTTGGTGACATGGCCAACGAGAAAGGTGGAAATATTCTGGCTCTTGGCCCTGACCATGAGCCGCGAAGCCACTTCGCGGATTTGTCCCACGCTTCCCGGTGCACTCTGCATCAGTGATGTATAGGTGGTCTGAATGGAATCCAAAACAAGAATCTGCGGCTGGACCTGTTGAATATGCTGCTCGATGTTCTCAAGATGGGACTCGGAAACAAGGTAAATATGCTCGGAATTTGAGCCGACGCGAATTCCTCGATCCTTGATCTGGTGAACGGATTCCTCGCCGGATACATACAAAATAGTCTGCCTGGCCAAGGCCAGCTTCTGGCAAATCTGGAGAAGAAGTGTGGATTTTCCTATGCCGGGATCTCCGCAGATCAGCACTACTGATCCGGGAACAATTCCCCCTCCCAGAACCCGGTCAAACTCATCGAGACCAACCCTAATCCGCTCAGTCTGGCCCATTTCGACCTGATTCAGAGGGATGGGAGCAGCGGTCGCTTCCAGCGATCGTCCGGCGTGGGCGGGGTTCTTTTTTTCCTCTTTGACCTCGACCAGAGAATTCCATTCCTGGCATTCCGGACACTTCCCCATCCATTTGGCTGAATAAAAGCCGCACGATTCACAATAAAAGGCTGTTTTTGTCATCTTATTACAGAAATACCCTTTAGTTTATTTTATGAACCACGAAACACGGGAAAAAATTCTTTATAGGAACGTGCATCATTGGCGCCGAGATGTCCGATGCACGTACTGGTTAGGTTTTTTGGTTAGGTTTTTAATTTTCCTTTCCTTATTCTGTCCTTCCAAAAGGATGGATCTCTACTGCAGTGCATGACCGCTACTATCAGAATATAATCTGTCTCAATAGTGTAAAGGACTCCATAAGGAAAGCGTTTGGTAAGGCATCGGCGCACATCTTCTTCAATTATTCTAAATAAGTCTGGATTTACAATAACTCTTTGGATTACACTTTCTACTTCAGTGTAAAATGCCGATCCTAATTCAGGACTTTTTTCAGAATAATAGAGGACTGCTTCACTAAATTCAATAAGTGCCTCAGGATGAAATTTATAGCTCATTTAGTAACTAATTTTCTTACATATTCCAATGCTTCTTCACCAGGTATCGGTGTAACTTTACCGTTTCGTACTTCATCACGGCGTTTTTTTGCTTCGGATATCCAAAGCCTTTCAATTGCTTCCGGCTCAAGACTTTCTATCAATTTTTCGATAAGTTGAGTCCTTGATTCACTCGGCAAAGTCATCGCTTGAGCAGCTAGCTCATCAATGGTTATATTCATATAATCTTACCTCTAATCTTTCCTCTTTAAAAATACTACATTGTTTATTAAATATTTTCAAGGATATTTTAATAAATCTGTCCCCATATTCTATTATTGCTATTACGACCTCATCTTCGACTAATCGCTGAGATAAAGCAGCCACCTTTGTTATGATTGTTTTTATTAGTCTCGACAGAAAAAACCGTAGGGAGAACCGTAAGTTGATATGCAAGTTCTGTCTCATGGTTGGCTGTATCAATTACAGCTACTTTCACATTATGAGTGCCAATATCGCTTTTGCTGGTTGTCCATGATATATTGTTATCCAGTATGATCATTCCATTTGGTCCTGCTTTAAGTATGTAACTCAAATCATCGCCATCGGCATCGTAAGCGGCAATCTTCATGTTGTAGCTTTCACCAGCGGTTATCACGGCAGTAGGAATCATCGCAATAGTTGGTGGAGAATTCTGATTCTCAGAATAAACCATGATCTTAAAAACACGAACATCTTCTGCTCCGTTGTTGTCACAAGCCTTTACTGTGATCTCATTGAGACCAATGTTATCTTCAGTTGGTGTCCAAGTATAAGTGCCTTTAGCAGAATCTACAACGAATCCCTCTGGTGCTGATACAACGAAATAGGTGATCTCATCACCATCTACATCACTGGCCTGAAGTTTACCCGTGATCTCTCTTCCTACACGAGCCATTATTTCCTGGGGAACCACCAGAAGGGGTGGATTATTAGTTTTGGCAAGCTTAGTCTTCATCACTATAGGGTCAGAAGGAGGTGACTCATTATACTCTTTATCAATAGCAGCAATAGCGAAGCGGTAAAATCGGCCAGGGGAAAGATTATCAATAACATAAGTATTAAGGTTATCAATTCCAAGAGAGTTTTTATATGTTACCCTGGCAAGATCATCGGTCCAATATACCCTGTAGGCAATAATACCCTCTGAGGCTGTCCATGAGAGTGTAGCTGATGTCTCACTTGAAGTCACGGTTATGGTTGACGGTGCTGTAACCGTGTATTGGTTAGATATCCTAATACTCCCTGGCGCATAAGTATAAACTGGCAGATTATTACCGTCATCTGCTCGGGCATATATATAGTATGTTCCCGTGGGCATGGATGAAGTGTCCCAAACATATGAGGTATTAGTTTTGCTTAGTCCTGTAGTAATGGGTACACCGTCAAAGCCCGTTGCATCCTCATCCCAGAATAAAGAAACTTCAACATCATCTTCTGTGTCTGTACAATTATATTGAATAGTAAGGGTGCCAGAACCATTTTCTCTTGGATCTACTGGTGACTTGAACTCTATTTTTGGTGGAGAATTTGGTACTAGCACTTCTACCGAGTAATCGCCAATGTTTTCATCATCAAGAGAGAAAGTCCACTGGCCTGGTATAGGTTCATACAGAGCATAACATATTTCCTTCAGGTCTTCATTTCGCCCAAAAAGGTATTTATCAGATTCGCTATTATCCTGAGGAATCTCTTTATGTGTTGGATCATAGAGGTGCACATAGGCAGGAGTCCCAGTAGACCATGAGAAACGAACAATCACATTTTTGATTCCATCAACAATAGTGAATATTTTATCAATAGGTTTATAACGTGCCCTTGCCTTGAAATGGATCTTTTGTATCTCGTCATAATTTCCAAGACGAAAACCATGATCCTTATCCCATTTAACCACAGCCTTAAGTTTAAAATTAAAATATGGGATATTATATTCTACCCCGCAAGCCAGGGTTTGATTTTTAATGTAAGCCTTCGTACCTATTTTTATAGGCTCAGGATAAGGATGTTCTGGATAGAAAAACGTACTAATCACAGGAATGTTATCCGGTACACTCATTTTGCCCTCAAATAACCCTTCAAAATTACCTGGGCCAGCTTTTATCTGCCCATTGACAAGGAGCACATAATACCATTGGCCGTTATCCTTAAACTGGAAACGATAGAAGTGAAGCTCTCCCGTTGTATAGAACCCTTTGGTAACGTTATAAATAGACTTAGTTGTGCTGAGTTCAAAATCATCCCTGAGCACATAGACCTTGCCCCCAATACCCAGTTCTCCAGTAGTATCGTAATAGGCACCACCTGTAAGGTAAGCGAAAAAGTAATCATGGTTAAGGATTTCTACCGGAGGTGCAAGTATGTAAGCATCAAAGCCACTGGTAGGAATACATTCATCATCAATATAAATACATTCACCCTCAAGTTTGCCCAGAACAATAGTGGGTTTTGGGGTCGAGAGCTTACGGACTTCCCCTTCCAGTTTTTGCTTGAGATAGATTACCGTCTCAGGTGGAGGGGGGATCTTGAAATAATCATCCCTACCAATCGAAGCATGCACTCGATCCAATTTACCTGAAACAAGTGACAAATCCACTCCGATCTTCCATTTACCAGGTAACTCTATGACTCCCCCACCGCCAAATCTGTCTTCCGAGGGAAGATACTCAAGATAGGCTTCTTCTTTTGGTAGTTTTCCTATGCCCAATTCTATATCCTGTTTAATCGTTATACGACCACCGAGATGAATGCCAGAAGAATTGATAAAGAGTTCTTTGAAGTCTAACTTTAATGCTTCTTTATCTTTTATACCAGGAGTCAAGGCGAGCTTCCAAACCAAATCCCCATCAATATTTATGGCGTTATCTGAAAGGATGATCTTATCTATGGAGACGCCAAGACCCGCAAGATTAAGCTCGGAGGATAATAAATTAATATTAATGGATGAGGTTGAGGCATTTTCTGCATCAAAGGTAAAGGGACCATTGTAGATATTAACTGTTTTCGTCTTACTGCCTACCGGAATATCGGCAGCATAGAGAAGGCAATTTCCAGAAACTGTGTGATCAGAAGTGTCTATTGAGAGGTCTCCAGAGGTATGCAGTATGCTGTTAATAACCGCATTGCCAGAAGCAGTCCACTTATTTGCCCCTGAAAGGGTGAAGTTTATATTGGTTTGATCTGCACCATCGACTATGACTCGAATTTCAGGTGGTAAGAATGTACAGTCTTCTTGAGGGATAATATTATCTGCGGTAATGGTTATCTTACCTACAGTTATCGAAGTTAAAGTATCCTCAAGGGATGGTGTAACGATATAGTCGCCATTCGAAAGACAATTAAAAGAATAATCACCGTTGGAGTCTGAAATAGTCTGAGCTGAGGATTCTCCGCCTAAGGTTAGAACCACACCCTGTATTTTATCGCCAAAAATTTTGCCACTGATGGCATAAGAAGGAGGTACCTGTAAGGTTATCGCATTTATTCCAATTCCAAACCAGTCCGATGGTGTCCCCTGTATACAAGAATCAGGACAAGAAGGCTGCCCTGTGTATGATGCTGGATTAAGAAATAGCTCCAGGTGATCTAATGGTTTATTTTTAGTATCTATAGAGACGTAAAAATTATGTGCCCAATAATAATAGTCTGAATCAAAATTTGCCCAAGATGAATAGGCTGGAGGTACTTTAGCATGGGCCAAACAACATTGTTGTTCCGGCCTATCATATGCGCATTCAGCAATGTTTGTACCCATAATTAAATCTATACCATTTGAGGTACCGTCTTTATAAAAGATATTAATCTTACCAACCAAAACACCATTGGGAACATTAGTTGCCCATCCAGCCCATTCCATGATGTGAATTCTATTTGCAATATATCCAGATAGATCTAAAGTTTCTACCGGTACAAATTCATCATCTGTATGTTTAACATATAAGAGCTTAAACCCATCAAGCTCAAATGGAATATTATTATAACTAAAAGAAGTGCCAGTTCCTATGGGGACATATTGGTCAGAGGCATTTTCTATTTGCCGTGCTCCAACCGCCTGAGAGACTGAAAAAGATAAGCAAATTATCATTAACCCTATTAAAGTAACTACAATTGGTTTGTAGGCTTGCATTCTTTTATTCCTGCCTTTTTATTCCACTCCTCTTCCCTATTTTTGACGCCAAATTATTTGCTCGAATAACAAAGATGTCATTAAATATGATAATATATTAAAAAAGGAAAATACAAACACATTAAGGATTGAGGTTTAAATAACTTCCCCATTTGGTCTTCAAGCCCCATTTCCTGCACGGGATCGACCCTCATTGAGATGGGGAAGTTATTTAATCGCCGTTCCTAAACATCTCACTTTTCTCTGTTGTCCCCATTCACTAACTAAATGGCCAAAAGTCAGCGAAAGTATGGCAGTCACTCTCCCTATATTCATTAACTTTTCAATAGCGGTCACTTATATATTTCTCTCTACCGCTAGGTATCTCTCTACCGGCTTTTTTATAATCCGGGAATCGGGATCTTCCCCAGAAGATATTTTAAGTCTTTGTCCTCAAAAGAAAATCCGGCACCCAGGTAATAGCTCAGGCGGTCATTATCTACCAGATGATCAACCCCAGTATTAACGGAAAAATATTTTCTAAAATGGTAATCCGCACCAATTTTAAGATGAGGATTTTCAGCAGTAAAATCCCAGGCATCCAAATGCAGTTGAAGATTGTCATGCAAAAGGAGATAATCCAGCCCCACCCCTCCTGCGGATTCAATCAAACCTCCCCGCAAAACCACATCCTGAAACCTCTTGGCAACCTCTATATTGAATTTGAATCGGTCCTCGGTAATTTCTTCGCAGGTAGTAACAGGATCATTGCTGTCGGTATAAGCTGTTGTTTCTTTACTGGTGGTAATTCCATGAAAATCATCGACAACTTCCAGCAGGTAGTACTTGTCCTGGCTTGGCTGCAGCTTCAAAGACACATAGCTTTTGGACTTGTCAAAGCGGGTATAGTATTCATCCCTGTACCCCAGATATAGACGAAAGGAGTCCGCTTTAGCCAACATGGTCTTAAGGCCAGCCAATGTTTCCTGTGCGTCATTATAGAGGGTATCATCTTTGACCAGCTTGCCGATAGTTCCCTTCCCCTCATTAACAGTGGCCAGAATATCGTTGAGATTCTTGGTGGCACCCTGGAGTTTCAGCACAAGCTGATTGACATTCGTTACTCCCTGATGCAGTGCGTCACGGTTCTCGGTTATGACCTCATCCAGGCTTTTAGCCGCCGACTGAAACTGGCTGGCCAGATTTGGACTTTCCTGCCGCAAAACCTGGGCAAAAACTTGCAGATCCTGAATGATCTGCGAAATCCGTGCCTCGTTTTTAGTCACAACCTGGTTGATGTTACGGGAAAGTTGCTGGAAATTATTCACGGTAGCGCTGATCTGCTGAGCGTTTTGCTCCAGCAGATCTTTGAATTGTGTAGTTATCGTTCGCACATTGGCCAGAGTCTGCTTCATAGCCAATTTTCCTTCAGGAGTAGCTATAGTCTGTCTGATGGCTTCAGTTATTTTCTTTAAATCCTTGGCCAGCTCCGACACCTGCGCTGCCACCTGGTCAAAGTCATGATCCGCCTCGTTGACCCGAATATAGCTCTCATTTTCCGCATAGGGCAGGCTTAATGTTCCCGGAGTTAGTTCAACATACTTTTCTCCCATAAACCCTTGTGACTTAATGCTGGCCACAGCATCCTGACGGACCCTGATTTCAGGAGAAATAAGAAGGGCCAACCTGGGGACCCCATCATCATTCAAGACAATATCCTCCACCCTTCCCGCCTCGATACCGGCTACCCGAACCTGTGCACCTTTATCCAATCCCAGTACATTAGAAAATCTTGCATACAGCACCGTTCCCTGTTTTCTGCCCAGAGTAAGGTTGCCGGTCTTAATGGTCAGGTAAGTCAATGAAACAAGGGCGACAATTACCAAAAGCCCGACTTTCTCTTCCTTAGCGAAAAGCTTCATCTGTTATACACATGCTCCTTTTTTAGGGATTAGAGATTAGGGGCCAGGGATTAGGGAAATCACTCTCGGACGATTTCCCTAACCCCTAATCCCTATTCCCTATTCCCTTATATACATGCCCCTTCCGTAATGGGACCTTTGGCACTACCGGTAATAAATTGCCGAACCACAGGATTTTTTGTATTCTGTATTTCTTCGGGAGTTCCTACTTCTATGATGCGGCCTTCGTAGAGCATGCCAATGCGATCCGCAATCTTGTAAGCGCTGGTCATATCGTGAGTGATGGCCAATGAAGTAACCTTGTAGGTCTCTTTCATGCGGATAATCAACTCATTGATAACATCAGCCATGATAGGGTCCAGGCCCGTTGTAGGCTCATCGTAGAGCAATATCTCAGGTTCCATAGCTATGGCCCTGGCCAAGCCCACCCTCTTCTTCATTCCGCCGCTCAACTCATCCGGCCTCAGAGCATCTATTCCAGGCAGCCCTACCATCGCTAACTTTTCCCGCACCTTTTCCTGAATCTCATCCTTCGACAGCGAGGTATGCTCTTTCAATCCGAATCCGACATTTTGCCCCACTGTCATAGAATCGAAAAGGGCAGCTCCCTGGAACAGCATGCCAAACTTTTTGCGTATCTCCCGAAGCTCTCGTCTGGAGCATGAGGCTATATCCTGACCATCAATCATAACCCGACCCTGATCAGGCCAGATAAGGCCAATGAGATGCTTCATCAACACACTTTTCCCACACCCGCTTCCGCCAATTACCACCATAGACTCCCCCTGCCGGATGTGCAGGTTGACCCCGGCCAGGACTTTTTTATTTCTAAATGACTTATAAACGTCAACAAGTTGGATCATTATTTTTCAAAAGAACAGGGCAGTCATGATATAGTTGGAAATAATAATAAGCATATAAGACATAACCACAGCGCCGGTAGTGGCGCTACCCACCCCGTGGGCGCCACCTTCTGCATAAAATCCCTTGTAGCACCCTACAACGGTGATAATAACTCCAAATACGGCAGCCTTGAATATACCGCTGTAAATGTCTTGATAAACCAGGAAATCAAACGTACGCCGAATATAAACCACAGAATTGGCGTGCAGGATATAAACGCTGACCAGATATCCACCGGCTATGCCTATGATATCGGCCAGGCCAGTCAAGAGGGGAAGCATGATGAGTCCAGCCAGTAAACGGGGAGAAACCAGGTATTCTATCGGATTAACCGCTAAAGTAGTAAGAGCATCGATCTGCTCAGTTACCCTCATGGTACCCAGTTCCGCAGCCATAGAGGACCCGGCCCGGGCTGCCACCACCAATCCGGTCAAAACCGGGCCAAGCTCTCTGGTTACGGAAAGAGCAACTACGGTCCCAACGAGGGATTCGGCGTTGAAACGCTTAAATCCGATATGACTTTGCAAGGCCAGAACCATCCCGGTAAAAGCGGCGGTAATCGCAGTAACTGATAATGAATTAACCCCCACCTCCTCCATCTGGCTCAGGCTCTGTTCAAATCGAAAAGGAGGGCGAAAGATCCCCACGAGGGCATGCATAAAAAGGGCGCTCAACCTTCCCGTTTCTCCGAGAAAATGAGAAAATTGCCTTCCTATCTTATCCAGAACCTTTCCCATTCTCCAGAACCTTCCTCATTCTTAAAGAATCTCCTGCAGCTCAAAGCCAAAGGCTTTCAGAGCTTGGAGGCAATGGCTCCAAGCTGTTGATCCTCTTTCGATTGCTGAGTCGATTGCTGCACTGTATCAAGATATATCCGCTCGGCCCTTCGTCCCAAAGAGCACAGAACCTCGTAGGAAATAGTTCCTGAAAGATCGGCCAGCTTTTCAAGCATGAATCTTCCCTTTTCGCCTCCCAGCAAAGTCACCTCATCTCCGACCTGAACTCCCGGAATATGCGTAATATCAATCATGCACATATCCATGCAGATAGTTCCAACTACCCGGGCACCCTGACCCTTAACCAGGACTTCCGCCCTGTTGGAAAGTACCCGACTGAAGCCGTCTGCATATCCGAGCGGAATGGAGGCGATAACCTTTTGTTCCTGGCAAATATAAGTTCTTCCATAGCTGATACTGTCCCCTTCCATTGTTTGGTGAATCTGCATAATATGGGTTTTTATGGTTAAGGGGAATTGCAGAGGGATAACGTGTTCTAAATGCCTGGCAGGATAAAGGCCATAAACCATCAACCCAGGCCGCACCATATCGAACCAGCTTTGCGGATATTGCAAAATGGCTGCGCTATTGGCCATATGCCTGATAGGGATATGAATATTCCGGCGATCCAATTCCGCCAGGATCTCCTGAAATCGCGACAGTTGCAAAAAGGTATAGGCATCCTGCTTCGCATCGGAAGTGGCCAAATGGCTGAAGATGCCCTCTACCTCGATATTCGGTAACTCTTCCATGCGGAAAATCTCTCCAACCGCGTCCCGCCAAGGAACGCCGAGTCTCAACATGCCAGTATCGATTTCCACATGGATCTTGGCTGCCAGACCTTCACTGCTGGCCGATTGAGAAATGATCGAGGCAGAAGCCAGATCTCTCACTGCCAGTGTCAGATTGTTCTCAATTGCGAGCTTCAGGCAATCTTCCCGGCTTCCTCCCAGGACAAGGATGGGGCAGCGAATTCCAGCCTTTCGCAACTCAATCCCTTCATAGACAAAGGCCACTCCCAAAGCATCGATCTCTTGTTCAATGGCCCTGGCTACGGGGACAGCCCCGTGTCCATAAGCGTTTGATTTAACAAGAGGCATAATTTTTCTTGCCGGGCCAACCATTTCACGGATTTTACGGATATTAGCCCGGATTGCATCTAAGTTAATTTCAGCAATAACAGGTCGATAATGAGGAATCATGAGAAGTAATCATCTTCCTTGGCTAAGTTTTTAAATTTGGTAAAATCTTTGAGAAAAGCCACTTTTATGGTACCGATAGGCCCATTTCTCTGCTTTCGAATAATTAACTCCGCAATACCAGGCTCATCTTCCGGATTATATAATTCCGGGCGGTAAAGAAAAGCGATAACATCCCCATCCTGCTCGATAGCCCCTGATTCCCGCAAATCCGATAGTATGGGGCGTTTATCTTTTTTATCACGTGTTTCCACGGCCCGACTAAGCTGCGACAAGGCAATAACAGGAACACCCATCTCCTTGGCCAGACCTTTAAGTGAACGTGAGATTTCGGAAATTTCCTGCTGCCTGCTCTCCCGGCGATTACTCCCCTGAATCAATTGAAGATAATCGATAATAATCAAACCTAGACCTGCCTCTTTTTTGAGACGACGGGCTCTGGCACGCATTTCCATAACCGTAATGGAGGCGGAATCATCGACGTAAACGCTAGCCTCAGACAGCTTGGCCGCAGCCTGTACAAGTTTTTCCCAATCCCGCTCCCCCAGATAGCCGGTTCGCAGCTTGTGACCGCTGACCTCGGCCTCAGAGCAGAGCATACGCAGGACTATTTGCTCTTTGGCTGTCTCCACACTGAAAACCAGAACCGTGGCCCCGCACTCAATGCTTGCGTGCTGAGCAATGTTCAGGCACAAACTGGTCTTACCCATTGAGGGCCGGGCAGCAATAATGACCAGATCCGAAGTCTGCAGCCCTGAGGTCATGGCATCAAAATCAAGAAAGCCGGTGGACAACCCCGTGATCTTCGATTTGTTCTCGTACAGCTTTTCAATCATCTGAAAGCTGCTTGAGAGAATGTCTCGAATGGATTGGACCCCCTGCTGCGCTCTGTTTTCAGAAATATTAAAGATCAGCCGTTCAGCATCGTCCAGGAGGTTTTCAATTTCTTTTTGCTCTTCGTATCCCCTTTGGGCTATTTGCGTAGCCACAGCGATCAGTTGCCGAGCCAGGAATTTCTTATGCAGGATCTGCGCATAAGACTTGATATTGGCTGCGGACGGGGTTGAATCTACCAAAGTCACAAGATAGCTCGCTCCGCCGACATCTTCCAATTCATTTCGGCTGAGCAGCTCATCCTTAAGGGTTACCAGATCAGGTAGGATTCCACGGTTGTACAAATCCAGCATAGAGGAAAAAATTTTTCGATGTGCCGGATCATAAAATCTGTCAGGGAGAATAACATCAATGATTTTATTGATAGATTCCGGTTCCAGAAAGACCGCTCCCAGGATGGCACGCTCAGCATCCCGATCCTGCGGCGGTAACCTCAGTGCTATCCCTTCTCCCGAAGGGCCTTCTAACTTCATGTTCATCCTGCTTTTTTCTCTCCAGCACGCACGATTCTGAAAGCCGATACAAAAATCTCACCCTTGCCGCAGGAGAGGTCTCCAAGGGGGGAAAATATCACCCACTTCTTCCGAAGCTACTCTTCAGGAACTACTCTTCCGGAACTATTCTTCCGGAGGAGCATCCTTCTTGACCGCAGGCTCATCTTTAACTACCCATACTTTTACCTGCGCGGTTACTTCAGGGTGTAATTTCACAGGAACCTTGTAAACTCCCAGCGCTTTGAAGGGGTCTTCTAAAATAATTTTTTTCTTATCTATATCAATGCCTTCTTTTTTCAAAGATTCGGCAATATCCGCATTGGTAACCGAGCCAAAAAGCCTGTCGTTTTCTCCCGACTTTCTGGCAAAAGTAAGCGATAATCTTTCCAACTGGCTGGCCAAATCCGTGCATTCTTTTCTGGCCTTTGCCTGAGCAGTCTTGATAAAAGATTCCTGCCTGTCCAGGAGGACCATATTCCGGGGTGTTGCCTTGATAGCCAGTTTCTTCGGAAACAGGTAATTGCGGGCATACCCGGGAGCTACATTGACCACCTGGCCGATTTCCCCCAGGTTATTAACGGTTTTCTGAAGAATTATCTCCATAAGCTTCTCCTTATAAATTTTTACTCAAGCTGTAACAGACCACATTTCAGGCAATGGTTACTCCCGCCTTTGCCCTCAGTTTTCGAAAATCGATCCAATTATCAAAGAGACCTCCAAGGGTTAAAAAAATATAGCTCCCCGGGATAAGAAGAACAAAAACTAATCCAAGATACCGAAAAAATGCCGGGATATGACCCTTTTGAAAAAAGTAGATGACAATAGCCAATCCTTGAATCAGATACAGGTAGCTGGCTACGATCAGGAAATTCAACCCTATCCTGGATGGGACCGGCATCTTGAAAAAATACCACATCAGCCCGGACAGAATAAAGAGCCAGACCCAAAAATCCGGTACGATCCATTGCCAAAATGGCCTGCGATCCTCTACAGGAAATTCCAGAGATTGCAGCCACCGGCGAAGCAAAAAATAGTTTAGCAAAATAGCAGCTATAAGGACAACGGCTAAAATAGCGGGGAACACATTAACAAGGCTGTCTTCTATCTGTTGTGATGATTTCTTCAATTGAGCTACCTGATCAACTTCCAGACCTCCCTGCTCATATAATCCGATAACCTGAGCCATTGATTGGCTTATCTCATGATGCAAAGCTGTATCCAATCCTGATGATGCCCTTAAGGAATACATCCCCAGGAAAAAAAAGAGGAGAACGATCGATGCTCCGGAACTGATAAAAATTACCTTTTCACTAGAGAATCCACGCTCAAAGAGCTCGGCCAGCAAAATACTTACAGAGCCAAAAATGACTAAAGCGTAGAAAAATAAATCCGCCTCCGGCTGAACAATCAGCGCAATCGTACCTGCAAAAAGTAATGCGCCGATTAGCCATTGGATTTTTTCCCGCCGCAGGATCACAAAGGTTAAAGGGATCGGAATCAAAGCGATCAGAAAAAGCTGGGACACAAAAAAAAGACCCATAATCAAGAGCATCAAGCCCAAAAGCGCGAATATTTTTTTCGGGGTATGGTAACTTCTAGAGTTACTGCAACCATCGTATCTTTCTTGATTACCGCTCAAGGATTTTTCTGCTCCCTGGTCAAAAAACTAAACGGATCGACTTTCGGTAGTTCTCAATACTCTGCAAAGGCGCGAGTACGAGTGGTTATATACAGCGCAAATTTTTTCTGATGAAAAAAATCAAAATAGCTATTCAGCCAAAAACGGCAAAAGTGCAATATTTCTGGCCCGCTTGATGGACTGTGTTAACTCCCTTTGATGCTTGGCACAATTGCCAGAAATACGGCGGGGTATAATCTTGCCTCTTTCAGTCATAAAGCTGCGTAGCCTTCTCGTGTCTTTAAAATCGATAAAATCCATCTTTCCTTCACAAAACTTACAGACTTTCCTTCTTCTAAATCTGGTCAGCATTTTTGCTTTCATAAACTCTCCATTCCGTAAGAACTGACTCAAGCTCGGTTATTCTATTGTTTATTTTTTAACCTATTCGGCGTTGCTTTAATACTAAAGGCGTTGTTTTAATACTAAAATGGAGCGATGTCTTTCCCGTCAGATACATTTCCATCGGATAAATCACCTTTACCGCCCCCCCCCTCAGATTCCTCTTCCGACCTCTTGGGCAGGAATTGGATAGCAGTAGCTACAATCTTAACTTTCGATCGCTTGTTGCCAGCTTCATCTTCCCATCGGTCCTGTTTCAGCCGACCTTCAACTAAAACGCTTCTTCCCTTGCTCAGATATTCGCTGCAAAGTTCCGCCTGCTTATCCCAAGTCTCAATATCGAAAAAATCCACCTCTTCCCTTTTCTCTCCATCCTTAGCGGTTCTACGATTTATCGCCAGGCTGAAATTGGCTACTGCCAGGCCGCTTGAGGTATAACGCAACTCGGGATCTTTCGTCAAATTTCCCATTAAAATAACTTTATTAAAAGAAGCCATTTATTCAATACCCTCCGCTGCCCCCGATTCCCTGTAACTTTCCTTATAACCTTCCTTGTAACCTTCCTTGTAACCTTCCCTGGGTGTGGCCATCGGTGATCCTTTTCCGATGTTGGCTTCCTTCATATTGACGGTCATATATTTTAAAATCTGTTCGTCATACCGGATAGCCGCTTCCAATTTTTTTAAAATATCACACGATTCAACTCGATAATCATAAGCCAGGTAATACCCTTTTTTAAATTTCTTCACCTCGTAGGCTAAACGCCGCTTCCCCCAATTTTCCATTTGGATTATCGATGCCCCCAGATCCTCCATGATCTTTTTTATTTTTTGGGCAATCGTCTCCACTTCATCTTCGCCAAGGTTTGGATTGATAACCAGCAAGGTCTCATAATAGATCAACTGTTTTCCTCCCATAAAGGATTAGCTTCTTAACCGTAAACCAAAAGTATCATTATAATCAAAACCAACATTATAGCAAAAAATATAACAAATACCCAGCATAATAAATGAAGTTATCAGTTTTTATCTTAAAATTTTTATTATCTTTCATTGATAACTTGTTTTCCCACATGGTCTTACCAGTACATATGGCTTTACCAGTATATATGTGGGTGAAATTTTAGCATAATCAGTTGGAGAAATCAACCATTCTCTCTATAATCATTCCTTTTCCCCCCCTGCCCTTTCATAACATCCCGAAAGACCCGATGCACCTGCTGTCTTGTTTCCCCCAGACTCTCATTGTTATTAATTAAAAAATCAGCGTATTTTTTCTTGGTTTCCAGACTCATCTGGCTTTTAATCCGTTTAATGATATCCTGCGTAGTTAACTGTGGATACCGATTGCGCAATCTGGCGATCTGGGTATCCTGCTCTGCGCAAACAACAACGATAAAATCAACGTCGTGCTGTAACCCTGCTTCGATCAATAGAGGGACATCAACGGCTGCCAGCACCACTCCACCATCTCGCAACTGGTGCAGCCGGTCATTTATTTCCTTGATAATGAGCGGATGTACCAGAGAATTCAGCTTCTGCAATAGAAAGGGATCTCCAAAAACAAATGTCCCGATACTGGCCCGATTTATCTCTGATGTATCCGGACAAACCAGCCCCTGGCCAAAATACTCACAGACTGCCCACCAGGCAGGTCTGAATGGGGCCATCACCTGCTGAGCCACTTCATCGGCATCAATGATACTAACCCCCAGTTCATGAAACATCCGGCTGACAGTACTCTTTCCAGTTCCTATGCTTCCGGTTATTCCGATTGTAATCATGTCCCGTATTCGCCCTCTTTTCTTATCATTTTTTTTCAGCCGCGGTTGTCTTTTACAGGCATGGAAGTTACGAAGTACAAAATTTTGTCTGCCGATGAAATATAAATGAAGCTATCAGTTATCAGCTTTTTTGAGAGCTGAACTGTATATGACAACTGATAGTTGATCTATCCATAATGCAAAAAATATCAGGAAATGGACAATGAAGCAAGCATGAAATAGTTTTTATTTTTTCAGGATTACTCAGGTGATTATCCTTAAGATAGCTTAAAAGCGTATAATGTCAGACTCTGCCTAAGTAATATGGTAATGAAGAGTCATTTTACTTTACGTTCACCGGGAAGAGAAAGTTGACATCTGCTCAATAATTCTGTATAGTTAACAACAATCCCGTCAATAATCTCTCTTCGCCATACAAAGAGGCTGTGTCCCTACAGTCAATCAATAGGACTTTAGTTTATAACCTCAAGGAGGAAAAAATGAAAAAAATTACCACCATTCTTATTGTACTTTGCTCGCTATTTTTTTGGGGTACAAAATCCTGGGGAGACTCCCAGCAGACAGTCGTTGAAGTTAATGGGACAAAAATCACACTCGATGAATTCAATGAGATTGCTCAGGGCCGAACAGATCGTGAAAATTTACTCAACCAGATCATTGCAAGCATGCTGCTCTCTCAAGAGGGAAGAAAACAAGGATTGGACAAAGATCCCTCAGTCCTGCAGCAACTGAAAACGATCAGCGAACAGCAATTAGCCTTGTTCTTTTACCAAAAAAAGGTCACTGATAAAACGAAACTGTCTGATAAGGAATTAGCTGATCTGATACCCGCTAAAGAGCGACAAAAAATTCGTTTCCAGCAGATCGTGACTCAGACTAAGGAAGATGCTTCGGCCATTCTCAAGCAGATAAAACAGGGGGGCAGTTTTGAGAAGCTGGCCAAGGAAAAATCAATAGGCCGCAATGCCAAAGAGGGTGGAGATATCGGCTTTGTTATCATAAACACTAATATCTTTCCGGAAGAAGTTGAGCAGGTTATCTTTAAACTTAAAGATGGCGAGGTAAGTGAGTCAATCAAGACTCGAGAGGGGTTCGCCCTGTTTAAAGCTATTGAAAGAAAAGATCTGACCGACAAGGAACTGGAAAGCAAAAAGAATTACCTCCAATTTAAGATGGCTAAAGAAAAGACAGATCAAATCACCAATTCATTATTGCAAAGTCTGCGATCTAAGGCCAATGTTAAGATCCTCGATAATAATCTTGCCAAAATTGAAGGGGCAAAGACGAAAGATGAGAGTCTGCTTAAGATTCAATTAGCAGAGGTAAACGGGAAACCTATTACCCTGAACGATCTCATCGGAGGGCAGGCTACCTATGGTAATCCCCTGGACAGCCCACTCTTGAAGAACCCCTCTTTCTTAAAAAACATGGTTGAAGATAAGATTAAAAATGAGCTTTTTGTCACTGAAGCCAAACGTATCGGCATGGAAAAAGATCCGGATTTCGTGAGACGAACGAAAATCTTTGCTGATGGCGTCTTAGCTAATAAATTTGCCATGGACGTACTCTGCAAGGATATCAAGGCCTCAGATGATGAATATCGCCAGTACTACAATGAGCATAAAGATGATCCCCAATTTAAAAATATTCCTGAGCGGGTCAAAGTCAAGCACATTCTGGTAAATGATCCTAAACTAGCCGATGACATTATAGCTCGCCTAAAGAAAAAGGAAGATTTTTCAGCCCTGGCTAAAAAACACTCAATGGATCAATTCTCTGCTGAAAAAGGCGGCGATTTAGGGTTTATTCAAAGAGGCAGAATGGACCATGCTTTCGAAGAGGCTGCTTTCGGCACAAAGGTTGGTGAAGTGAAAAAAGTTGAGCGAAATAACATTGGTGGCGGACAAGGAACACTCTACGACATCATCACGGTTACTGAAAAGAAAGCAAGCGGCGCCAATAAGTTTGAAGATATCAAAGATGTCATCGAACCCACCCTGTTATACAAAAAGCGGGAAAAGAAAATTACCGATTATATTGAACAGCTAAAGTCAAAGGCTACTATTACCAAAAATATGAAGCTGGTCAATACTGCACCTTCCGGCGGCGCTCATGCGGTGCCACCGGCACCAATGCGGTAACGGCTTTCGTGTTGCCGTTTTACCATAAAGTCTAACGGCGCAATATCTTAAAGTAAACCTTAAGAGGACTCCACGAAGTCTCGTGGAGTCCTCTTTTTGCGTA
>Ga0307378_10004245_pt1 | contig 20569 bp, 17 predicted proteins | sample UN1MG_FD_202238 | JGI IMG/M metagenome (GOLD analysis project Ga0307378, IMG submission 202238) | Soil microbial communities from Risofladan, Vaasa, Finland - UN-1 | ecosystem: Environmental > Terrestrial > Soil > Coastal area > Acid sulfate soil | place: Finland: Risofladan, Vaasa | collected... | reverse complement strand
CTCGTTCTTCCATAACACAGGTCTCAGTCCAAGGCATAATTGACCTCCTTTCGGAGGCAATTATAAACTAACAACTGTTACCCATGTTCTTAGCATAATCTGTAACCTATGTTACCGGTTTGTACCGGTAAATGAACCCCACGTGAAACGTGGGGCTAAACGAAATGGAGGGCCCGGCTACGTCGGAGCGTTTTGTTTTGACAGTTCCCTCCCATTCGACACATTCGACCATCCCTTCGACTACCTCTTCGGTTGCCCCTTCGGCTGCGCTCAGTACTGCGGCTAATTCAGGGTAAACTCTGTCGAAGGGACCGCAGTCGAACGGATCGATCCACTGATTTTATGCTAACATTATACTAATCTCAACATATTTGAAATAGGTGATGACTAGTTAGTAGGGGCTTTCAACACAACCACATCAAGAATATATACCCACTCATAATCCAGACATTTTCCTTGACGGGAAGGTAGCGGATTTGGTATAAATAATGAAGGAAGGAGTTGTGTCAGCACTGAACGTGTATCTATGGATTCTGGTCTTCCAGCGGACGCAATTATTGTAGTTTTTCGAATAGAGGAGGAGTTATTATGCAAGATACAGAATTACAGGCAAAGAGATGCGCTTCACAGTTATTTTTTTTGCATTTCAATCACCAATCTAAATTTATTTTTTGAAGAAGGATTATTATGTACAGGAGATTGTCACTTATAGTTGTGGTCGTGTGCACCTTGTTTTTTTGTGGAATGACACAGGCGGCTGGGCTTGATATCACGGCACCAGGGGATACCATCCGGGGTGTTCCGAACGATGGAGTAACTGATGGCAGTGGAAACTTCGGCTGGCCTGGTAATGAACATCCTGCCTTGGCGATCGATGATAACACCTCGACGAAGTATCTGCATTTCAAAGGAGAAATTGAAACCACTGGTTTCCAGGTCACGCCATCAGCCAGCCAGACTATTGTTGTTGGGGTGACTTTCACCACAGCGAATGACGCGGTAGAGCGTGATCCGGTTGGATTTGAACTCTATGGTTCTAATGTGAGCATAAATGGGCCTTATACGTTGATTACCAGCGGCAATATCGTCGATTTCAGCCAAACGTCGGCGTGGCCGCGCTTCACAATGAACGAAACGCCGATTTTGTTTGATAATGATGTAGCATACGATCACTATCAAGTTCTATTCACGGCTGTACGAAACCCGGGAAGTGCGAATAGTATGCAGATCTCCGAAGTTGAACTATTAGAGATGGGTCTAATCGCTTCGAGCCCTGACCCGGCTAATGGTGCTATAATTCGGGATACATGGGCGCGCCTGATCTGGGCGCCGGGTTCTACAGCCGACTCACACGATGTGTACTTCGGCGATAGCTTCGCAGAAGTCAACAACGGCACCGGCGGTACGTTCCAGGGCAGCCAGCCCTCAAGATATTTTGTTGTCGGCCTCCCCGGATTCCCATATCCGGAAGGTCTCGTTCCGGGCACGACGTATTACTGGCGGGTTGATGAAGTGGAAAGCGACGGTGTGACCAAACATAAAGGCGAGGTCTGGAGCTTCTTCGTTCCCTCCGGTAAGGCCCATAGCCCCGATCCGACTGACGGCGCCGAATATATAGCCACGGACGTAGCCCTCACGTGGGCGGCCGGCTCCGGTACCAGACGGTACACGGTGTACTTCGGCGACGATCTTAACACCGTATCGACTGCTGTGGGGGGAATATCTCAGACTCACACCCGGTATGACCCCGGCGCTCTCGAATTCGACGAGACGTATTACTGGCGCGTAGATGAGTTCGACGGTGCCGCGACGCACAAAGGTGACATCTGGAGTTTCACTACCATGCCAGCGGACGCATTCTGGGCTGCAGCGTATTATGTTGACGGGGGCAAGCGTGGTGCCAGCGACGGCAATCCCGGAACCGAAGCTCGACCCTGGAAGACGATTGGAAAAGGCACGCAATCGCTGCAACCGGGGGATACTCTGCTAATAAAGGCCGGGACCTACAGAGAAACGGTTATCCTGAAGCGAAGCGGAACGGAAGCTGAACCCATAAGGATCCGGGCTTATCCCGGAGATGAAGGCAAGGTCATAATTAACGCCGCAGAGCCCGTAATAAACTGGCGGAAGTGCACCGGCCCCGGTGATTGTGCCGGGAACCCATACTGGGAGCACATCTACGTTGCGGACGTGGCGGCCCTGGTGCAGTCCCACCCCGATAGTGCATTTGCGATCAGACAGGTCTTTCAGAATGGGGAGCTGCTCAATCGCTCTCGCTATCCGGATAGGGGATGGAGTTATCCCACGAGCGTTCCGGACCAGCAGACAGTCTTCACCGACAGCTCTGTATCCAAGCCGGATCGATATTTCAACGGCTCCGTATGCCACATCAAGACCGCCGTATGGCAGATCGATCAAATCCCGGTTGCGGGTTTTTCCAACTCGACGATTACGCTGGCGAAGAGTCCCCGGTATGCGATCACCCCGCGCTTTGGGTACTACATCACCAGTATAGTGGGCGAGATCAACGAGGAGGGAGAGTGGGCGTATGACCCCGCTCAGAGGAAACTTTTCCTGTGGCCCCAGGGGGACGTGGCCGAAGGCGTGGAGTTTTCGTATCGACGGTACTGCCTGCGCTCCTACAGCGGCACCTCGTGGAACGTCGTGCGCGGACTGACGATGCGTAATGCCTACCTGTATGGCATTTTCCTGTACCGGTCGAATGACATGACGCTTGAGGACAACACGGTGGAGCATGCGTATAACTTCGGCATCCATCTGTACGCTGGCGCCGGAGCAACAGGTGACAACAATCAGATCGTCCGCAACACGATCGAATACTCCGCTCGTCGCGGAATTAACGTGGACAATGTCTGTTCCGGCACCAATGTCGAGGGCAACTACGTCTATGCGACGGGAGCGGAGTCGTTCGGCGGCGATCTGATGAACGGCAGAGGGATGGGAATCTTCATAGGCGGCCCTTACACGCGGGTATACAACAACATGATAGACCGCACAGGTTATATAGGTCTTTATCTTCACGATGACATACCCGGGCGCGAAGTGTCCTACAACTACATTACCAACGTTTCGCTTTCATTGTCTGATGCGGGCGGCATATACACTTCCGGCTTTTCAGACGTACATGAAACAGACCATATCCACCACAACATCTTTGAAGATGTGATCGGATGCCTGTCGATGGATCGGAATCATGACAAGGGATTGCCGGTAACCATCGAGAAATACTCCGGCGATTCTTCCGGAATCTACGTGGATGAGCGGGGCAACAACCGAATCATCGAGCACAATACAGTCATCAACTCTCACATGGCGGGCATTTTCTTTCACTGGGCGCCCGGCAACTTCGTGCAGAACAACACGCTATATGGCAACAAGGAGGCCCAGATCTGGTTCAGCGGCCGCAATCAGCCGGGCGAGAAGCTTGTCGATGAGGTCGTTCTCGACAACATCATGTTCGCGACGGATGCGCAACAGAAAACATTTTACCTGGGCATAAACTACGACGACGTGCATTTCGGCCAGTCCGACAATAATTATTTTTATAATCCCTACAATTATAGGCATATCTTTGTCGGTTGTTATAAAGCTTACGAAGACAGATGGACGCGTGACGAGTTGACACTTGCGGGATGGCGTACATTATCAGGTTACGATGGAAACTCAAAAGATTTCTCATTCTTAAATCAATTCGATGATATTACCATAAATAGCCCAATAAAGTCCCGGATTATTTATAATACGTCGCTTGATGTAATTAGCATTGATTTGGAATCAGAAAAATATTGCGATGTGCACGGTAACAAAATATATGGGAGCGTTAGTTTACAGCCCTTTGAATCAAAAATTCTTATATTCTCCGATTTTGAAATCCCGGGCCCTACCCTTGAAGGACATCTCAATAAAGACGGTAAAATTCAGTCAAAGTAGTGCGAAATATGACCCCGCCCACAGGTGGCGGGGCTAATAAAAATTCGCAGTAATGACCCCGCACTAATTAGATCCCCGGCCCCCGACAGAAAAGCAAGTGAGCTAACATTCCCCTGCTGCGAGTCAAGGAGGGGCTCTCGGGGATAAACTCTGGGTCAACTAAAGAAAGCAAGTAAGCACAACTCCCCTGTTGCGAGTCAGGTGAGCAGTTCCCGGGGATAAACTCGGGATAAGATATTAACAAGCAGGGGTGCTAAAATAAGGGACAAGCTATTAAAATGTAAGGGTACTTTGTTTATATTCTGGCCAGCCGTACAAAAGGGGTGCTGTATGTTGGTAAGGCCGGTCATAATTTTGTGGGACAATCTGAGTTTATCCTGTACACTCAGATAAATCACGGTACGATATATTAGCGTGTGAATTAGGATAATCAATGTTCTGCTTAAGAGCAACCGCTCTTGAGGACGAGCATTGAAGATCATTAGTTTGGGATTAAGGTCACAATGTCTTACGAAGGAGGCTAATAATGTTTCCAGCTACAAAAGGAAGCGGCGGGCAAGGTTTAGGTTTTCCAGATGTATGCAATACTCCGGCAAAATCCCCACCGATACCAGTTCCATATCCGACAATGATTCAGACTAAGACTATGACTAAGACAGTGAAGATAGGAATTACGAGTAAACCTTCAGCTCTGAAGGGTGGCTTGAAAAAGTCGGGGGGAGATGAAGCTGGGGTAAAAGGTGGTATAGTCAGCGGCATGATCATGGGGGCCGGGAGATGCTCAACTTCACTTGTCACAAATTTGATGGACTACCAGCACGGGCAATTCTTACCTCGTCACTCTGGTATTGTGTGCCAGATGCCGACTTGCAGTAATGCTGCGGAGGCATACCTTCCTATAACCGGCCAGCCTGTTTGCCTGCAATGTTATAAGACGGGGACGAAAGGCAGTTACCCAACACCTTCTATGAAGGTTCCAATACTACCTTAACCTGGTGGTATTAAAAGCAAGCTAAAAGGGATTTGTCATCACTCCGATAATTTAGTGAAAATTCCTTCCCAAAGGTATAGCGGTGAATGAAATGATGCATGTGAGTAAACTGGGACGAATCGTTTATGGGGTCATCGGTTGCCTGGTCTTATCGGTGCTACTGGTCAATACTATAGCCGCCGAGGTGCGAATGCAGACTTATACTTATAAGCGAGTGGGTGACCTTGAGATCAAGGCGAATGTTTATCGCGCGGACGATGAGAAGGTCCGTCCCGTTGTCGTCTGGATCCATGGCGGTGCATTGATTATGGGGGGACGCAATGGTGTCAATGGGCGTGTCAAAAAGATGTTTTTAGATGCGGGTTATGCGATCGTTTCGATTGACTACCGTTTAGCTCCCGAAACGAAGCTGCCTGCCATTATTGAAGATGTCGAAGATGCCTTCAAATGGGTCCGGGAAAAGGGTCCGGAGCTGTTTGATATTGATAAAAGTAAGATTGCCGTGTTAGGTGGTTCGGCTGGAGGTTATCTGACACTCGCGACGGGTCACCGTGTGAAGCCTTGTCCTACTGTGCTGGTTTCGTTTTGGGGTTACGGCGATTTGATTGGCGACTGGTATAGCAAACCCAGTCCCCATCCCCGTCATCAGAGGTCGAAGATGCCTGAAGACCAGGCCAGGAAACAGGTAAGCGGTCCGGCCATTGCGAATTCAAAAGACCGAAACGGTAACGGCGGGGCGTTCTATCAGTTCTGCCGGCAGCGAGGAATCTGGCCTAAGGAAGTGTCCGGCTGGGACCCGCACAAAGAAGCGAAAAAGTATTACCCATACATGCCGGTCAAGAATGTAACTCAGCAATATCCACCGACGCTCTTGATACACGGCACGAAAGATACTGATGTGCCTTACGAGCAGTCGGTCATGATGGCTGATCAATTCAAGAAGTTTCGTATCGACCATGAGCTCATCACGATCGCCGGTGGAGAACATGGATTGGCCGGCGGTGATTCAAAGAAAATCGATCAGGCTTACGAAAAGGCGTTTCAATTTGTTCATCAACGTATGGCTGGGAAGTAGCACATATTTATGAGAAATCTTAAGCGGTTTTTGGAAAGGAATAATTGTGAACAGACAAGAGAAAAAATGGCCGATGTTGTCCTCTTTGCTAACTTTGATACTCATTCCCTGTAGTATAAGCCTTCTCCCACAAACTGCTCTGGGAGCGGCCGAAACAATCGACCAAAATCGCATCAAATACATCACAGAGCTGCTCCCTGAAAAGCCGGCAGGTTTTGGCGTGCCCATCACTGATCGGAACGCCTGGCAAAAACTGATTCAGAATGATTCATTTAAGGAAATAATCCCTGAGGCTGAGAAACTTCTGCAATCACCTATTCCCGATCAGGCTGACGATTTGTATCTGGACTTCTCCCACACAGGCAACCGTACCCGCTGGCAGAGAGTCAGCGGCCGTCGGCGGGGAAGAGTCCGCACGTTTACGTTGTCCGAATGTCTGGAAAACAAAGGGCGTTTTATACCGGCCTTTGAAGAAATTGTCCGAGTGCTCTGCTCCGAACGCACCTGGGTCATGCCGGCCCACGACCGGGATCTTACTAACTTTAATGGGACAAGTACGGACATTGACCTCGGTTCTTCTGCGCTTGGCTGGTCACTTGCTACTGCCGATTATCTGCTGGCTGATAAACTAAGTCCCGAAATTCGTCGGCTCATCCACGACAACCTAAATCGGCGCATCTTTGGACCTTATCAGGATATGGTGCTGGGAAAACGCAAACAGAACTGGTGGATGACCGGAACCAACAACTGGAATGCTGTGTGCCTTGCCGGCGTGACCGGCTCGGCGCTGGCTGTAATCGATTCACCTCGTCAACGTGCCTTTTTTATCGCTGCTGCAGAAAACTACTCACAAAACTTCCTTGATGGATTCACCGACGACGGCTACTGCTCCGAGGGCCTTGGCTATTGGAATTATGGCTTTGGCTACTATGTTATGCTCAGCGAAATGATTTATCAGGCCACCGGCGGTAAAGTGGACCTGCTCCAAAACGACAAGGCCCAAAAAGCCGCCACTTTCGGAGCTCAAATCGAAATCATCAATGGTGTTTATCCCGCCTTCGCCGATTGTTCCATCAGCGCCCAACCCAGCTCGAAGCTGATGTATTTTCTCAGCCGTCGCCTGGGCTTTGCTTTGCGCTCCTGGGAGCAAATCGACCCTGTCTCTGCCGGCGGCTCATTGTATCAAAGTATGATGTATTCCTGTCCCAATTCTGCTTCTCGCGCTCTACTTAGTCAAGGTCCTTCCCAAGACCTCGGCATCCGGTCCTGGTTTGACCAGGCAGGTGTCCTAATCTCCCGGCCAGTTCCAAATTCGTCCTCACGTCTGGCCGTTGCCCTCAAGGGCGGCCACAACCAGGAGCATCACAACCACAACGATGTCGGCTCATTTGTTGTAGTGCTGGACGATGAACCCTTGTTGATTGATCCCGGAGGGGAAGTTTATACTGCCCGCACATTCAGCTCCCGCCGCTACGAAAGCAACGTTCTTAATTCCTTTGGCCATCCCGTTCCCCTTGTCGCCGGTAAATTGCAGAAAACCGGTAGGCAAGCCCAAGGCCGCGTGATTAGCCGGAACTTTACCGATAATGCAGATACACTGGTCCTGGATATTTCTTCGGCCTATGATGTGCCGGAGCTCAAAAAGCTCGAACGTAAGTTTGTCTATTCCCGCACCGGCAAAGGTTCTTTAAGTGTAACCGACGAAGTTACTTTCTCCCAACCTTGCGACTTTGGTACGGCCTTGATAACCTTCGACAGTTGGAAACAATCCTCTCCTGGTTCTCTGATAGTCTATGATTCCCAAAAGTCGCTGCATGTGGACATAAAAGTCACTGGTGCTGACTTCGAAATCCAGCCGGAAACTATTCAGGAAGATGTCAACGCCCGAAAACAACCCACCCGATTGGGTATCAATCTGGCCCGACCTGTAACATATGCCCTTGTTTCCATTACAATAACCCCAGCAGAATAATCCAGCAACAGGAAAGGAGATACAGATGGTTGACCGTATGAAGCGACGCAGTTTTTTAACGAGCCTTGCAGCCCTGGGTGTAGTCCCCAGCCTGGGTGTTTGTGCTGAAGTCGTGCCTACTACAGGCCCAGTCGGATTGGCGGGCCAAAGCAAGCGAGCGGATTTGAAAATCACAAAGGTTGAAATCCTCCAGGTGACAGGAAAGAACACGAGAAAGGTCCTCTATTTGAAAGTCCATACCAGCGAGGGCCTGACGGGTCTCTATGGCCCGATCGATAACGAGGCGGCTATGTTCGTTGACCGGTTCTTCAAGCAAAACCTGATCGGACAGGACCCACTGGCATACGAAACATATTGGGATGGGATGTTCCGAGCAAGCCGGCACTCACGCGGCAGCCACTATATCATGGGCCTCAGTGCTGTGGACAATGTCCTCTGGGATCTCCGCGGCCGCCTCTTCGGTCTGCCCGTTTATCGACTTCTCGGTGGTTCCCGCAAGACGGTTAGGGCATATGCCAGTTGTCTGGGGTTCTCTCAGGAACCGTCGGCCCTTCGTGCGAAAGCCCGAGAGCTGAAGCAGCAGGGGTATCGACATCAGAAGTGGTTTGTGCGCGACCGCGGCCCCAGTCATGGCCCTGAGGGTGTTGAAGAAGATGTGAGAGTTGTGCGTCTGCTCCGGGAAGCCGTGGGGGACGATGTGGACCTCATGTTTGATGCGTTCTGGAAGTGGGACCTTCAATATGCCCTGGCCTGGACAAGACGGGCAGAGCAATATCGTCCGCGCTGGATAGAAGAGCCCTTCCAGACAGCCAACCTGGATGCATTCATCGAGTTGAGTCGTGAAACCTCGATCCCGGTGGCCACGGGAGAGCATTTCTACGGTCGCTGGGACGTACACAAATTTCTCAAGGCCGACGCCATCATGGTGGTTCAGGCCGATCCGGAATGGTGTGGCGGGGTCAGCGAGCTGGTCAAGATATGTACGCTGGCATCGGTTCATGGAGTGAATGTGATCCCGCACGGTCACAGCCTCCACGCCGCCATGCATGTGGTCGCAAGCCAGCCGATAGAGGTTTGTCCACTTGTGGAGTATCTGATTCAGAAGATGCAGAGTTACTACGACTTCGAGAAACACCAGCTCAGACCCGTAGACGGGATGCTGGAACTGCCGGACAGGCCGGGTTTTGGGATTGAGCTGGACGAGTCCAAGATCGAAGACCTCCGGCCGGTATCGTGGCAGCAAACCTGATTTGGGAGCAGTTCTATATCCATCCGATGCGGACTTGTAGAAATGGACCTGTTAGCCAGAAGTCAGAAGTCAGAAGTCCGAAGTCAGATATCCGAAGCCAGAAGTCAGATTCTCTGTCCTCTGTTCTCTGGGGTGGGACTATGCAGACTTGCCCCCGCTTGTTGCCGGCGGGGGCTGACTGTGCTGCCCGGGTTTTAGTCCGAAGGACTCCGCCAGAAGGCGTCCTTAAGGACTTGTAAATAAATTATCTTCCATTTTTGGCTGGCTGCGGCTTCGGCTGGCGGTGTCAGCAAAACTCGGACTACCAACCAGTAGGCCTGCATTTTGCTTCCTTGCCAGCCTTGTCCTCGCTCAGCCAAAAACGAAACCTAATTTCTTTACCAGTCCTAAGCGGACTTACGGAGTACGACCCATACGACCACTTGAGCAATCAGACCAAGAGCAAGAACAATGACGGCGAACCAGTAGGGCCAGTAGATTCCGAAGTTTCTGGACAGGTACCCCCCGGCCCCGGAGCCGACGATGACACCGAGTGACAGAGTGACTTCGTGTATTGCCATCTGGGAGGAGCGTTTTTTGCTGCTGCAGGCACCGTAATAAAGGTGAGAGCTATAGGCAAAGCCAAAGCCGGAGCCCATAATCATAAATGCCGGGACAAAAGCCCAGAGCGTGCGGCCGAAGATAATCAGAACAAGAGAAAGGGCAAGGACTATCTGAACGCCGAGAAGCAGTACCGGTTTGAAATGCCAGAAGCCGAGGCGGCCTGCGCCGGTTAAGACGAGGAAGTTGCAGATTCCAAATATCGTGATAATTATCCCGAACTGTGTTTCCGAAAATCCCATACCGGTAAACAGCAGTGCAAACTGCGACCGTGACACGCCCAGGCAGACCCAGGAGCAGAACAGCCCAATGCGGGCCATCCACTTTAAGCACAATAGCAGCCCCTTGTCAAAGGAGATTTCCTGCGCATCGAGAGGTCTAACAGAAGCAGCGGTTCCGGCGGACCCGTCATGAGCGAGACAGAGCAGCAGAAAGCAAATCGCAAGACAAGTCACACCCACCACTATCGGCCCCAGGGTGCTCATATCTACGAGCACACCACCTATCAGAGGGCCTATGATTGCGGCAGCGGACCACATGCTGTTGTAGGTTCCGAGGCGGCGGTTCAGGGTAGCGCCCTCGTAGTCGGCCGAGACCCAGCTCATAAGAAAAGGCCAGAAAAGTGACATTGCTGCTCCGGCGACTGTGCCTGCGGCAATCATCATCCAGATAAGGGTGCCCCTGCCTAGCTGGTCGTGGGCTATTGCGTCGTAAACCACAATGACCATCACGAGGGTTGCCAGGAACATAACGGCGGCGGCTGTGCGGGTTGTATGGCGGGGATTGATATGACCCAAAATCACTGCGGCAAACAACAGGCACAACATATAACCGAGCATGTTGGCGGCCCAGATGTATCCAACGTGCTCTTCGGTCCCGCCGATGTTGCGTATGATAAACGGCATGGCCGTCCACAACACGCTTAGACTTATCGCCATCGCAAACGCTGCCCCGTATAAGGGCCAGACGTTTTCGAGAGCTTGATGTACGCGTTTAGAAAACGTTTTTCTCATAATAGTCCTAAGGACTCCTTTCGGAGAACGCAGAAAAAGACAGCATTATACTGCGATGGGTCGATATCGCCATAGTACAAATGAAGAATTCTTGTTTTTTTGGTTGCCCCCGTTCTTGCTTTCGCACCTGTGCCTGCGCCACCTGTGCCCGCACCTGTGCTGCCCGCACAGAAAACGCGGGTACAGGTGTCGAGGCAAACACAGGTGCAGGCAAGAAAGCACGGGGGTGCTGAAGTCAGATGTCAGATTATCTGTCCTTTGTCCTCTGCGGGCCTGCGGTTGGCTCTTTTTACATACGTGCAGGACATAAATCTGTCTTAATCTGGATTTTTCTCCTCAATAAACGCTTTTGCTGCTTTATCTCCCACGATCCATCTGAGACGCTTTATAATCCATTGCGTTTCTTCTTCAAAGCCGACCTTCCAGCCGCGACGAGCCGGCGGCTCGGCGGGTCGGTAAAATTGTAAAAGATTGCGATAGCGGCTAACGACATCGAATCCGATACTGTATTGAAGCTTGCGCAGGCAAACCGGACAAAGGTTCATAGGTCGGGAATCGCTTTCTTTCAAATGGTTGGACCCGTTAAGAGAGCACTTAAAGTATATACAATGTTTTAAACCGAACATGTGGCCTGTCTCATGGGCCAAAACTTTGCAGCTTCGTCGAAGCAGAACTTTTTCATAGTCTTTCCCCCGCTTCTGGTCATAAAAGGCAGGGTCGTAACGAGCAAAACTATAGACACCAACCCGCTCGCGAAGCGAAGCTTGTCCGAATACAAAATTCCATGAAGGCTCAGGATAAAGGTCCTCCATCGTTACTGCCAGGACACAAAAAGCATCTGAAGGTATATTCCTTTTTAGAATAGTTAATACGTCACCGGTTAAGATTTGTCGATTTCGAGTATATGGATTGGTTCGTGTTGTGATATTTTCACCGCTCAGGGTCAGGCCGGGGAGCACCTCAGCTTGCATAACAAAAAAAGCACCGGCATACTCTCTCAACCTTTCAGCCAGAGGAATTTGGCCTTCGGGAAATTCACCGAGAGGTTGCAGGTAAATTTTTCTGCGGATTTTGTCCGGCCGGTTCGGCTTCGACTTTACAAACTGATCGTAAGTCTGCCCAGTCTCTTGATGCACAGCCAGCCAGTCGCTCTGTTGTGGAACAGATATGGACTCAAAGTCGGCTCCGGGTTCGAGTGCCTTCCTGAGATTTGTCGGAAGCTCTTTTGTTGAACCTATTGCTTCAAGCCTTTCTGAGGCAGTGGGTGGTTTGAAATTCATGGCCAAAGCCGCTAAGAAAGCCAAAAAAACCGTGATAGAACAAAAGGTCGCTCTCATACTGCTCAACCGGCATCAATTCACAGACCATACCGTAATAAAGTTATCCCTGTTCAGTTTGTGCGTCAAGGTCAAAAAAGCTCTTTTGTATATCGTCAGTTTCCAGCAAAGGATAAATAACTCCGGTCTCGGTCGCGATGGCATAAGATGTTAGCTTATGGATTGAGAGTTTGTCCGATCCTACTATATGTACTACTTCTATACCTTGTGCAACCAGATAATCAGCCAGAAGTTTGCGATGGCATTTCCAATAAAGCTTCTCTGCACACATAACAGCAGTACGTGATATTGCAGCGGTTGACAGAAGCTCCTGAACAGCCGTGCGGAATTCATCTGTGCCCATATGGTCTGCGTAGTTGCGTAATCCGGGACTTTTAAGCCCAATGTTGAGAGACTTGTCGTTTTTTTCAGCGTGCCTGCGACCTCCAAGGGCTTCCAGCCACTGGTACTCAATGTTTTCAACTGCCAGCAGTTTGCTCAAGACCTGGCGATTGAAATGCGGAAATTTTCGCGAGCTGGGATACCGTCTTATGTCAGCTACAAGGCAAATTCCGAATTCCTTAAGCAGCGATGCAAAATCCTCGAAAGAAAGGTTAGAATGGCCAATCGTGAATATCCGTAATGTCTTTTCAGCACTTGTTTTCATTTAGCTTAGCGAAGTATATGAACATTACCTATTCGCACACGTTTCAATCCTGCTTCTGTTGCAGCTTCAAGGCAGCTTTCCGCCTGCTTCCACGACGTTGAGGGCATATCTGTCATAAGGAAATCACCGTGGAATCCAAGAAGAGCATACGGTATGTTTGGGTCCAGTTCAGCGATGAATGATGCTATCGCTTCGATTTCTTTGGCATCAATGTAACCTGGCACCAGTAGTGTGCTGGCAACAAGAGGAGGTGGTTCCGGCCTTTCCGAAATGTGCCTGGCTCCCGCAGCAAAGTTTTCAAACGTACGGCTATTATCAACGCCGCAAAGAGCGCGATGGATATTGGCATCCATAGCTTTCAAATCGAACTTGATACAGCCACCACTTTCTACAGATAAACTCATCATCTCCTCCAGCAGCTCCGGACTCATAGAACCGTTTGTCTCCCAGCAGATACGTAATATCCTCTGCCGGTTCTGTTTGCGTGCCAGTCTTGAAGCCGCCAGTGCATGAGGTAACTGGCACGTCGGGTCACCACCAAAGAAACAAATGCACGATGTCTGGGCGGTTACTGCTTCTGCAAGCTCAGCGGCAGTGTGTGTTTGATTCGTTGTCGAATGCTCTCGATAGTGCCAATTCTGGCAGAACAGGCAATCAAATGTGCAGGCTTGATAGAATACTGCCAGATTCACGTAGCCCTGCTCCGGGCCGGGTCTGTATGCCCATTGGGGATATCCAGCGCCGCTGCCGCCCGCGCATACCCAATCTGCAACACAGTTTGTTGGCAGCGGGTCATTATACCATGAAACCGCAGCCTCCGCGGGAGTGCCACCTTTCAAACGCCCATTTTCATTTCTCCGCACACCACAATAGCCTCGCCCGCCAACCGGAATTTGGCATTTGTTTCGGCAGAGCCTGCATTGAATACCATTCGGACTGGATGGGGGTGAAGCGGGTAGGTTGAATTCTTGGCGGCTTCGTGCGTGGATTGCTTCAAGCTCGGCCAGAGACTTCTTGTCCGCCTTGCGAATACACTCAACGCAAAGCGACAATACTTTAGCTGTTTCTTCTGAGACCTTGCCACATTTTTTACATGTAGCCATAGTATGGTAGCCTCATACTAATGTTGTCGGAATTAGGGATTGTCCCCGGAGCTTACCAAGTTCTATTACTTCATTTGCTTATTGGCTTTTTTCAAGATTTCCAGTAATTCGTCCTCTGTCAATTCGATTGGGTTACCTTTCATACTGCTTGACCTTTGGGATTTTGCTACTACCGTTGGGAAATCCTGTTCTTTCAATCCGAACTCAGCCAACGACGGAACTTTTAATGCTGCACAAAGGTCCTGCACCCATGCGACGCCATCAGCCGCTTGTGCAGCAGCCTTGCCGGTCAGCAGTTGGGCTATCTCATCATACCTTGCAAGTGCTGCTGAGTTTGCTTCGCGGCTCTTTAATGCCCGCACATTGGTATCCATAACAAACGGCAATAGCCGAGCACATATAGCTCCATGGGAAGCGGAAATCATACCGCCCAACGGGCCGGCAAAGCCGTGCACCGCCCCTAACTTCGCGTTAGCCAGACCTAATCCGCTAAAGAGACTTGCCAAGGCCATGTCCTCACGGGCGATTTGATTGCCACCATCTTCATAAGCTCGACGTAGAGAACGCCCGGCACGTTTCAGGCCCTCTCGGCAGATACTATCTGTCAGCGGATTTGCCTTGTTGGAGACATAAACTTCCATGAGCTGTGTCAGTGCATCCAGGCCTGTGCTTGCCGTTACAGATGGCGGCATCGAATGAGTCAGTATAGGATCAACTACTGCCAGACGGGGCAGCATCAACGGACTGCGCATGCTTACTTTGACCTTGTGTTCGGGCACACTCAATACCGAATTGCGTGTAACCTCAGCGCCCGTTCCTGCAGTAGTCGGGATCGCGATATGCGGGGCGGCATTATGTGAAAGTGGTTTACCGTCACCAACTACCTCCAGATAATCTTCCAGTTCGCCGCTGTTGGTCAGCATCGCTGCTATTACTTTACCGGTATCAAGGACACTTCCGCCGCCGATGCTGATAACTAAATTGCTTTTGGCCTTACGGGCCAGTTCCACTCCTGCCTTTACTATTGTCGTCGTCGGCTCCCCCACCACATTGAACGTTACATATTCAATTCCCTGTTGATCGAGCTGTTCGAGGAGCGGCCTGGCCCGCTCGGTGGTACGGCCTGTGATAACACAGGCACTTTTTCCCATCTCGGCTGATAAGGATGCAACTTCACAGATTGTACCTGGGCCAAATATGATGCGATTGGCTGTCGCAAATTCAAATCTCATGGTTTTCCTTCTTGAGACGAAATGCTTGGGTTCCCCCCGTCGTTTTGCTTCGCAAAAGCGAAGCAGCGGGGGGGTCCCTTCAACTAATCCCAGCCCTGCTCGTCAGGGAACACATTGGTATATTTGATGCTTGTGCGTGGTTCAGCCATCATTTCAGCCACTGTATCTCGCCATTTTTGATAATGCGCTGTTTCCTTGTGCCTGCCCGGGTCTTCAGAAGTGCGATAGACCTCCACCAGTACAAAACGCGTGGGGTCATCCTGCTGCTGGATAACATCAAATCTGGCGATACCTGGTTCCTGTACGCTGTTACGAGCATTTTCAAGTGAGGCTGCTTTGAAGGCTTCGACCTGCTCAGGCTTAACGTGGACGAAAACGTGTACGATTAGCATAACGTTCTCCTTATAGGTTTTGAAATTCACTCTGGAGTTTACCAAATAAGCTAAGTATCCGCAACTTATTCCAACGACTCGAAAATTGTGAGCGAAGATATTAAATTTAGAATGGATAGAAGCATAGTTCTGATATTCTAAAAGAAATCTTTGCGCCGCCGCAGCTCCGCAAAGACCTCCACAGCCTGGGCTTGAGGCATATTTAGCGCGGTTTTAAGCTCTGGAGTATCAGCCCGTAGAAAGGGATTGGTTGTCCTTTCACGTGACATTGTTGAAGGAACGGTTTGCCTGCCTGCCCTTTGGGCCTGTCCGACTTCGCTCAGGCATCGTTTGACAGCTTGATTATCCGGCTCAATACTCAAAGCAAATTGATAGTTTTCCACTGTGTAATCGTGCCCGCAATAGACAAGCGTATCATCAGGCAAAGATGCCAATTTGAGCAGTGAATCCCACATCGACCGCGCATCGCACTCCAGTAGTCTGCCGCAGCCTCCAATGAACAATGTATCCCCCGTCCAGAGAACGCCATTTTTGTTATCGTTCGATGGCTGCACATAATAGCAAACCGCGGTGCGAGTATGCCCCGGCGTTGCAATGACCTTTATCCTTACATTACCAATCGTCAGGACCTGTCCATCCTCGACGACACAGTCAATTCCGGGTATTCTTTGCCTGTCGGAGCCGACGACCTTACAGCGGGTCTTCTCCTTCAGTTCAATAGTACCGGCCGTATGGTCCCAATGATGGTGTGTGGCAAGAACCGTTGTAAGGTCCAGGCTGTGTTCTTTTAAGGTGTCCAGAACCAGGGAAGCGTCGCTTGGATCAACGACAAGCGCGTTGCTTCGGTTATAACGATACAGGTAAATAAAATTATCGCCAAGTGCGGGAATTGTGATTACTGAATCCATAGTCTCTAATCTCTTAATAATGACACATCATTTACTCAAGCTCTTCCAGTATTCTTTTGCAGTGTGCAACGTGACTTCTGCCGGTTGACATACATTTGCCGCGGGCAAAGCGGATGAATGCGTATTTTATAAGTTCATACACAATATACAGTTTCCGGCGTATCCGGGCCTTTGAATCTACAGGACGGGGCTTTCCGTATCCTTCAAAAAACTCAAGGCTGCTGTACCCATATGTGTCGAGCACTGCAAATTCAAGCTCCGGGTCGCCGTACAGCCCCCGGTCAAAGTCAAGTATCGCGGTAATCCTGCCGTTTACGGTAAGAATGTTCTGTGTCCATAAATCAAGATGAAGGAGTGATGGAGAAACTTCGCTGATAACGTCCCTGTGCTTTTCATAAATTGATAAAAAATGTTCGTATTCTTTATTATCAATGACTCCGCACGAAAGACAGTCATTGAAAATCAGCTCAACATAGGTGTAAAAAATATCAGGCCAGCTTTCTCCGGTAGGTGCTGCGCGTTCAGTGTATCCGCACCGGTCTGATTTGATGGCATGAATCTGTCTTACATATATGCCCAGCTCTTTTTCGTCGAAGAGCCCGGAATTGCCCTGGAGATATTCCATTATGAGATAATCCCTCTCTATGACATCCTGCGAAAAATCATAATAGACAATTTCCGGGATGGGAATGTCAGTGTGTTCTCTTACCAGCCGGTGGATATTGACTTCGGATTTCATCATATCGATTTCGTAGAACAGTTTTGGTGTACAGTCCGGAGGTGCGATTCGAAGTACAAATTTGTCGCTGTCTAAATTGACATAGTATGAATCGTTATAATGGCCGGCTCCAATGGAACTGACAGTGCAGCCGTTGAAACCGGCTTTCCGGAGTATTTGGTTTATCTTGTGATTGGATAACATCATCCGAAATTTTCAGCACGAGTGCCCGCCCAAGTACATGTACTTGGCTCAGGATTTGCACTGATGTGTTTGGTCGTCTTTGCGTCTTTTTACACCATCAGCAGAATTTGTTGTAACCTTACAGATAACCTACCATTAAATGGGGTTGTTGTCAAAAGACCGTTCGGGAGCTACTCTTCGTAAAGAGCTATCTTGCTGTCTGAAGGCACGGCGCTGCAAGAAGCGTGAGCTGAGACTATTAGTTTTGGAATCAAATGTCGTAACTGCTTTGTAATTTCTTTTGTTTTTGACCTCAACAGTCAGAAGTCAGAAATCAGATTATCTGTCCTCTGTCCTCTATTTTCCGTTTTTTATATTTTTTTAGCTTCCCAAAGGCGCTGTTTTGGCCTATACTCGGCATAAATTCAGTTTCTTACCTTGGAAAGTACAGGAATGTTAGCTTGTAGAGAAAAATAATCTTTGTCAGTGTGTTCATGAAGGGCATTTGTTAAAATATATGGATGTAGCAATGCGGCGAACGATGGTAGCCGGAATGCTGGAATAAACAATTAAGCTTAAGTTTAAAGTATGAAAGAGGAAATCGAAGTGAATATTTATGTAGGAAATTTGTCGAACCAGACAACCGAAGATGACTTGCGTCAGGCTTTTGAAGCTTTTGGCCAAGTCGAATCCGCCAACATTATAAAGGATAAATTTAGCGGTGAATCCAGAGGGTTCGGATTCGTGGAAATGCCCTCTAAGGAGGAAGCGCAAAAAGCTATCGAAGAGATGAATGGCAAGGACTTGATGGGACGCGCTGTAAATGTCAATGAAGCTCGCCCCAAAACTGACCGCCATGATAGCAGAGGCGGTCGCGGCGGTGGCGGTCGTGGCGGCGGCGGCCGTGGCGGCGGCGGCGGTGGTTACGGCGGTGGTGGTGGCCGTCGGTACTAACAACCCGGTACTGTCAAAAAACTCCAGGGCAATAGCCTGCCTTACATTCGTTTGAAATTGGTTTTGATTGGGTTTGTTTTTTTGGGGCCTGAAGGTGGGTTTCATTTTCATAATCCTTTTGTGAAAAAGCGTTTGCGCTCATTTGGGCGTTGCGGAAATTGGGTTTGTTTTGCATAAAGGGTTAGACTTTCTCGCCGTCCATTTCTCCGCAGTGGGATTTTGAAATTGGCTTTGATTGGGTTTGTTTTTTTGGGGCCTGAAGGCGGTTTCATTTTCATAATCCTTTTGTGAAAAAGCGTTTGCGCTCATTTTGGGCTTTACGGACATTGGGTTTGAATTGGGTTTGTTTTTTTGGGGCCTGAAGGTGGGTTTCATTTTCATAATCCTTTTGTGAAAAAGCGTTTGCGCTCATTTTGGGCTTTACGGACATTGGGTTTGAATTGGGTTTGTTTTTTTGGACTGCGAAAGCGTCGTTTTTTCTGTAATCCTTTTGTGAAAAAGCGTTTGCGCTCATTTGGGCGTTGCGGAAATTGGGTTTGATTGGGTTTGTTTTGGGTTTGTTTTCACTAAGTGTCCAATTGTGTTTATTTTTATAAGCCTTTGTTGAAAAGATACTTACATTCATTTTGGCCTTTCGGAAATTGGGTTTGTTTTGCATAAAAAGAGTTGATTTGTAGAGGGTTCTCGACAGATGTAGATGGCGGAGGACAGAAGACGGTTGGCGAGTATTGCGTATCGCCCCCGACAGAAAAGCAAGTGAGCTAACATCGGGGGTAAACTCGGGACAAGGGGGGGGAATTCGTATTGCGTATTGCATAGATCGTGATACATTGTTAATGGTTCATGGTTCATTGGTTAATTGGCTGGGCCGGCTGGCTCTAAGTCCTTGCTGCGCTGCAGCTTACGACATGCAAACTGAAATGTTATCTTCGCCTGCTGACGGTTTATGTTAGCCTGCTGGCTAACATAGGCGTATTATAACATATTATCAAACAATAGTCAAAGGAAAACGGACAAAAAAGCACTTTTTTTAACATCGGATTAAGTATCCGCTACCTAAAAACGGTAAGTCTTGCAACATAAAAGACTTACAAGGTGCCCAAAAAGGCGCTTACAAACCAGCTTACAAAAAACTTCAAGAAACTGCCGGGAATCAGCCTCAAGATATACCCACCGAATTGGCTGAAATAGTAGCCGTGTGGACAGAGCTACCGGAATATATCAAAGCAGCAATCAAGGCGTTAGTCCAAACTAATATTCAAGGAGATTAACAATGACAGTATCGAAAAAGCAGTTGGAAGCTAATAAGAAGAACGCCCAAAAGGGCGGCGTGAAAACTCCAGAGGGTAAGGCAATCGTAAAATACAATGCCCTAAAAAACTGGCCTGCTTGCTAAGGAGGCCGTTATTACCGTAGGGGAAGGTGCGGAAAGCCCAGAAGAGTTTAACGCTCTCTTGGAAGACCTGAAAACGCAACTTGCTCCGGCAGGAACCCTAGAAGAAATGCTGGTAGAGAAAGTAGCAGTTGCCTACTGGCGACTCCGACGGGCTTACAGATACGAGGTTGGCCTTATTAGGCAAGAGTTAGATACTGCTACAGACGATTTCTACAGCGAAACAAACTACGAGGATAAGAAGATAAATAAGACAGATGAGGAAATAGACCAGGAGATAGAACGAGATAAGGAAGCTATCGAATCCTGGAAGCAAGACAAAAGGGATTTCACCAAGATGCATAAGGACGGTAAGCCTCTTGAAGAGATTTACGACTGGGGAGAAAATTGGGAATGGCTTGAAGATAAGTTCAAATATCTTTTGAGCGGCCATGAGGACTATGAAGGATTCGACCCGAAGAACTTCAGAGAGTTCTTGAATAATAGTGCAGACTGGAGTGATGAGCAAATTTGGGAAGCCCATATCGAGCTTTGTGATGAGAAGATCGACGAACACAAGAAGGAGATTGCTGATTTAGAGAAACAGAAACAACAGAATAAGCTCAAGCTCCAAGTAATAAAGAAATTAGGTAATATCCCGTCAAAAAACGAATTAGACAGGCTATTAAGGTATGAAGGTGCGATAGAACGGCAGTTATATAAAGCTCTGAATCAGTTGGAAAGACTTGTACGTCTTCAGCAATAATGAGACAAATTTACCTTTAAATTAGGAGACGATCTCAGCTCCGGTTTCAATGATTTTACAGTTAATTCTTTTCCTTTCAAGAATTGTTTTTGCTTTCAACTGTTTTC
>Ga0307378_10004243_pt1 | contig 20572 bp, 12 predicted proteins | sample UN1MG_FD_202238 | JGI IMG/M metagenome (GOLD analysis project Ga0307378, IMG submission 202238) | Soil microbial communities from Risofladan, Vaasa, Finland - UN-1 | ecosystem: Environmental > Terrestrial > Soil > Coastal area > Acid sulfate soil | place: Finland: Risofladan, Vaasa | collected... | reverse complement strand
TATTGCTTTTAATACGTTGTTCTAATCTTCCATATGCTTCACCTAATGCACCTAACTTTGGATCTACATCACCTTCATAAGGTGATATAGTGATATCTTCCATGGTTGCTTGATACCATTTACCATCAGCTTTCTTGATATAGTCACCTGGTTTAACATCAGCTTCATTATAACCTTCAGCATTCATATCCCACTTAGCCAAACCTTTCTTTCTTAGTTCTTCTAAACTAGGTACGTTCTGAGATCTAATAGCACCGCCATCAGCATATTCAGGTATTGCACCACCGTACTGTTTAACCCCGCTTGGTTTTAAAGAGATTGATGCTAACTGAGCTTCTTGGTCAGCTTGTTGTCCCCACGTACTTGCAAATGCTTCAGGGTTTTCCTGAATCTGCTTTTGTAATTCACGGGTATCCATAGTATCATTCCCATATTTCTTAGCATACATACTAGCCATGTTAGGATTAGATGCTTGCCAATGTTCTTCTCCCGTAATACGCCCTTGTCTTTTTTGATAAAGTTTATCACCTTCATATTTAAAACCAGGTACAAAAGGTTTGTCAGAAAGAGTCGGAGCTTTAGGTGCAGCCGCAGGAGTCCCTTGATAAGACCATTCACCTTCTCCAGTATTAGCGAATTCCATTCCTGTATATTTCTTAACAGCATCAAAATAAGCTTTATCCACCGGTATATTATCAGTCATCTTCAATGCTTGTTCTGCAGTAGGTATTTGACCAGATGCTAAACGCTGTCCCTTCATTAATTCCAATGCTTGATCAGGTGAAGTTATATTAGCAAACATTTCAGCAGAATAAGGATTATCTATTTCATCAACACCACCACCCATAGGATACATAGGCCATCTATCACCACCAAATCGACCCATTGGCATTTGTTGTGGAGCTTGCTGAGGCATTGGTGATTCAGGAAGCAAATCCATAGGATTGATTCCAACACTCTCTAGGTAAGGCATTGCTATACCCGGTATACCATTATCAAATCCTTTAATTGATTCTTGCACCATAGCCAAACCACCTAACTTTAAATTATAGTTAGTAATCATTTGTTTAGCTGTATTGATTGAATGAAAATCAGAATTAGGATCAGCTAAAATAGCGCGATACTTATTAATATTATATTGCTTAGATATTTCAGCAGGTGTATATGATTTTTTACCGCTTTTACCAACTGACTTTCCAAACTGAGCTAAGACATCAGGATCACTTATCTTCATCTTTTTATCTTTAGAAAAGATAAATGAATCTGGTGGTAAATTCAATGGAGTACCGCCTTGTGAATGAGGCTTCCCTCCAATAGTATAAAATTCAGGAATGCCACCGCTATTAGCTTGATCCAACTGTGTCACAACTGTTTCACCTTTTTCAGCTTCCAATGTAGCATTTTTTCTATCAGTTGGTTGTAAAGTACGACCAACACTTATATCAGGCACACCAGCATCATCCAATACAATGCGGTTCTGCTTTGTTTGAGAACCATCTGCATTATTAATTTTACCTGTTACGTTCATTCCGTATACAGCTTTTGGTAATAACTTAACTCTAACTTTCTTTTTCATAATTACAAGTATTCAATTTGACCACCCATAGCTAATATCTGAGCTATTTCTTGTTCAGTTAATTCATATTCACCACCATCTTGATACATAGGTTGGCCACCATATTTAGAATATACATTCGGTGAACCAATAGCGCCTTGATCATTTCCTGCAAATTGCACAGGTGTCATATTATAAGGATCAAAGTATCCTTGATTAACTGTATTCTTCCCTCGGTTACGTACCGTATTTGGAGTAAACACATTACTCGCTTGTTTAAGATCTTGTAACTGAGCTTCATTTCTTCGTGCATCACCTTGCTCAGCAATGCTTGAAATCATATTTAATCCCGGTACCATCATTGGAGCCCATTGATTAAACCCTTGATTATTACCTTTCCATTTAGCTTTCATATCAGGATTCGCTGCATAAGCATCATCATTTAAAAAAGCAGAACCTTGATTATTAAAAGCACCACCATCTTCTAATATAGGATAAACATTAATATCACCACCATAATTAAACCCTCTTCTAAAATCTCTATCCACTTGCTTCATGAATCTTTCATTTAGATTAGATGGAGTTGGTTCACCAGGAACTTGCTCAGCACGTCTAGGTCTAAAATTCTGCATTTGATTACCAACACCATGAGCATTAACATAGTCATTAATATTAAGCTGGGGCTGATTCATTTTCTGATTCATATAATCTGCTTCAGTAAAATAAGCAGGTGCAGGTGAAGTTAAATCACCAAGTTCAGTTGGTGAATACCACGCTTGCTGACCTTGACCAAAACCACCCTGACCTTGTGGAAATCTAGGATCAAATACTGGCGTATTTATATTAGCATTGATTTTATTAAATTCGTATGGAGCAACTTCATTAGCAATTGCAGCTGCTTCAGGATCAATAGCGGGTTGCGCATAAACTGGATTATTATAGATATCGTACTTAACAACTCTTGGACCACGTCCACCATATAATCCCCTAGGTGATTGAGCCGTATCATATTTTACTTTAAATCGTTTTCCTGTTGCAGGATCTACACCTTTTATCTTAAATCGTCCTCCACCATAACCAGGAACAAATCCCGGTTGCCCATAGGCATTACCTTGATTAGCAGTATAACTTTCTGAAGTTACTGCTGATGGTTTCCCATCTGTTATAACATTTCCCCTAGCTACATTACTAGCATTAGTTACTTTAGCTTGAGCTTCTTCAATAGCTCTTCTTTCAGTAGGTGTTTTCCCTACAGTAGATTGAGCTGCTTTCTTTTTAGTAGCAGCGCTAACATTAGGTTTTGTTGCTGCACGTTGCTGCTTAGCTTTTGCTGTAACAGCATCCCAATAATCTTTTTCCGTATTAATACCCTTTAACTCCTCATCACTAAGTTGTATTGTAGGCGTATTTGTTTTAGTCGGGTCCTGTTGTGCAGTTGCCGGAACATTGGGCATTTGAACATTAGATATTCCTGCTGAACGCCCAATACCACCTGAAGGATCTACTTGCATTGGTATTGTATTAGGTGCATACTTCTGAGCACCTTCTGCAAGCTTGGCTCTAAACTTAGCCTCTTCTTCGGCTTGACTATAACCAAGTTGTGTAAATAACGGATTCCATGGCATGCCGGGTACCCAACCCATATCATCACCACCATCAGCCATCATGGGCATATTACCACCATAAGCCATATAAGCATCTACTCCAGCAAAGCCACCATCAGGTATTGCTAAAGAAGGATCGTTCTGATTGAAGTTTGAAAAATCAGCTTGTTTTGATTGTACTTTTCCCATAGGTTGAATAGGTTGTTGAATTGATTGTTGTTGAGGGTATGAATTTACAACATTTTGAAAAGCATTCCCAAAATTCCTCCAATCTTTTTTAAATTGTTTTCTTGTAGCATCAATAGCACCAGCATATTCATTTGCCCCATACATATTCGGGTTGTAAACAGAACCACCGTCATCAAAGCGTTGTTGCATCTCAGCCAATCTATTTGCTTCTTGATCCAATATTGATCCGTATACATTAGCTGACAAATAATTTTTCATCAGCTCTGTTCTTGCTTGACCAATACCATCTATGGTCATATTCTGAGGAGCTTTAGAGTCACCACCGAATTGCTTATGAAACTCACCTGAACGAGCACGCTTAGCAAAAGCGTATTCTCTAGTACCAGGTCTACAATTGGGACCACCAAAATTAGAACCAGTGCATTGACCAGTGCTTTTAATATCAGCCATCCAGTTCCCACCTGATTTCATATGCGGTATATTTCCACCACATTCATAACAAGGCTGTCCGCCATAATTCATTTGATTGTTTGACATAATAGTGCCATCCGGCATCATATGGTATCCTTCTGGTAAGTTCATATTACTAGTGTTTAAATCATAATTCATATTCCTATATGGAAGAGGTGCACGCTGTGATGCCCCACTCCATTTTCTCGCATCCCATGCTTGGGCGTTTCCCGCGTTGAGTGATCTGGACTCAAAATACGTAGGACTTTTTTTAGTAGTCGTTCCATTTGGTTTTACTTGTATCTTTCCTTTATTAAAGCTCATTATCTCGGAGACATTAAATTTTTATTATTTGCTATAGACACAAGCATATTACGGTTTCCACAAACTCTACGTCTTAATAAAACTGTATTTTTAAAGTGTCTAAACTTTTTTCGTTGCGTTTGGGCTTTATTATAATCTAAATTATTTGGATTAAGATTTCTAACATACCCATTCGGCTCTGTATTAAATATCATTCTTTCTGCTGCTGCATTGAATTCACCTCTGTCATCAGTGATATCCCAGAACTGATTAAATCTATATTTCTGCTCTACCTTATTATATAATATATCAATAAAATTCGGATTTATCCTAGGATACGTCACAATTTCAGGTGCATTATTTTTAGGTGATAGATTTAATCTCAGTAATCCTGAGCACTGCTCACTGTTATAAACAATAGCTTCATCAAAATTAAAATCAAGAACGTGGAATCTATCAAAGCAATTATCAGCATACTTATAAACTTCCATATAGTATTCAATACTTCTTAACGTATTTACTACCTGTGGTGTTACAGTAGCGTATTCAACTTCAAAAGGATAATCAACTCCATAGAAGTTACAATAGCTCTGGCAGTTATCGTTATGTCGCCAAATGCCATCATTCAATATAGATAAGAAATTAGTCTTACCAGGCATTAAAAGATTAGGATGCCAATCATGATAACCAATCCATCCTTGTGTTTTAGGGTCATAACTAATAGTCCAACTAGCATCTCTAAAATAAGCGGGATCTCCAAGTTTAATAGGTAGTCTACCGTTAACCATAAAATCATCACCACTCACATAAGTTACAGTATCAGCAATGTCCGTTCTCAAGAAATAATCTTTCTTACAGAAATAGATTAGCTGTGCTTCATTATCATAAATAGTTTGACATCCAATACCAGCAACAGGATTATCTATTAACTCAAAGTCAGGAAAATCTTGTGTAAGCAAGTATGGAAGATATGTACTCAACCACCACTTGTTATCAAACGCAGAAATCTCTTTAATCCCATTTTGTATTTGAAATATTTTACCTTGATTCTGACTCATCCAAAAGATACCAGATGCTGTATTAACAACACTCAATCTATTTTGACAAGAACCATACTCATATGAATCATCAGTATTTAATACATTCTGAAGAGGTTGTGAAAATAAACCACCATCACCAATTGTGATTTTAGTACCGCCATCTGTCTGCAGTGTATCAACGCCTTTAAATTCTACAGGGCTTTCATTCTCAAATAACATCAGCGCACCATTCTTATTAACTGGTTTGATTGCAGTAACTCGGCTCTTAAAGTCTTTATAATTATTAGGTAAAAATATTCTCCAATAATCTTTAGTATTCTCTAAGCTTTGTTTTAAAGAGTACTGGACTCTGTTCGGTCTATATACAAAACAATTTTCAGCCTTTGTTGGGTCATAACTTCTTAGGTGAGTATTACCCCAAGCTGTTACGTTATTATACAGCCTAGAAACACTCAAGCTATAATCATACTTATAATAATTACCTGACTTAATAATGCCTGTGTTAAACATCGCACCTAAATCAGAATAACCGTACGGATCATAAAAACGTTGAGAATCCTCATCTCCCCAATCTCTAAGATCAATATTTACTTCAGACTCTACAAAGAAATCTCTTACCCCTGAGTTAAATAAATGCATGTAGTGCGAGTTGGAAACCCAAAGGCCACCACCACCACCGCCATCAAGGTTATGCCTACCTCCCGGCAAATAACCACCCCAAGAACCTGGATTTAATAAGTTATTTGCAATTCCACCAAAGAATTCATTAAAATCATATTCTCTAAAATTAGCCCAGTATCTAGGATAAGCAACCATCTCATAATCACGGTAATCTAACTCAGCATAATCAGGTTGGCCATTTAACCAATTATAGAAAAAGAACATTGTATTTTTCTCAGTATATCTACCTATGTAAGTATCACCACCAAATAAAACATCAGATGTTGTTTGAGTAATTGGAGTCATACAGGTAGAAACCGGTACTTGAATGATTCCTTCTATTTGACCATATTGATTTCTTAATCGTTGTTTTAATGCAGCATAATGACTTACAGCCTGTGTTGCAAACGGAGTTCGCGTAGGATCAGAATAACCAACACCAGATGTCCCAACCGTTTGCTGAGTATTATCTGCAGCATTAGTATAGTTTACATTAGTTCTGGTTTCAATAGCAACTGTTCTACTACGGTATAAATTATTAATTCTATAAGCTGTACCAAAATCTTGTAAATCAGGATCCAAATAGATAGACTCATTTAAGTCATGTCTTCTATTACCAATCTGATCTACACCAAAATTATTATAAAAACAATGAGATTGATATTGTAAAACATACTGGTTAGATGTAGATAATGCTCTTATTAAACGCAATAATGTCTCACCACCTTCCGATACGGAAATAGCAAAATCAAGAACTCCATTAAGTGCCCCCAGTACGGCAGGTAATTGCCTATCGGTTCCACCATCAGTAGTTTCATAAGTATAACCACCCATCATACCTGGTATGGATGCAATTGTTCCACCATTGATTTTAGTATTTAAAGCAGTGTAATAACCTGTAGGCCCTAATCCCAATAAAGCACTTCCAATAAATCCACCAAGCTGCTTGTTAGCAATAACTGCAGCTGAACCAGCCGCCATACCACCAACTATACTTGCTTGTGTTACAGCAGGATAAATAGGAACACCTCCATTACCCGCAGCAAATCCGGGAGTTGCTTCAAACCATGTACCATTTGCTAAACCACCATACACACCAAATCCAGTACCACCCATATTTAACACTCTAGGTTCTACCTTGGTTGTCTGCAATTTACCGTTCTTTTTTAGTAATGCATAACCAATACCACCAAGTGTAGCAACAAAGAAAGTAGTATCTGTAATTAACTTATGTTTAGGATGACCATCAGGAAACTCAAAGCGTCCTTCAGCGTTACCAAATGTCTCACCGTAAATAGCTAATTCTTTAGCTGATAAAAAAGGATCTCTAAAAGAAGTATCTGGCGAATGAAATGTAAAATGCTTTTGGCTAACTAATGTATTAGGTACACCAGGAACTATATCAATAAACTTATCTGCAGCATTTGAACCTGTAGTCGGATTATAAGGATAATTAGGATATAAACCAGTACGATTAGTTGTACTACCCGGCAATACATTAGCACGCATGTTATTTATAATACCTTTGGCAACAATCGATTTATTACCTTCACGAGTACCTCTTAATATTTCATAACCAACAATGTTTGTAATCACATTACCATTATTATCCAACGGAGCTTTGATGTTACTAAACTGCACACCCATTATTCGGATAGCACTACCACCAGCATTAAAGTGATTGGTTATAAAAGAACCAGAACCATCAGGTCCTTTGGTATTATCAGGAAATCTGTGATGCCTAATCTTTTTACCACAAAGATCATGGTCAGGATTAGTTGAACCCCAAATAGGATTTGAACTAGCATTCCATACTTCAGGTTTATCATCATCATAATTCTCTGTAGATTCCCAATACGCCATTTTACCCTTACCTCTTACAATACCTCCATCAGCTAAAGTACTTGTAGCAAAAGAAGTAACTGAAGCAGTATTCTGCACACGCCATACCTGATTAAGACCATTAGCCACTTCATCAGCTAAAGCATCGGTCACAACACTCCCCAGCTCTATCGGAGTTGCGGCTCTACCCGGAATATGAAAAGAAGGTGTTTTATCACCTGTGTTATAAACAAACCTAATGAAGTAAGGATAAACTTCATCTCTAAGGTAATTGGTTTTATTACCGCCTTTCCTGTAATAATCTGCAGGGTACTCAACAGAAACCCATTCCGTATTAATCTGATTGGCTAGCGGTTGATAATTAAAATCAAACTTATCAGTTGGACCAGTACGAAGCATGTAGTCCCCGTTACGAAAAATAGCATCGCTTTTATCCGTGATTGGATTACGTAATGGGATATCTGATAAAGCTACTGTAGGATACCGGTCATCAATAATATCTATAGAAATACGCTGTTGCCTAGTACTATAAGTACCAATTCGTTTAGCTAATGTTTTTAAATTTCTAATCTCAACTATTACTAACTCAAACTCGTCAAAGTTCTCGTCCATTTCCTCTACTATAATTTCTAATGAACCAGCAATACCACTATGATGAAATAACGCTTGTACATTTGATGGTACTGAGTAATCAGTCACACGTTGTCCATTTACAACATAACCGCCTGTTACAAAATAAGAACCGTTTAATAATTCACCACCTTGCGGACCACGTTCCACACGAAAGCAAGGATTAACCACCAAAGGTGCTAATCGTATTGCATCACAATCTAATTGAGTTGTATCAGTACAAGTAACACACCCAGAAGAATCTGTTACACAATTTTGAATCCATGGTACATCATCTATATTTAATGTCCTAGTTGGATTATCACCATCATCCCAATACAATTGAAATGTGCAATCATGATTTTCTTTAGCAACACCTTTTATTAAGTTTAACTTTGAAAAGTTTAAACATTGATCATTTACTATTGTTCTATATGTACAAGACCCTTCTTCAAAAAATCCAATCTCATGATTGATTTCATCTGAAGAAAATATTGCCCACTTATCTTCATCAATATATATAACACCAATTACCGTATACGGAGCTGCTGTACAAAACTTATTTGATTGCTCATTACTCAATTCCCCTAAATCACCACGCGTAGTATTAGGCGTAGCATTTCTTGCCTGAGTCCAGACATTAGGTGCCAGTCCCTTTCCTGATATATCTTCAACAAGATCTTTGTCAAAAGTATGTGGATCAGTAGTACCTGTATTTATAGGAGTTAATCGTTGTTTTGCCATGGTAATTGTCTTCTACTTGTTGGACCATTAAAATTCTGCACAGGATAACTGGCAAACATATTATAATACTTATGATACATTGCCTTACGGTTCATTTTCCATACTCTCCTTAACTCATTATAGTTAGGCGTATTCACAATACTCTTAGCGTAATTACGTGCTGTTCTATAACGTGTTTCAATCAACTGTATCTTAGCTTGACTTACATCTTCATCATTCATTAATAGATTCTCAAGAATACGTTGCTTACAAGCGTATTCATAATATTCATTTAGCATATCATGGTCTGGTACTAAAAGGTTACCTTCATCGTCCTCCATCTGACCTTGATAGTTTAAATAAATCTTACCAGTTTGAAAATTCAAGAATAACCAACCATCTTTAATCCAACCGCTAAACGGTGACTCCCAATAAAGATTAGGACAATCACAATCAATAGCCTGTGCATTTTCTAATAATCTTACTGGTTGGAGTGTGCTGAATTGTCTAGTTTCATATTTTAATGTCTGTACTAACTGTATAGTTTCCCCTTTGCAATTCAAGCTACATGAGATTGCTGAGTTACTGCAAGAAGAACACGGTTGGTCACAACATGGGTCACCACATTGTAGACACGGATCACATTCACTCTCCGTTGGAGGATCTTGACAAACATCTATCACATTAGGAGGAGCTTGTTGATATGGAACAGCTGCGTCAATAATCCTTTCTTCAACGTGAGTACCTTGCGGCATATAAGTTTTAGTTTCATATGAACCACACATTAACATAAAATTAAGTGTGTAGAAGTTGTTAGGTAATCTAACGCGTCCTTTCTCTACATCCAAGACAACTTCTTTAGTTTGATTGAGTCGCAATCCTAAATCATAGTTTACGCGTTGAGCTACCTTAACTAGGTCCTGATCCATAATTGCATTATTAAGATCATATTTTCTAAAGTCACTCTTTGCTGCAGCAACCATTTGATCAAATGTTCTGTATTTCAGTGTATAGTTATAGCTCATTATCTTAATGTACTTTGACTGTCATCTTGCCCATCTGAAGGAATTTGACCGCTAGTTAATATCTCTTTTAGTACCATCTGTTCTATTTCAGCAAATAGATTATCTGGTATAGGTAATTTTCTTTCTTGTGCGGGAATGCACTCATCAGCCGCAATACTACAATCAAATTTAGTTACATCTGAATCAAATAGCGCAGTGACACGAACGCTTTCCCAATCAACATCAGGAATATAAATATACCCACCGATAAACCAAAAGTATTTAGTCTTTAAATATTTGAAAGTTGTAGTTGAACTAAAGTTACTATATAGTTCAGGATAAGTTTCTTCTAATCGTATTGACTGATCAATTGTTGTAACGGATCTAATAACCGGTCCTTTACCTCCATCAACCATTTCAGGAAGAGGATCTTTAGACCTACGGAATGTACAACCAGTTCTGATACCAAGACAGCAAGCTTCTATTTTATCTACTTCAATTAATTCCACACAAGGAAGTGCTTCAAATAGACCAGTATATTCTTTCATTTTACCTTTCTGATCTTGTCTATAAATCAGAAGTTTAGCATACTTCATTATCAAACTATATAGAAATCTATCAGTCATAAAAGGATCTTCCTTAACAGCCTTTAGTACATTACGTACTCTTGATGTAGCATCACCTATAGTAGTCATAGTTTACATATTAAATTCATTATAATCATCAGGAATATTTTTAACTTCTTCCTTGATGTAATCTCTTTTACGCGTTTTAGCAAACAAAGCTGAAATCTTTTGCATAGAATCAACTACAATATATTTAGGCCAATTTTCCTTATATACGTCAGAAGCTTCTTTTCTGAATTGCTTTACTGCTTTAAATGCCCATACTTGCTTATTCTGTAATGGATACTTGCTAGTATGATTTGTATAAAATATCTTTAATAAATTTCCATCCGCATCCCAATTTTGGTGAGTAGCAACTACTCCATATTTAATCGATTTGCTGATATCAATATTAGCCTTCTTTGCTGGAGGACAGGTTCCCATAAATATAAAACCTAATCCATCAGGGAGTTCAACACCATCTCTATTCTGAATTACACCATTGCATAATTCATCATTAAAGGTACGAATAATTTGTTTAAATATAGCCAGGTCTAATTCAGCATGCTCTGGGAATTTTTCAATAAATTCATTATATAATGCCTTATTTAAGAGACTAGTCCGCTTGGGTCTAAATCTCGGTGCATTTAAGTCCGGTTTATTAAATTGTTTATTCATAGCTCCTCTATATAATATAGGCAAAAAATAAGAGATTCACAAATAAACATTTAAGGTTATATAAATGAAAGCCCCGAGCTGATAGAACTCGGGGACCTTCTTGTCAGTCACAGTAAACCAACAAACCATGACAATCGTTAGAGATGTCACTCTATTATTAGTTTATACTCCGGTACATGCTCCTACAACAGCTATGTTAAGAACTGCAGGTGCATTCACAGTAGTGATTAAAGAACCATCCACCATACATACAGGACCTGTTGAGTCTATGTTAGTTAATGTTCCACCTACATTAGCACCATTACAATCTACATAAGCGTAGTCAATAGTACCACCATCAAATGTATTTTGAATATCTTGTTCTATACAGTTACATAAACAGTTACCTGTTTGTTCTGATATAGAAAAATCACTAGGAACTTCTGGAGCAGCTCCTGGAAAACATTCCATGATTGTTTCACCAATCTGAAGCGCACCTACAGGTAAACTCACAAATGCGCCTGAGCAATCATATCTTCTTAATTGACCACATCCTCTTAGGTTAACCGATATGTCAGCTACTGTTCCGGGAATAAAAGGGATTGAACTTAAATCAATCGTTGGAGCACTTGTATAACCACTACCTACAGTATTAACAGCAGCAATAGTTATAATACCACCAGCAACAGTCACATCAAACGTAGCACTTGTACCACCTCCACCAATTGCAGGTAAAGCAGGATAAACACCATCGCTGTAACCAGATCCACCATCATTAATAGTTGTATCTAATACAGGTGAGTTTTCACATGTTACTTCATATCTTTTACAAGCTGGAGCAGGAATAAAACTTGCAGTAAATGCAATTCTACCTATTAATGAAGCTTCATCTTCACAAGCAGCCTGAACATAACCTTCATAATCAATTTGTTCACATGTTTCATTGTCAACCATTAATGGGATATCATAAGAACATGGAGCTCCTCCGCCTGAACAAACAGGATGATAACCTGGACCCGGAGTTCCCGGTACAGTACATGTATACGTAGGTGCTCCTACTATTCTATAACACACTCTATGTGGTCCCGCGTACTGACTAAGCCAGTTGATCGCTATATTTGCTGGTACTAATGCCATAATATTCTAATTTTATTGTTGTTTAGTTCTTACTAATATTGTTACTGAATAACAAGCTCCTCCTGAACAGATGTTATTAACACGAACATAGTAATCACTGTTCGGTGTTAAACCACCAATTGTATCTATTGGATTAGTTGCTGGCGAAACTGCAGGATTTAATAACCATGAAGCTGCCGTAGCTAACTTGTATTCTACTTGATATGATACAGATGATTGATCGGCCAACCACGCTAATGAAATTGTATTCGCTGTAATGCTTGTGCTATGTACTCCTAATACAGATCTACATGGCGCAATTGATACAGTTAATGCTGCAGCTAAAGTTGGAACACCTAATGTTCCTGTATCAGGTAATAATATATCACCTTCTAAATAACCGGTACCAGCATTAGTTATGGTTATACCAATCACTTCTCCTGAAACTCCTGTAACAACTGTTGCTACAGCACCTACGCCAGAACCACCCACTAAAGATACACCGGGTAAAGTTATTGATGGCGTATAGCCAGCACCCGCTGTAGTGATGCTAACTGTAGTAATAGCTCCAGTAAACACCGGTGCAATACAGCCTTGATTAGTTAAAAATAATGCTAATCGTTGCATAATAACATCCATTCTATCTCCTTTGTTGATACCTATATCAACAATGCCATCACCACAATAAACCACACATCCAGCACAAAAAGTTTCTGGACACGGATCTGGTGAAGGACATTCTGGAGTTCCCGTATTACATGCTGCTTGTGTAGTTAAACCTACATCATCACAGCCACATGGTACACTATGGTTACATTTACTCATCTTATAATATATTTATTACTGCAGTTACATTAACCGGAGGTAAACATGCTGCAGGAGTTGTTGTTACATTTGCAAATGGACAGATAGTAGGTTGAGAACTTCCGCTTGGTGTAATCTCCATTCTTACTTTATACTGTAAACCAGCAGTAAGACCTGTAAATTGACCACTTAAAGCAGTTGGTCCAGTAACAACAGTTACTTGACTAGCTATCTCTACTGTTCCTGTACCATCAAATAATTTAACTGCTATACTTGCAGAACCACCATTGTAGGTAGCTGCATAATCAATTGTTGTACCTGAAGGTATTAATGTTACCACAGGACATGCTGCATTATTTATAACAAAATCCGTAATTGTTTTTGCACATTGACTTTCACCATCTGTAAAACATAACGGTATTGAGATAACTAAGTTTTCTGCAGTATTAATTGGCGTGCCAGATAAGTTAACTTGGAAACCACCAGGATCATTTAAGTTAGGTATAATCTGAACGTTAACATTAATTGAATTATTAGAACTATCTGTAACAGTTACTACTGCACCAGAGCCATTACACTCACCAAAACCAGTAGGATAAGTACCAGTAAAATATAATTGTAATGTTGTTGGTGATGTTAATACACCCTGTACTTCAATATCAAGATCATCACAAGTAGTACCTGTACAACAAGTATCTTGTATAGATTTAACAGCAGCTCTAATATCACATAAAGTAAGCCACATGTTAGTGAAACCTTGTGCTACATTATTTACTGTAGAATTCCATCCTGCGATATCTGACATGTTACCACTACCTTGTAATTGAGGTGATTGATTTAATCCAGCGCACTGAGCCAACAATGCTTGATATAAATCATTAGGCATACCTGTAGCTGTTCTTAACTCACAAAATTGTTGTTCTAAAGCAGCAGTTAAAACATCTAACGGTACAGCAGGACTTGAAGGTAATACACAAACTGGAGCTAAGCTAGGTAAATTAAATGTGGGTGCGGGAGCATCTTCTAAAGCCGTAATTCTCGCATCTTGACTAGTAAGCGTATTATTAATTGTAGTTATTTGACCAGCAATAGTACAGATGTAATTACCTATAGCAGTTACATAATCAGTCAATTGCATTGTTGTTTCTTGATCACCTAATCTATTTTCAAAATAAAAACATGGTGCTATATTAACCACACAATCAGGACAACCTACTCCTCCTGTACTAGGTGAAGTTGGTGTTACGCCCTCTAACTCACAAACCTTTGCTATAATTAATTGAATTAACGCTGCAAAATCTTTTGGTCCACAATCACCAAGAGCTAAACAAGATACATCGTATGTATCAATATTAAGTGTATCAAGTACGCTACATAACTGTAACGCTAACTTATATACAACAGCGCTGACGCTATCTCCCTTACATAGGTTGATACATTCTATGTCTGGTCCTTGCCAGATGACACAATTTGAAGAAATTGGATCACACCCTTGTTCGTCTGCGTTTAGTGGTTTCATAATTTCAATATTCTATTATTAATAATATAATCATTTTAAATGGAATACACAAACTTATCTCTAGCTGCATATTCCTGTTACACCACCATCTATATTTGCATTAGCTGTAAATGGTTGACTTACATCAATACAGATTGTTTCAGGTGGATCACCATCATTTAATATAACAATGGCATCAGCACCATTACAATCTACATACTGCAATGTTCCAGGACCCGGTTCTTTTGATGCTCTATAATTTACTAATGCACTTCTGCAATCTTTACCAACAATAATTGGTGGTGGCACAAATATAGCAGATACTAAAATAGGAACAGGGCATGTAGCTGGAGTAAATGTAATTAGTTCAGCAGTTACGTTACATGGAGGACAACATGCACTTGATAATGTAACGCATGCTTCCGGATCAGTAATCATTTTCAAATCTAACAGTTGTTTCTTGATATCCAAACCAGAAAAATCTTGAGAACAACAAAATTGTATACCGTATCGTTTACTTGCTACTTGTTGAAATAGAGATTCGCTCCAATCACAGTTAATTTTTTCTACGTAAGCTGGACTACATCCTTTAGTATCGTATCCCGGTTTAACAGTACGGTTCTTTATCTCTAAAGGGGCTGGTGCAGGTTCACTAGGCAAACAAGTTACACAATCAGTAAAAGAATCTTTAAGATAAACCTCTACGGTTATTGGAGGACAAGCGGGCATTTCAAATACTGACCAGCATGTATCAGGGCAAGTTAACAACGTAATCACCTGTCCAACATAGGCACTTAAATCAGTACTAGTTTGGATTGGTGATAAAAGGCCTTCACAATCTATCAATTCATAACAAACTCCTAGGCAGTCTTGACAATCAATAAATATTTCTTGAACTGTTACTGGTGTAGACACTAATGGTTCTCCCATAGAAGTAATAGAACCAGCTAACGCAAATCCATTCTTTTCTTCACCTGCTGTACTAATTGCTACCTGCAATGTATTTATCGCAGGATTAGGATTAAAGTGTATTGGGTTAGATGTACTAAAACTAGCTGGTGTACCTAATGGGTCAGGATACGTAACTGGATTACTATTATCCGCAATGATAAAACCATTTAATGTAACAACAGCTCTAACATCAGATAATAAATCAAACATTAACTGAGGTGTAAATCCAACAGGTAATACAAAAGTTGTTTCATATATGCTAGGTTGACTAATACCAACTAAGTGTGGAGAAACCAATTGATTAATCCATAGCGCGTTAAACAAACTCCCATATCCCGGAAAAGCTTGGTTAGTTATTATAGCTGGTGTTGGAACAGGGACATCACCTTGAATAAGTTCCCAATTAAAATCTTGTTGATCTTCAACACCTAAGTTTTCTGCAGCATCAATAAATCCAGTATTAACCAAGATAGCACTACCAGGTTCACCACCACATTCATCAGATACTTCTACCGTCCAACATTCATCAGGAAATTCAGTAAATATATAAGTAACGTTTAAATCTAAGGCAGGCATATTTGCAGGCAACGTAACCAACATAGTATTAGAAGGATCTAAACAATTGGTTGCTTTATAACAAAGCTCACATGGTTCAGTCAATTGTACTACATTGATTGCATTTTCTTCTTCTACAGGTTCTTCTGTTATACCTACAACAACATCTCCGGTAAATGCAATATCAAAGAAATTAGATTGTCTCTGAGAAGATGTAGCATATCCTATCTTAATATCTGTAACAAATTTAGCAAGCTCATCACCAACGGCAGTTGCGGCAACAGCGGGATTCCAAGTATTTTTATCTAATAAATCAAATGAGAAGATAGGCATAGGGTTATAGTCATTAAATCCACCTACATTAACATTTGCATTACTTTGTTGACCTCCTGTATCACCCATTGTATCGGTTAAGAATACTTCAATGATACTACCAGTCTTTTGTATTTTAACCCTAATATTTCCTATAGAACGCCACCCACCTTGTGCTTGAGTTGCACAACAAACAGGTGATGCATATGCTGCTACGGCAACACTACCCGGAGTAGTAAAAGCATAAGCACTGCTTCCTCCATTATAACCAATATTAATTCCTCCTGTAGTATTAAAACTTAACTGCAGGGTATGCGTTTGATCAACTGGTCCCCAAACACCCAATAAATCCTTAAAGGCAGCAATAACAATATTTATGTTATCATCATCGTTATCAGTACTACCTATGGTTATTTCATGTACATAATCATTAAAATTACATACACTATAAAAACCATTTATAAAACCACTGTTGTTAATACAATTAATCATTATTGGAAATGCAGTTAGCTTAGATGTAGCTGTCACAACATTTCCTCCACTATCAATAGTATACTGATTACCTGTTAAAGCTTGAGTAGTCCAGTTAGCAGGTGATGTCAAAAATTGACATGCTGTAGGATTACCAATAGCAGTCCCTTCATCAGCTCTAGGATCAAACGTTGCCCATTGTAAAGGCAATCCTCCTTGCGTATTAGCTGAAGCAACGTACTTATTTATTGCGGTATTAAAATAATACTTGTAATAATTTACAGGATCGTTAGCTGAAACAGGACCAACATCTTCACCTTCAGTCATAGGGATATTAAAATCACCTAAGTCAAAAGCATTACCTCTTTCAAAGTAAGTACCCGGTGCATTAGATATTATACCCGTCACAGGATCTAAACCTGATGGCATATTTATGGTACCATTATAAACTTCAGCATTACCGAAAAAAGCAAACCTAGTCCAATCAGCAACAATGCTAGCAGGATCGGATGTTTCATCAAATACCAAGTCACCCGGAGCACAGTCTCCAGTATCTGTACCGTAAGTATAAAGAATTTCATCTAATTCAATAGCTTGAACACTATATTCACCGGTACATAATCCAGTAAATTGATGATACTCTTCACCACGACAACCTTCAAAAGTTGCAACAGGTATCGGATTAGTACCATCATACAAATTATAGATAAAGCAATTTGAATTATGAACATAATCACTAATGGTCACTACACAATCACAATCAGGACAATTACATGCATCATTAATATTAACCGTAAGAACTGTCTCAGGTTTTTCTAATATTTCAATAACTACATCATTGCCTTTTTCTCCTACACCATCTACTACACTCATAGTATAAGTACCCGGTTCTAAATTTAATTGATCAGGAATAGCAGGAGCTATATAATTTTGATTATATCCATTTGGCCCCGATATATTCACCAATACATTAGGAGTACCTCCTGTAACAACTATATTAATGATTGAACCATCATTAGAAGAAAAGTTACTATAGGTATAGCTATAAGCAGAAAAAAATGGAACCATGTTTATTAGTATTTAGTTCAAATTTGTTTACCCGGTCCACTATAAGTAGCACTTACATTTTTAGGTGCATTACCTGGACTAGGCTGTGTTTTTGGTTGAGCAGTAGCATTTAAACTTGCTATACAATTAGAACAGCCTGCTACATTATTTTTTGATACTCTTCTTTGACAACTACATGTCAAGTGTGCTTTGCAATTTGGACAATAGCTCATAATTAGTTGGTTTTAATATTTTATACATGATTTACATTCAAATTTGTCTAAGAGTTTTACAGCATATTTATAAAGCTCCATACCTTTAGCAGGTTCATGGCAGAACTCAACCTTGGCTTTCGCTGCTTCTAAATAACTACGGATTTCAGCCAACTTCTTCATTTTAGCAACTTGCTCATCATTAGGGGCACATGCTGCAATATCTAACTCACATAAAATACCTTGATATCTAGTAAGGGCTTTTGTTATTCTAAGGTGATTATATTCCACATACACTTGGTCATTAGGCGATACACTCCATTTCAATATATAAATCCCATCAGGTAAATTATTGAATGTTGTACCACAACCACTTGTCTGCACCTCAAGGTCGCAAGCAGTAAGGTTTAATATAAAACCCGGTGCAACTTTATCTTCACCAAACTGAACCGGATAAGAAAACCCAGGTAATGTGATTTCTAAAATCGGACATTTGATAATAACGTCAGGATTATAAACACTAGTATCTACCACTCTTAGTTGGCAAAGATTCATTGTGTCAGGAGCTTCTAAGCTTAATACGTGTTGTGACATAGTTCTGTTTTAAAATAAAAAAGGGAAGGAGTTTATTGGCTCCTCCCCTTTTATTATAAATATGGATTAACTCCTATTTAGACTACTGGTACCGGAGTAGGTACACAAGGTGTACATCCTCTATCCACTCTAGTAACACAATCGTTACCACAGTTTCCTAACCAAGTATCCATAAAGTCTTCAAATGCCGTGTTAGGCGCTTGAGTGATAACTTCTAATAAATACTGATCGTTATCAAAAGTACCAGATGGGTTATTAAATCTAGGCACTGAGTGCTGGATGTAATAACGTGTATACAGAGTATTTCTGTTTACAGCATCTAATATATTAGTTCCTTGAGTAATCTCTCTGATTCTCAAATCATTACTTGCAAAGAAGTTTTGTAAGTATGATTCAGACATGATCAAATCTCTTGCAACTTGCTCACCAAAGCCCATTCCTTGTAAAGCAGGACATTCTTCAATCACACAAACTCCTTCAAATACACATGGATCACCAGTGTAATCAACTAAAGAAGCTAAGATTCTAATTGGCTCTTTTTCAAAGTGATCAGTCACCATGAAAGTACAGTTACCAAACTTGGTGTCAACATAAGCACCTAGTAATCTTATACCACCAGAAGCTCCAGCTATATGACCTGTAGATACATAGTTGTCCCAGATTTGAGTACCTACTGAACCATAAGAAATGGCAGTAGCTGCATCTTGGAACCAAGGATTACCTAATTCATCAAATACAATTGGTTGAATGAATTGAGCAAAGAATGGATTTTCAACAATCGCTTTAGCCCATTGGATATAGATTAAAGTAGAATCTACTTCTGTTGGAACCGGTCCATCACAACATCCACCGTCAGCTTGTAACGTTTGATATAAGTTGTGGTTAGCAAATCTCAACGCTGGAGATCCTTTTACCTCTAATCTTAAGTAATATGATTCACCACAGTAGTAAGGAATAGCACAAGAAGCGTCTATTACAATAGCTCCATCTACAGCTAATACATCTATATCAGCATCTGCACCACCACCTACAACAGTGATTGTATCACCTACAGTGTATCCTTGACCCGGATCGTTAATAGTGATAGATGTAATAACACCCGCACCATCGGTAATATAGTCAACAAGTAAACCTGTTCCTGTACCACCAGTAGTTGCAACACCAGTTGCTCCAGGATCAGTGTAACCTGTTCCACCAACTAATGTACCATTATCGAAACTAGCAACACCATCAACAGTTGTACCAGTGTAGTTGGTATTACCAACATGCACTATGTTTTGTTGTGGAGTACATTGATCAACTCTGTAATACTGAGAAATCAATTTAGGATTAATGTACTTTGATTTATTAGACTCTTGGTATCCACCATGAAAAGGTCCTTGTTTATCATTAGCTTTTAATGAAGCTGCTGCTAAAACCAATGGGCAACATTCATCCGGAGCCAAGTCACCTTCATCAAGTGATAAATAAGTGTCCTTATTATAGAATCCAAAATAACCAGGTCCTGTACTAGCCAAAGCTAAAGTAGGTGAACCACTAGTTGTAATGAATCCATCAGCTGACCAAGGATTTGCTGGAGTTTCTGCACCAACGTTTCCGTTGTTTCTGGTAACTCCTGTACCTAAGAATACCTTTGAGAAGGCGTGATTAAAATAACTCATTTTTTTTAAATTTAGTTTACAAACAAATAATTAATTATAATATAAGAAATAATTATTACATACGCAATAATTATTCACCCATTTTATTATCTAAAAGTCTTAACGCAACT
>Ga0307378_10004242_pt1 | contig 20581 bp, 18 predicted proteins | sample UN1MG_FD_202238 | JGI IMG/M metagenome (GOLD analysis project Ga0307378, IMG submission 202238) | Soil microbial communities from Risofladan, Vaasa, Finland - UN-1 | ecosystem: Environmental > Terrestrial > Soil > Coastal area > Acid sulfate soil | place: Finland: Risofladan, Vaasa | collected... | reverse complement strand
CATCTGGACTACACCGGAAAAATCGCTGTCGTTCACAACGGCATAATCGAAAACTACGGAACGCTGAAGACGTGGCTGCAAAACGAAGGGGCGGAATTTGCGAGCGAAACCGATACCGAAGTGATAGGAAGCCTTATCGGCTATTTTTATTCCAATTGCAGGGACGATGAGGAACAAACGCCGCGCAACGGGCAGAACAAATTCGAATGGGCCGTCCAGCGGGCCCTCCGGGAGGTGCACGGCACGTTCGGCCTGGCGATTATTTGCTCGGATTTCCCCAATATGCTAATCGGCGCCAAAAAGGGAAGCCCGCTGATTTTGGGCGTTGGCGATAACGAATATCTCCTGGCCTCGGATGCGGCGGCAATTGTCGAGCATACGACCCAGGCAATTTACCTGGCCGACAACGAGATGGTGACCATCGGCCCGGATGGATTTCATACCAAGACGATTGGAAATGTTACTGTCAGCAAGGACCTTCAGCAGATCGAATTCTCGTTAGAGCAAATCGAATTAGGCGGCTTTGAGCATCATATGCTCAAAGAAATTTTCGAGCAGCCCAGGGCTCTGAAGACCTGCATGGGCGGTCGAATCGATCGCCGGAACCACAGAATCAAACTGGGCGGCATAGATTCATATCTGCGTGATTTGACACGTACCAGGCGACTGATCCTGGCCGCCTGCGGAACCGCATTCCACGCCGGTCTGGTGGGGGAGTTTTTGTTCGAGCGGTTGGCGCGCATCCCGGCGGAAACCGAATACGCCAGTGAATTCCGGTATCGTAATCCGATAATCGAGGACCGCACCGTCGTTATAGCGATAAGTCAATCCGGAGAGACACTCGATACTCTCGCGGCTGTGGAGGAAGCCAAAGAGCGGGGAGCGACAGTGCTCGGAATCGTCAACGTCGTCGGCTCGTCTATCGCCCGAGCCACCGATGCGGGAATATATTTGCACGCCGGCCCGGAGATCGGCGTAGCCAGCACGAAAGCCTTTACGGCACAGGTTGCGGTCCTGGCAATGCTGGCTATCGAATTGGGCAGAAGAAAACACATCAGCAGCGACGAAGCTGACAGGTACATCGACGAACTTTCCCAAATTCCGGAGAAGATAAGCACAATACTGACGCAGTCCGAACAGATCAAAGATATTGCGGCGGCGAATATCGACAAGAACAACTGGCTTTTCCTGGGCAGGGGCTTTAATTATCCGGTTGCTCTTGAAGGAGCGTTGAAACTCAAGGAGATAAGTTATATTCACGCCGAGGGTCTGCCCGCCGCGGAAATGAAGCATGGCCCGATTGCGTTGATTGCCGACGGTATGCCGGCGGTTTTTATCGCTACCGCCGGGCCGCAGTACGACAAGATTATGGGCAACATCTCCGAAGTCCGCGCCCGCGGCGGCAGAATTATCGCCGTCGCAACCGAAGGCGACCGGAACATCGCCCAATACGCCGACCATTTGATTACGATTCCGGATGCTCCGGAGTTCCTCCAGCCGATGTTAGCTGTCGTGCCGCTGCAATTGTTGGCTTATCACGCCGCCGTGCTCCGCGGCCAGGATGTTGACAAGCCCCGCAATCTCGCAAAAAGCGTTACGGTCGAGTAGATCGTGGAAAAACGACGTTCAATTCGCCTGGGATTTACGCTCATAGAGCTGCTCGTGGTCATCGCGATCATCGCGCTGCTGCTGTCGATTCTTATGCCGTCGTTGCGAAAGGTCAGAGCTGTCGCGGCCAGGGTAGGCTGCGCCCACCAACTCAAGCAGATTTACCTGGCTGTTGATATGTATCTCAGTTCAAACGACAACACGTACCCGTGCGCCCGGGATCCCGTATCGACGGAGCCTGCCTACTGGCTGTGGATGGGACGCGGCTGGCGGTCGTTTGTCGAGCCTTATCTGGGCGGTCCTGTCGATGTGAATAATCCATCTGTTTTGTTCTGCCCTCAGGACCGCGTTGCTAAAGAAAAATATGAGTCCACCAGCTACTCTTACTCGATGGCTTTTTACCACAGCCCCGAGCAGATTGAAGATATGAACAGTCCCGCCGATACATATAGCAACCCCCGGCCCTCTATTGCCCAGCGAAGTACGGATGTAAGTAAACCTTCGGGCAAGATTCTTCTCGGCGAATGGCTGAGCAATCATTTACCTATCGACGAGGATAAGGGGTGGTGGTGCTGGCAAGGGGCTCGGAACTACCTGTTCGCCGATGGCCGGGCCAGCTTCCTGATGGCTATTGAAATTCGCCCGGCACGGGACGAATTTCCGGATGCCAATCTGACGGTTCGAGGAATAAAAGGGCAGGACTGGCCGCCATAAGTACAAAACAATTCTTCCAATTGATTAAGACTTTTGTGGGCCGTTATTAATGCTTCGAAATCCAATATTATCGGTAGTTTGCTGAATTGACAGTTCGTCCGGATAGAAGGCGGGGCCGATCAGGTCAATGCTTTTTTACAAAGCAACTTTATTTGATTGCAGTAGATTACGCTTGTTAAAGTCACCAGTCCTCTATGCAGGGCTGATAATGATTATTGCCCTGCAATTTTTAACATAGCCAGAATAGCTAACAGGCCGAGTACAAGCAAAGCGGCTCTCAATACTCGCATTAGCTGTGTTTTGGGCTCGATGAACTTCCATACAAACGCCCAAAGAGCCGCGATAAGCGATATGCGTAAAACAAAAAATACAATGTCTCTGAGCATATACTTACAATACCCTATTTTGACATTTGAGTCAAGTAAAAATTACCCCAATTTAGCATATGTATTAATTAAAAAATTAAGAGGTGTCCGGCCCAGCTCGTGGTTCGACATCGATATTTATCCAAAAATATTTGCCTTTTTAGTCTCCTGCAACTTTCTGCAAGATAAACCGACGGCGATAAAAAAGTACTAAACTATTCACGGAAATCCTAATGGATATAGCACGCCCTTAGGGTGGTCGATTAACTATTGTTTCAATATTGATAAGCGGCTTTTGTGATATGTTTGATCGAGGTAAAGGATTGCCGGGCGTATTTTTACCGCTGGGATGTATCACCTATTTTGGCTATAAATATTAAAGTAATTTGAAAAGACAAGCCGAACAAAACTACATGGATGTCACTAATTAACTGCTTTTTTTTTTAATACTCTAATAGGAGAGTCGAAGATGCATTATCTTGAGGAAGTAAAAAAATGGCTTGGTGAGATTACCGAAGTGTTCTTGCTGCTGATTGCCCTGGGAATCGTAGCTGAGATCCTTTTTGTCAATCCAGGGGCGGAAGCAGGTAGCGGGATTCCTTTCTTTGGCCGAATCGTTCCCAATCTGACCGGGCTCATTCAAGGCCTGGGCGAAAACGGGCTCGTTGGACTGATCGCGTTGGCGGTTATTCTATACCTGTTCCAAAGAAGAAGAGTTTTTGCACACCAGCAGCAATAAGACATTCATCAGTAAAGTTAGACTTCACGGAGCGTAGATGCTACGCTCCGTGTTTTCTTTTCTCCGTGCTTGCAGCTTGATCCTGATCTTATCGTCCGACGAACGGAAAGAGTTGCTTGAGTTTGTCGGGTGAGGCTCGGCTTCCATATTCACAAAGTTCGAACGCCTCGGCGTAGCGAATATTTTTGCCCTTTTCTTCGCCGTAAAGCTCGATCAATTTAGCCCTGTACTTATCAGCGACCGACTCGGCACGGCTTGCGAAACGATCACGCATGGCCTTACGGCGAGCTTCCCTTTCCGCTCCTTGTTTGGGGACGGGTACAACTTTCTCGAAGTTCCCAGTGGCCCAGAGACTTTCAATCTGCGATTCCAGCAGCCATAGAGCTTCGGCTTTTTGCTCGATAACATCATCTATGGAAACCACCACATCCGGATCAAAAGGATTCGGTTTTTGAAATCCGTCCGAGAGATAAAGGAAAACAGGGTTCTTCGGTAACTGCGGAACATCCGGACAATAGAAAGTTACCGTGACCATGAATGCCGCATCTTGCATCAGGATACCCGTATAACGATGGTCGGGATGGTAGTCGTTGGAGCGAGGTCCCATTACGATGTCGGCTTTCCATTCCCTGATCAGACGCACGAATATCTTGCGATTCTCCAAAGTCGGCATCAGCTCACCATCGTGAATGTCCAGCACCTCGGTCTCGATACCCAATATTTTTGCCGCCGCCTTAACCTCCGCGGTGCGTCGCTTGGCCAGCTCTCCGCCTGCCATTGTAGCGTGGCCGATGTCACCGTTAGTGGTAGACACGAATTTGACGTGATGTCCCTGCGCTGCCCACATCGCTGCGGCGCCGCCTGCCTTGATTTCACAGTCGTCGGGATGCGCGCCGAAGACGATGATGCGCAATTTCCCATCGTCCAGGTTCCGCTCGCCCGCTGAGGTTGGGCCGGTCAGTGCGAATGCCAAAAGTAATGACAGTAAAACCATGCCGGCTAAATAAGAAACACTCTTCTTCATTCTTGATCTCCTAATATAAAATTCAAAAAAATAAACAGATTTCGCGCTCGCTTAAGAGCACAAGTTTTACTTTCTACTCTTATTGTTCCAACGCGTTTATTTCAACAGGGTGAGCATTACGAGACGAACGTCCATTACCTGCCTGCCCGGAACATCCAGCGCACTTAGCGTCAACTCGCCCCGGCCCTTTTCCAATTGAAATGTCCCCATGCCAAACGGCTGGAAGTCCTTGACGTATGACTCGCTGCCCCGGTCAACACGGTCGAATTCGGCGCCCACTGACGGCGGATCGTGCGGCTCGGTCACTTTTCCACGGACACTGCTTTTATTGAAAGTCAGCTCGACCGTCGAGCCGACGTCGTCCTTCGGGCAGGTATAGAAAACCACCGCTTCATATTGTCCGGCGTTCGCCACCTCGATGTCCCATGTGATCTTATCTTCTATACTGATCCAGTTCGTGAAGTACGAGCAATTCGGCGCTTTGCCGCTTCGGCGAACGTTGCCGTGAGGAACGCCGTCGCGTGCCGGTAGAATTGTTGCGGGAAACTCGGGGTAACCGACAGTGAAAGGCCGATCATCCTTTTGTGATTTAGGCAGCACTTCCTGCCTCCATTTGGCAACGGCTTTCCTTAGCCTGTCGGCAACCTTTGGTTTGTCCTTCGAGATGTCATGGTCTTGTCCGGGGTCGGCCTGCATGTCGAAAAGCTTGCCCGTATTATCGAGCCGGTAACGCTGCGTGCGGACGCTGACCCGGCCGTTTTGGTGGGAGAAGATCATTCGGTCCGGCCAGTCTTCCGTTTCTTCGAAAAGAAGCGGTTTGATACTGACGCCGTCGAGGGGTTTGGTGCTGACGACTGGAATCCCGGCCATGTCGGCCAGCGTAGGAAGCAGGTCGATCGCGCCGGCAATTTGTGATATCTTTGTCTTAGGTTTGATGTGTCCGGGCCACCGAATAACGCAGGGGACACGAACTCCGCCTTCGTCGGTCGAGCCCTTGCGTCCTTTCATGCCGCCGTTCCACCGCCAGCTATTCGGCCCGTTGTCGCTGAAATAAATGACGATGGTATTGCCGGCGAGCTTTAATTCTTCGAGCTTCCGCAGAACTCGTCCCACGTTCCAGTCGATATTCTCGCACATCGCCAGGGCGCAGCGTGTCTTGTCGATCTCTTCTTTTTCCGGGTCGCGGTTCCTCATGCCGAGCGGATGATTCCTGAACTCTTCCCAGAAACGGTCGGGCACCTGCATTGGCGAGTGCGGCGTATTGAACGGCATATAGCAGAAGAACGGCCTGTTTTTGTTTTGCTCGATAAACGCCAGAGCGTGGTCGGTCAGGTCGTCGGTGATGAATCCCTTTCCTCTGACGATTTTGCCGTTATGTTCGAGGATAGGATCGAAGTAGTTGCCCCAGTGGCCTGAGCAGAAGCCGTAATACTCGTCGAACCCGCGGGCGTTCGGATGGTAGGGGTATTGTGTGCCGTTGTGCCATTTGCCGAATGCCGCCGTAGCGTAGCCTGCCGACTTGAAGGTCTCGCCGATTGTCTTTTCGTCGACGTTCAATCGCTCGGCTCCGGTCGACACACCGCGTACGCCGCCGCGCGAGTGGTAGCGCCCCGTGAGAAACTCGGCCCGCGTCGGCGCGCAGACGGCGCATACGAAGAACCTCTCGAACATGGCCCCGTCCCGAGCCACCGAATCGATATTCGGCGTCTCGATGTTCAGGTTTCCGTGGAGCCTCAGGTCGCCCCAGCCCTGGTCGTCGCTCAGGATGACCACGATGTTCGGCTGCTGCTTTGTTTGGGCCGCTTGCCCGCGAAATGGAGCCATGGCTGCAATAGTGCCGGCGCACGCACCTCTCAAAAAGTCACGGCGAGTTAACTGCGAATGCTTCATTGTCTTGTCTCCTCTAAGTTCTCATTGAACTTTTGCAAAATGGAGATTAGGCATACTTTGAAAAGGAAAAATCTTCTTTCTTGATTTTTCCTTTTCTAACAGTAATCATTTATCACAAAACTACTTAGGCTGATTATACAAGGAAATCCAAGAAACGGATTTCCTTGAATAATATATGCCTAATCTCCATTTTGCAAAAGTCTTGTTCTTAAATACGCATTGGCAATCATCATAAGCTCTGGGGCGACGCTGTTCAACAGCTTTTTCCGCCGATTCGGCTTTGAGAGCCTGCTTGACTTAAGAGTACCAGGTAGCGACAATGAAGCCAAAGTCGTCTTGTCAGAATTGATTTGAAGGGATTGCAAGATGAATAAACTATGTTTGATTCTGTTAACTATATCGATTTGTGCTGCCGGCTGCACGACAACATACAGGGTACATGTAAACGGATTTTCCGAACTCGATAAACCGATTAGCGATAAGGCATCGATATATGTGATGGTGGACCCGAATTCTCAGAATCCTATCTTCGATAAGGAAATCAAAGCCAAGATTGAGATGCTGTTAAAATCGCACGGTTATATCCCGGCTCCTAACGTCGAGCCGGCCGACTATCGGCTTACCTTCCATGTGGGATTGGATTCACACAGGGTCACAGGCTACACGCCGCTCCATCGTCCTTTTGTAGGTTTTCACGATAGATTTAGGGGAGATTATAATTTCGGCTACACGAGTTATGTCCCGTATTTCGAGACGCTTTACGACCAATGGCTCGTAATGAAGGTCTTTGCCACCGGCCGCACTGCTGCTTCGCAGGCCGGGCAGGTTGTCTGGATTGGTGAAGCTATGACCGATACGAGCGTTGCCGACCTTCGCCAGGTAGTCAACTATCTGCTGGTTGCAGGTTTCGAGTATTTCGGCGCCGACACAAAGAGACAAATGGCCCTGACAATAGGCCCGGACGATCCCGGGATAATCCGGATTTCCACTTTGAGGTAGGCCCGAAGCTCAGCCAATTTTTTAAGCCGCATGTAACACAAGTTGGAGTGCGAGATACACATCCGGAACGGAGCTTTGGAATAGAACTAAATGGGAATAGAAATTTGCATAATCGGAGCGGGGCCGGCGGGTTTAATGGCGGCGATTTTTGCTGCCGAAGCTGGTGCCCAAACGACGGTCATCGAGACCAATACAAGCCCCGGCCGAAAGCTGCTATTGACCGGAGCAGGGCGGTGTAACCTTACGCACCAGGCTGCGCCGCGGGAGCTTGTCCGCGCGTTTGGCGCCAAAGGGAGATTCCTCAGTTACGCGCTGTATCAATTTACGCCGCAGGATGTGCGGAATTTTTTCGCCGGGCTGGGGCTGCGAACGAAGCTTGAAAAAGACGGCTGCGTCTTTTCCGCGACCGACCGCGCGAGTGACGTCAGGGACACCCTTGTGGATCGCGCCAGGAAACTCGGCGTGACGTTTATGTACGGCAGGCGCGTCGACGGTATCACCAGAGAAGCAGGCGCTTTTGTTGTCCTCACTTCGACAGAGCGAATCGATGCCGAAAAGCTGATTGTAGCGACCGGCGGACTTTCATGGCCTAAGACGGGTTGCACAGGTGACGGCTACCGGTTTGCCCGGCAGTTTGGACATACCATCGTCGAGCCCCGAGCGTCACTGGTGCCGCTTGTGACTCGTGAAACATGGCCCGGGCAGCTTGCCGGTACCGCTGTGGAAAATGTTAAAATCTCGGCACGCCTCAATGACAAAAAGGTGAGCGCTTCCGGGGCGATGATCTTTACCGATGTTGGCATAGGCGGCCCGGCGGTTCTTGATATGAGCCGGTATCTGACCGATTATCTGCCTGCCGGCGGGGCGCCCGTCGCAATCATGCTGGATTTGGCGCCGCATGTCGAGCAGGCCCGGCTTGAAACGCAAATAACCGAGCACATCGGCGCGAATCCAAAAAAGAAAGTGCCGAATGTTCTGGCCGAATTCGTGCCGAAGCGTCTTTCATCCGTCCTGTGCAGGCAGGCGGGCTGTGATGACGAGCTTGAGGCCGGCCGGCTCCGGAAGGATGTGCGAAAGGAACTGATTCGAATGATCAAGGCGTTGCCTCTTTCAATCGTGCGAACCAAACTGATTGCCGAGGCGACGGTGACACGCGGCGGCGTCAGCGTCACGGAAGTCGAACCGAAAACGATGGAGTCGAAGATTTGTCCGGGCCTGTTTTTCGCCGGGGAAGTTCTCGACGTCGATGGCCCCTGCGGCGGCTACAACCTCCAGGCCTGCTGGTCCACCGCCGCACTCGCCGGCTCATCCGCCGCCCAGGGCGGGGCAAGTTAACCTCAAGGGCATATCCATGCAAATCACCGTTTATGCTTTTAATATTCTCACTGCTTTTGGTAATATTTCATGGCGTCGGGGAGCAGGTTTTTCAGGTTTTGGATTCTGGTTTGGTCGGCGGGGTGGGTGCTCAGGAACTCCAGCGGTTGGGCTCCTGTCTTTTGGGCAGACATTCTCTGCCAGAATCCGATGGCTTCTTCGGGATTGTATCCTGCCATCGCCATGAAGACCAGGCCCAGATGATCCGCCTCGTTTTCATGAGTCCTGCTGTATTTTAGCACACCAAGCTTGGTGCCGATACCATAAGATTGCATGAATAGGTTCTTCGTCAGTTCGGGGCGGTCTTTCATAGCGGTCGATAGAGCCACGCCACCCAGCTCGACGAGCAGGCCCTGGCTCATTCTCTCAGCGCCATGCTTGGCGAATGCGTGTGCGATTTCATGGCCCATGACTACAGCCAGGCCGGTCTCGCCCTGCGCGACCGGTAAGATGCCGGTATAGACGACCACCTTTCCGCCGGGCATGCACCAGGCGTTGACGTTCGGGTCATCGACCAGGTTGAAATCCCATTCATAGCCTTCTAAGCGGTCATCAATGCTGTTTGTTTTGCAATACTGCTCGACGGCATTTTGAATTCTGCCGCCGATGCGCTTGACCATTTGTGTCTGTTCGGCATTCGTGCTGAGCTTGCTACTGGAAAGGAATTCTCCGTAGGATTGAAAGCTCATCGAATTCATCGTCGAATCGGGAACAATATTAAATTGTTTTCTGCCGGTGATTTCGACCTCCGAGCAGCCGGATAGCAATAATAAAAGACCGGACAGAACCACCAGTTTTGATTTTAGAGCATGTTTCATAGTGCTTTCCCCTTTCTTGATAAGGTATAGCGATAATTTTTCCACGTATATATTTAAGCAGGCAGTATCATGCTTTTGCAAGGTTTTTTTCGCAGGCGTTCTATTATTTTTCGTTGATTTCGTTCTTAATTTCGTTCAGCAGATTGATTGCTGCGATGGGAGTCAGGTTGTTCACGTCGGTGGAGGCGAGTTTTTCCAATACAGACTTGTTTTTCTCCACGAAGAGAATGTCTTTGTCGGATTCTTTGGTTTTATGACGAGACAGGTGTTCGCCGGAGGCTTCTTTTTGAAAGGTGCTTTCGAGATCGTCCAGGATTTCCTTTGATCTGTCCAGGATTGTTTTTGGCACGCCGGCCAATTTTGCTACGTGGATGCCGTAGCTTTTATCCGTTCCGCCGGGCAGAATCTTGTGCAGGAAGACGACCTCGTCCATCCATTCTCGCACGGCTACGTTACAGTTCTTAACGTTCGCGAACAGCTCGGACAATTCGGTCAGTTCGTGATAGTGCGTGGCGAACAGCGTCCGGCACTTCAGCCTGTTTGCGATGTGTTCAGTAATCGCCCAGGCCAGAGAGAGCCCATCGTACGTGCTTGTGCCCCGGCCGACTTCGTCGAGAATGACGAGTGATTTATCCGTGGCGTTGTTGATAATGTTTGCCGTCTCGGTCATTTCGACCATGAAGGTCGATTGGCCGCGGACTAATTCATCCGAAGCGCCGACGCGAGTGAAGATTCGATCGACCAGGCCGATCTCGGCGTTTTTAGCTGAAATAAACGAGCCGGTCTGCGCCATCAGGACCAGCAGGGCGACCTGACGGATATAGGTGCTTTTGCCGGACATGTTCGGGCCTGTGATAACAAGAATGTCACCTGCCGTGCCGCCGAGCTCGACGTCGTTCGGCACAAATTCTGCGCCGAGGGTCTCGGCCACGACCGGATGCCTGCCTTCGTGAATAATAAGCTGACCGCCATCGCTGAGCTTCGGCCGGATGTAATTTCGCCGCCTGGCCAGATATGCAAGAGCCGCCAGGCAGTCGCATTGAGCGACGATTTCGGCCAGCCCCTGGAGCCGGCCGACGTACTGGGCCGACTGCCGGCGGAGCTGGTCGAAAAGCTGCTGCTCTAATTCGATCGCCTTTTCCTCGGCGCTCAGAGCCTGGGTTTCGTACTCTTTAAGCTCATCGGTAATGTAACGCTCGGCGTTTTTTATCGTCTGCTTGCGGACAAAATCGGCTGGAACCTTGTCCGCCGCCGAGTGGTTGATTTCGATATAGTAGCCGAAGACCTTGTTATAGCCGATCTTCAGATTCGCGATGCCGCTTCGCTCGGCTTGCTGCTTCTGGTAGTTTCGCAGCCAGCTTTGACCGTCCCTGGAGATCGAGCGGAGCCGGTCGAGCTCTTCGGAAAAGCCCGCTCTGATGACGCCGCCGTCGCGAAGGTGCGAGGGCGGTTCCGGCTCGATGGCCGCTTCGAGCAGGTCGGCCAATTCATCCATGCTGTCGCACTTGTCACCCAACTGCACCAGCATCTCGCCGCTGAATTGCTGCAGAATCTCACGCAGCAGCGGGATTTGCCGAAGCGTTGCCGCCAGGGCGACCAGGTCCCTTGGGGATGCGCGGAAAGTGCTGATACGGGCGGCGATTCGCTCGGTGTCGGAGATTTTTGTCAGCAGCCCGCGGATGTCGGCTAATTTTGCGTCGGCATCTTTGATTTCTTCGACGGCGTCCTGTCGCAGCTCGATAGCGGCAAGGTCGCAGAGCGGCATGCACAGCCAGTTTCTGAACATGCGGGCGCCCATGCCGGTAATGGTTTCATCGAGGCATTCCAGCAGCGAGCCTTTTCTGCTTTCGGTGCGAATCGTTCGCAGGACCTCCAGGCTTCGCAAAGAAGTCGGGTCGATCTGCAGGAAGTTCCGGCGACTGATCTTTTTCAAGTTCCGGATGTGGCCGAGCGTGGTTTTTTGTGTTTCGTTCAGGTATTCGATGATGGCGCCGGCAGGGGGGATAAGACCGTCGTCATCGTCACCAATTCCGAATCCTTCGAGCGTGGCCGTACCGAAATGCTTGAGCAGACGCTGCCTCGCCTGGTAGGGATCGAAATACCAGCCGGGACGCTCGGTGATTATGGAGCTGGTCAGTTGTGTGACCTCCCTCGTGAGCTTTTTTGTTTCGGCCTCGAACAGCTCGCCTCGCCGGTCGGCGAGCAGGCACTCGGCCGGCGAAAGCCGAAGCAGCTCATCGAGCAGTTTTTCTTCCGGAAGATCTTGCACGAAAAAATGGCCGGTCGAAATATCGACCCAGCTTATCGCAGCCTGTTTTTTTGTCCCCAGACTGACGGCACATAGGAAATTATCCTCCTTGGCGTTCAGCAGGATATCGTCGGTAAGCGTCCCGGGCGTGACGATTCGCACGACATCGCGTTTTACGACGCCCTTTGCGGTCTTCGGATCTTCGACCTGTTCGCAGACGGCAACCCGGTAGCCGGCCAGGAGCATTTTTTTCAGATATCCGTCAACAGCGTGGTAGGGTACGCCGGCCAGTGGTATCGGATTGCTGCCTTTGCTCCGGCTGGTCAGCGTCAGGCCGAGGACCTTCGAGCAGGTTTTGGCGTCCTCGTAAAAGGTCTCGTAGAAATCGCCCATTCGAAAAAACAGTATGCAATCCGGGTGCATCTGTTTGAACCTGTGAAACTGCTTCATCGCAGGCGTCAGTTTTTCATTATTTGAGGCCATAGAATACAGATTATACAATAACCGGCCAATTTAACAAGCTGCCAGACTTTCTTTCCTTATTTACTGCTTTACACCGGGAGGGAAACCGATAAGATAAAATAGAAGAAACCCGGGATTCGCCATTTGTTCGGCGGGATGGTTTGGCTTTGATATCGGGGAGCTTTGTATAGACGATGATACGAAACCGACATAAACTGGATGAGTTTCAGCGGAAGTTAGACGCAGAGGAAAATCTCTCTTACAGAGAGGCCCTGGCCATCTATGAAATGCTCCACAAAGAGGCTGTATCTTTAGGGGTGATCAACTCCGAAAATATCCTGGACGGGCTGGAAGTGGACTTGAGAATTGCAAAAGCGATAAACAAAGTTGGCTTATGATAGAAAAGCTCATCAAAAAGACAGCCCGGCATTTAGACCGTCAAAAAATCCCCTATATGATTATCGGCGGCCAGGCGGTCTTATTATATGGCAGACCAAGATTGACACGGGACATCGATATCACTCTCGGCGTAGACACCGACAAGTATGAATTAATTGAGGGGGTGTGTAAGAAGCTGAAGTTGAGAATTCTCGTTGAGAATCCACAGGATTTTGCACGAGACACAAAGGTACTTCCGGCGGAAGAGCCGGATTCGAAGGTGCGCATAGATTTTATCTTCTCTTTTACCCCATACGAAGCACAGGCGATTAAGAATGCAAGGCAAGTATTAATCGATGACTATCCAGTGAAATTTGCATCCTGCGAAGATATTATTATTCACAAGATGGTCGCCGGCAGAGCCATTGACGAGGAAGATGTGAAGAGTATTTTAGCTAAGAATAAAGATGCTATTGATTTCGAATATGTCAATAAGTGGCTTTCGGAATTTGGCAAGATTGCAGAGCATGAGGGCATATTGGAAAGATTCAATAGTTTGCTGAAAAAGTGAGTTGATATCACCACAATCTCTGGATATACCATCTCATAGAAGAGGTATCTTACGACGTTCGTGATTGTCTCTATATTTTTCAAAAATTTAAATCGTGTTCTGATTAAATTAGAAGAGACGCGATATAAAAAGCATCAGAGTTACTATTACCGCAGCAAATGACGCAATCGTGCAAAGCCAGTGTTCTTTAATTATCTCAGCGAGTACTTTTGGATTCACATAAGAAGAATCCCTCCAATGAGCATTTGTCCTTAAAGTTTTATTTACCACTCGTCCTAAGATGTTGGCTAATATGTCGACCTTTCTGAGGGTAGATTGATGGAGTTTTACATATTCCTTGTCATCGAAAGCCTTTGCTTTTTCTTCTCCACTTAAAAATTGGAGCTTTGAGATATGATTCTTTTCGATTAGTTTTTCCAACCGTGGATGTCCCATATATTTTACACCATAAATATCAACTAAATGACGGGCCAAATCAAATTTCTTTGATTCCTCAATTATAATCGGATCGCCTTTCAACACTCTGTATCTATGCTCAATTGCTGCAAATCCATAATTGCTGTCTCTCATATTCCAGTGCACCCAAATGTAATCCTGGTGGGCGTTCACAAAATCGAAAAACTCATCCAGCATGACTTTTTCAAGATCATCATACTTTAATGAAATCTCATTAAAGGCTACTCCCTTTTGTTCGGCAACCTTGTGAATAGAAAATGACGATGTCTGACCAGATGAGAGTTTCCGAATAGCAATAGATGTTATTCTTGGAGTTCTGCCATTTGGCCTATCATAGAAGCTTTCACAAGAGTAATGTATAAGGAGTACTATTTCGGGCTTCTCATATAAATCATAGATTTTTTTGAAAGCACCTTTCTTTTGTTTGATTTTGAGTAATCCTTGTCCCATGAGGAAGATCCTCTTAGTCTAATTTAGTAAAAACTTCTACTTAAATTAAAGGCGATTGGTTAAACAGCAAAAAAAATCACCCCTTTTTTGAATTCCCTCAAAGTATATATCGGCCTTTTCTATGCTTGACTTTGTTTGTTGAGATAAAAAATCTTAATTAAAAAGGAGAATGAAGGGCTGTATTTGAATACCATTTATTTTTTAGGAGATGCAGCTTCACTACACTTGGCCGTTTAACAACTCTTTTATAATTAAGCCTACCATCTGCTGGGATTTGGCGTTTTTCGGCCATTTATTTTAGAAACTATCTCGTGGTAATAGCTCATTTTACGGTCTGCGTGGCTGTCGGAGAGAAATATTAAAATTCAACGAAATTTTTTAAATTAAGAAATTTTTGGGCTTGACAGATGTATAATGGCTAATTATAACGTATCTAACTGTAAAATAATGTAAGGAGATCAAAATATGTCTTACGATGGTGTTAAAAGATTATCAGAAGAACGACCAGATTGGATTCCTATTGTGATGGAATGTCTTGAATGTGCCCAAAAATATAATAGATTTGCAGGAAGCTGGGTATTAAGTGGTCTTGCAGAGAAGAGAAAAGAGAAAGTATGGAAACCGGGCCTACGAACACTGGTAGCTTATGGAATCTTGGAGAAAGTTCTAACAAGTAGAGGTGGAAGGAGGGCTTATTATATTATGCCTGATCTCGAGGGTGTGAAAAAAGCATTAGCTGAGTTAGGATTTTTGAAATAGATAGAGTACAGTGACCATAGTTCGACTTGGTAGGCTTAGCCAGGCAAAGTGTTTCATTTTATGTGTTCTTTCGCAGTCATAGAAGCAGATTATACACGAAGTTGGCCGTATAACAACTCTGTTATGATTGAAGTTGCCTGCTGTTTAGATTTGGCATTTCTTAGTTGTTTTAAAAAGTTTTCCTGTCGGGAAGTGAAAGATACGGGCTCTCGCAGATCAAAATCTGCCGCTCCGACGGTCAGGATGATTTTTTCGCTGAGACTTTCGATTCCGGCGCTTTCTTTGGCGCTTATTTGCACCAGGCTTGATAAGGTTTGAGGAAGCATGCCGATATCGAATTTGGCCGGCAGGTCCGATTTGTTTAAGACTGTTATGATTTGTTTGTCGGCGATTCTCTCCAAAAGCCGGACGTCAAGTTCCTCCGCGGGCTGGCTATTGTCCAGAACGAGTAAGACAATGTCCGCCCGTTCGAGGACTTCGACAGTTTTCTTCTGAGCAGATACTTCGATATTATCCTGAGTGGCCTGGAGCTTTTCATCCAACCCCGCCGTGTCGATCAGCTTGACGGACAGAGAGCCGATTCGGCATCGGGCGCTGACCCAGTCTCTGGTTGTGCCTTTGATATCGGTGACGATGGCTTTTTGCCGGCCGGCCAGGCAGTTGAGAAGCGTGCTTTTGCCGCTGTTCGGCGGGCCTGTCAGAACCGCGGTACAGCCATACATGATTAGCTTTCCGGCCTGGGATTTTTGCAGTATCTGATTTGCTTCGGCTCTGATTTTATCGAGAGAAATTTCATCTATGTTTTCGAGCCAGCCCCCGGCTTTTTTCGTCAAGCCGGCATCGATCTGGTTTGCAATGATTTTTGTGCCCTGAAGGGTCCTGGCCTTTGCCTGTGCCAGTTTTGCTTCGACTGCGATTGTATCGGTGGATTTTTGTGCCGTAAGGAGGTTTTTCAGCAGTTGCTCCGCGGTCAGCAGGGCGGCGCCATGACGCCGGAGCAGTTGCATTATCATCTCGACGATAAGCGGATTGCCGTGGCAGTTTATTGCGAAAGTATCCGGGCCTTCACAGCCGATTGTTACCTGGTCGATAACCTCGGCGCCATCGGTAATTGTGCCAAGCAGAATCTCGCCCGTCTTGAATCTCGCCGGTTTGGCTACTATCGGCTTGAATATCTTTCTTATGACAGCCTCGGCTGAATCGCCGAAGATTTGAATAGTCGATATAGCACCGGTGCCCTTGCCGGTCATTACTGCAGCGAAAATACTCATGTCTCGTATTTCGTATATCGTATGTAGTACGTTGTTTTACACATCGCAAAACGATTATCAAGCAGGCACACGAGCCTGCCCCTAATCCATTTTTTCTTCGAGATATTTTTTATAGGCCAGGACGATTCCTTTGATGACGAGGTTGGGTACGTAATTGTCTATGAACTCGCAGTCGTCGGCGATGACTTTGGCTGCCGAGCCGGTGATGACTGTCTGCGGCCATTTTCCGAATTCCTCGGAGTAACGTCTGATGACTTCCTGCAATGCGCCCACGATGGAATAATACAATCCGCAATTTATGGCGTCGGCCGTGTTCTTGCCGTACGGAGCTTTGGGCTTGGTGATTTTGATATTGGGCAATTGGGCTGTATAGTCTCTTAATGCCTTGGCGCTGATCTCGAAGCCGGGGAGAATAACGCCGCCAAGGAAGATGCCGTTCTGGTCAACCAGGTCGATAGTTACAGCGGTGCCGAAATCGGCAATGATCACCGCATCTTCGGCGACTTCGTAGGCTGCTGCGGCTGAGACTACCCGGTCCGTCCCGACTTTGTCCGGCTCATCGACCCATAGCTGTATCGGCAGGGGGATGTCTTCACCGATGATGTGAATCTCTTCGTCTAAATTGGTCTTTGCTATTTCCCGGATGATCTCTGTCCAGGCGGGTTTTACACTGCTGACTACAATTACGCCGTTACGCTTATGTTCTTTTGAGCTTTCGATAACCGGTATTTTCTGCCAGGCTGATTTCAGGCAACTCGTTAGTTTTGCCCGGGAACCGCCCGGGATGGATTTAACAAAATCCTCCTTGTCATCGAGGAATAACCCGATGTCAATATTCGTATTGCCAATATCTACTGCTATTATATTCATGATTCTTAACTCGCGGATAGTAATTAATTGTTTATTTCTTCTATTTTCTACCCTATTTTGTTGCTGATGTCAATCTTCAAGCATAATGTACCTGGATAGAAAAAATATAGATTCCGGTAGACAAATTGCCCTGTTCGGTCACTATATTTGTAGAGTATGGCAAAACTTGAGGGCCCTTAGTTGACAACACCGAGTGATAAAATGCTTGTGCGGGCTGTACTTGCCGGCGATAAGGCAGCCTATGAGAAATTGTACGACCGCTACGCACCGCTGATTCGTGCAGTCTGTTACGATACTACCGGCAATCTTGCCGATGCCCAGGACCTTGCACAGGATGTATTTATGCGGGCGTATGAGAATTTGGACCGCTTACGCGATCCGGATCGTTTTGGAAACTGGCTTGTTGGAATCGCCCGGCTGCGCTGTCATGAATGGCTGCGCCGGAGTTTGCAACTGCGAGACAAGCGTGTTGAGCTTAGTGAGGTACAAATTGCTGTACCGGATCCGCCGGATGATGATCGGATAGAGCTGCTTCGAAAAATGATTGCAACGCTTCCGGATAAAGAACGCTTAGCTTTGCACACGTTTTATCTGCAGGGCAACTCGGCCGACAACGCTCGCAGGATAACGGGCCTGTCAAGGTCGGGATACTACCGAGTCCTCGATAGAGCACGAAAACGCCTTAAACAGTTAATGCCTGGAGAACGGGAGGCCATCCGATGAAAACGCCATTGGATAAAGATTTGAACGATGCGTACGAAGCATTTAACCAAGACCACGACTGTCTTCGCCAAACGCTGATGGCCTCTCTGCCCAGTCGTTCCAAAGCACATAAGCAGACGAGTAAGATCGCTCATATAAGAGCATTTTTTGGAGATACGATCATGAAAAATAGAATAACAAAGATAGCCGCAGCCGCGGTGATAATTATTGCGGTGCTTATCGGCATAAGTCAATTCGGTGGTTCTATTGATGGTGCAAGTGTTGCCTGGGCAGAGGTGGCCAACATGATCGAACAGATTCAAACGTTTACATGTCGGATCGGGATTGAAACCGAGGGCATGGGAAAGTTTGGAATGCCGGAAAAAGCTAAAGCATCGCTTTACATCTCTTGTAAAAAAGCCCGGCGAATAGATACATATGTTGACCAAAAACTTTTTTCGATAGAGTTTTTGAATTATGAAAAGAATGAAATGATAACGCTCTTCCCGGAAGCAAAAGTGTATGTCCACAAAACAATCGCTGCTGGAATACTCGATTTGGACGCAGGACAAAAAGATCCAAAAGACTTTCTATTAGAACTTTTGTCTTTTGAACACACCAACTTGGGGCGTAAAAGAATTAACGGGATTATGACTGAGGGAATCGAGGTTAATGACCCTAAATTATACTTTAATACATTTAACACTGCCACTGCACGTCTTTGGGTTGATATTACAACGAATTTGCCGGTTCTGTTTGAAGAGGATGGCTCAGCGGATGATGGAAGAATGCGGCTTAAAAGAACTTTCGATACATTTGAGTGGAATACTCAATTTGATCAAAGCCTGTTAGAACCCAACATCCCTGCCGATTATCCTTTACTGGCACACGCGAAAATTGACATGAGTGAAGAGGTGGCGATTGAAGGATTCCGCAACTTCGCCAGCTTCACAGGAGGTCAATATCCAAGCAGTATGGTTTTATTGATCGCAGGGAAAGAAATCGTCGATGCATGGCAGGCAAGTATTAATTGGGAACAAAGGCCGGCAAGCAAGGAAGAACAGCAGCAAATTCATAGTATTCAGTCAACTTTCTTTTTTCATGTAGCATTAGACAAAGAAAACAAGGATGTTGCATACTACGGCGAAAAGGTTACGGCCGATGATGCCGATGCGGTTCTGATGCGGTGGGAGGTGTCGGATGATGAGTACAGAGTAATTTTTGGAAACCTGACTGTGGAGAACATTTCTGTTGAACAGTTAGCTGAACTTGAAAATGATCCTGCGTTTATTGCTATTATGCAGCGGCCCCGCAAGACGCTAAGAGTACAGGGATTTATTGGAATAGATATCAGTAACTGGCCTACCATAAAGGTTATCCCAGACATGCCCGCAGAAAAGGCAGGTTTGCAAAGCGGTGACGTGGTTAATAGGGTCAACGGCAAGGATGTATCCCACGTCACAACACCCGGCGACGCTTTTAAGGTTCTGCGAGGACCTGCCGGTGAAATGTTGAGCATAACCGTCAAGCGTGACGAACAGGCCCACGACTTTGGTGTCGAAAGAGTGCCATTCCCAAAATAAGTTAACCATTGTGGAACATCTAACTCTATCTCAAAAAAGCCTCTGAGATTATGGTTAGTTTGGCTCGGCCTTTTTTTTGCGCATTTGAGCTAAGAATTCGCTAAGATTGTGGAGAATCCGATTTTCTTTATACCCAAACATCGCTTTGAATCGTTATATCGGTAGTGAACGTTCATTGCTCATCGGTGAGGTTTTCTTGATGGTAGACAGGTTGCTTGTGACCAAATGTAAACAAGGGAGCAGGGATGCTCTGCTCCGGATCTATGAAAAGTACAGAGATAGTCTGATGATTTTGGCGATTGCCCTCTCGCATGATGTGAGTCTTGCAGAAGATGCCGTTCATGATGTTTTCGTTGCTTTTGCTCAGAATGTTGCCAGCTTTAAGCTCACCGGCAGTCTGAAAGCTTACCTTGCAAGATGCGTTGCCAATCGGGTTCGTGATCTGATGCGGACGAATCGAAGCCGGGCCAAAGCTCTCAGCCCTGAGCAGGCATGTTCTGTGGAACGGGATTTAAACGAGCCGAGTTTGCTCATAGCCTGCAACGAAGAATTGCGACTGCTGAGTTCGGCGCTGGCCGAGCTGCCGCATGAGCAAAGAGAAGTGATTGCATTGCATATACACGGTCAGATGCGATTTCGGGTAATAGCTAAATCTCTTGGTATCTCTGTCAATACAGTCAAGGGTCGATACAGGTATGGAATTCAGAAATTGCGTTCGATCTTAAATGGTGAGATATGAAAATGAGTTCAGCAGAAAAGATAAAAAAATTGTTTGCAAAATCAGAAGTCACGGTCAACTCGAAAGTCGATGACAGGATTGTCGGTGATGCTTTGACAGCATTAAATGAATCTGAACAGATAAAATCGCTTTCGGCTGAGTCAAATATATGGAGAATAGTCATGAAAGATAGAATAACAAAATTTGCCGCTGCGGCGATAATAATAATCGCAGTAATGCTTGGTATTAATTACATCAGCGGATCACCCGATGGTGCAAGCATAGCTTGGGCAGATGTGCTTGAAAATGTTGAAGCTGCACGAACCGTAATGTACATTCATGAATTCGAAAGTAGTGACAAAAAGGAAGTGTTCGAAACCAGAATTATGGAGCCGTACTACTCCCGAATAGATGTAATTGCTTATCACTCCCGAGCAGATGTAATGGGAAGTGACGAGATGTATAAAGTGGCTATAGGTAACACAAAGTTGAACAAAAATTTGCTTTTGTATCCAAATACAAAAATGGCGGTGATCGGAGATGATGATGTCTCTCCGGGTGATGAAATCCGTGCGTATGAGA
>Ga0307378_10004241_pt1 | contig 20593 bp, 9 predicted proteins | sample UN1MG_FD_202238 | JGI IMG/M metagenome (GOLD analysis project Ga0307378, IMG submission 202238) | Soil microbial communities from Risofladan, Vaasa, Finland - UN-1 | ecosystem: Environmental > Terrestrial > Soil > Coastal area > Acid sulfate soil | place: Finland: Risofladan, Vaasa | collected... | reverse complement strand
AGAAGGGGTTGTGCGCCTCGTTGCCGGCCTGCAGCCAGATCCCTTTCTCGGGAGCCGGAGCGTACATTCCGCAGCGCCAGCCCTTGAGCTTGCCCTCGTATTTCTTTGGCAGGCCCGTGGCCTTGAGCAGGTCGTCCAGCGATTTACCGACGAAGCCGAACGCCGTCCGCGCGGCATCGAGTTCCTCGGCCGTTGCGAGTTCCTGCATTTTCTCAACGAGAATGCCGATCTCCGGTCGCTGATGCCAGAAGTGCGGTTGAGACGGGATTTCCTCTGAAACGGCGGCATCGAAGGCGCTCTTCATTGATGCGGCCTTGGCCGAGACGCCGTTGAGGTTGTCGTTGTAGAGCAAATCCTGGACGGCGAGGTAATCGTCGAGCACACGGGCAAGCGAAGCCTCGGCGGCCTCGGGTAGCCGGGGTTGATTTTCAGCGAGCAGCATCTGCTCCTGCTTGGGCTTCTCGCCGGTCGGTTTGCCTTGCATCAGTTTGGCCAGCGATTCCCTCATCCGGCTCTCGGAGTCGAGCAGGAACTGACCACTGACTACCACCTTCTCGCCAGGCTCCAAACCCGAGCGTATCTCGATCATGCCGCCATCGGCCTTGCGGCCGGTCTCGACAGTGCGCGATTCGAACCGCCCTTCTCCCAGGCTGACGATGGCCACCTTGCGCTCACCTGTGTCGATCACCGCTTCCCGCGGAACCAGGATCGCATCTACGGACTCCGGCTGCCCGATCGATACGTCGGCGAACATCCCCGGCTTCAGCAGGCCTTTGCGGTTATCGAATTCGAGGCGCACGCGCACCTCGCGCGAGCGCTCATCGAGATAGGGGTAGACAAAGCTGATGCGGCCGCGAAGGGCCTCGCCGGGAAGGTAAGGCAGCTCGATGGCTGCCGCCTGGCCGACGGAAACATAGGGTAACTGGTACTCGTAAAGCGATGCCAAGACCCAGACTTTGCTGAGATCGGCGATCTTGTAAACGGTAAGCCCCGGTGTGACACGCATCCCCTGGTTGACGCTTTTCTGCAGAACGATACCCGCCGAGGGAGCGGTGATTGTCAACGTCCTGCGGGCGGCGCCGGCGCGCTCCAGTTCCTTGATCTGCTCTTTGCTGACATCATAAAGAGCGAGGCGCGTCCGCGCCGACTCGAGCAGGGATTCGTTCCCTTCCTTGTCGCGGTTCTTCCACAGCAGCAGATACTCCTCCTGCGTGGCGTAGAGATCGGGCGAGTAGAGCTCGAACAACGGCTGGCCCCGCTTGACCTGCGCGCCGGTGGAGTCGACGAATATCTTCTCCACCCAGCCGTCGACCTTGAGGTTGACGTCGACGATGCGCGTTTCGTCGTAGGCGACATTGCCGACGGTGCGGATGCTCATCTGCAGGGGAGCGGAAGTAACCTGCTCGAGACGGACTCCGATGTTCTGCAGCACGACGGGATCGATGGCGATCTCGCTGCCGAATTTCTCCGGTTCGATCGGGATCAGGTCCATCGAACAAATCGGGCACTGGCCCGGTTCACTTTCCACAATCCATGGATGCATCGGGCAGGTGTAGAGCTCTTGCTCCCCGGCGGCGTTGGCCGCCTGTGTGCCGTGGTCATGCCCGGCGTGCTCGTCGGATTTCGCGGTGCTTTCCGTTTTTTGCGTAAGGAATTCAGCGGCGAGTTCCTTCAGCGACGGCCCGGCGAACACGCCGACAAGCAAAGCGCCGATGATCAGAATTCCGGCGAGCAACACCCAGACAAATCCCGGAGCCCTGGGCGGCACCCCGCGGCTTTCCTCGTGCAAAGTCGTATTCTCCAGATCGCTATTATCATTACTCATTGTCTATAACTCCGTCGTCCGCAAAAGCGGCGCGAGCGACTTTATCCTCGAAGGCAGGTGAGTCCTTTTCGGTTGGCGTTCCAATTACTTTACCCAATGCCTGGTATAGGCCGATGATGCTTTTCTCACGCTCGGCAATCGTCTGCTCCAACTCGAGCTCGAGGTTGAGCAGCACAATGCGGTCGTCGAGCAGATCATCGAGCTCAGCCCTGTTGGTGCGGTACGCCGTAGCCGTCGCCTCGAGCGCCATGCGTGCCAGCGGTATGTTCGATTCCCGGTAGAGTTTTATCTGCGCGTCGGCTCGCTCTATTTCATCGAGAGCCTTACGGATCGCGAGAGCAACACGGTTCTTTTCAACTAGATAGGCTGCCGTTGCCAGACGGCTTTCAGCTTCAGTCTCCGCTACGTATTCCCGTTGCTTGCTGCCGCGCCAGAGAGGCAGATTGACTGTGATACCCGCCGTCCACAGATCGGCCACACCGTCGCGTATGCCGTAGGCAAAGTTGAGACCGTAATCGGGCTGCAATGCTTTCAGGGCAAGCTGGATGCCGGTCGCGCGCTTGTCGATTTCGGCGGTTGCGGCCAGCAGCGCTGGATTATTGGAGACGGCCTCGTTCATTGCCGCGGTGAAATCCATCGAAACGGGAGTGAGAAGGAGCTCAGCGGGCGGCCCGGCGAGTTCCGCACCGGGATCACGATTCAAAATGACATTTAGTTCCGCCTTCAAGGTATGAAACTGCTGCTCGAATGCTTCAATCATCGTCTCCAGGCGGCTGAGGGCCAGGCGTGCCTTGAGCACATCGCGCAGTCTGACGCTGCCGGCCTCGTAACGGCTCTCGGCGGTCTCGATGATCCTGTTGAATTCGTCAGCTGTAGCACGAAAAGTCTTCAGATGACGGCTGTTGATGTATAGATCGAAGTAGATCCGGCCGATTTCTGCAGCGATCGCGACTTCCTTACCCGAAAGCTGTTCCGCGGCGATACCGATGTCCTGTCGAGCCAGCTCACCGCGCAGGCGCCTGACACCCGGGGCGGGGAATTTCTGCGATAACGATATCTGGGTCTGGGTCATCGGGAAGCGGCCGATGTCAAACGGATTGGTGCCGACCGGATAACTCATCAGCGCGAAGCCGGCGGCGGGATCAGGCAGGGCCTCAGCGGGTTTGACGCGGTGGCGCAGAGCTTCGAGCCTGTGCTGCATGGCAACAATGTCAGGATTGTTAGCAAGAGCCTCTCTGACCAATCTCGCTAGGTCCAAAACCTCCGCTTCCGATTCGACCTGACCTGCGGCGAGTCCTACAGCGACGACTGTAATCAATACGGTTAAGATGACGGATATTTTTAACGACATCCCTAATTCCTTGTTATTCCTGCCCTTTTCACTGCCTTCTTAGGCTTTGATCCTGCCAGGGAGGCATAATTAACCATACTATAGCTCATAAGTCATATTACGTGCATAGGTTATAAGGTATTTCTGTCTGTAGAGCTGTGCACCCGCTTGCCAGCCCTGGTGCCGTCTAGGATTGAACAGAAAACCCAATAATCAACGCTGCCAAACACGAACCCATCGGATATTGCAGGCTACAACGGAATCAAGCCGTGATCTGATATCCAACCTCGTTGTCCGTCTTGTGCTTCCGCCTTCAGCTCGCCCAAACGAAGACGAAGATCAAACGAAAATGCATCAGGGCGCTTAATTAACTTGTTGATAGGCGGATGTTTATCTTATTATGGAATAGTACGGGCAGGGGGGTACCGACAATACAGCATCGGACGGCGTTTGTTTCGGCCTTGTGAATGATTCACTTGAGTTTGAAAAGCGTCTTCTCCGTTACATCGCCCGAGCGTAATGTAAAGTATTTTACACATAAAAGAAAATCTGTAGGGTTGCGACTGCTCGATAACGATTATCAATTTGTCGCTGTCTGATGCGTAAAATTTCGCAAGGAGGATCGATTATGAGGTTTCTCACTGAAAGGAAACGCCATTTGCGTTTGGCTCTCCTAAGCCTTGTTCTGGTCACGTTTCTGGCCGTTTGCGCCTCCGGCCAGGTCGAACCCCGGCGAGAGATAGGAATACCCGATATACCGGGTTACCTGACGTTGATGTGCGATTTCCACATGCACACGGTTTTCTCCGACGGTTATGTCTGGCCGATGGTGAGAGTGCAGGAGGCATGGCGCGACGGTCTGGATGTGTTTTCGATTACCGACCACATCGAGTATCAACCCCACAGCGAGGATATCCCGACGAAACACAACCGGCCGTACGAGATAGCCGCTCCCGCAGCCGATGCGCTCGGCCTGCTGATAATCAAGGGCGCGGAGATCACCAGGCAGAAGCCTCCCGGCCACTTCAACGCGCTCTTCCTCGATGACGCCGCGTTGCTCGAGCAGGATGATTTCAAGGAGGCCGTGAAGGCGGCTATAGACCAGGGCGCCTTCGTCCTCTGGAATCATCCCGGCTGGCCCGACAACGACGAGACCTGGTATCCGATTCATTCCGAGCTGTATGAAGCCGGCTGGCTGCATGGAATAGAGGTTGTCAACGGCAACACCTACTATCCCGAGGCGCACAAGTGGAGCATCGAGAAGAAGCTGACGATCTTCGGTAATTCCGATGTGCACGATCCAATCGACGTGGACTACGACCCCGCCGCGGGGGAGCACAGGCCGGCGACGCTGGTCTTCGCCACCGAGCGCTCGCTCGACGCAATCAAAGAAGCTCTGAAGCAACGCCGGACCGCCATCTACACGCAGGACAAGCTGATTGGCGAGGAGCAGTACCTCAGGCCGATTTACGATGCCTCGGTCGAGGTGTTGACCACGGAAGTGGAACTTCAGGGAAGGATGAGAAATCAGGTGATGATCCGCAACTCTTGCGAAGTGCCGCTATACCTGGAGTTGGCGAATCCTGTCGAAGATATCAGCATTCCCGGGAGGATTACACTCGAAGCCGAGAGCACAATCGTGCTGATGTTGCGGGCCGCAAGCGGTAAAATTTCTGCGGAGAGAAATGTCGAGATTCCTTTTGTGGTGACGAATTTCCTCGTCGCTCCGGGTAAGGGGCTTCCGGTGAAACTGATGCTGAAGGTCAAGTTCACACCTATGCAGCGCTGAGGCGAGATCGCACCGCCGTTTGAGGAATGAAAAGCCGCTCGCAATCGCGGGCGGCTTCTGTTTTGCTTGCCGGGTCTTTTGCAATGCCGGTCTCAACAGCAACGAAATCATCATTACTCAGCGGATAAAAAAGTGGGGCAGGTGGCTAAACCTGCCCCAAAAGCTGAGCAGTGCTGGATAATTTTCCTTTATTTCGGCGGCCAATCCGGAATCTTGCGCCCCGGTGTCCAGGGAGCGCCGGCCGCTTCCAGTTTCGCCTCGAATTGCTCGAATTCGACCTCGATCAAGTTCCGTAGCCGGCCGATGATTTCGCCGAATTGCTGCGAGGCGATCTCGTAGTTGTGACGGTGCGTTGTGGTGGGCGCCGAGGTGCAGGCCCAATGTCCGTAGACTATCTGCTGGACGCGGGCCAGAATGGCCGGTGGAGCCGGCTCGGCGCGGTTCGGTTTCGTAGGATCGCCGGTGATCACCTCGGCGATGTCAAACAGTTTGAGTTCGAGTGCGCGCAACTCTGCGGCCAGTGCGGGATCGGCATTCGGCGTGTCCAACAACGCCTTCTTGATGAACTCGATCCGGTTCTTCGTGTCGTTGATAACCGCATTTGCACCCATGACGGCACGCATCAGCTCGCCGGTTTGGTGCTGGAAGGCAAGCAGCCCCGCCTTGTCCTCGGCGGGTAACGTCGCCAAGCCTAGAGGTTCGGTTTCGAATGTCTGGGGTTCCGACAACGGCGTGAAGACACCGTCGGCATATTTCGCAATGCTCACGGTGTACTTGCCGGGAACCACCATCGGCCCATCCGGGTCGGGATACCAGTAGATCAGGGATTTAGTCAGCTTGGTGGGGATGGTCGAGGGATAGCGGAGATCCCAGGCGACGCGATGAAAGCCGGCGAACGCGGGACCCGTGAGCCGCCGCACAACGTTTCCAGCCTCATCGGTCACGGTCAGAACGATTAACGGCTGCTCCTCGCGGTCCTCGAGCTTGAGGTCTTCCCAGCTCGGGTAATAAACCGGCTTACCCTCTTTCTGCAGGGCCTTCTCCGCCTTGATACGCTGGTCATGCCGGGTGGTCAGGGAGTCCTTCAGGTAGTAAGTGAACACCGCGCCGAAAGGAGGATTGTCTCCGTTGTAGAAGGAGTCACCCTGGGAGGATTTCGCACCGCCGCCCATCGGATCGGCCTGAATGTACATCCAGGTCTTTTTAACGGGGAAGAGAATCGATTCCTGCTCGAGCGCCTCGGGTGTGATTTGGCGCAGCGGGGTGTAGTCGTCGAGGATGTAAAATCCGCGGCCGAAGGAGGCGCAGACGAGGTCATTCTCGTGCTTCTGGATTTCGAGGTCGCGGACAGGAATCGTCGGCATCCCACCCTGGAGCTGAATCCAGTTCTTCCCGGCGTCGATACTGCAGAAAACGCCGAATTCAGTCCCCAGGAACAGCAGGTTTTCGTTCACGTGATCCTGGATGATCGACCAGAGGATGTGGCGATCGGGGATGTTATTGGTGAGCGAGGTCCAGGTCTTGCCGCGGTCGGTGCTCTTGAGCAGGTAGGGCTTGAAGTCACCCATCTTGTGGTTGTTGAAGCAGGCGAACACGGTGTCGGCGTCGTGCGCTGAGGCGTAGACGTCGGAGACATAACTCATCTCCGGTACGCCGGGGATTTTGTCGATTTTACGCCAGTTGAGGCCGCCGTCCTCTGTCGCCTGGATCAGGCCGTCGTCGGTTCCGACGTAGATCAGCCCCTCCGCCAACGGCGACTCCGTCAGCGATACGATGTTGCCATAGGGTGTGGTGTGCATGTTCTTCTCGACCGCTTCTGTGCTCCAGACCGTGCCCATCACCTCGAGCTTGTTTCGGTCGATCTGGCGCGTGAGGTCGGGGCTGACCGGCGTCCAGGTGTCGCCGCGGTCGTCACTACGGTAAAGGCGTTGAGAGGCGTAATAGAGGCGCGTGTGCAGGTGCGGGCTGATGATCAGCGGTGAATCCCAGTTCCAACGCGAAGCGTCTTCGCCCGGCTCGACCTGCGGCTGGATGTCAATGACCTCGCTGCTCTTACGGTCGTGGCGAGCGAGGTTGCCGTACTGCGACTGGCCGTAGATTATGTCAGGATTCTCGGGATCGACGCGCGGCTGAAAGCCGTCGCCGCCGACCACGACAAACCAGTCGCTGTTGCGGATGCCGTGAACGTTATTCGTGCGCGACGGGCCGCCCTGAGTGCAGTTGTCCTGCGTGCCGCCATAAACGTAGTAGAAGGGAAGATCGTTACTGAGATCGACCTTGTAGAATTGAGTCAAGGGCAGGTTGGACTTGAAGTCCCACGTCTTCCCGCGGTCCCAGGTTTCGTATAGGCCGCCGTCGCTGCCGACGATCAGGTAGTCGGGATCGCCGGGATCGAAGGCCACAGCGTGGTTGTCGCCGTGCTTCCAGCGCTCGCCGACCCACTCCCAGGTCGCCCCCCCGTCCTCCGTCCTCGTCAGCATAGTGTCGACGGAGTAGAGGACGTCAAAGCGTTGGGGATCGCAGTAGATCTCCTGGTAGTACATCGGGTAGTCGCTGACGTAGCTGCTCATGCGGGTCCAGCTCTCGCCGCAGTCGGTAGAGCGGAAGAAACCGCCGGTGTCGCGCTCTGCCTCGACTAGGGCGTAGACGACATCGGGATGCTGCGGCGAAACGGCCAGCGCGATCTTGCCGACGTCGTAGGCCGGCAGCCCGCTGGAGAGCTTACGCCAGTCTTTTCCGGCGTTCGTCGACTTATAGATACCCGATTCGGGGCCGCCGTTGATCAGCGTCCAGACGTGACGGCGTCGCTGGTAGGCGGCAGCGTAAAGCACGTCGGGATTGCGCGGGTCGTAAACGATGTCGGTTATGCCGGTGTTCTCGCTGATCTCCAGAACCTTCTCCCAGCTCTCGCCGCCGTCGGTCGTCTTGTAGAGGCCGCGATCGCCGCCTGGCGACCAGAGGGGACCCTGAGCAGCGACGTAGACCACGTTAGAATCGCGCGGGTCGACCACGATGCGGGCGACGTGCTGCGAATCCTTCAGGCCCATGTTCTTGAAGCTCTTGCCTGCGTCGACCGACTTGTAGACACCATCGCCATAACCGACGCTGCGCTGGCTCTTGTCCTCACCGGTACCCACCCAAACGACGTTGGGATTATTGGGATCGATGCTGACGCAGCCGATCGAGTAGGAGCCGTAGTTGTCGAACACCGGCGTCCAGGTCGTCCCGGCGTTGGTTGTCTTCCAGATGTTGCCCGATGCGACGGCGATGTACCACGTGCTCTGTTTCTTCGGGTGAACTGCGATATCACTGATCCGGCCTGACATCAGAGCCGGACCGATGCTGCGGAATTTGAGACCGGAGAATGTTCCGGGATTAAGCCGGTTCTGCCCTGCCGGTTCTTTTTCGTCTGCTGAGATAGTCAATGGCAGCAGAGTGAGCAGGGCTGCAATTAATATAAGAGACCTTTTCATCTCTCTCCTCCGACGCTAGATGATTTGCCAGGATCGTGCCCCCCTACCTGCGGCACGTGGCGTGATATTTCAATTCAATATCTCAGAATTGAGATTAACATTCAATGAAAAACATCTTAGTTACAAAGAATTATTAGCACAATGTCACGAACGGGAGTAAATGAGAGAGGGCAGTCCAAGAACCGCCCTCTCTCGTCTCTACCTGGCAATCAGGGTTTCCAGTCGGGTATCTTGCGACCCGGCGTCCAGGGAGCACCGGCAGCTTCCATAGCATCCTCGAGACGTTGGATGTCAACTTCAATCAGCTCACGCATACTGCCGAGCAACTCGCCGAACTGTTGTGCCGCCAACTCGTACTGCCGGCGGTGAGTCTTGGTGGGGCCGGCGGTTGTCTGCGTGCTGCCGAATGCCACAGTCTGGAGGCGTCCGGCGATCGAAGGCGAGGTGGGCTCATTGCGCTGTTGCCTGGTGAGGTCGCCCTCAAGGGCCTCCGACATCTGATATAGGCGCAACTCGATTGCCCGGGCACTCTCGATCAGTTCCTTATCGGCATTCGGCGTGTCGAGCAAAGACTTCTTGATGTAGCGCAGACGCTCCTGCCGCTCCTCGATCACCGCCGAGGCGCCCATGATCGCGCGGGCCAGTTCGCCGACCTTGAGCTGGAAAGCGAGGACTTCCTCGTTGTCTTGCGCGGGCAGGGAACCGAGGTTGAGCGGCACGGTATTGAAGCTCTGCGGTTCGCCGATCTGTGTGAGCTTGCCGTCCTCGTACTTGCTGAGTGTGACGGTGTAGTTGCCGGGGGCGGCCATAGCGCCGAAGCCGCCGCGGAAGAAGCCCCTGCGTCCCGGCTGCTCCAGCCTGGTGGGCATCGTCGATGGATAACGAAGATCCCAGGCGACACGCTGGAAGCCGGCCGAGGCAGGGCCGGTGAGACGGCGGACGGTATTTCCCTCGTCGTCGGCTATGGTGAGGATGACAACAGGCTTCTCCTCGAGGTCCTCCAGTTCGACATCCTCCCAGTCGGGAAACTCGATCGGCTTTCCTTCCTTGCGTAACTTGCCCTCCGCCTCACGGCGGGTGTCCTGGCGGGATTTGAGTGAATCCTTGAGATAGTAAGTGAAGACTGCGCCGAAGGGCGGATTGGGTGCGACGAAGAACGAGTCGCCCTGCGAGGCTTTCTCACCGCCGCCGAGCGTGCGCATCGGGATGTAGATCTGTGCGTCCTTGATGGGGAAGAGGATGACTTCCTGCCCCAAGGCCTCTTCAGAGATGAGACGCAGGGGGGAGTAGTCGTCAAGGACATAGAATCCCCGGCCGAAAGAGGCGCCGACGACGTCGTTCTCGCGCCGTTGGATCTCGATGTCGCGGAAGGCGATTGTCGGCGCACCGCCAGTCAGCTTGATCCAGTGCCCGCCCTCGTCGACGGTGAAGAAGATGCCGAATTCAGTGGCCGCGAAAAGCAATTCAGGTTTTACGTGATCCTGAACAAGCGACCAGATGAGGTGGCGGTCGGGCATGTCGCCGGTGATCGACTTCCACGTGGCGCCGCGGTCGCTGCTCTTGTAGATGTAAGGCTTGAAGTCGCCGACCTTGTGGTTGTCGAACGAGGCGTAGACGGTGTTTGCATCGTGTAGCGAAGCCTGCAGTTTGGTCACGAAGGCAAACTCCGGGACACCCGGGATCTTCTCGACCTTACGCCAGTTGGCGCCGCCGTCCTCGGTCACGTGGATCAGGCCGTCGTCGCTGCCGGCATAGAGCAGCCCCTCAACCAGAGGCGACTCGGAGAGCGTAACGACGTTGCCGAAGTACGACATCGCGCCGTGATCCCAGACCGCGTCGGCGCCCCAGGTGGTGCCCATGAATTCCATCTTCAGGCGGTCGATTCCGCGCGAGAGGTCGGGGCTGATCGGCGTCCAGGAGTCGCCGCGGTCGTCGCTGCGGTAGACCCGCTGGGATGCGAAGTAGAGGCGCGTGTGGGAGTGGGGGCTGACGATGATCGGCGAGTCCCAGTTCCAGCGGGGCTCGTCCTCGCCCGGCTCCGGCTGGGGCTGGATATCGATCAGCTCGCCGCTGGCCTTGTCGTAGCGCATCAGGCCGCCGACCTGCCACTCCGAATAGATGACGTTCGGATCCTCGGGATCCATGGCGCAGTCGTAGCCGTCGCCGCCCACGGTGATGAACCAGTCGCTGTTGCGGATGCCCTGGACGTTGAGCGTGCGCGTGGGGCCGACCTGGGTGTTGTTGTCCTGCGTGCCGCCGACGACGTTGTAGACCGGCGAGTCGTTGTCGAGCGAGAGCTTGTAGAACTGGGTGACGGGGAGGTTGGCCAGGAATTTCCAGGTCTCACCCTGGTCGAAGCTCTCGTAGACGCCGCCGTCGCTGCCGCACAGCAGGTAGTTGGGATCGCTGGGGTGGAAGGCGAGTGCGTGGTTGTCGCCGTGCTTCGAGCGCTGGTTGATGCTACGCCAGTTGGCGCCGCCGTCGTCGCTCACGTGCAGGCCGGGAGCCATCTGGTAGATGCGGTTGAAGCGGTAGGGATCGCAGAAGATCTCCTGGTAATAGTGCGGTCCGGTGCCGTAGCTGACGAAATCGCTCCTCTTAACCCACGATTCGCCGCCGGTTTCGGAGACGTAAAAGCCGCCCAAGTCCTGCGCGGCCTCGACAGTGGCGTAGACAATGTCCGGCTTCTGCGGCGAGACTGCGAGACCGATCTTGCCGATGTCCGCGCGAGGCAGGCCCTTGTCGATCTTTTTCCAGGTGGCGCCGCCGTCGACGGTTTTGTAGATGCTCGACTCGGGGCCGCCGCCGACGAAAGCCGCGATGTGGCGGCGTCGTTGGTAGGCGGCCGCGTAGAGTACATCGGGATTGCGCGGATCGAATGCAACATCGACGACGCCCGTGTTCTCGCTGATCGCAAGCGAGATTTCCCATGTTTCTCCGCCGTCGGTGCTCTTGTAGAGTCCGCGCTCGCCGCCGGAGGACCAGAGCGGCCCCTCGGAGGCCAGCCAGACGACGTTGGAGTCGCGCGGGTCGACGAGGATCTTCGAGATGTGCTCGGTCTCCTTCAGCCCCATGTTTTTCCAGGTTTCGCCGCCGTCAAGGCTCTTGTAAACGCCGTCGCCGTAGCCGACGTGGCGGCCGCTGACGTTCTCGCCCGTGCCGACCCAGATCACCAGCGAGTCATTGGGATCGATGGTGAGGCAGCCGATTGAATACGACGCCTGGCCGTCGAAGATCGGCGTCACCGTCGTGGCGGCGTTTGTGGTTTTCCAGACGCCGCCCGAACCGACTGCGATGTACCAGACGCTGGGATTGTTGGGATCGATCGCGAGGTCGGATATGCGGCCCGACATCAACGCCGGTCCGATGCCTCTCATCGCAAGACCGGTGAAAGTGCCGGCGTTCATCCTGGCTTTTGCTTGCTCTTCCTCGCCCTCCTGCGCGACTGCGTTCAAGCCGAGCGCGAGCAGAAGGATCGCGGCGAAGAGCACTCTGACGACTCTTTCCATAACTCCCTCCTTAAATATGGGAATCGATTTATCTACAAGCGGATTGCACCACTCGTTGTACACCTTTGGAAGACAAACAAATAGAGTGAGGAATCGAAAATACCGATGACAACGCTTCCCCCCACAAAACCTGGAATGAAACTCGCAGACTAATGAATTCTAGAGCAGATTTTCTGCGTGTGTCAAAAAAATCGGGCTTTCCCGGCAGTGCCGGGAAGAGCCCGCATATCTTCACATATACTATTTCTTCCAATCGGGTATCGCGCGGCCGGGAGTCCAGGGTGCATCGGCGGCCTCGAGATCAGCCTCGAGCTGCTTGAGATCGACCTCGACGAGCGTCTTGAGCTTGACCAGAAGTTCCTCGAATTCTTCCGCGGCGATATCGAAGTTGCGCTTGTAAGTGGTGGTGGCGGCGATATGGGATGACCAGAAGCCGCGAATCACGCGCTGCACGCGGTCGCGGATGGCCGGGGGAATCGGCTCGAAGCGCTTATCGATCGATTCGTTGCCGCGCATCGTCTCGCGGATGTCGAGCAGTTGCAGCTCGAGGTCGCGGGTCCGCTTCAACAGGGAAGTGTCGGCCGCGGGAGTGTCGAGAATCGCGCGCTCGATGTGATCAAGGCGTCCGGCGACGTCGTCGATGATCTCGTCGGCCGCGCTCACAGCGCGCCACAGCTCGGCGGTTTTTTGCTGGAAAGCGAGCAACTCCGCCCTGTCCGCCTCCGGCAGCGTGGCGAGGCCGAGCGATTCGGTCACGAAGGTCTGCGGCTCACCCATGGGTGTCAAAACGCCGTTGTGATACAGCGACATGCTGACGCTATAGGTCCCCGGCACAGCCAGAGGTCCCGACGGTCCGGGTCCGAAGAATCCGGGTCCACCTGGAGCTCGCGTCGGATAGGTGGAGGGGTAGCGCAAGTTCCAGGCGACGCGGTGTAAGCCCTGGTTTGCCGGACCCTCGATGCGGCGGACGACGTTGCCCGCCTCGTCCTTGACCGTAAGAACAATAGTCGGCGCGTCTTCGCGGTCCTCAGTCTTGATGTCCTCCCAGCTCGGGTAGAAGACGGGCTTGCCTTCCTTTTGCAGCTTGGCTTCGGCTTCCTTGCGCTGCTGCCTGAGAGTCTTGTAGCCGTCACTGAGGTAATAGGTGAAGACGGCGCCGAAGGGCGGATTGGGAGCGGTGAAGTAGGCGTCGCCCTGCGAAGCCTTCTCGCCCCAACCCAGCGGTCCGGCCTCTGAGTAAACCCATGCCTTCTTTACCGGGAAGAGGATGGATTCCTGAGCCAGCGCATCCTCGCTGATTTGCCGCAACGGCGTGTAGTCGTCGAGGATGAAATAGCCGCGGCCGAAGGTGGCGCAGGCGAGGTCGTTCTCACGCTTCTGGATTTCGAGATCGCGGAAAGCGATGACCGGCGCGCCGCCCCTGAGTTGGATCCAACGGCCGCCGCCGTCGATGGTGAAGAACAGCCCAAACTCACTGCCTGCGAACAACAGTTCCGGCTTCACATGGTCCTCGACGATACACCACATGACATGGCGGTCGGGCAGGTTGGCGGAAATCGATGTCCAGGTGCGGCCGCGATCGGAGCTCTTGAGTACGTACGGCTTGAAGTCACCCCTCTTGTGGTTGTTGAAGACCGCGTAGACGGTGTCGGGGTCGTGCTGCGAAGCAGTCAGGTCGGCGACATATGTCAACTCGGGTATGCCGGGGAACGACTCGATCGTGCGCCAGTTTTCACCGCCGTCCTCGGTCACCTGCACCAGGCCGTCGTCGGTGCCGACGTAGATCAACCCCTCCACGAGGGGCGATTCATCGAGCGCCACTGAGTTGCCATAGAAAGAGGTCCAGACATTCTTCCAGACCGATTCGGAGCTCCAGACCTTTCCCATCACTTCAAGCTTGTTGCGGTCGATGCCGCGGTTGAGGTCGGGGCTGATCGCCGTCCAGGTGTCGCCGCGGTCGTCGCTGCGGAACAAGCGGTTGGCTGCGAAGTAGAGGCGGGTGTGGGAGTGCGGGCTGATCAACAGCGGCGTGTCCCAGTTCCATCTCAACGGCGGCTCACCCTTGCCGGGTTGCGGTTGGATGTCGACTTCCTCGCCGCTCTTGCGGTCGTAGCGCACGAGGCCGCCGTACTGCGACTCGGAGTAGATGACATTCGGGTCGGTCGGATCGACGCGCGTCTGGTAGCCGTCGCCGCCGGTTGTGATGAACCAGTCGGCGTTGCGGATGCCGTGCATGTTGTTCGTGCGCGACGGGCCGCTTTGGGAGTCGTTGTCCTGCGTGCCGCCGTGGACATTGTAGAACGGGAAGTCGTTGTCAACGCCCACGCGGTAGAACTGCGTCACAGGCAGGTTGTCGATGAAGCGCCAGGTGGCGCCGCGATCCCAGCTCTCGTAGATGCCGCCGTCGCAGCCGATCATCATGTATTCAGGATCCTGGGGATCGAAGACCATCGCGTGGTTGTCGACGTGTTTGTTGCGCGAGTTCAGAGGCTTGAACGTCTTGCCGCCGTCTTCGGTGTAGTTAACCCAGACGTCCATGCAGTAGACGCGGTCGAATTGATGCGGGTCGCAGAACAGTTCCTGGTAGTACTGCGGGTCGGTGGTCATGTAGTCGTTCATACGCACCCAGTTTTCCCCGCCGTCGGAGGAGCGGAAGAAGCCGCTCTCGCCCCAGGATGCAGGCACTGTGGCGTAGAGGACATCGGGCTTCTGCGGCGAGACAGCGATGCCGATGCGGCCCAGATCAGTGCCGGGCAGGCCCTTGACGATCTTCTTCCAGTTCTTGCCGCCGTCGTAGGATTTGTAGATTGCCGCCTCGGGTCCGCCGGCGACCAAAGCCCATACGTGGCGTCGTCGCTGGTAGGAAGTGGCGTAGATGACATCGGGATTGCGCGGGTCGAAGGCGATGTCGGAGACGCCGGTGTTCTCGCCGATCTCCAGCACCAATTCCCAGTTTTCCCCGCCGTCGGTTGTTTTATAGAGACCGCGGTCGCCGCCCGGCGCCCAGAGCGGGCCTTGTGAGGCAACGTAGACGACGTTGGAATCGCGCGGATCGACGAGGATTTTGCCGATGTGTTCGGAATTCTTCAATCCCATGTTTTGCCAGCTCTTGCCGCCGTCGAGCGACTTGTAGACGCCGTCGCCGTAGCCGGTGCTGCGCTGGCTGTTGTTTTCACCCGTGCCGAGCCAGAGAACCAGCGAGTCGTTGGGATCGATGGTAATGCAACCAATCGAGTATGAACCGTAGTGGTCGAAGATCGGCGTCCAGGTCGTGCCGCAGTTGACCGTCTTCCAGACGTTTCCCGACGATACCGCAACATACCAGACGCTGCGGTCGTTGGGGTCCATCGCGATGTCGGAGATGCGGCCCGACATCAGCGCAGGGCCGATGCCTCGCAGCTCGAGACCGGAGAAGGTTTCAGCAGTTAACCTCGACTCATCCCCTGAGGTTTTTTCCTCGGCGACGGCTGTCGAGGAAAGGCAGACCATCACTAAAATAAGCACATACGCGACTCTTTTCATTATTAGCTCCTACAATAATTTGGTAAGTCAGAAATGCCGGATTGAGTCGGTCCGGCCGCCCCCAGTGTAATACAAGCAGTCTGACAAACAGAGGGATTTAATTCAATAATCAAATTGGATTTCTGTGAACATCGACGCCGTCCCCCCAAATCCTGTTAAACTACAACAAGTAATGTTGACCCTGCGAAAAACAGCATGATATGTACCTTCGAGAAGGGGACACAACGGTATCTTACAGTCCGTCATCCGGAGCCCTGATGTGAGAGAGAGGATAAAGCACTTCCTGAAGAGAGCGGGTATCTACGAAGACGTCTCATGCTGTTATCACATGCTGAAGCAGGTTACCCCGCACTATCTTCTCAAGGAGGTGAAGTACCGGCTGGGGAGAGCGCCAGACGGTAACCGCGTGCCTTCTCCCAGGCTGATCTTTCGAATCATCGCCCGGGGCTGGGCCGAGCAGTATTACGCGATGGGCCGGGAGGCGGCTGCAGAGATAATCGGCCATCTGGAAAGCAGCGGAATCGACATAGGGGCGATGGACGACATCCTCGACTTCGGCTGCGGCTGCGGTCGGATTATCAGACACATCAGGTTGCGCACCAGGGCCAGGTTGTACGGGAGTGATTACAACTACGATCTGGTCAGATGGTGTCGGGATAACCTGGATTTCGGCAAATTCGATCAGAACTGCCTCGCCCCTCCACTCAGCTATGAAGACGAGAAATTCGACTTCATTTACCTGATCTCCGTGTTCACGCATCTCGGCGCCGAATTGCAGCAGCGTTGGATGATCGAGCTCAGGCGCGTGCTGCGGCCGGGGGGGGTGATGCTGTTCACGACGCACGGTGAACCATACAAGGAGTTTCTGACCAGGGAGCAGTTCGAGCGCTTGCTGGCCGGCGAGGTGGTCGTGGTGGATGAGGACGAAGAGGGCAAGAATCACTATGGCAGTTTCCAGACAGTCGAGAACGTCGAGAGCCGCCTGTTGGACGGCTTTGAATTGATCAAGTACATCAAGGGAAGAGAACGGCTCGTGCAGGATACATATCTCGTGCGGAAAAAAACGTGAGCGCCGTGTCGACGGGCTGATCGAATCCCCATGTAGTGCTTGAAGTTGCCTTTCTTATGAAATAATCTAAAATTTAAACGGAAAATCTAATAAAAGTATGAAAAAACGCTTTTGGACAGGTTGCTTTCCCTGCTCTGTTGGGTTGCTCTTGTTCGCATAAGCGAGTGTTGGTGTGGAGGTCGACATGGTGCGTCTTCTTCACGTCGGTATTCTCAGCGTCGGAGAAGATTCGCTGCTGCAGAACGTGCAATCGATGGCTGCGGATGTGGAGTTGGTTCATGCCCGGGATGCGAAAGAAGCACTTGAGTTTGCTTCGGAGAACGATTTCGACTGTATTCTTTGCGATATTGATACCGGCCATCAGGACGGCCTTCAACTTCTCGGGGCCATAAGAGAGCGGGGGATACCCACGCCGTTTATCATACTCATCGAACCGGGGCAGGAAGACGTCGCTGCCGAAGCAATGCGTTCGGGGGCCGACGATTATTTCGTTATCGGCAAAAGCAAGATCTTCGCCGAGTTGTTGTTAAACAGCATAGTCCGCCGGATTAGCGCGGCCAGAGACCGAGTTCAGCGAGCTGAGATCGAGCTGGCTCTGCGAAAGAGCGAAGAACGTTACCGCACGGTCGCCGAATTCACCACCGAATGGGTCTGCTGGATAAGCTCGACGCAGGAATTGCTTTATATCTCACCGTCTTGCGAGCGCGTCACCGGCTATTCAGAGGATGATTTTTTCAACAACCCCGGCCTCTTCACCAGCATTATCCACCCAGACGACCAGGCCAGGTTTGCGGATCACAACGAGACGAGTGAGAAGAGTGGGGAAGATTCAGCGCTGGAGTTCAGAATAATCCGGGCCGACGGCGAGGTGCGCTGGATCAGCCATCGGTGCAGGCCCATCAGGGGTGCCGACGGCAGCCTCTTGGGCCGGCGCGGATCGAATCGTGACATAACCGAGTTGAAGCAAACTGAGGAGGAATTGAGGCAGTCTCGGAACAGCCTCAAGCAACAGGCGGAACTCCTGGCTGAGACAAACAGAGAATTGGAGTCGTTTATCTATACCGTCAGTCATGATTTCCAGGCTCCTCTGCGGAGAATTAATTCCTGGGTAAAGTTGCTTCTGGCGGACCATGCGGGTGAGTTGGACAGCGAGTGCCAAGATTACCTGGGGCGGATTGATGAGACCAGCCAGGAATTGAGACGGCTTTTCGGCGTGCTGCTGAAGTTCTCGCGGTCGATCCGCTCGGAGATCAATCGCGAGAAAGTCAATCTCAGCGCTATTGCCAAAATGATCGCCGCCAGGTTGAGGGATGAGGATCCCGGCAGGAAGGTGGAATTTGTCATTGAAAACGAAGTGGAGGCGGTAGGCGATCAGAGCTTGTTGTCTATTGCGTTGGAAAACCTTTTTGGAAACGCCTGGAAATTCACGAGCAAGAAGGAGCAGGCCAGAATTGAGTTCGGCGTCAAGAAGGAAGGCGATGGGACTGTATTTATCATGAGAGATAACGGCGTCGGCTTCGATCAGGCCAAATCGAATCGGATGTTCGATGCGTTTCACCGCTTGCATAATGAGAAGGATTTTGAAGGACTCGGCGTGGGGCTGGCCAGTGTCAAGCGCATAGTGCATAGACACGGAGGGCGGATCTGGGCCGAGGGCCACGAAGGCCAGGGAGCCACATTCTATTTTACGCTGAGCTGAGGCTCGATCCTCGCGCTGCGGCATCCTTTGCTCGAGAGAACAAGCAGATTATCTCCGGTTGGCCCTGGCAAGCTCCGCTTCCGCCGTGATGAAGCCGAAAGCGGGCCAGTATTTGCCGGATACACAGGTGCGGAAATACTCCTCGGCTTTTACCGGATTGCCGTTGTAGAGGTGCCAGCATCCGAGGCCGTAGCTGATTGTCGCCCGCTCGAGTTCGGAGCCGGCGGATTCCGCCACCAGTTCTTCCTCGCTCTTCATGCCTTTGTAAAATAGTAAGAGGCCGTAGTAGGAACCGTTCTCGACCACTTCCATGAACTCGGTGATTCTCGCCAACACCGATTCCGCCTCACCCATCCTGCCCTGGCGGCGGAGCGTGATGTAGAGCCAGTTTGAGATGGCGATGAGAGAATCGTCGTCTACCGCTGTCGTCAGACATTGAAGATAGGACTGCTCGGCCGCGGCGAAATCGCCTTTGAGGTACTGAGCCAGGCCGAGGTGGTACCAGATATCGAAGTCACTGCCATTGAGAAGTGAGGCGATTGTCAGGTCGTCGACGGCGCGGTCGAAATCGCGGATTGAGATGTATCTGTGGCCGCGGTGGCGATAAAGCATCTCGTTCTCGGGGAATTGTTCGAGACCCTGGGAGTAGATTTCGATTGCTTCATGGTAACGCCAGAGATAAGCAGTCCGGCGGCCGTACATTATCAGCAACTCCGGATCGGAAGGATTAGCCTTGTAAGCTGCTTCGGCTTCCGCAAGCTCCAACTCCAGTTTCCGTAGTTCGACGCCTTCCGCCGGTGTCGCGTACAGACTCACGCCCAGCAGCGAAATCACCTCGGGTTTGTTTTCCTGCTTGCAGATTCCGCCGGCGGTGATGGTCAGGCCGGTGATCAGCAGCAGGCCCACGATTGTAAAGTATCTCTTCGCAGGAGTGACTTTCATCAAATGCCTCCCTGTGGAATCGCGATTTGGTCGGATACGCGCACATCTTAACTCCGCACGCACGAATAACAAAGCTGTCAGCCCGCTCGGCGGGACTACTAGCCTCCCTTGGAATTATAGACGGGGCAACAATATTTATTTCTTCTATGATTACAGTTTGTTGGAGCACGGCTTCGCAGGGGTAATGAACACTCCCGCGTAAGTGTGCTCAAAAGAAACTACCAGAATCGTTTAGCAGTAAACATTGATTGCGGCCTTCTCAAAATGAATTCTTTTTGATGGTTTCTATCGATTTACGAAAATCGGGCCCATCCGTATATTTTGGTCGGGAATGGGGAGCGGTTACAATGAAGGAAAAGAGAGAGCATTCAAGATACGAATTACCGGTTCTGGTCAAGATAGAGGCAGTTTCCGACAATACCCGCCTCCTGGAAGATACGCGCCTGATTGACATCGGACCGGGAGGCGCTTGCTTCGGACTCAAGGCCGATCTCGAAACGGGCCAGTTGGTAGGGCTTACGATCCCCGATATCGACGACGGTTTCACCACTGCGATAGGGCTGCCCTCGCGCAGCGAGGGACCTTTGAACATAAAGCTTCAGGGAGAAGTTCTGCGAAGCGAGAAGGCGACCGCGGAGGACGAAGAGCGGCGTGTATCTGTGCGTTTCGTCGGCCCCGTCCGGCTGTCGTTTGGGCCGGAGACGCAATTAGCTGGCGATCCACATGATCCTATCCTGCGGGAGAACCACCGCGGGGAAGCAACTTCCGAGAACCAGATAGATTTACGCACGGTGAAATCGGCAACCTGCCGATCCAGGCTGACTATGACGGCGACCGTACCACCGATCCGGCGATCTTCCGCCGCGGCGATGCCAACTTCAACGTCTACAAACAGTACGAGCTGCAGGTCGGCCGCGAGGGCGACTTCCCGATCCCCAACGACTGGGCCGGCCTCGGTCGTGTGATACCCGCCGTTTATCGCTCCGCGAACGGGCGCTGGATCGCCGTCGACAACCTGCTCAACACGCGTATCCTCAACGCCAAACACGGTCAGGGGGCGACGCCGTTGGTGAGCGGACGGTGATCTGAATAAAACAAAATAGCGGACCATTCGTTCGTCCGCTAAAGCATAAAATGCCCGCGGTCGGCTGCTGACGGCCGCGGGATTTTTCTTTCCTGCCTCCATAACCGGGCTCGATTCTAACAACTGCCCGGTTGGCTAACGAATGAAGCGACTACTAGTCGTGGTTCGACGGAATTCGTTGCAGCTAAATCAATAAGATGTGTTTGTAAAACTGGACTATAAACGCCTGATCAATAGAAAATACTAGTTGTAACTAGTAGTAAATACTGATTCAGATCGACTAAAAATGGATCGTTTCTGGTCGTTTCTATCGATTCACAGATGCCGCACAAAAAACTACATTAATATACA
>Ga0307378_10004239_pt1 | contig 20614 bp, 16 predicted proteins | sample UN1MG_FD_202238 | JGI IMG/M metagenome (GOLD analysis project Ga0307378, IMG submission 202238) | Soil microbial communities from Risofladan, Vaasa, Finland - UN-1 | ecosystem: Environmental > Terrestrial > Soil > Coastal area > Acid sulfate soil | place: Finland: Risofladan, Vaasa | collected... | reverse complement strand
CAGCTCAAGAGCCTTATCCATTATGGCAAAGCTTTCTTTTTCATCAGTCAAAGCACCGAAATTCATCGTACCCAGACATAATCTGCTGACTTTTAATCCTGATCTACCGAGTTTTGTGTATTGCATATCAGATCCTCCTTATTATATTATCTAATGGTTGTCCTCTGAATAATTAAAAAAGAATAAAATTTCTAAAGAATAAATTTTCTTCATTCATCAAGCATTATCAAATAATTATCAAGGGGAAAGGATATTTCTTTTATATTATTTACTTCATAGGTAAAAAATTCTTTTAAGTCCTTTATGTTGTCATCACCTTCTTATTATTGTTTTATTATAAATTGATATTATTCATCTCTCTTATTGAAAGTATATAAACTCTTTTAAATATGCTTATCAACCTACTACCGATATTTACAGAAGGAAGCTTAATACTTGACTGATAACTTAATCCCTATTCAAACGTTAAGGGACCAGGCATCTCGCCAAAGAAACCTTCTTTATTACGTTCAAGTTTAGGATACTCTTCGGGCCAATTTAATTTGCAAGGTTTAGCTGTCGCTTCCCGGTAGATTTTTCTATCCACTAGGTCCGGCCTGCTTGTCTTATACCAGTGATATTGTCGTATCATCAAATTGGTCATTCCAACAAAGTGTGCAAATGATTCAGGCTGCCAACAGATATCTGATGTAATTCCCTGAAAAATATACATTGATTTGAGTCTTGCATACAATTCCCTTCTTAGTTCACTTCTTTTCCTATCTGAAATCTTAGGCTGTGATAAATTTACGATATATTTGAGAAAAGTCGTTCCATTGCTTACATATTGCAGAGTCTTTGATGTTTCATCTGATACCGCATTGCTGAAAAACTGATCGGCTTTTTCAATAGTATTAGGATCATGGGTAGTCCAAAACTCCTCCAGCATATTGATAGCAAGCTTAACGGTTTCTTGATTCTCAACTTTCTTGCAGAGAATACATGCCACCTCTCCAATAAGCTGCTCCTGCGATAAGGAGGGGTCAGATGCAAGCCGGAAGTAAGTATAATCATCAAGGAATCTACAGGAAGGAGCAAGACGATAACCTGCTACTCCATCACACTTTAACTCATCCCGTGCATATAGTGCTTCCTGGATACCCCTCCTGATATATGGATGAGGCAGCATATTAAGAGCATACTCAGGATTCATATACCAGAAACAGTCGATAACCGGGCTGAATCCTTTCTCTTTTCCCAGTAATACACCATCTCTTAATGGTGGATTATTACGGGCCTGGATTTCTGGTCCGAACATCTGAATAACAGACAACATCGAAGCATCAATCCAGGCAATATCTCTTGGAAGCAAAGGAATAAGGTCATCTAACAGAGTTCGATATTTTGGATACTTTTTTAAGAGAGATTCTGGAAGTACAACTTCCGACCATAAGTCAAATACCCAATTCCAAAAGAAATACTCTCCATCATTGCCAACTTCCCTTAGTAACTCACGGTAGGAATTTGTTACATCAGCAAAATATCCAGCCGGGTTAGCACTTGTCTCTTCATCGAATGAAAAACCAGCTTCTGAATATATCATCTCCAGGCCATCCAACCCACGTAAGTAATTTAGTGTATAACGATAAATATCAAGAATAAGTTTTTTTGCCTTCATCCACCTTATTCCACAACCGAAATATCCACCGGCTTCTTGCTGTACTGACCTTAAGCCTGGATTTTTCCAATAGGTTTCCTGTGGTACCACTCCAGGCGTAGCCATGTAGTTTATTTTTATCCCTACCTGATGACAATATTGAATAACTTTTCGCCAAACATCATACCTCCATTTTTCACGAATGGTTTGAGGATAATCAGGATGATATAGTCTTCCTCCAGGGTTTAGGGTCAAACTGGATATGTTACAAAGTCTCAGCAAGTCAATATATTCCATCCATTCTTCTATGGACCATCTGTCAGGACTCAAAACCGCATAACCGAAAGAACCCCCGAATCTATATGGTGCTATATTGATATTCCGGATGGAAAACCATGGTTTCTCTGCAATGTTCCATTTCCGGTTGAATGGATCTTTTTTATTCTCAACCATTAGAGTCCTGATCATTGTATATATTCCGTTTGCTATACCCTCATCATGGTTTCCAGTAATAAGAATTGATGATTCGCCAATTGAGCGGATTATATAACCTTGTTTTCCAATACTGGAATTACACCCTACATCCAGTTCGATTCTTATACTATGTTTTCCTTTTTCTTCTACTCCAACTATTATACCCGTATATTCAGCTAGCTTATTAACTGCATGCCTTACAGGTATCGTGGCATTGTAATAAATTGTTATACTCATGGTACCCTCCAATTCAGCTGATTGTAATATTTTTTTTAAATTATTAAAAAGTACTCTTTTTATCTAAAAAGACATGGTATTTATATCTATTTGAAATTGTCTAACCGTTATATAATTTTGGGATATTCACCTCTCTTGCCGGTGATCATAGCCTCTTTGGGCTTTGTCTTGAGATAATCATTTGTTATTTTGTGAAATGGCTCCTTAGGCTCTCTATGCATCTTTCTTATTTTCGCTTTACACGTAGACACGCAAAGACCGCAGCCAAGGCATTCTTTTTCATTTACAACAGGCACACCGTTTTTAATATAAGCCGCTTTATATACACATCTGTTTACACATTTATTGCATTTTATGCATTTTTCCGGGGACTCGATTCTACACACAAATCCTGAGCTTCTGACAAAAGGAACTTTATATCTTAACTTTAAATAGTTTGGAATACATTTGTTTGCATCACAATTGCACAATACATACATTTTACGGCCCTGTGGATTGGAAAGGCACATAATCTGATGCACCAGCCCATATTCCTCGCATTCTTGAAGTATCTTAAGTATCTTATCGGGAGTAGTCCACTCACCTTTTTTATATTCTTTCTCCGATATTTCATCCAGTACTTTTCCTACCGGTTCTGAAAAACTCATGCATGTTGCTCTTGGTGTTGACTTGTCAGTCGGGTGCCGCATAGTTCTGCAGCCACAGGGCAGTATTCTTGCAATTTCAGCTCTTTTAACAAGTTCAAGAATATTCTCATAAGGCATTATTACAGTACCTGCATTTAATGAACCGTCTGTTGGCACCACAAACCCTGTATAATATTTGCAAAACCAGTCAAAAAGTTTCTTAAACAGCTTGCCTATTACTGGTATTTCTGTAGCTTTACCCCATGAAAGAAAAAATTCCAAAGATCTAAATTCCAGCCAGTTTCCAAAGTAACCTACCAGCTTTGTATCAAATTTATCTAAACGTTTACGCAACATTTTCTCCCCTTCTTTTCAATTCCTTCTTTATTTTTTTCTGCCAGGATAAAGTGAAAAGCCACATTGGATTTATTGTAGATAGCTCCGGGTGTTTCTTAAAAAAATGCTCTATATATGGGTCTTCACACAAAACAAGCTTTTCAAAGTCTGATAATACATTACTTAATTTCTCCGTGCTGTACTTTTTATACTTATACACTTTTCTAAAACGAAGCCTGTATTTTAAATCAAAACCCCATGCCACCATTGTAAAAAAAATACATATCAGAGAAAAAACAAATGTTCTCCAAAGTGAAACAGTAATATACATCTTGTCTCTCATTGTTTCCATATTACTCATATGTCACCTCTCAAATCAATACCACCCATAGTCCTCTGCGGCTTTAATTAGTACCTTTAAGTTCTCGGGTGGAGTATCTGGTGAAACCGCACAGGCGGTGCTTAATATATATCTTTGTGTCGGATATGCTATTTTTATCCTTTTAACCGCATCATCATATATTTCAGAAGGATTCTTTTTTAATACAGTATTTACAGGATCCATATTCCCTTTAATAAAAACCCTGTCTCCAATGCGTTTTACTGCATCCTCCAGTTCCACATTTCCAATAGGAGGAGGATCAAAGCACTCGATTCCGTCAACTCCTGTAGCAGCAATCTCTTCAAGCCTGTCATTTATATAACCACACATATGCATGAAAGTAAAAGCTCCTCTTTTTTTTACATGTTCTATCACACGTTTTGCAAACGGGACCCCAAACTCTTTATACATATTCAAAGACATAAAACCCATACCTTCAAATGGAGCAGTTATAGCAATAACCGGCAAACCCGTATCCACTAGAGTATCAACCCATGTAATACAACAATCGGTAATTTCATCAAGCAGCTTCTTGCATATATCCGGATAATCCAGCAGGCCTATCAAAGTGTCCCCAATTCCATATTCATGTATTAATAATGACAACGGGGAAACAAAAAAACTTTGTACAGAGTAGATATCTCCAACTTTATTAAGTGCATCCCTATACGGTTTCATAAAATATTCAGGTAAATCTTTAAGCCTGGTTTTATATCCATTATGATGCAGCAACTCATTTGCTTTAACATCGGTTAATGGTTTTTTTTCCGGCTTTATCCTGGGAATTTCGATAGGATAGTCATTTATAGGACAAAAAGTCTCATCCTTATTTTTCCACACTATAAGCTGCCCGGTTGGTTTATCTACAATCGCATCCACCTGGCTTTCCAGATACTCCATGTCAACTCCCGGCCATTCTATACAAAATCCGTCGAATCGATAATCTTTCGTTAAGCGTATAAATGTATCAACACAAACTTCATTGCATCTTAAGTAAAACTCTGCAGGAGAAACTTCACTATTTTTAATAATATGTCCCATACTAAGCTGACATGCGACCGAAACACGGTCAGGTTTGTCTCCCCTCATTATAGCTTCTATCCGCTCTTTTCCATTCATGTTTTGCTTTTCCATTTCTCTCTCAGGCTATGCTTTATTATTGAAATTATATATTTTGAATACCCATTTATTATACTTCAATAGAGATAAAGTAAAATCCTGATGAGTTTAATACTTCTGCAAAAAAATAATATCAGAATCAGATTATATTTAACTAACTTAGTGCTTCATCCAACATTGTCAGATAATTTATTAATGGAATATAACTTGCAACAGAATTTCCTGATCCAATTGCAAACCTGCCACCGGGAGCACACTTATCTATTATTTCTCTTATATATTTTCTAAGTTCTTCAGGTTCCAATCGTGTCAGCTTGTCTATATCAACACCTCCAAGCAGACTAATTCTTTTACCATATCTTTCTTTTGCCTCAATTACTGACAAAACTTCGTCCTGGAAAGAATGCTTGGCATCAATTTTTACATCATTTATCAGATCTTCCATAATGGAATCTATTTTTCCGCAACTGTGCAAAAAATATAATTTATTATTTTTATGGCATAAATCTGCATATTTTTTGTGCCAGGGTAAAAAGTATTTTCTGATATCCTTAGGTGCAATTAAAGTCTGATTATTGTAACCGAAATCTTCTCCCTGAAAAATTATCGATATATTTTCTATCTGAAGGAGATGCTCGTTGTATTTATATATTATATTACCTAATTTTTCGGTTACAGCAGCAAAAAGCGACGGGTTGTCTATTAGAGCAAAACATAAACCTTCGTAACTCATCAGTCTTGAAACATGTTCAAAAACACCGCCTGCATGACAGGTTATAAAACCCATTCCGTCCGGTAAATGACTGCTTATATAATTATGGATATAAAAATCTTTTTCATTAATTTCTGGCCATTTATAGTTTTCAAAATCCTCCCATGTTCTTATAACACCAATGTGCTCATCCTGCCAGGCACGATTTTGTTCTGTTATATCTTTTGCAGTATCTTTTATAGGCATTGATATGGCAGGAAGGTAAAGACTTGCTTCTATTCTTACAAAATCGTATCCCATGTGATACCAGAATGCTATCTGGTTATCAAGCCATGCATCTATTTTTTTTCTATTTTCTTTAGAAAAATCCATTTGTCCACCCATATATTCAGTCTTGTCATCAGTCTCTATCCATGGTCTCCCAATCATTTCTTCAAGTATAGGTCTCATCACTGCATTATCGATCAGATACTCTATGACAGGTGGCTTATCCGGAATGATATTCCCCTTAATTATATCGATGAACCTGTTGATATCAGGCTTGGGGTTTTCTATTGGTACTTTGAACTTGGACATGAGATTTCCCTTCTGTAAGATCGATTATTATTTTTATTAAATATCTCAAATTCATTTTAATTTTCTTCAAAAAATGATCGTATATTGTAAGCTCGTAATAATTATTCTTATAAACCTAATCCTTTTTAAAATCCGGGTTGGAACAATAATTCTCAACGATATATATTTTTTGTCAAGATAAGTATCTTCTATCACCATGAATATGCTTCCGGGGCTTCCCCACCCGGTCCGGGCCAGATCTTATCAAGCTTCTCAATTACTTCTTCTGCCAATTTGATCTCCAGCGAATACATACAGTCTTCCAGCTGCTTCACGGTCCTGGGACCTATTATAGGGGCTGTTACAACTGGATTTGCCAGCAACCAGGCAAGAGCGATACTGGCAGGTTTCTCACCCATCTCCTCGCATAATCTTTCATAATCTTCGATCTGTTGGCGGTATTTCCCGATATCTATGTATGACCTTCTGCCTTCTTTAGCTTTTTTTAGGGTCCCACCCAGCAATCCGCCGTCCAGAGGACTGTATGGAATAACGCCAAGACCGAGCTCACGGCATGCAGGGATGACCTCCAGTTCCAGCATCCGATTATTGAGATTGTATATACTCTGTTCACTTATAAGTCCCATGAAATTACGTTCTCTTGCTATCCCGTTTGCATGTGCAATATTCCATGCAGGAAAATTACAGCTTCCTATGTATATTACCTTTCCTTCACGTACAAGCTGCTCTATACCCTGCCATATTTCTTCCCATGGTGTTGCGAAATTTGTTGTAGCACCAAGATGAAAATCAATCTCTTTTTTATATCCAAACCGGTTTAATTCTGCCAGAGCTCTTGGACCACCGCGGTCAATATGGTGCATCTGGTAAAGGTCGATGCAGTCAGTCTGTAATCTTCTCAAACTATCTGAACAGGCCCTACGCATATAGTAAGCAGAGAGTCCTCTGTCATTAGGACCGGGGCCCATGATACAGTATAATTTTGTTGCAAGTATGATCTTATTTCTTCTCCCTTTTTCCTTTGCCAGCCAGCGGCCTATTATTTCTTCAGTTATGCCATTTCCAAGAGGATTACCGTAATTATTCGATGTATCAAAAAAGTTGATCCCCAGCTCAAGAGCCTTATCCATTATGGCAAAGCTTTCTTTTTCATCAGTCAAAGCACCGAAATTCATCGTACCCAGACATAATCTGCTGACTTTTAATCCTGATCTACCGAGTTTTGTGTATTGCATACCAGATCCTCCTTATTATAATATTTAATCATTGTCGTCTAAATAATTAAAAAAGAATAAGATTTCTAAAGCATAAATTTTCTTCCTTCATCGATCATTGCTAGATAATTATCAAGTGGAATATAATTTGCAACTGAATTGCCTGTACCAAGACAATACATGGGCTTTTCCATACAAATTTTTAATGTTTCCTGTACCCCAAGGCGTATAGACTTCTCATCAGACCGGCATAGAAAATCAACGTCTATCCCTCCAAGAATTGCAATACGGTCAGAATATAAGTAAAAGGCTTCGGTAACTGTTTGTATAGCATCTTCGAACGAATGTTTTGCATCTATCTTTACATCATCTATAAGGTCATCCATTATCTCATCCAGTTTTCCGCAGGAATGAAGAAGATAAGGTTTATTGGAATTATGTGCGATCCTGGCACAACGTCTGTGCCAGGGGAATATTTTTTTCCTTAAAAAATCCGGAGAGACCATTGTAGATGTACGGAAACCCATATCGTCCGAACCCCAGATAATCGGTACACATTTAAAACTACAGAGACTTTCAGTATATTTCTCATAAAATGACCCTACTTTTTCACATACTACATCTACAAGTGCAGGATCATCATAGATCTTCATGCAAAGGGCCTCATAGCCCATAAGCCATGTAAGCCTTTCCAAAATACTTCCAGTCAGGTCATAGCATCCCATGTTTTCAGGCAGGTTTTTTTCCATCCATTCCAAACTTGAGAAATCGATCTTATTTACTTCCGGCCATGGATAATTTTCAAAATCCTCCCAGCTTTTAATGGGACCACTGTGTTCTTCCATCCAGTTCCTTTTCCCCCGGCTTGTCTCCATTATGGCTGTATCTTCTGCCAGATTTAATCTTAGCTTAAAAAAATCCTCGTCTGTGAACGGTATATGAAAAACATCAGATCCTATAAACTGGTGGACAAGGATATTTAATTTTAACTTATATGCCGGATCATTTTTACCCAGTTTTTCCACCAGTCCAAAACGGTCGGCTATGTGCTGCACGACCTCAGGGTCATGAAAAAGTTCAATATGATGTATACGCTTCGGAAGTTTTTTTCGCCATATAATATCCAGCAATTCCTCTACATCAGGCATAACTGAAAATCCTAAAAAATCGACCATTTAAAATCTCCTTAAAATGCTATTAAACTAACACATAAACAATTATTTAAAGACCAGCGGCCTCTTTAAGCATTACTAAATCAAAACAGCAAAAAAAATAAAATAAGACACAGGCCTGATTATACTAAAATCCCGGATTTAAAGAATAATGATCCAATGCCTTAAACAGAGCCTTGATATTTTCCACAGGAGTATCAGGCAGTATTGTATGGGATGTCCCGGGTATATAACCTCCGTCCCTGGTTCCAAGTGTCCGGATAAAATGCCTGGTCTCATTTTCTATATCAGCAGGGGTTCCGTGCGGTATTGTCTCCTGGACATCAAGACCACCATGAAAGCATATCTTTCCACCATAGGTCCTGCCCAGATAATCAATGTCCATAGCCCGGGGCTGTACCGGGTTTAAAACATCAAGCTCTAGCTCGATAAGGTCTGGTATAAGCTCAGTCACATTCCCACAGCTATGCATCCAGACGTCTGCACCTCCCTGGTGGATCAGGTCGAACATCTCTTTATAACTTGATTTGTAGAATTTCCTCCAATAATTCGGGTCGACAAGAAGTTTATTTTGACCTCCCCAGTCATCACTGACAAATATTCCATCAACACCAAGTTCAAGCCATTGTTTGATTATTCCCAGATTATAATCAAGTACAGCATCTCTTAATCTTGCAAATTCGCTATAGTTTGTATATGGATCGATAAGCATATTATCAAAACCTCTAAGCATCCATAATCTTTCAAATAAAGTGAACCATACAGCTCCTAGATTATACTTATCCTTATTATTGTTCATTTTCTCTTTGGCTTCATCAAAACGACCCGGGCCAAAGGGATCGGGAAACCTGTATTCAGAGATCAGGGACCAATCCTTATCCAGGGGATGCTTTGTCACTCTGAGTTCTTTCCAGAATACCTGCCATTCGTCTTCTCTCTCATCATGGGCATATACACCCATAGAGTAAAGGATCGGTGGTCTTTCTTTTGGTTTCCAATTGCTGCTGGCCTTAATGTCAAGCAGGATAAAGTCTTTCTGAGCCTGTTCGACCATTCTTTTTACTGCAGCTATTTCTTCTTTTGTCCTTTCTTCTTCAAACCTTTCCATATCTATATAGACAAGATACGGAAGTCTTTCAGGTTTTCCAAAATGTATTGTCTTCTTCACAATTTCTTTTGAATTCATTCTATTCTCATTCCTACTAATCTTATTTTTATAATAAGGCCAATATTTTTTAAAATATTTAAATAATTCTGTAATTGAGATCTAGAAATCAAGGTGTTTCTTCATTTCCTCAAAATCAAGTGGCTCTGTTTCTGGAAGCGGTAAGCGTTCATCAGCCGGCAATAAAGGTACAAATGGTTTATGAGGTTCAGTCTGGTACCAGTATGCTGTTGAAGAGTAATCATCGCTTCTGTGATTATTATGCCCGTGTTCGATTGTGACCCTTATGGAACTATTAAATATCACCGGGTCCTCAATATGGTATCTATAGAGCGAGATCTTACCAGACCAATTTTTCTCTCCCGCAAGTATTATACCGTAATAAGGATTATTGGCCTCCTGTGTCGGGGACCATGCAGTATTGAAATAATCTTCAGTCCCTGTTCCGTGAAGGCTGGGTGGCCATATATCTCCATCAATGAATATCATATCATCCCCTTCACCATACCAGTCCCATTTATCAGTAATGCGCAGATTATGGATATCCAGATGGCATCCTACATAATGCCCCTTCCCCTCAGCTTCTAAAATCACATAATTATCTTTTCCCGATGTATTTTTTCCTCCAAATGCAAAAAATTCATTTTTGATGTTTTTTTCATCTATTCCCCTGCAGGGATTGGCCCTTCTCCAGGTAGAATGGAACCTGAGATATTTATCAGACAGCTTTTCATAGGACTCAAAGTCGATATAAAAATATAGCATTATTGGATTCTCATATTCATTTAGTACTTCGATTTCCGCACTACTTGAGAAAGGCATGGCAAAAAAGCAGTTGAAGCTCTTACCATCCTGAGGGCTCATTGCCAGGGGCATCGAGTTAAAATTCTTTGTCTGTGCATGTCCCATTCCAAAAAAATCACCTACGGGTACTTCTACACTTGGACTTTCTTCCTCATCCCATCGCATCCTTATTACTGCTTTTCTTAAATAATCTTTTTTCTCAAGGATTGGAAATTCACCAAGTGTCATCCATATGTGATTTATGCATCCTGCTCCTTCTATATGTGCAATCTTTTGTGTTTTGCCGGGGGCAATAACAATAAAGTCGCTGTTTCCGCCGGTTTTATCATAGCTTGAAATTCTTTGCCTTTTTCCCTCTCGTAAAAGTGCCAGATTCTTTAATGTTGAAAAATTGTTATTCATACCATTTCCTCCTGCATTTTAATTTTCACCTCTCTCAATATATCTGTAATATTAAATTAAATGTACCTGGTATTTGGAATATAAATTTAATTCTTTCTGACCTTACTGAATCCATATTTTTTAATTTCTCATAAAGTGAATCTACGTCCCTCATCAATCATTGTAAGGTAATTACCAAGTGGTATGTAGTTTGCTACTGAATTACCTGTTCCAAGGCAATATCCACCTTTCTTTTGCATACATACTTCTAGTGTTTCCCTAACTCTCTTACGCACAGAGTGCTCTTCAGAACGGCACAAAAAGTCGACGTCTATGCCACCCAGAACAGCAATCTTATCAGAATATAAATTGAAAGCCTCAACAACCGGCATTATTGTATCTTCATAGGAATGTTTTGCATCAATTTTTACATCGTTCATCAGGTCAGGCATAATCTCATCCAGTTTTCCGCAGGAATGAAGAAGATATGGCTTTTTATTGTTGTGTGCAATCTCTACACAACGTTTGTGCCAGGGTAGAATCTTCTTCCTTAGAAAATCAGCAGATACAAGTGTAGAAGTATGAAAGCCCATATCATCTGAACCCCAAATAATAGGAACACAGTTAAAAGCACACAGGGCTTCGGTATATTTTACATAGAATGTTCCGACTTTTTCACATATTGCATCAACTAATTCAGGATTATCATAAATCATAAGACAGAGATTTTCATAGCCTGTAAGCCAGGTTAATCTTTCCAGAATACCTGCAGTCAGATCATAACATCCCATATTCTGCGGTAGATTTTTCTCCAACCATTCAAATTGTGAAAAATCAATACTTTCTACTTCTGGCCATGGGTAACACTCAAAATCTTTCCAGTTCTGAATAGGTCCCATGTGCTCTTCCATCCAATACCGTTCTCCCCTGTTGGTATCCTGAAAAGCAGTGTCTTTTGTCGTGTTTAATTTTAAGGTAAAATAATCTTCTCCTGCTGTTGTTGTATGAAAAACATCAAATCCAAGAAACTGGTGAACAATAATATTTAACCGCAAAGCATAATACGGATCATTTTTATTCAAACTATCAGCCAGCATAAACCTGTTAGCTATATGCCGGATAACTTCAGGGTCGTGAAAAAGTTCGATATAGTGAACACGTTTAGGGCGTTTCTTTCGCCATAATATATCAAGCAATTCTTCTACATCTGGAGTTACTGAAAAACCAGAAAAATCAACCATTTTTAATCAACTCCCTTTAACGTAAACTCTTTTGCAAAATGACATACAACAAAGTGATCTGGCTCAACTTCTTCCCATTTAGGCATATCTGTTTTACAGATCTCTTTTGCATAGTTACATCTGGGGTGGAAATAACACCCGGATGGAGGGTCTGCCGGATTAGCCACTTCCCCGGGAAGTATAATCCTTTTCATTTTTGTTTCCGGATCAAGCTGCGGAACTGCCGAAAGAAGTGCTTCAGTATATGGGTGTTTGGGATTTATAAACAGTTTTTCAGTCTCAGCCAGCTCGACTATTTTACCCACATACATTACTGCAACACGGTCCGAGATATGCTCAATTACACTTAGGTCGTGTGCTATAAAAAGATATGTTAAGTGAAACTGTTTCTGAAGGTCCTGGAGCAGGTTTAAAATCTGTGCCTGAATGGAAACATCAAGTGCAGATACCGGCTCGTCCGCTACAATTAGTTTTGGACTTGTTGCAAGAGCCCTGGCTATTCCAATTCGCTGTCTTTGCCCCCCGCTGAAAGCATGCGGGTAGCGTCTGAGTTGACTTTTCTCAAGCCCTACCAAACTAACCAGCTCTCTGACACGTTCCCTTAGTTTCCCACCCTTTAACAGCCTGTTACAATAGAGGGGCTCAGCAATTATATCAGATACTATCATCCTGGGGTCTAGAGAAGAGTAAGGATCCTGGAAAATCATCTGCAGATGGCGGCGTGCCATGTACATTTCCCTGCTATCCAGTGTTGCCAGATTTAAGAGTTTACCATCATAATTAAAATTTATTTCCCCGGAGGTCGGTTTAATTACGTTCAGTATACATCTGCCTAAAGTCGTTTTCCCACTTCCGGATTCTCCCACCAGTCCAAGCGTTTCCCCTTCTTTTATGAAGAGACTGACATCATCAACAGCACGGACTTGTCCTACAGTACGGCGAAAAAATCCTTTTTCGATTGGAAAGTATTTTTTTAAATTCTTTACTTCAAGAATTACATTTGAATCAGTTTGCCTGGTCACTATCGGTCTCCTTATTACTGCTATGTAAAAAACAACGCACCATATGCCCTTGCTCTATTTCCGTTAATCCGGGTACTGCCTTATCACAGGTCCCATCCATTGCACTGGGACAGCGGCCGTAAAACCCGCACTGTGGAAGAGGATCCAGCGGGATAGGTACATTGCCCTTTATTGATTCAAGCCTGACTCTGGCTTTTCTGCCTATGCTTGGAATAGATTTTAAAAGACTTATAGTATAAGGGTGCTGTGGATTTTTAAATATTGTCCTGGTATCTGCAAATTCTACTATCCTTCCAAGATACATAACTGCAACCTTTTCAGAGATACTTGAGAGCACGCCTAGTGCATGTGTGATAAACATAATGGCCATTCCAAGTTCTTCCTGGAGGCCCTGCATCAGATCCAGGATCTGAGCCTGTATTGTCACATCCAGAGCTGTAGTCGGCTCATCAGCAATAAGAAGTTTTGGTCTGCAGACAAGAGCCATCGCAATCATGGAACGCTGCCTCAGGCCTCCCGATAGCTGATGAGGATACTCATTCATCCTCTGTTTTGGGTTAGATATACCGACTTTATGTAACATATCCAGAGCTTTTTCCATCGCTAATTTTTTATCCCGGGTATCGTGGTAGTAAATCGACTCAAGGATCTGGTTACCGATAGTATGCACAGGTGAGAAACTTGTCATAGGTTCCTGGAAGATCATTGATATTTCTTTTCCCCTGATATTTCTCATCTCAGCGCTGTCTTGCTTAAACTTTGTAAGCTCTATGGGTCCATTATTATTGGTGCTGTTTAAAAATATTTTACCACCGACTATTTTTCCCGGTTTAGGCAATATCCTCAAGATAGACAGGGCTGCAACACTCTTGCCGCAGCCGCTTTCTCCCATTACACCCAATGTTTTCTTTTCTTTTATATCGAGACTCAGGCCATCTACTGCTTTTACCGTGCCTTCGTCTAAATAAAAATATGTTTTTAAATTTTGTACTTCAATAATAAAATCTTTCAAAAATTCCTCCTGCCAGCCTTTTCATCCTAATAGATCCCATCCAGATTATTTTTTTAAAAATATTAATAATAACTTTTAATTTAATCTGTAAATCCACCAATCGTTCTTTATAAATTTATAAATATTTATATCCTTCTTCCATCATTATTAGATAATTCTTTATTGGAATATAATTTGCTACTGAGTTCCCTGTCCCGTAAGCATATCTTCCGCCAAACATGCATTTATCAAGGATGTTCCTGCAGTAACTCCTGAGTTTATTTTCAGGTAAACGGCACAACTTGTCCAAATCCACTCCGCCAAGAGGGGCGACTTTGTCTCCATACCTTTCCTTAAATTCAATAACAGATAGTATCTTATCTTCAAATGATTGCTTGGCATCTATCTTGATATCATTTATTAGTTCCGGCATAAGGTCATACATATTTCCACAGGCATGCAGCCAGAAAGTCTTATTATGCTTATGGGCAAGTTCTGAATATTTTTTGAACCAGGGCAGCACATATTGTTTCAGATGGTCCTTGCTTATCATAGTCCCTGAACTAAATGCAAAGTCATCAGCGTGCCACATAAAACCTACGCAATCTAGCGAGACCGCTCTTTCATAGAGCTCATAATTCAATTGACCAAATTTATCGATTACAGCTTTTACCAGATCAGGCTTTTCGTATAAGAAAAAGCAGAACTCTTCAAATCCAAAGAAGTTACCCACGACACCGGGGTTGAACAAACATCCGACTATCGGCATCTTCATCCCTTCTGGAAGATTTTTTTCTGCAACTTTGAAATATTCCTCAAGGCCAATACTATCCATATTGATCCTATCCCATGTGATCTTCTCAAAGTCTTCCCACGAAGTAATGATTCCTGATTTCTCTTCCTGCCAGTTTCTTGTTCCTCTTGAAAACTCACCGTTTGCTGTATCATTGGACTGCCTGGCACCTCCTTTATTGTTTTCCACTGTTTCCCTTAATTTTGCCGTTAACAATGCCGGCAGTATGCTCCAGGGATAAAGATCAGGGACATAATCGAAACCCATCCGGTAATAGAAAGCAATATCCCTTTTCAGGCGGATAATATCAGGTTCTCCATCAATCAGTTTAAAGCTGCCGTCTTTGAGATACTTATCAATTTTTTTTTGGTAATGGGAATTACTTCCTAGCGACGCCCAAATCTCATCAAGCTCAGGGAATTCTTCCTCCAATATATTTTGCGTTATATAGTTTATTATCTCCGGATCAGCAAACTCTTCTACAAAATGTACTTTTCCCGGTTCTTTTTCCCCTTTTATAACTTTTTCCATACTTTCAAAATCCGGTTTCGGATCACTTAATGGAAAAATCATTTCTTCTCCTTTGGAAATATCATTAATAAATATCAGTCAATTCAATAAAATATAGTCATTTGCATCAATAACCTCTCCAACTGCTTTTAGATTCTCAATATTGGCATCTTTGGGAGTTGCATCTGCAGTACCTATTATAAGCCTGTCCCTGCTGCCAGTTTTATTTAATATAAACCTTACATAGTCTTTTACTTTCCCGGGAGACCACTGTGTAAGTATCGTAGGATCAAGCCCACCCTGCACGATCTTATCAGGCCAGGCTTCCCGGGCATCCCATATATTCAGGTCACCGGTCGGTTTGGGGCCTATATCTATTATTCCGTCATCTTTTCCATTTTTCAGAATTCCAATCAATCCCATTAATTTTCCACACCTGTGAGTTAAAAATATCTTATTTTTCTTATGAAGAATATCAGCATAATCGTCTATATACGGCAGGCTGTACTTTTCATATATTGCAGGAGAAACCAGAGTGGTAGAAGTGTTTTCATAACTTATTACAACAGATGCAGGGGAATTTGCCAGAAGCTTGTAGGCCTCTATATTCTTTTCATGCATTACTTCCATCAGTTTTTCAATTTCATTTAAATGATCGGTAAAAAAAACTGTATAAAACTTTTCGATCCCTATCAGGTGCTGGATTATATCCTGTATGGGAGAAGTTGGCGCTGTATCGGTAGCTATTCCCGCTTCACCGATCCTGTTATCTTCTTTTACAAAATTTGAAAATCTCTCTATATATTTTTCCCTTTTCTTTATATATATAAAAGCTTCAATATCTTCAGCAGTCTTTATAAAGGGCTCAAGAGGAAAAGGTATAAATGGCGATTCTTTTGTATAAATAGATTTTGATGTAACAATATGCCCAGGTATCTCGTACTGCCTTGTTAGAAGAGTGCCCTTTTCAACTTTTTTTAACTCTTCTGAAGCTTTGACCCCGTTTTCAGTAAAACTTATTGAATTGCTATCCAAGTCTATCCCTATTTTTTTATTCTCAAGATTACTGTTCCAGGTAAAGACGTGCCTTTCCATGACGTCGGCGTTGATCTCCTTAAACGCATCTAGAATATCTTTTTCAGGAGATAATGAACTCATATAATAGCCGTCTATAAGTGGTGACCAACCGACTCTGTCTATTTCTTTCTCTTTATTTAATATTGCCAGCAGTCTTTCCCTTGAAGTCATTTTACCTCCTGGTCACAGCAAACGGATCAAAAGCATCTCTCAAACCGTCACCAATAATATTAAAAGCAATCACTGAAATTATTACAAATACACCCGGAATCAGGAGCCATGGGTAAAAACTTAAGTTTTGAAGTCCCTGGGCATTCTGTAGAAGAACTCCCCAGCTGATAGTTGGCGGACGCAATCCCAGGCCAAGAAAGCTTAAAGCTGTTTCTCCAAGTATCATCATAGGTATGGTAATTGTCATATTGACCAGAATATATCCTATAAAATTCGGGATCATATGCTTTAAAATTATCTGGAATTGATTGCTGCCATTTACCTTTGCTGCCATTATAAAATCCTCTTCACGAAGTGAAATAAATTTACCGCGCACAACTCTTGCAAGTGTCGTCCAGCCAAAAAGGGAAATAATGATGACTACACTTATAAATACTTTAGATTGTGGCCAATTAGACGGAAGTGCGGCGGCAATACCCATCCATAAGGGAATCATGGGTATTGATCTTATAACTTCAATAAACCTCTGGATAAGATTATCCGTAGTTCCGCCAACAAATCCTGATATTCCCCCGATAATAACTCCTATCATTGTGATTATAAGCACGCCTATAAGTGCAATGGTAAGAGATATCCTGCCGCCAAAGACAGTCTGGGAAAAAAGATCATGCCCGAGCTGGTCGGATCCAAATGGTAGAAATAATCCACCTTCACCTTTTACACCAAATAGATGGATATCAGAATCAAATATCCTCCATAATTTATATGAATCTCCTCTTACAAAGAAATACAGAGGATATTTTTTTTCTGTATCAATTACATATTTACGTCTGAAAGTCTCTTTGTTGGTTTCCATTTTATAACCATACACGAATGGCCTTAAATGAAAATTATTATCCTCATCAAAAAAATGTATGGTCTGTGGAGGTATATACTGGACTTTAAGACGCCTTTGGGGATCATATGGTGCGACAAAATCGGCAAAAATAACAATCAAATATAATAGAATAAGCACTATCATTCCTATCTGGGCAGCCTTATGTTTCCTGAATTGTATAAATATAAGACGTCCATAGGATAAGTCTTCTCTTGCTCTTTGCTTTTTTTTAATTTTTTCTTCCACTTTTTTTTCATCTTCTATTAACCTGTCAATATTTAATACGGGGATCTGCAAATATTAGCAATAGATCGGAAACCAATGTGCCAAAAATTGTTAATGCAGACAGTATCATTACAATAGCACCTACAAGGTACATGTCCTGGGTTAGTGCTCCATTTAATAAGGCTGGCCCCAGAGTCGGCAGACCCATTACATAAGCAACGATCATCTCACCTGATATAACAGTTGGAAGTACATATCCAACTGTACTTATTATGGGATTTAAAGCCAGCCTCATTGGATATTTAAATATTATTTTAGCTTCAGGTATACCCTTCGAACGGGCAACCTGCACATAAGGTTTTCTCAGTTCATCCAGCATTGATGCACGGAGGACCCTGATAGTAAAAGCTGTTGAAGCCGCACCTATTACTATAATTGGAGCCCATATATGTTTTACCAGGTCAGCAAGTTTGGCAAAACTCCATGCCGCATTTCTAAATTCAAGAGAATAAAAGCCTCCCATGCTAATACCAAAGAACTTAAAAAATATAAACATCAGTACAAGAGCAAATAAAAAATCCGGTATGGACAATCCCAAAAAACTGATCAAGCCGATAGAATAATCAAGTGCAGAATGTTGTTTTAAAGCAGAGATTACACCGGCTATCGTACTTATAATATAGATAAATACTATGGAAAAAAATGCAAGCATTAAAGAGTAGGGGATTCGCTCTTTAAGTATCTCACTTACATCAGTGTTGTAATAAAAAGACTCACCAAAATCACCCTGGAACATTTTTCCCACCCATATGAAATACTGCTGATATAATGGTTTATCAAGTCCAAAATCCTTTCTTATTTGCTCGATTTGTTCAGGGCTTTGATAGACCCCAGATGATTTTAGAATCTGAAGTCGTACTGCAGTAGCATCACCGGGGGGTAATTGAATAATAATAAATGCAATTATTGAAACTAAAAATAATGTTATTAGTGCAAATGAAATTCTTCGTATAATATAAAATGCCATATCTTATAATAACTTTCTATATATCCCGGTACATGTTAATGCACCGGGATATATATTTATAATATTATTTTTTATAATATTATTTTGTGCCTTCGTAAATTATTGGATTAGGTACCGTATCAGTAGATGCTCCTTCAATATAGAAGTACTGATCAAGAGGACCGAATCTCATCCAGTTCCATATATTGTATGTATAGTCATCTGGTATATTTTTAATACTGTTCTTTGCAATGTGTGCTACCGGCTGGTTTCCGATCAATCCTACCTTATATAGCTTTTCAGCCGTCTGACGGAATACATTTCGGCCTGCTTCCAATCTGTTTTCTTCAGAAGGATCTGTTTTCATAACATTCCACCAGTCATAAAGATCCTTTATTTCCTGAGGAGGTTCCTCTCCTTCTGCACCATTGGATGTATACCATTGAGCCCACTCAATTGCCCATGAATCTATCCATGAATAGTTATAAGGGATAGCAGGGTGGGGATGAAGGGTAAAAAGCGGTTCCAGACCGTCAGTGGGTTGTGCAAAGCCCATATCTACATCATTGTTGACTACATCTTCCTGAATCTGAGGGAATGTAACCACTCTGGGTATGACATTAATACCGATGTCTTTAAAATAATCAACAATAAGCTCGCTTGAGTCGCTACCCGGAGCCTCGATATACTCAAAAACAATATCCAGCCTTTTACCATCAGGCCTCTGTAGGAATCCATCGGCATCCGTTTTCGTCAGACCTATTTCGGCCAGTAGCGCTTTTGCTGCATCAGGATCATATTTTACATATTCTTTTGCCTTATCATAATACTCCTGCTCATAATATGGGGATAAAGGATGGCAATAAAAAGGTTCGGGTGCGCCCAAATCGAGGAAGTATAGTGAGATTATCTCCTCACGGTCAAGCGACATCGAGGCTGCCTGACGGAACTTGATGTTCTGGAATAGTTCCCTCAGATAAGGATCTTTGGAAGTAAAATTAAATACCAGACCGGTTATTGATGTATCTGGCCACTGTATAATCCTGTAATCTCCTTTTTCCTTATTTTCAGTATAAAGGCCCAGATCTCCAATATTTCCCATTGAAAAGTCCGCCTCTCCGGAAATGATGTGGCCGTTAATTATTTCCTGGCCAGCACCTATAAGATTGGTAACCAGTTCGTCTATATAAGGAAGCTGGTTTCCTTCTGTATCAACCTTCCAGTAGTAAGGATTACGCTGCCATACAATATGCTCTGAGTCTCTCTCTACACATATATATGAACTCAGGGTAGGCGGGCTATCAGGAAATATCATAACTCCGAAATAATTTTGATGTAAAGCCATTCTGTATTGTTCAGCCCAGGAGCCAAATCCATTCTTTTTAGCCATAGCATTAGCTGCGTCAACTCCGCCTTCGATGAAGTCAGGATGAAACTGCTTCATATAGTGGGCTGGTTCAATAAAACCAAACCAGAGGTCTGTTACCTGGCATCCATTGGCATGGGTAAGGAAGTTCATTATTGAAGGATATGGAGAAGGGAAATTAAGCTGAACAGTATAATCATCTATCTTTGTTGCGGTTACCGGTTGGCCATTTACCGTAAGCCATTCAGGAAATACCGGGAACAGATCCGTATTTCCTATCTCATAGTCAAAACAATACATTATATCATCAGCTGTCAGTGGAACTCCATCTGACCATTTTATGCCTTTCCTCAGATGAATTGTCATTGTAAGACCGTCTTCTGAATACTCATAGCTTTCTGCAATATTTGGCTGGCCATATGAATAATCCCTCCCGAAACTGAATATAGGATCAAATTGTATGAATATTTCAGATCCCATATAAGTTGGTAATGCCGTATT
>Ga0307378_10004238_pt1 | contig 20616 bp, 17 predicted proteins | sample UN1MG_FD_202238 | JGI IMG/M metagenome (GOLD analysis project Ga0307378, IMG submission 202238) | Soil microbial communities from Risofladan, Vaasa, Finland - UN-1 | ecosystem: Environmental > Terrestrial > Soil > Coastal area > Acid sulfate soil | place: Finland: Risofladan, Vaasa | collected... | reverse complement strand
GTGACCGCATTGAGATGGTAATTGCCCATGCGGCCGAGCATCGCATAGCGGCGCGTGATCTCCGCCGTGCCCGAGCGAAGGCCGCGAGTCGGATCGAGCAACTCGTTGTCGACGATCGCGGCGGGCAAGGGCCCCCGGGCGACCGGCTGATCGACGCGCGGATCGTCCAACTCCGGCACGTCTTCCGGACCTCCGGTTCTCACCGAGGCCGACTTCGGCCAGTAGCCGGGCCTGGGATCGGTGTTCCCGGTACGCGGCGGCCGCATGCCCCACACGGCCTGTCGGGCCATGCTCAACGCGCGGATCTTCCAACAGGCCGCGATGCCGAAATTGACCATCAGCGCCATCACGAACAGCAGGATCGGCAGCGCCAGCACCAACTCCAACGGCGCCAAGCCGCTCCGCCGCCGAAAAGCCCGGCCGTCCATTCTCAATTTGCAATTCTCAATTTGCAATTTACAATTCTCAATTTTCAATTCTTCATCAATGCGGGCTGATCCTGGCAATGTCGTCTGACTGTAACCCGCCCAAGTCCGGCGGCTGGACGTCTTGGTCACCGAACGCCGGCAGCGGCGGAATTTCCTGGAGGATCGTGCTCAGATCGGACTGCGTGGCGGGGACCAGTTGGCAGGTCCAGTTCTGGTTCAACAGGTCCCAATGGGTCGGCCAGGGCTGACGCACGACGCGCCAATAACCTCCGCCTTCGCCTCCGGCCGGTTCATCCGTGCCCCCCAAGGTCAGACTCGGAAACTCGCCCGGCACGCCGCCCAGCGGGATTCTTTCGGTCCCCGACCACGTCGAGTGCCACCAGACGAGCCGCCGCCGCGGGATGTACACCCGCACGGCCGCGTAGGCGATCGCGCTGCCGTCGATCGGACTGGTGAACACGCCGCGTTTGAAGGGAATCGACAGATCGGGCACTTTGCCCCAGTAGACGACCCCCACGTACGTGAAGTATCGGTCGAGGTGCTCGGTGCCGTCGACGACCTCCTCGGCGGTCGTGCGGATCACCATGGGCAGGTTGCTGTCGGGGTACTCCTCTTCGAGCAGCTTCTTCAATTGGGCGCAGGTAAAGCTCCGCCACAACGAGCCGAAGCGGGACATCTCCGCCACGTTGTCGAAGAGATACAGCGCTTGGCGGTTCCAGTCGCGAAGATACCCTTCCGCGAGCGATTTGCGTTGTCGCCGGGCGATTTGGCGGTATCTGTCCTGGTTGAACACGTTCCCCCAAACCGGATCGACGACGGGAAGGGAGGGTTCGTAGAGTTCATTGTCGCCGCCGACCGGCACGCCGGGGCTGCGCCACAACACGCCGAGCATTTTTCCCCGGCCGTTTTCCGGTTCGCTGTTGCGCAGCGAGATTTCCATGGTGGCCGCCTGGGCGATGTCGGGAAAGGCCTCGACCACCGCCCGTTGGTATTGGGGAATCAACTCCTGTTCCAGGATCTCTTCCATCAACGGCAGGATCCGCTCGCTGGAGGCCGCCGCCCACGTACTGTAGGTGGTGACCAGGTCCTGTTCCAACGGGAGCTTCTGGAGAATGGCCGGTCCGAGCGCGGCGAACTTGGGGAACGACGACGCGCTGAAGTCCGGAGCCACGTTGGCCCAGGCGGAGAGGATCTGGGGCACGTAGCGTTCCGAATTGCCCATTCCGTTGGGGTCGGGTGTACGGTATCGCGAGGCCGCTTCGCGCATGAAGGCCGTGGTGGCGAAGACGTCGCAGAGCAGGTGGTTGGTGAAGGCCAGCGTGTTCATGCCCCGGGCCAACACGACGGCGCCCGAGTAGGCGGCCGCGTCGGCCGAGTTCTGCAGGCGGATCTTGCCGTCGGTCTGACGGCCGACGTTCATCACCATGCCCAACAACAGCGTCAGCATCAGCACGGCGAATACCGAGAGGATGGTGATCGTGCCCTGCTGGTCCCGGTGAACCCGCCGGAGGAAACGCGACAAATAGTAGCCGTCTCGCTCCGCGAGACGAAGCTTCATCTCGCGGAGCGAGATGGCTACTTTGGCACAGATCCTAGTAAACACTGTCGTGAACATAGGGAATGACCGGTTTCTCGCCTTCGTTGCCCATGGTGGTAGTCGCCTTCAGCGGATAGGTATACACGTTCGTCTTTTGCACGATGTGTCGGGCCACTTCGTCGGGCGTGCCGTCCGGTCGGGCCACGTATCGCGCCAGCAGCCGCCCGGGCCCGGGCAGCAGGGCCAGGTCGTGCCGGACGGTGACCGTGACCAGGTCCTGCCAGCCGATCTCGTTGGGATAGAACTCGCCCTCGTCGTCGGGAATGAGATAGGTCAACAGCGGCGGCTCTTCGTTCTTGTGATAGAAGCGGATCTCGAGAAAGGTATTCTCCATCGCGTAGGCCAGTTTGTTCTCCAGCCGCGTGGGGATCCTGGCGTTCTGCTCGGCCTGCGGCACCATCGAGCCGTAGGCCTCCTTGAGGATCTCCGCGATCAAGGCGCCCTGGCCGGAAAGCTCCAAGCCGACGTCGCGCGAGGGGCAGATCGGCGTGCACGCCAACACGGCCGCCGAGCGGATCTTCTCGAACTTGGGGCTGCCCGGCTCGACGAGAAAGGTCATGCCGCCCTCGCTCGGGCCGTAGTTCGGATCGGTCGGGTCGAGGATCGGCACGTCCTGCTTCGGGGCGTCCGGGTCGGGGAACGAGAAACTGATGCAGTTCGGCCCTTCGTCCGTGCCCAGATCGGCCGGAATCCAGACGATCGCACTTCGGGCCGCCGCATAGGCCGCGTAGTGGACCACGATCGTGCCGATCATCAACTGGCTGACCTGCACGATGAAGAGCATGATCATCACGAAAACCGGCAGCGTGAGCACGAAGCTGAGACTCTGGGCGCTGCCGTCCTGGTCACGGTGGAGTTGCCACAGACGGCGGAAACGGATCCCCGAGCCGTTGAACCGCACCAGCAGATACGCCGCGAAAAGCGACACCACCAGCAACGCCAGCCACGGCAAACAGGCCACCAGGACCGCACGACCCATGACGATGCTCTCTACATGAAAAGATCTGCCAACTGGAACCGGACAATGACCACCGCCACCGCGGCGCACGGCGCCAGGAACAGCGGCGGTTGGAGTTGCTTGCGTTCCTCGTCGGTCAAGGGACTCCAACGTCCCAGCCGCAACGTGTAGACCGCTTGTCGAAAAACCCGGGAGGCCAAACGGTTCGCTCCCACGCGCCAAATCAGCACGATCAAGGCCATGCACGCGCCGAGCACGAAGGTCCAGAGCATGGCTGTGATTCCCTGATCCATTCCAAGGAAGGCACCCAGCATGGCCATCAATTTGACGTCGCCGCCGCCGACCTTCAGCATCACGAAGCAAACCAGCATCAGGAACCCGCACAGCAGGAACCCGAGGAGGCTTTCTCCCAGTCCGATCCACCCGAGCCGCTGAAGTTCCCCTTCTTCCACCTTGGCCGCCGCCAGCAAAGCCTCGCCGATCCCGTTCCCACACAACGCCGCCAAGATGCCGGGATAGGTCGTCCAGTTGTAGATTCTGTGTCTTAGCAGATCCGTGAGCGAGGCCACCAGGATCAACGCCAGCAACACGATCGTAACGAGCATGGGGCCTCTCGGCGCTAGAACATCCCGTCCTCGGCGCCCTCTTCCAGCTCATCCAGATTCTTGTTGAAGTATTCCTTGATCTTGGGCCAGCCGACCTTGATCAGGAAGATCAGGATCGGCAGGGCGATTGCGCCGATGATCAGGATCGTCTCCAAGCTGACGGAGCCTTCCTCGTCCTCGTGGACCTTTCGCAAAAGGTTCAGCAGCGACGGACTCGACATAACTCTGCTCCTGTTTCGAAGAAACAAGGTTCTTCTCCGTACCGAACTCACATAAACGGCCACGAAATCAACGTGCACACCATTTCATAGACCAGGCGGATGATCCGCGGACCCGACCACAAGATGAACGCCACCATCGGCAAGACCACGCCCAGGATCAGGGCGTAATCGAGCGACGCCAACCCCGCCCGGCGGCTCTTCCTGCGCCGACTACGCTTCATTCTTGATCTTCGCATATTTCGCCGCGTGGCACAATGAAAAACCCCGTGCAAAGTAGCCGTCTGGCTCCGCGAGACGAAGCTTCATCTCGCGGAGCGAGATGGCTACCAAGCACTACCAAGCACTATTCCGCCCACATTCCCCCTGTATGGTGTATTCGGTCACCCAACCCTTGCTCGAAAGGTTCCCTGGAAAACGTCGGCCTCTCGCCCGTCGGCTCCAATTCAGCGATCAAACGTCCCTCGGCCGTCTTGCCCCGCAGACGGGAAACGTACAAATCACAGGTGCGATATTGATTATTGTCGTCCAGTCCCCGGGCTTCCGTGATTCGCGTGACCTTTCGCGACCCATCCTCGGCAAACCGGGCAATCTGCACAATCAAGTTAATTGCCGAGGCCACCTGGGTTCGGGCAACATAGACCGGGATTTCCACGTCGGACATCAGCGAAAGGGTTTCCAGGCGGATCAGGGCGTCGCGGGGGGTGTTGGCGTGGATCGTCGATAGCGAGCCGGCGTGCCCGCTGAGCATCGACTGGATCAGGTCCAATGCCTCACCGCCGCGAACCTCGCCCACGATGATCCGATCCGGCCGCATCCGCAGGGAGTTGACGAACAGTTCGCGGACGTTGAGGCTGCCGCGGCCGCGCCGGTCGGCGTGCCGGGCCTCCAGATAGAGGCAATGGTCCTGGATCAGCCGCAATTCCGAGGTGTCCTCGATCACCACGATCCGTTCTTCCTCGGGAATGGCCCGGGAAATCGCCCCCAGCAAGACCGTCTTCCCCGTGCCGGTTCCGCCCGAGATAAGAATGTTCTTCCGCAGGTGGACGCAGAATTCCAGGAACTCCTTGGTTGCTTCGGAAAGGCTGCCCAGCGAGATCAGATCCTCCATCGTCAAGGTCTCGCGGGAGAACTTCCGGATGGTCAGATAGATGCCGGTCCTGGCACTCGGGGGGATCACGGCGTGGACGCGAGACCCGTCGGGCAGCCGGGCGTCGAGCACCGGATGTTCCTCGTTGATCTCGCGGCCCACCCATTGGGCCACGTTGTGGATCGCCGAGAGCAGCGTGTCTTCGTTGGGAAAACGTGCCGAAGTGCGTTCCAACCGCCCGCGGCGCTCGATGAAGACGTTGTCGAAGCCGTTGACCATGATCTCGGTGACCGATTCGTCTTCCAGCAGCGAGCCGATCGGCTCGAGAAAGTACTTCACGCTGGCTTCGAAGATCGCCTGACGCGACATGGGATCGCCCCGGAGCGCCTGTTGGGGAGGAAACGCGCAAACGTTTTTGGTACAAGAGGTTCCAGAAGTATATGATCCGCGAGCCGCGTGAGAAAGTCAAGCGACTTGCCCGTTATTGCCAGCCACATGAGGGGGTTCCAATCGGCATCGTAGGTCAGGGCTTGCCGTGACGAATGGACTCGCCCGCTGCTCGATTCCCGCCCTGACGGATGGTCTCGCCCACTGCACGATTCCGTCAGGGCAAGCCCTGACCTACGAGTTCAGGCAACCGGCGTCTGGTCCGGGGCACTGGGGGGTGAGACGATGGGGGCGGCCACCGGGGCTCTGGCGATGGCGGGCTGGGATGCCGTTTGAGCGCGGAGGTGCTTCGCCGCCCGGGTCACGGTCGGCAGCTTCAACGTGAAAGCGGTTCCCTTGCCCACCGTGCTCTGGACCTGGATCCGTCCGTGATGGGCCTCGATGATGTCGCGACACATCGACAACCCTAAGCCGGTGCCGCCTTTGCCGCTCTCGTCGGGGCCGCTTTTCGTGCTGTAGAAGGAATCGAAGATCCGCGGCAGGACCTCGGGCGGAATCCCGCAGCCGTAGTCGCGGATGACCAGGTCGATCATCTCGTTTTCGGCGTCATGGGTAAGCTTGATCAGCAGCCGGCCACCTCGGGGCATGGCCTGCCGGGCGTTGATCAGCATGTTCAACAGGATCTGCTGGACCTGGTTCGCGTTGACGTAGGCCTCGGGGATCGGCCGGAAAATCTTGTCCACCGCGATGCGATACTTCGACATCTCGCGTTCCAACAGCAGCATCGTGTTTTCGACCAGTTGGCTCAGATCGGTCGGTTCCTGGCCGGCGGAGCGCTTGCGTGCCATGCCCAAGACGGTGTTGGTGATCTTGGCCGCCCGACCGCCGGCGGCGAAGATCTTCTCCAAACACTTGTCCCGAGTCGCCGTGTCCTTGTGACGCATGCCCATCTTGGCATAGTTGATGATGGTCATCAGCACGTTGTTGAACTCGTGCGTGGTCGTACCGACCAACTCGCCTAAGGCGGTCAGCGTCTGGGCTTGGGCAAGCTGATTCTTCAGGACGTCGATTTGTCGCTGCAAACTTGCCGTATCAGCATTGCCGCTGGTTGACACCGATTGCTCCCAATCTGGTTGAAATGCCCGACCGTCAAAAATCCGCGCAGGACACCAGGTTTCCTACTTGCCCCATCGCTGGTGTTCTCGCTGTTTCCCCGGAATCCTGTGTCTTAACTCTATGTAGGAAAACCACTTAGCCTTAATTCCCCCTATCGTCGAACTCGGCTCGGCAACTGAAACCCAAGCCGCTATAATCCCCGCAGCGATTTCTTGCCGGTCACGGAGGCTGGTGATTTGGAGAAGCTGGGATGCACACGATAGAGTTGCTCGAGCAGGCGCTCGATCTGGCCGCGCGGCTGGGATACCAAATTCGCCAGGAATGGCTCGACGGCGTCGCTGGCGGCGGCTGCGTGCTGGGCGGCCGGAAGGTCCTCTTTCTCGATCTGGCCCTCGGACCGATCGATCAGCTCGAAGCGGTCCTGGAGACGCTACGCCGCGAACCGCAAGCGCACTCGCTCCCGATGCCGCACCAACTGAGAAAACTGCTGGAAGTTCGCAAAACCGCGTAGTTTGCGCCGTAATAGGCAGCCCGATAGAGCCCTGACTATGCGGAGTCCTCCCCGACCGGTTCTCCGCGGTACAGCCCGTGGGTCTCAATGTACTTCTCCACCGCTCGGGGGGTCCAATAGCGAATGCTCAACCCGGCGGCCACACGGCGGCGGATCTCGGTGCTGCTCAGGCCGATCTCGGGCATCTCGGCCTGATGGCGGCGGATGGCCTCCAGGCGTTCCGCAGAGGTGATCGGGCGCAGGACGTCGAAGTTCAACGGCCCCGAGCCCGGGCGGCGGACCGCAACCGCCGTGGCCAGTTCGCAGATCCGCTCGGGTTGGTGCCAGTGGGGCAGATCGTGCAGCATGTCGGCCCCCAAGAGGAAAAACAGCTCCGCCTCGGGGTCCTCTTCCCGAAAATGGGCCAATGTGTCGGCCGTGAAGTTCACCCCACCACGATCCACCTCATAGCGGCTGACCGAAAACGCCGCGTGACCGGCGATAGCCAATTCGAGCATCTCGATGCGCGCCGCGGCGGGAGTTCGTTCACGACCTCGTTTGTGGGGCGGGACGGCCGCCGGCAAGAACCGCACTTCGTCCAGACGGCACTGCTCCCGGCAACACTCCGCCAGCAGCAGATGCCCGTAGTGAACCGGATCGAACGTCCCGCCGAAAAGGCCCAGTCGCATCGGCCGACCCTGTGTTGAAACGAAGTCTTGGTGGTAAGATAGGGTTCCTATCGTACCATGAGGCCAGCTTCCGTTCGAGACGTATGCCCAAACAGCAGCAACTGTTCGACACCGAGCCCCAGCCGTGGGAAGAAGACGACCGCACGGAACAACTGGTCGCCTCGGTCGTGGTACTCGGCGGGCCGGCACAGGAATTGGACTACTCGGTGCCCGATGCGATCCGCGGCCGGCTCGAGCCGGGATGCCGCCTCCGCGTGCCGTTGGGCAAAGGCAACCGGCTGGTCACCGGCTACTGCGTTCGGCTGCAAAGTCGAACGGGCGGCTCGCGCCGGCTGAAGCCCGTGCATACGATCATCGACCGGCGGAGCCTGCTCTCCCCGGCCATGCTCCGACTGACCCAGTGGATCGCCGACTATTATCTGTGCAACTGGTCGACCGTGCTCGAGGCGGTGGTGCCGGCGGGTGTTCGCGGCCAGGCGGGCACACGGCCGACCACGCTGTTGAGCCTCGATCCGGAGAAGGCCCGGCAACTCGACAAGACGGCCCTGCCCGAAAAACAGGCGGCCGTGATCAAAGCGCTGGCCCTGGCACAAGAACCGCTCACTCCCGGCGAGTTGGCCCGGGCGGCCAAATGCACCCAGGCCCCCATCACGGCGCTGCGGCGCAAAGGGCTGATTCGTTCGAAGACGGGCCGCGTACGCAGCAAGCAACAAACCATCGAGAAGCCGGTCGCACGCGAGCAGCACCTGACCTTGAACCCCGACCAACAAAAGGCTCTCGATGCCATCCTCGAATCGCTCGACTCCCGCGAACATCGAACCGTCTTGGTCCACGGCGTCACCGGCAGCGGCAAGACGGAGGTCTACATCCAGGCGATCCAGGAAGTCATCCACTTCGGCCGGCAGGCGATCGTGCTGGTTCCGGAGATCAGTCTCACGCCCCAGACGGTCCAGCGGTTCCGCTCGCGTTTCGGCCGGGTGGCCGTGTTGCACAGCCACTTGAGCGACGCCGAGCGGCATTGGCACTGGCAGCAGATTGCCGACGGCGAGGTCCCGGTGGTGGTGGGCGCCCGCAGCGCGATCTTCGCCCCCACGCCCGATCTGGGGCTGATCGTTCTGGACGAAGAGCACGAGTCGTCGTTCAAGCAGGCCACCGCCCCGCGCTATCACGCCCGGGACGTGGCCATTGCCCGGGCGTCGGCCGAGAAGGTGCCGTTGGTGTTGGGCTCCGCCACGCCGTCGCTGGAGAGCTGGCACCGGGCCCACTCGGGAGAGTACAGGCTGGTCGAGCTGCCACGCCGTGTGATGGGTCGGCCGTTGCCGAGGGTGGGCACGATCGATTTGCGCGGCGATCACCCCCACGGCTCGTTGGGACGCGGCGCGATCGGGCGTCAACTGCACACCGCCATGCGCTCGGCCTTGGACGAAGGCGGGCAAGTGATTCTGCTGCTGAATCGGCGGGGCTTCTCCACCCACATCCAATGCCCGGCCTGCGGGCACGCGATGCGGTGTCCCGATTGCGACATCGCGTTGACGCACCACCGCACCCGGTCGATCGCGCTGTGCCACTACTGCGACCACGAAATCCCCGCCCCCACGCAATGTCCCCAGTGCGGCTTCGGCGGCATCCGCTACTCGGGCCTGGGCACCCAGCGGCTGGAATCCGAGGTCCAGGCGCGTTTTCCCGGCGTCGCCTGCCTGCGGATGGACACCGACTCGATGCAGCGGCACGGCAGCCACGAACGGGCGTTGGCGAAGTTCCGTGCCGGAGAAGTGAAGATCCTGCTGGGGACCCAGATGATCGCCAAGGGGCTGGATTTCCCCAACGTGACGCTCGTCGGCGTGATCAATGCCGACACGGCGCTGCACCTGCCCGACTTTCGGGCGGCCGAGCGGACGTTTCATCTGGTCACGCAGGTGGCCGGGCGGACCGGCCGCGGCGAGAAGGGGGGCCGCGTGCTCGTGCAGACGTTCAGCCCGGAACATCCGGCCATCCAGGCGGCCGTGCGTCACGACTACGCGGTGTTCGCCACGGGCGAGTTGCCCATTCGGGAGATGCTCGGCTATCCGCCGTTTACCGCCATGATCCGCCTGGTCATTCGCGGCCCGGTGGAAAAGAAGACCGGGGAGTTCGCCCGAGCCGTGGCCGAGCGGCTCGAAGCGGCGCTCTTGGAGCAAGGGGCCGAACATCGCATCCTCGGCCCGGCCCCGGCCCCGTTCGCGCGGCTGCGAGGCAAGTACCGGTTTCAGATCCAACTCCAAGGCCCCGACGGCCAGCGACTCCGCGCCGCAGTCCGCCACGCCACGGCCGATCTGCAAACGCCGGAGGAAATCCAGTGGATCGTCGACGTCGATCCGTTGGATATGCTGTAGGTCAGGGCTTGCCCTGACGGATCCTTCTGATGTTTCCGACGATCGCTTGATCCCGTCAGGGCAAGCCCTGACCTACGCTTGATCCCGTCAGGGCAAGCCCTGACCTACGCTTGATCCCGTCAGGGCAAGCCCTGACCTACGCTTGATTTCGTCAGGGCAAGCCCTGACCTACCGGCTGAACTTGTGTATCGTGGTGTGCTTGTAGGTTTCGCCGGGGCGGAGGACCGTGGTGGGATACTCGGGCCGGTTCGGCGAGTCGGGATAGTGCTGGGTCTCGAGGCAGAAGGCGTAGTGCTTCTGGTAGACCACTCCGCCGGCGGTGATCGTGCCGTCGAGGAAGTTGCCCGTGTAGAGCTGAATGGCCGGTTGAGTGGTGAAGATCTCCATCACGCGTCCGCTGGTCGGTTCGGTGACCCTGGCCGCCAGCGTCGGCCGCTTGCCTTCGCTTTCTTCCTTGTTGAGCACGTAGCAGTGGTCGTATCCGCCTTCGACCTGCTCGATCCGTGCGCCGATCGTTTCGGGCGTGGTGAAGTCCATCGGCGTGTCTTTCACGGGCGCCAACGGGCCGAGCGGGATCAGCGTCTCGTCGACCGGCAGGTAACGATCGGCGTTGAGCATCAGCTTGTGCCGGAGCACGTCGCCCGAACCGGCCCCGGCCAGGTTCCAATAGGCGTGGTTGGTGAGGTTGACCACCGTGGGCTTGTCGGTCTTGGCCGTGTAGCTCATCGTCAGTTCGTCGTCGGCGGTTACCGTGTAGGTCACCGTGGCGGTGAGCGTGCCGGGGTATCCTTCGTCGCCGTCGGGACTGACCAGCCGGAACTTCACGCCCACGGAGCCCTCTTCCTCGATCGGCTTGGCCTTCCAGACGTGCTTGTCGAACCCCTTCTCGCCGCCGTGGAGGTGGTTGGGCCCGTTGTTGGTGGCCAGCGTGTACTCGGTGCCGTCGAGGGTGAACTTGCCCTTGGCGATCCGGTTGGCGTAGCGGCCGACGGCACAACCGAAGTACGGGTGGCCGGCGACGTAGTCTTCGAGCGAATCGCGGAAGAGCGTGACATTCTCGACCTTGCCGTCGCGATCGGGCACCTCGACCGCCGTGATCATCGCCCCGTAGGTGATGACCTTGACCGTAAGGCCCTTGCCGTTGGTCAAGACATATTGATCTACCTCGGTGCCGTCTTCCGTCTTCCCGAAGGGTCGTTTGGTGATACCCATTTTCGTCTCACTCCCTGAGGCTGTTGCAGTGACCGAGCCGGCGGCCGCGAGTAACGCGACAACGAACGCGGCGGCAAGAAGGTTTTTCAGCGGTTTTCTCATCTCTTCGCTCCCATGGTTCGTAAAGATCCAGCTCGAACTGTAACCGGCGAGTCGAAAAGGGGGACCGGCTCCGGGCCGTGTTTCGGCTCCAACGTCGCGAGAAACGTACGCCGGCCCCGTGCCTGTCCGCTTTTTCGACGGCTCGATAGACCAGTGTACCACCTGCGGGTGCGACTGCAAGAAAGGGGCGAGAGACCCAATTGTTACTCGTTTTTTCGACTCCGCGGCAACAATGGGCCGATTCGTGCGGCGTGCGCATTGCCGAAACGTGTTGTGGGGCAACGCCTTAGGCACTTACCGCGACGTTCGCCGGGCGCGGCGAAGTGAATTGTTTCCCGCCCCACGCCCAGCGGCTGCCGCCGGCCGTTCGGCCCGGCTGTTCGCAAGGTGTTGCCATCAAAGCGGTTAGGTTGCCTGGGGCCCTCTTGACACCACCGCCGCTTACGCCTGCAATGGCCGGTTGATTTCCAGGGTGCAAATCCCATTTTCCACGGGTTTTCGGCATTGTTTACCGTTTTTTTCGAATTTCGCATTTCCAAAGTCAACAATCGCCGGCCCCCGTTCATCCACGACCGCGGCAGGCACATGGACAAGTGTATCGTATTGCCCACAAAGTCTCCAGCCCAAGATTCAGGCCACCGTACGGAGAGCGTAGTGGTGGGCACCGCCCACCAATCCGAATCGAGCGAATCGAGAAGGTGGTTTGGGAATTGGTGGGCGGTGCCCACCCTACGCTTACTCTCCCGCCTCTCATTCGACCTTCACGATCACCACCGTGATGTCGTCGCGCGGGGGGCGGTTGCGGGTGAAGCCGACGATTTCCTCGCGCAGGGCGTCGACGATCCGTCGGGCGGGCCGATCTCGCTCGGCAGCGATCACCTGCAAGGCCCGTTCCGCGCCAAAACGGACGTGGCCGGGCGACTCCGCCTCGAACACGCCGTCGGTGAAGAACGTGATGATCTCGCCGCCTTCGAGCAGGATGGGTCCTTCGGTGCCGACGATCGTATCCGGCTGGATTCCCAGCGGGATCGCCGTACTGTTGAGCACCGTGAGTTTTTCGCCGGCGTGGAGCAAATACCCGCGCTGCCCGGCGCTGGCGTAGATCAGCGACCGCGAGCCGGGATCGAGGCGGACCATGGCCAAGGTGACGAACTGGTTGTCGGCCGTGTCGCCGTAGAGGACCGTGTTGGTGCGGGAGAGGATTTCTCCGACGTCGGCATAGACCTGCGAAAGCGTGCGCAGGCACGCGCGGGTCTCCGACATCAACAGGGCCGGCCCCATGCCGTGGCCGCTGACGTCGCCGACCACGATGGCCAGGCAGTCGCCGCGCATGGGGATATAGTCGTAGTAGTCGCCCGCGGTGGCCTTGGCCGGATAGAGTGCGCCGGCGATGTCGAACCCGTCGAGCAGGGGTGCGTCGACGGGGAAGAGCCGTTGCTGGATTTCCTGGGCGGCGCGGAATTCCTCGGACGTATCGCGCAGGGCGGCTTCGGCGTCGTGGCGCCGGTTGCGCTCGATGGCGTAGCGAATCGAGCGGACCAGCAGGTTGTCGTTCACCTGTCCCTTGACCAGGTAGTCTTCGGCTCCGGCCTGGACCGCCTTGACGGCCGTTCTCTCGTCGCTGTACCCGGAGAGCACCACGATCGGCACGCCGTCGGCTTGCGCGACCATGGCGAGGAAGGTTTCCAGGCCCTGGCTGTCGGGCAGGGCCAGATCGAGCAGGATGACGTCGAATTCGCGCTCTTTGCAGCAATGGACCGCGGCGGAAAGCAGCTCGACGTGGATCAACTCGAACGGACCGTCCCAGCGATCGCCCAGCAGGCTGCGCATGATCCAGACGTCGTCCGGATCGTCTTCGACCAGCAGGATTCTGACTCGTTGGCTTTCCATCTCAATCCACCGGCGGCAATTCCACCAATTCGAACCAGTACTTGCCCAGTGTATCCATCATATCCACCAGCGCGCGAAAGGTCACGGGCTTGGTCAGATAGGAATTCACGCCCATGTCGTAGGAGTAGCCGACGTCGTCCTCGGCCGTGGAAGTGGTCAGCGCGACGATGGGGATTCGGCGGAAGCGCGGGTGGGATTTCAGTTCCTTGAGCACTTCGCGGCCGTCCTTCTTCGGCATTTTCAAGTCGAGCAGGATCAGATCGGGACGCGGCGCGTCTTTCCCGTCGGCGTACCTGCCGCGACGGAAGAGGTAATCGGACAACTCCTCCCCGTCGCGCACGAAGCGGAGATGATAGTCGTGGCGCGTCTCCTTCAGGGCGTCGCGGACCAAGAGGCAATCGTCCGCGTCGTCGTCGGCCATCAGGATCGTGTAGGACTTGGAAGACCTCGCCATCGACTACGGTTCCTGCGTTTTGGGTTGGAAGACGGGCAACACCACCTCGAAGGTCGCACCCCGGCCGGGAGTGCTCCGCGCGGTGATCGTCCCGCCGTGACGCTCCACGATTCTTCGGCAGATGGGCAGACCGATTCCGGTGCCCTCGTAGACGTCGCGCGGATGGAGCCGCTGGAAAACGTCGAACACGCGATCCCGGTACCGCTCGTCGAATCCGATCCCGTTGTCCTCGACGAGGATGCGACATCGCTCTTCGGTGGGAGATCGCCGGGGACGACTGCTCTGGCCGCCGGTCACGAACCGCCCGTGAACCTTCACCACCGGCGGTTCGTCGCGGCGGCAGAACTTCAACGCGTTGCCGATGAGATTCTGCAACAACTGGCGCATCTGCAGCGGGTCGGCGTGGATGGTCGGCAGGCGGCCCACTTCCACCCGGCCCTCCACCTGCGCGATCTGCACCTCCAGATCGGAGACGACTTCTCGGACCACCTGGGCCAGATCGACCTCCTGGAAGTTCTGTTCTCGGGTCGTCACTCGCGAGAGGGTCAGCAGGCCCTCGATGAGCACCTGCATGCGGCCGGCGGCGCCTTGCATCCGTTGGACGCACTCCTGGCCGATCTCGTCGAGCGCCTCGCCGGACTGCATTTCCAGGCGATCGCTGAACGTGCGGATTTTCCTCAGCGGTTCCTGCAGGTCGTGGGAGGCCACGTAGGCGAACTGTTCCAGTTCCCGGTTCGAGCGTTCCAGTTCCGCCGCGTAACGGGCCTGTTTGCGTTCGGCCTCTTTGTGCCGGCTGATGTCGCGGAAGAAGAAGGTCAGCACGGGCGAGCCCTGCTCGTAGCTGATGGTCATGGCCATTTCGGCGGGAAAGGTTTCGCCGTTGGCCCGAACGGCCGTCATCTCGATCCGCCTGCCGAGCATCGACCCCTCGCCGACGTGGAGGTAGCGATCGATGCGGTCCTGCTGCTCGGCACTGCTGGAGGCGGGAAAGAGGACCTCGGAAGGTTGCGTCCCCAGCACCTTCTCGCGCGAATGGCCGAAGACCTGCTCGGCCGCCCGGTTGAATTCGGTGATCACGCCCTCGTGGTTGATGGTAATGATGGGATCGAGCGCCGACTCGAGGATGGCGTTCTTGCGTGCCTGCGATTCGGCCAGGGCCTGTTCGAGACGGATCTGTTCGGCGGCGTCGTTGTGGATGATGGCCAGGCACGACGGTTTTTCCTCGTGCGGGTGCTTGACCAGCAGTATCGTGGTGAGCACGTCCTGCAGCTCGTCCGTCCTGACGTTGCGGAGCTGACTCTGGCCCCGCCATCGGCCTTCCCTTTCCACGGCCGGGACCGCCACGTCGCGAAGCTCTTGCCAGGATTCGTCGTCGTAATAATCGTGCAAGTTGGGGGGAAGCTCCAAAGCGTGCTCGTCCAGACCGATCAAGCGGCGGCCGGCCGGATTGAGATAGAACGGCTTCCCGTGCAGCGTGGCCATGCAAATGAACGCGTCGACGCTGTCGGCCAGGGCGGCCAAATCGAGCACGTGGCGCGCCGGAGCGGATGGCCCGGCCGCCTGGCCGTCGATATAGCGACGACGCAACAGATCGATCGCGTCGCTCAGCTCGGCCAGCGTGAGCATCAGGACCGTCTTCTCGTAGTCGGTCTTGACGATCTGGAAGCGGACCACGCGCTCCAGGCAATTCAACCCGGTCAACACTTCGGAGAAAGTCAGGCCCAGGGGAGTCCCCTCGCTGCGGAGTGCTTCGGCCCATTGGCGTGCCGGGGCGTCGTGGTCGTCCCGGCAGCAGGCCCTCAACGCGTCGAGAACGGTCGCCGATTCGCCGGCTCGCGTCAGTCGCAACGTCTCGCAACCGGCCTGTTCGAAGTTCTCGGCAAGGGCTCGGGCGAGTTCTTCGCTGCGGACCGTCAGAACGTTCAGCAGATCGCTCATCAGCCGTCTCCCTCGATCTGGCCGGGGGCGATTTCGCCGTGGCGAGCGTACCGGTAGTAGACCTCCAGCGTGAGGATGGCCAAGGCCGTGCTGTAGATCCGCCCTCCGAATCGCCCCCACTTGCTGTTGGGATCCCAACTGCCGCGTTCGCAACCGTCGTGCCGTTGCAACTTGACCAGCGTGTCGCGGATGACCGTGTTCCATCGGTTCCACAAGTCGCCGCCGACCTGGAACATCCCCAGCGTGCAGTTGTACCAGAGGTAGTAATCCCACTCGTCGTAGACGCCTCGCGGATCTCCCCATTTCATCTCCGCCTGGCGGGCGAGGTGGCTGGCGGCTTCGCCGATGATCGGCGCGTCGGGTTCGTTCAGCAGAAACTGCCGGGCCAGCATCCCCACGCCGGTGGTCGCGTCGGTGTTGAGCGTCAGCGCGTCGTCGTACCCGGTCTGTCCGTTGGTTCCCATCTCCCGGTTCTTGAAGAACGTACGGACGTTTTCCACGCACCGATTGCTCACGGGAATGCCGGCCTCCTTGGCCGATTTCAGCGCCAGCACCTGCCACCCCGTGACCGACGTGTCGCCGGGGCGCGTCAAGTCGTTGGTATATCGCCAGCCGCCGTCGAGGTGCTGGTTCGCTTCGATGAACTCCACGGCTTTCTCGGTGCCGTTGACGTAGGCCTCGTTTTCCGGCTGGTACAGAGCCGCGGCGGCGGCGACGGCGTCGGCCAGGGCAAAGGCCGCGATGCCGTGCTCGTACATGTGGTACTTGTGGTGCGTCGTTCGCCCGTCGATATCCCGGCCCGACTTGGAGCCGACCAACGCGCCGTCGGTCCCCTGATGCTCGATCATCCAATCGAGCCCCTTGCGGACGACGCCGGAGTACTTGGCGTCGTTGAAGTAGTAGTGTCCCCCTGCCTGAAACGCCAACAGGGCCAGGCCGGTCAGTGCCATTTCGTACGCATCGCCCTCGCCCGTGCAACGGTTCGGCCGCTCGCACTGCGACTGGCTGCCGGTGCCCAGACAGACGTTCGACCACGAGCCGTCGGGGGCCTGGTGCCGGGCGAGCCACTCGAGTCCGTCGGTGACGGCATTTTCGCTGACCTCGCTGCCGCCGTACTTGCCGATCCAATCGGTGCGATCGGCTTGGGTCCGCTTGCTGTAGAGTCCCAAAGCGGCGAGTTTCGCGCCGCGGTAGGTATCCACCCGATCGACGATCGCCTCGCTCTCGGGAGTCACCTCGATCGTGCAGACGTCCCAGACGTTGCCCACCGCGTCGTCCCGCGCCCGAAAACGATACATCTGGCCGCCGTAATAGAGCCTCACTTCGGCTCCCGACCGGGCCAAGGCGTCGCTCGCCGGATCGTCGCCGTGGGTGTAGTCGTGAACGAAGTAGTGGTACTGGCCCGGCTGCACGCCCAGGACGGTGATCGTCTCCGGACCCTCTCCGTTACGATCGTCCACGTCGAGCCGCACGAACTCCTGGCTCTTCAGATCGCCTTTGCGGTCGTAGTGGACGTGGAACTTCTCGCCGCCGGGCAAGGGGCCTTCCAGGTGGGCGTCCAGGTCCTCGGGCTCTCGATCCCACGTGAGCACCAGCCGGATCTGCCCTTCCTCCAAGCCCGGGCTGAGCACCGCGCGAACGAACGTTTCCTCGTCGGCGATCAGGTCCCGCTTCAACTCCTCGGTAGAGAAATCCTCGGCCGAGATCTCGAGGGTCGCCGGGCCGGTCGGTGCGCCGTCGATGCGGAAGCCCCCTTCGGCGTCGGTGCGCAGGCTGATTTCCGTCCCGGCGATGCGCACCTCCGCGCCAGGGACCGGCTCGTTGTTGATCGCGTTGACGACCTGGCCGACCAGCACGCCGTCGCCCAATTTCGGTCCCGTGTAGATCCCCGTCCCCGCAAACGCCGAGGCCGACCGCCGCGAGGGCAGTTCGGGCACTTCCAGCGGATGTTTTCGGGCGACCCATCCGTCGCGATAGACCATGTCGATCACCTGGCCCGACTGAAGTCCGTCGATGCGCCACTGGAATTCCTGCTCTTCTCCCACCGCGTCGGACGTGACCTGATCGAGCAACTCCGTATCCGTTCGGCGAAAGCCGATCGAGCCGCTGCTCGTGGGCCGATAGGACACGATCACCCGGTTGGCGTCGAGTGGGTCGCGGCGGATGCCGACGTCCTTGACCTTCGCGTAGCTGAGTTCCGAATGGACGTAGTAGACGGCGAAACAGACGAGGCCCAAGATCACGGCGGCCGCCGCACCGTTACCCAGCAGGATGCTCCGCCGTCGCCCCTTTCGGACCCGGCGTCGCAGACTTTCCACTTCGACTTGCAGGTCTTGGGGCGCCCCATCGGTTGCCGAAGGCGAGTCGGTCGGCGCCGGGGTTACGGGGATCGGTCTTACCGACATCGGCACCGCAGGGACAGCAGGGATTGCCGTTGGTCCGGGAATGTTGGTCGTCCCGGGTGGAGGCGGTGGAGCGATCCCGGGAATGTCTCGCGAGAGGCCCGGCGGCGGTGGGGGCGCTTGAAGCCGCATCTCGCCGGCGGCCGGCCTCGTCGCGGCCGGAGGCGGCGGGGCGGGAATGGCTCCCGTCGTGCCCCCTTCCATCCCCAGCGGCCCGCCGCAGTCGGGATAGGGGCAGACGGTCGCATGATCGGGAACGTCTCTGCGGCACCGTGGACAACGTTTCATCGCATCGCCCTATCGTGGCAAGGTAGGTCAGGGCTTGCCCTGACGGATACCCACGTAGGTCAGGGCTTGCCCTGACGAAATACCCGAACAGCCTGTCACCTTATCGCTGCGTCAGGGCAAGCCCTGACCTACGTCCGTTGCGGATTCAATCCTCCAAAACCCTTCCTTCGCTGAGCACTTTGCCGAAATTCTCGATCTCCTGGAACCTGCCCGTCTCGCCCAGCAGCTTCTCGTAATCCGGCTTGAATTTCCGATGGGAGAAGACCCGCAGCAGCACCCGATGCTCTCGCAACCGTTTGCGCAGGTCTTCGGCCGTGGCCCCCGATCCGGTCGGCTCGTGGTAGGCGGCGTCGGTAACCAGGTAGAAACGGCGCAGCGCCTTCTCCTCCAGCGGCAGTTCCAGGGCCTTCTCCAAGGCGTCCAGCGCCGATTCGGGAAGGTCGCCGCCGTTGAAGCGTTCTACCTGGTCGGTCCACGTAATGAACTGGCCGACGTCCGGCGCGAATCCGTGCTCCTGAAGCCAGGGGTCGGCCTCGCTCGTATCGCCGAATCCGATCAGGGCGAAGCGATGCTCGAGCGCCATCTTGTCGAGCTTCTCCGAGAACACGGCACACTTCTCCTTCAGTTCGACGATGTAAGGGTCCATCGACTCGGTCGTGTCCATGAGGATGACGATGTCGGCCCGGTCGAACGTGGCGGCGGTCGCCGAAAAGGTCTTGCGGAACAGCCCGCCGCGGTACCGGAGCACCAGATCGATGTTCTCTCCCGGCTGGTAACCCCACGACCAGTTCCGATCGACCTCGCAGGCTTCATCGAAATAGTCGATCCTCTCGGTCGCGATATCGCCCGAGGTCCGACGGCAGCAGACCTTGCCGGGCGAGATGACGTTGAATCGGATCCGCAGCCGCCCCTGTTCGATCGGGTGCTGCTCGACCCGGATGCTCTCGGGGTCGATCACCGCGTAGGCTCCGATCGTCTTGTCGTAGACGACCCAGAGGATCACCACCAGCAGCAGCACGCCCGCCGCCAGGATTCCGGCGAGATACTTGTTGCGTTTGCCGATCTTGTGGTCTTCGACCTTCAATCGGCTGAGCCAAGCCTGCATTTCGCCGGAGGCCATCATGTCGACCTTCGGCGGGCCGGGCGCACCCGGCTGCCGTGCGACGGGCGAAGCCGGCGGGGACGGCGGCGGATTCGGAGCCGGGTTTCCCAACGTGCTCATGCTGAACTCGGAAGGGGGATCGAACGTTCCAGGGTTCATTCTCGCACGAGCCGCCGGGAATGGCAAGCCGATGATACCACACCGAAAGGCGAAGTCCCCTATTGGCATCCGGTCCAGGATGTCACGGTGGGTGGCACGCCCTGAGGAACGAAGGGCGTGTAGAGTAGCCATCTCGCTCCGCGAGATGTAGCCACGTCTCGCGGAGCGAGACGGCCACTCTGATCCTACGGGCTGCTCTGTGCGATCTTCGAAGCGGTTTCGGCCCGGCCGATCACGTCGAGCCTTGCCAATACCTGCTCTTTGAGTTCTCCGGTGGCTCGGCGGGCGGCCATCTGATAGTAGATCTTGGCCACGTTGGCCTTCCCGTCCGTTTCCGCCTGCCGGGCACGCTGGAAGAAGTCGTCCGCCTCTTCGCCGCGAGCCGCCTGTTCGCTGATCCGCCGGGCCTGGGCCTCAGCCACGCTCATCGGCGGCTCGACGGCCGAACTGGCCAAAGTAGACCGCTGCCAGCCTCCCCCGTAAGCCGGGTCTCGCGAAAGGAACGGATGGCTCGCACCGGCGATCTGCGGCAGCGGCTGCTGCGAGGCCAGCCCTTGGTACGCGGAAGGTTGGCCCAGCATCGCTTCCTCCATGGCCTCGAAATCGTGGATGTACGCCGTGACGTGCATCTGCGAGGCGCTCCGCTCCTGGCCGATCGCGCTATTCTTGAACGGCCGGAAAGGGAGCATCGGCGTGCCGAACTCGTTGCGCCCCGTCGAGGCCCGACTGACCCCGCCCATGTACACGCTGCCCCGATCCGGCACCGAGACCGTCGTGCCGACGCTGAAGTAGGAAAACGTGGGCAGTTGTACGGCCGTGGCCGGGGGTTGTTGGGCCACGGCGCCGCCGCAGCCAAACGCCCAGAAGGCCAATGCCAGCCAGGTCGCGCGAATCTTCACGAGAATTCCCTTCCCTGTTTCGCCACGTTCTGCCCTTATTGTCCAGTTGGGTGGCACGCCCTGAGGAACGAAGGGCGTGGTGAACTATCCAACACTCCTACCACGCCCTTCGTTCCTCAGGGCGTGCCACCCTCATGGGAATGTGCGTGATCCGTTTCTGCTCGGAGTGCTAGTATATCTTGTCCCACATCTTCCGCTCGTTCCGATCCCAGAACATCCG
>Ga0307378_10004237_pt1 | contig 20618 bp, 16 predicted proteins | sample UN1MG_FD_202238 | JGI IMG/M metagenome (GOLD analysis project Ga0307378, IMG submission 202238) | Soil microbial communities from Risofladan, Vaasa, Finland - UN-1 | ecosystem: Environmental > Terrestrial > Soil > Coastal area > Acid sulfate soil | place: Finland: Risofladan, Vaasa | collected... | reverse complement strand
CATCCACGAGGAGATGCGATCTTTCGGTGTACATGTGACTGGTGTGTATCCAGGCAAGACGAAGTCCCGCTTTTTAGAACGCGCAACTGAGGGGAAAAAGAAAGATTGGGGACAGGCAATGGAGCCAGAATCCGTTGCTGAATTGGCCCTTAAAGCTTTAAGTGAGAACAGGATAAGAGTTATTCCGGGTTTTAGTAACAGGCTCAAAGTTTTTATTGCATCTGTTATGCCCACGTCCTTACTATTAAAGAAAAGTTACATCAATAGTGTCAAATCTTGGTAATGGAGCAGGATTAATATGCCAAGTAAGATTTTGAGATGGGTTAGAACGCTTAACTATCCATCATACATAATATTCTTTGTAACGTCAAGGTGCAATGCATCCTGCAAGATGTGTTTTTACAAAGAAAATATGGACAGTAATAAAGCTAAAGAAGAATTAACCATAGATGAATATGAAAGGATCAGCAGAAAAATAAAATCAATTAACATATTAGGTATTTCGGGAGGAGAACCATTCCTTAGAAATGACCTGAGCGAAATTGTGAAAGTTCTTTACTGCAATTGCTCTCCATTGGTTATGGACCTGCCTACAAATGCATATTTCGTAGAAAAAATCCTCAGGCAAACAGAGGAAATTGCCGGTTACTGCAAAGATATGGTCGTAGATATACAGATTTCCATTGACGGCCCGGAAAAGGTACACAACGAAATTCGAGGCCTTAAAGACGGTTTCAGCAGGGTTAAAGAGACATATAAAGGCCTGGTTGCCTTAAGAAATAAATATAAGAATCTGAGGATTAAGGCCTGTGTGGTTTATTCTCATTATAATCAGGAACATATTGAAGAACTTTTCAATGTATTGGATAGAGACTTCAAAGAACTGGATAGGGTGGTATTCTCTGTAGTACATGGCAGTGTAAGCAATACCGAAGCCCTGGAATTTGATTGGGATAGGTACTTCAAAATCTGCGATAGAATACGTGACACTTCCATTGTAGACAGTATCAAGGATTTTCATTCGATATTTACCATCGCTTTGAGGATAGCTAAGAATGAATTTTTGAAAAAAACACTGATAACCAAGGATATGTACAAAAGATGCAGAGCCGGCGAAAAAGTGATTGTTATTAATGAAAATGGTAAAGTTTTCCCGTGCGAACCTCTTTGGTTTGAAGTAGGAGATCTCAGAACTAACGGTTATGATATTGGTCAGATACTTGGTTCCAATGAAATGAAGGAATTTCAAAAGAAAATGAAAAAAGAAAGATGCACATGTCACTGGGGATTGCCCATGTCTAACTCCATAATTTATAACCCAAAGTATTACCCCAAGATACTGAGGGAGATGGTTAAGATTATTGGCCGAAGTATAATCGGCTCGCATAATAAATCCGAGAAATGAAATATGTCTATAAAATTAGACTTGCATGTTCACACTGAATCTTACGGTAGAAGGTTCATTGAAGCAGAGCAGTTAAGGCTATCTTTGAAGCGTAATGGGCTGGATGGTGTTGCCATAACGAATTTTTTTGATATTTCTCACGCTTTGTCTCTTAAAGAAGCGCTTAAGGAATATATTGTTATAGTTGGACAGGAAATTATGACAAAGGATGGACACATCGTTGGGCTTGGGCTTAAGGAGAATATTCCTAATTGTCTTAGTGTGGAAGAGACAATTTCTATCATACGTGTGCAAGGGGGGCTTGCTGTGGCGGTTCATCCTTATTTGCATCTTGGCGTAGGGGAAAAGGTGGTGAGTTTGCCTGTTGATGCAGTAGAAGTTTATAATGCGGTTATAGGTGGTTTTTTTATTTATAATTTTTTGGCAAAAAAGATGGCACGAAAAATGAATGTCGCACCGCTTGCTTCTACGGACACGACTGATGGAAACCTTATTGGGCGCAGCTACACTGAGGTGATGACTGATAGTAGCGATTCGATACTTGAAACAATTCGTTCGGGCAATGTCAGGTTGTTTAAAAGAGCGATTCCTATTCCCTTTGGCTTCATCGCAAAAGGTATTTTAAAATGCCGGGATTTAGAGCCGTGGCTGCCTCATGCTATCCCTTGTTTTATATGTGGCAGGTCAATGACAGTCAGATTATTCAAAGAAAAGTTCGAGTGCCTTGATTGCGGGAAGACAGAGATGTCACGCATTGCATGCTGTAATGGCCATTATATCTGCATGAAATGTATTATTAATAGGGGCGAAAAAAGAGATGATGTATTGAAATATGGGGATAACTCCAATGCCATGGAGGTCGATACGTGAGAATCTTGCTTATTTATCCTCAGTATTCTCATAGTAGCGAGTTTGATTCTCGCGCTCCCTCAATGTCTTTGTTTTATATTGCTTCAATGCTTGAGCGGCATGGTCACGAAGTGGTAATTTATGATGCCTCATTAGGTCCGATTGTCAAGACTGGCCAAGTATTTCGCTATGGAGATTCAGACAGCCACGTATATGATTTTTTATCAGCCAGTAAATTTGATATTGTAGGAATAACTTGTTCATTCAACGCTCGCTGGAAATTTGTATCAAGACTTGCTCAACAGGTTAAGCGGCTTTTTGCAGAGGTCCCTGTTGTTGCGGGTGGGTTATTTCCAACATATGAATGGGAATATTGTCTTAATAGTTGCAGTTCAGTCGATTTTGTGATGCTAGGTGAAGCAGAATTGAGTTTTGTGAATGTTGTTAATAATTTGGCACGTGGATATGATATTAATGATTCCTGCAAAGGTATTGGAGGTGTGGCGTGGAAGGTAAAAGATGGGCTGTTTTGCAATCCAAAGGTTGAATTTAACAACAATCTTGATGATTTGCCTCTGCCCGCTTGGCATTTGGCTGATCTGGATAAATACTTTCAGTTGCAGAAAAATATCTTTGAGCTTCCTGCTCCTTGTCTTCCTATTTTGTCTTCACGAGGTTGTCCTAACCGCTGCACATTCTGCAATATGTACGTAACACACGGAAGGCACTGGCGGTCTCGTTCAGCGGAAAATGTGCTTGATGAGATTGAATATTTGAAAACAAAATTTGGAGTTAAGCATTTCTATTTTATAGATGATAATTTCAGTGCGAACCTTAAAAGGGCTAAGCGCATCTGTAGTGGGATTCTAGAGCGGCAGCTTAAAATTAAATACAATTTTCATAACGGGCTTAGTATTAACGCTATCGACAATGAGCTTGTCCGGCTAATGAAGAAGTCCGGCTGTACAAGTGTGTGTCTGGCGGTTGAATCCGGAAGTGAGCGTATACGTAACGGCGTATACAAAAAGAACCTCAAGACAGAAAAAATTATAGAAGTTTTCAACTGGTATCGCAAGGCGAAAATCCCTACCATCGGGTACTTCATGGTAGGGGCTCCCGGGGAAACAAGAGAAGATTTTGAGGAATCAAGGAAGCTTATGGCAAAACTGCCTATGAGTCTTGCGACAGTTGGTATATATACGCCTTACCCGGGCACACAATTGTACGATGAGTGTAAGGAAAAAGGATGGCTGATTGAACCTTCTATAGAGGACGACAGTCGTGTAGAAATGTTTTCATCTATGTTAAGAACGCCGGACTTCGAACCTGAAGATGTGGCAGGTTGGCAGAAACAGTTATATATCAGCTTCGTTCGATACCACTGGTTTACTTTGATTAAGGAAGCTCTGCGACCGATGGGAGTAGTGAATCGTGATATGATTGGTAAATTTATAGGATTGCTTAAGTTCCGCAACCAGGTAAAAGCTGTATGAATAGAAAGATTAAAGTTGCATTTGTGGATTTTTCAGCCAATTTTCATGATAAGCATTCGATTTATTGTCTATCAGCTTATTTGAAAAAGAATGGGATTGAGTCCAGCTATATCAATAGCAGAAGTTTTTCGAAAACAATATCAATGATAAAAAAGTCAGATGTCGACCTTCTGCTTTATTCGGCCTTTTCGGTGGATGTCCCCGAGTTTGTCAAATTTGACAGTATTGCCAAGGATAGCCTCCGTATTAAATCCATTATTGGAGGTGCGGGTCCCACGTTTGAACAAAGTTTCTTTAATAGCTGCACTATAGATGCCTTGTGTATAGGTGAAGGAGAACTCGCCATTGCGAATTTTATTAAAAACGGGTTCTCCGCTTCAAAAAATATCATTACCGAGAAAGGCAGTATGCTACAGGAGTATTTTCGATTTTTAGATCTGGACAGCGTACCCTTTCCGGACAGGGACTTGGTTTATAACAGTGACAGCCTTCTTAAGAATATGCCCAATAAACAATTTCTTGCAGGCCGTGGATGCCCTTATATGTGCACGTATTGTCACAATAACATCCAGAATAAAATGTTCAAGAATTGCGGCCCTACGGTTAGAAAGAAAAGCGTCAGTTACCTGATAGATGAAATCAAGGACGTCAAACACAGATATCCATTGAAACTCGTCGTCTTTCAGGATGATACATTCATTCTCAAGAAGAAGTGGTTGTTTGAATTTTGTGAGCGTTTTCCGCGGGAGGTGGGTCTGCCTTACACGTGCAACATTAGGGCAGATTTGGTAAATGAAGAAATAGTAAGGGTCTTAAAGGAAAGTAATTGCGTATGTGCTTATTGGAGCATAGAATCCGGAAACGACTTCTTCAGGAACGAACTGCTTAAAAGGAAGATGTCCAAAGAGCAGATACTGGAGACGGGACGCCTTTTGAATAAATACAAGATTCCCCATAGATGCGGAGGTATGATAGGCCTGCCCGGAGAGAAATTCGAAGAGATGCTGCAGACCCTTGAACTGAACATTGAGAGCAGGCCCGCTTTCGGTTTTGCAAGCATATTCATTCCTTACGCAGGGCTTGAATTGACAGACTATGCCTTAAAACATAACTATCTCTCTGAAGAAGCGCTGAATGAGTTGCCTAAAAATACTCATTTGCGCTCCGCTCTTAATAGTAGCCCTGAGGAGAATTTGAAGATTCAGAAGCTCACGTATCTCTATCCGGTATTTGTCAGTTTTCCGAAACTTTTCTATAATCGCAAGATATATAAAATGCTCTTTAGTTTACCGAGGTTTTTATTATATATATTATTCAACATTTTTAGCGGGTATAAGTTGTCAAAATTGTATAAGGTCAGGACATCTTTGCTGCTGAAAACTGCAATAATGTGGCGTTATTTAAAGACCCCTTTTTAAACGTTTTTTTCCAGGTTGAATCGGAGATTGTTTGGAATGAATAGCACAGGAAAATATGCTAATTTTGTAATAGAGTTTTTAAAGGCCCATCTTACTCGCAAAGATATTCCTGTCATCGCCACACTCTGCGTAACCCAAAGATGCAATCTTAATTGCGCTTATTGCTACGAGGAAAATTACAAAAAGAACCACAGGGAATTTTCGACGGTAGAGATGCTCTCGTTGATAGACGAACTTTGCGAAATGGGCACGAAGCTTATTTCACTTAATGGCGGCGAGGCCCTCTTAAGAGATGATATCGGTATTGTTGTCGATAAAATAAGAAAGAAGAATATATTATGCCAGCTTACTACAAACGGCCTGTTAGTAAAGAAGAAGATAGATGTTATAAAGAAAATCGATGCGCTATGTTTAAGTATCGATGGCGCCAGGGAGTGCAACGACTTAAACAGAGGCAGGGGGACATACGATAAGATAATCGAGGGCATCGAATGCCTGAAGGCCAATAATATAACGTTTCATACCAACACTGTTCTTACAAAGAGCAATAAAAAGGCAGTTGAAGAGGTAATGGAACTTGCTTGCAAATACTGTTTTAAGACACAGTTCAGCACATTGCGTGCTGAGGATTCACCTGACAAAACGCTCGGTTTAAATGACGAAGAATTGAAAGAGATAATCAAAAAGATACTTGATTATAAGAAGTCCGGCAAGCCTATTTTCTCTTCATATGAAACATATAAGAACGTACTTAATTGGCCTTTCTCATACGACAGGTTGACGATCTTTGATGAAATACCAGAGGAGTATAAGCCGATAAAATGCTATAATAAAAGGTTTTCATGCCATATTGAATCGGATGGATCAGTATATCCGTGTGTGGTGTTAGTTAACAAATTTAAGTCGCTTAATGTGCATGAAGTTGGTCTCAGAAAAGCCTGGGGAAATTTATCGAACAATAAGTGCAACGCATGTTATAACATTTGCTGCAACGACCTTAACTTGACTTTTGGCCTTAAACCGCGACCAATCTGGAACGCTGTTAAAATTGTTATGGGCAGGATTGCCACACGCATAAAATGAAATTGAGAAACCTCTTAATTCGTTTTCTGTTTTGTTTGCCTTTTGTTGCGGTTGTTTTCTATGCTCACAGCTATAAGGGCGAATTGATAAATAATGCGCAGGTACAGTGGCAGTATGTAGAAAACAGCGAGGGCAAACTTTATTTAGCGTTGGACATCTATGCGCCCAGCGGCGTAAAAATAGCCGGCATTTTTTCGGCTGACAGAGATATAACTGACTGCTGGCAGCTTATTAACTATCCCGACTGGTACAAAGGCAGAGAAAATTTTGATAAACTCAGTGAGTTCCAGGATGTTCTTCGTCCTTATCTTCCCTTTAATAAAGATTTTGACATTTTGTATACCACCAGCTGGTACACCTTTTTGTACAAGTGGAATCCTTCAGATACTTTGCCAAATCCCCCTGAAAACAGTATTGAAGTCAGATACCAAAATACGGGAACGCAGAATTACTATGATGCTAAATATGCTTTGGGTGCGAGAGTAATTTCCAAAATTGCTGGTAAGACGGTTGATAGTCCTGTGGTTGATTTGCAAATACTCTATCCCAGTTCGTCTGGTTACAAATATTCCGGCGAAAATAAACTCAGGGTTGTCCTTGATAATTTAATACCAGGCAATAGTTCTTTGAGCTATGTTTTAGAAGACACAAGCCGGGATGATTATGGTGTTTGCGTTCGAAATAGAAACGGCGAGGTTGTTGATTCGCTCAAAGGTTTTATACGGTGGGATTCAGAAAAAGCATATCAGGTCTATTTCAAAACAGATTGCGCAGACAGGTCTCTAAAAAGTATAGGACATATAGATTTTCATGAGTTGCTCAGGCACATTGTTGCAATTATTTTTATAGTGTATTTCGTTCTAATCTGCAGACATGTTGGGCTATTATTTGTCAGGTGGCGAGGTATTGTTTTAGACGGTTATTCAGAAAAACTGTTCATACCAACTTTTTTAGGCATTATCTTTCTAACATACCTGTTTTTTGGGGTTGGCATTCTAAAGTTACTTTATTTTCCAGTTTTGTTTGTGGTCTTATTGGCAGTATTATTTTTTGGATATGAATCCAGCAAAGAAGCTGCTTTTTACATAAAAGAAGGTTTGAGGAACGAGTTTAACAAGATAAAGAAAAGCCCGTGGAGAATTATATTTTTGTCCTTGTTGGCCTTTATGCTCTTTTACAATCTTTCTTACTGTTTTATTCCGGCCACATACGTTGATGGTTCGGGCGATATAGTAAACTCTTATTTGCCGAACTTGACTGATTACGTAATCACCCATAGTTTTGAAGCTCCCATCCAAAACTCCACGAATGGTATAGCTTCTCAAGCAATTGATGTCTTACGAACGATAGTTATGATATTTATTGGTGAATCCGGCATATATTTATTGTCGTTTGTATATTTGCTGTTAGTGTTTGGAGGAGTATACTTAATTGGCAAGAAAACATTTAATATAAACAGTATGTTGATATATTTAGCTGCGTTGCTGTTCTTGTCCGGGGATCTCTTTACAGAAACACTTCACTTAGGAAAATTATATGTAGCAACACTATCATTTCTTTTGATATCTCTATATTCAATTCGCTTTTCAGATGATAGCAAAAACTATATCTTGCCTGCTCTGTTTTTTGCCTTCCTTGTATCTCAATTTGCTTTCTTCATTGCCGCTGCTTTAGTGTACTACCTTTTTGTCTTCGGACACTCTTTTCTCAAACATGGGACAATAATGGCGCCGGTTTTTAAATTGCACACAAAATCTTTGATAATTTTTTGTGTTTTGTGTTTAGTATTCAATTTGAAACTTGTTCTTGAGGTGGGCACTTTTTGTGTGCCGGGGCAAACCTCGGAATGGCTTAGTGACTTTTTCTTAAACCTCAACAAAGGTGAGAGTTTGTATGGTTATATAGATAACAATTATATAAGGAGTTTCTATCGTTATCACAGAGCTACTATGGATCAGAACAGCGTGACTTTGGTAGAATATCTAATGTTAATGGTACGGTCACTTGGTTGGATTGATTTTGCCTATATTTTCCTGTTTTTTCCTATTTTATTGGGCAAGCTAAATAGGCATAAAAACTTGTATATTCTTGAGGTGCTGATTATTACATGTTTGATAGTATTTCTTTTCCCCAAAGGTAATCCGAGGGTACAACTATATTTTATATATCCTCTTATCGCAATACAATTTGCTATTGTAAATGAGTTAATATCAGGGTTTGTAACAAGTAGATTCTTTAAAACAGGAAAGCTGGATTTTATTTTTAAATTAAGCGGGTGGAGTTTAAAGTTGTCTTCTGTGCCAAGTATTTGGGAGTTGATAGACAAGTATATTCGGCGAAAGAAACTGCATATCATTCTAAATTATAACAACTCTACGTTCCGGTTGGATAAAATAATAGACCGATTTTTCAATCCGAAAGTTGCTTTTGCTATTATGCTGTTATTGATGCTACCTTATTTCGCTTTTAGAGATTTCCCAAGAGGCTTTTTCAAGGCACTGCCTGAGAAAATTAAGACGAGAAAGTTTAAATGGGTTGGGCCTATGTCACTGTCGTTAGACCATAGAACGGAAGACGATAACCAAACTTGGAAATGGTTTCACAAGCAAATTCTACCTGTTTTTTGGGGCAAAAAGTCAAAATACCAGTATCTGCAAATAGGAAATGCACATTTGAATTTTGACCATGCCATGCTGATACGACAGTACTCTGATATTACAGACAAAATACTAATTGTTCCTGTGCGGTTTCATTCTCATGCTATGAGGCATATAACAGCCCGACATGCTTTAGGAAGTGTAATTTATCAAAAGGATATAAGTAAAATAATGGCGGATTTGAAGAAGCTTAATATCAACTATCTGTCATATGTCCCAATACATTACGACGATTATAATCCATTTTATACGCCTATCTTTGAAGAAGACACTTTTTATAAACACTTTAAATTACTTTTTAGTGACAATGGCAGAAAGTTTTATAAGATTATACATAACGGCACTAACGAAGAATATTCCCCCAGTCCTTTTAATGTTAAGGGATTGCCGTTTATACCAATGATAAAGGCAAAAGAAATATGAATTTTGTGAACTGTTTTTATTTTATCTGTTATTTTTAGGCAACTAAGCTTAACTGAATGTTAATAATACAACAATTATATGAGAGAATATTATGATTAGTGACATACTGAAAGATGTGGTTAGGTTGATGAAAACAACGAGGCTGTATGCCAGAGTCGGGCTTAAAGGTATTACTCCTAAAAGGGCATACGTGATGTTACGCTATTGGATTTTAACTGCTGTTTTTAAGAAAAAGATACCCTGGCTCATAGAATTTTCAGTAACTTACAGGTGTCAATGCCGCTGTGAGCACTGTTCGGTATCGAACTATTTTGAAGAGGCTCGAGCAGGTAAAAGAGTTGAGCTTACGATTGACCAAATAGACGATGTTTTGGGGCAGGCTGTTAAAATGGGGATACCCAAAGTGGACCTGTTTGGAGGTGAGCCCCTGCTTAGAAAAGATGTTCTTGATATAGTCAGGCTTGGTGCACATAAGGGGTTGTATATATCAATAACCACCAATGCGGTATCTTTGACTACAGATATGATAAGAAAATTAAAAAAGGCAGGCATAGCCTGCATTCATATAAGCATAGACAGCCCGGATAAAGACGAGCATGACAACAGCAGAGGAGTACCGGGCCTGTGGCAAAAAGCAGTCGATGGAATCAGAAATTGCCATACAGAAGGCGTGCCGTGTATAGCTTCCACGTTCGTAACTCGTGACAGAATAAAAAATTTCGGGGACGGGAAAGCAGATGACAGCCATCTAAAAAGAATCACCGACTTCACAAAAGAATTGAACGCCTCGGCCTTGAGGGTATTGTTCCCAATAATTTCCGGTGAATGGGCGGATACGACACAAATAGAGTTTACCGAAGAGGAAAAACGCAGAGTTATCGAAAATATTGATTATTCTTTTGCATTTATTGAGGGCGCATACTCGGTAAAAAACAAAAAGAAGGTTTGCCAGGCCTTGCGTGGGAAGATTTTGAATATTTCACCCTATGGTGACATTCAACTTTGCTCTGCTTTTTCCGACACTTTTGGAAATGTCAAGGATGCTCCCCTGGTGGATTTGATAAAAGGCATGTGGAATCATCCTATTTATCTTAGTAATAAAAATGGTGATTGCTGCAATAACGCTAAATTGAAAAGATAGATTCTAATGAACATTACATTAATTCGTCCTCCTGCGTATGGTGTAGGTTTAATGGGTGCTCAACTGGTACCTTATCTTGGGATTGCCTATATCGGTGCTGCTGTTCGAGCGACTGGACATACCGTTGATATTGTAGATATGTGTGGCGAGGACATTGCCCGAACAAAGGTTGTACGGGACAAATACGTGGCGTATGGGATGTCCTTTTCCGCACTTGAGAAACGGCTGAGCCGTTCAGATGTAATTGGCTTTACCTGTATGTTTTCGCAGGATTGGGTGTTTCACAAAGAACTCATCCAATACGTGCATCGGCTTTATCCTGAAGCTGTATTTGTTGCTGGTGGTGAACATGTCTCGGCCTTGCCGGAATATTGCCTTGATGATTGTCCTGAACTGGATATATGTGTAATTGGTGAAGGTGAAGAAGTTTTTGTTAAGCTGCTTGATACCCTGGAAAAGGAAGCGGAGCTTTCTGATGTCCCAGGCCTTGCTTACCGCTCGTCGGACAGAGCAACTTATTGTCATACCCAAAGGGCTGGCCGAATCAAAGATATCGATAAAATCCCCATGCCGGCCTGGGATTTAACACCTATGGAGAGTTACCTTTCAAGAGAGCTAACTTATCATATAAGACGCGGCCGTACTATTCCAATGCTTGCTACTCGCGGCTGTCCCTACAAATGCACCTTCTGTTCCAATGCCAATATGTGGGGAAATCTCTGGATTGCTCGAAACCCCAAGTTGGTCATCGATGAAATGGAATATTATATTAATCATTATAAAGCGAATAATTTTGTCTTTTCTGACCTCACAGCAGTAGTTTCTAAAAAGAAAATCATTGAATTGTGCAATGAAATTCTAAGTCGTAAGCTCGACATCACCTGGCAGCTTCCTACATTAAGAACGGAGGCAGTTGACCACAGTGTCTTAAAGCTCATGTATCAGGCTGGTTGCAGGGAGCTTGATTTCGCCATAGAGTCAGGCTCGAAGAAAGTACTAACCAGCGTGAATAAAAGAAATAATCCTGATAAAATATTTTACTTAATTAAAGATGGATTGAATGTGGGCATGAATCTGAGTACAAATATTGTTATAGGCCTGCCGCAGGAGAGATTGAAGGATTTTTTGAAAACTTATTGGTTGATTATAAAGTTGGCGATGAAGGGATTACAGGAGCTTAACGTGTTTCCTTTTATTCCGTACCCGGGTTCAAAATTATTTAGTGATTTCCTTAACAGCAGAAAAATAACAGTAAACGATTCGTATTTCCTCAATCTTTTCGGCTATGCAGACCTCAGCAAAGCGGTATCATGGTCGCCATATTTTGGTCCAAAATCTTTGAGCCTTATGAGATTGCTTCTACTTATAAGTTTTTATGGGTTAATGTTGATTTCGCACCCCAAGCGAATAATTCGGCTGATTATTAACACCATGCGTGGCAGGACTACTACAAAATTGGAAGGTGTATTAAAAAGAGTATATAAGAATGTAAGAGTTTCATTGTCCCAAAGATAAGAAATGCAGGATAAAATACGCAAACTGGAAAAGAAATCAAAGTGGGTCCGCAATCAAGTCTTGGAAATGATTGCTTCTGCTGGTAAAGGGCATATCGGTGGTGCGTTTTCATCTGCAGATATTCTCGTTGCCCTTTACTATGGTGGCATACTTCGCTTTGATCCTTCTGATAAGGATTGGGACCAGCGTGATAGATTCATTTTAAGTAAAGGACATTCAGGCGCTGCTCTATATGCAATCATGGCAGACCTTGGTTATTTCCCTGCTTCTGAATTGCACAACTATCAGAAACAAGGGTGCATTTTAGGCGGGCATCCTGACAGGAAGATACCCGGTATAGAAGCAGATACAGGTTCGCTGGGACATGGCCTCGGAATAGGGGCAGGATTGGCCTTAAGCGCAAAGATGGATAAAAAAGATTTTATGACCGTTGTTTTGCTGGGTGATGGTGAATGTTGTGAAGGCTCCGTGTGGGAGGCAGCGATGTTTGCTGCTCGTCATAAATTAAACAATCTGGTCGGTATTGTGGATAAGAACGGGCTTTGTGTTACAGACCGTATAGAAGACTGTGTTGCTATGGACCCTTTGGATGCAAAGTGGCAGGCATATGGGTGGAACGTGATTGTTGTTAATGGGCATTGTTTCGAAGCACTACTTTCCGCATTTAATGATTTTCGTTCTCGAAAAGACAGCAGGCCTTTAATGGTTATAGCCAATACCATTAAAGGTAAGGGTGTATCTTTTATGGAAGGAAATCTGAAATGGCATCATAGTGTTCCGAAAGGAGAAGAGTTAGCCGCTGCGAGGCAAGAACTCAAATAGTTCCGGACATGCTATTTAGTTCTAAAGGATTACAAAATGAAGATTTCGGATGTGGACATGCGAGATGCCTTCTTCGATGAGGTCTATAAAATTGCCAAGGGTGACCCGTGTGTGATTTTTATTACCGCCGACATGGGGGCTCACAGCCTGGTTAGATTTAAAAATGACCTTCCCGAACAATATATAAACGTGGGAGTTGCTGAACAAAATATGGTTAGTATAGCAGCCGGCCTGGCCTTAGGAGGAAAGACTGTTTTTATATACAGCATTGTTCCGTTTGTGACTATGCGTTGTTATGAGCAAATTAAGATAGATTTGTGCTGTATGAATCTTCCCGTAACAATTATAGGAGCCGGGGCAGGCCTTACTTATGGCAGTGACGGTCCCACTCATCATGCTATCCATGATGTTGCCGTTATGCGCACACTTCCTGAAATTACCATCCTAAATCCGTCCGATTCCACTATGACACAGGCTTTTGCAAGAATTTCTTACGAAGCTGCCTCGCCGGTTTACATAAGAATTGAGAAGGGAATACTGCCGTTAATTTATCAACAGAAAAATGGCGATTTCTCAGACGGCTTAGCTGAAATTAAGTCTGGGGATGATTTGACGATCATCGCTACGGGAATTATGGTCCACCATGCCGTTAAAGTTGCAGAAATTCTAAGTCAACATTCTGTCTCTGCTGGCGTTGTGGATTTATATAGAATAAAACCTTTAAATGCGGATTTGCTCTTAAGACTTGCTGACAAATCCAAGTGTCTTGTTACGCTTGAGGAAAGCGCAATTACCGGTGGAATGGGCAGCGCCGTAACTGAGGTTCTTAGCGACAATTCGAGAACTATTCCATTGAAACGCATAGCTATTCCGGATATGCATTGTTTTAATGCGGGCAGTAGAGAGTCTTTACAGGCATTGTATGGGTTAGATACGGAGAGTATAGTCAAGTCCATTGTAGACTGGCATAATGGAATTTCCTGAACGTTAAAGCACAGGCAAAGGAGAATAATAAATGGATTTGGGACTGAAAGGCAAATACGCACTTGTCTCTGGTGGTACTCACGGTATTGGACGCGCGATAGCCTTGACCCTGGCCAAGGAAGGATGCAATGTCGCCGTTTTTTCGCGAAATAGTGAGAGGGTTGAGAAAACAAAACAAGAGATTAATACAAAAGGCGTAGACTGTATAAGCATGCAGACCGATGTTATGAGTGAATCGGATATCAAAAAGGTGATGGATGCCGTTATTGAAAAGTGGGGGACAATTCATATCGTAATAAATAATGTCGGCGGCGGCGGCAGATGGGGAAGTGAAATAGTGGAGCAGACGAAAGAAGAAGTCTGGCAGGAAGTTTATGACAAAAACGTTCTCTCTGCGATAAGGCTTACGATGTGGGCGATTCCTTTTATGCGTAACCAAAAATGGGGCAGAGTGGTTACCATAACGTCAATTTTCGGAAGAGAGGCAGGCGGCAGACCCTGGTTTAGTATGGCAAAGACTGCTCAGACGAGCTTTATGAAAGCTTTGGCGAAGAAGCATTATTTGACTGAAGACGGAATTACTTTTAACAGTGTTGCACCGGGTGCCATAATGATATCGGATACCGGCTGGGAAAAAATGGTCAAAGAAAAGCCCAAAGAAGCAGAGGAATTTGTCAGGCGGGAGCTGCCCTTAGGTCGTTTAGGTACCCCTGAAGAAATAGCCAGCGTTGTTGCTTTTATATGTTCTGAGCAGGCAGGTCTGCTTAATGGCGCTTCTATCCCTGTAGATGGTGGTCAAAGCAATAGTATTCTTTAATAGACTGGTTGAGAAAATTGTAGATGATAGCGATGTAGTTGTTATTTTTCAAGATTATGAAAGAACAAAAGGTCATTAAAAAACTATTTGCTTTTGCATTGATAAGTGTTGCTATTATCGTGGTACTTAAAGATGCATACAATATAGAAAATGGATGGGTCCATCCTGAAACGACCTTCTACCACATAAAGTTTCTTACTAATAGTACATTTGAGAAGTTTGAGCTATCTTTTAGTTTAGAAGAATTAGAAAAACTGTTTTGGTGGGAAGAGGTGTTTGATGGAAGTCAGAATCGTATATTAACAGGTTTGTTTGCTTTGGTTGATATCAAATTCAGGCCATGGTTATTCCAGTATATTCCTCCCAACCCAGCCGTGTCACTTTCATGGTTACTTACGCTTTTTTTTACTCCGCTGTTGTTATACAACTTTCTCAGGCGTTATATCAGACTTGACATTATCGGTTCCGCTGCAGTTACCGTATTGTTCATTGCATCACCTGCAACGGTTGGCAATACCTTTGAGCTTTTTCACCCCGGTAAAATATTAGCGGTATTCTTTTACATATTAGCGCTGAATATATTTATGGTCGTAAATAACCTGGCTCTGGCAAATAAGAAAAATAGAACGAAGCAGATAAGTTTTTTCATTTTAGCCGCTCTTACTTTATACCTTTCTCTTTTCACTGATCCTTATATATATGCCATACTCTTTTTGATCCCGGTATTCTTGCCTAAAATGTTTATCAATCCTGCGAACATCAAACATCCTGGCTATTGTTTTAAAAATAATTCTTCTGCCAGAAAAAACATAATGTATGTAAGGAAAATTCTGAAGCAATTTGCCGGCTTTTTACGCCCGGCAAGCTACGAAATATATGTGATTTATGGGGTCGTAGTCGCTACTTTCTTTCTGACTGTTTTTTGGGCCCTTCCACAGCTTGCAAACTCAGCCGGATATTCATATAAGTTTATGCAGGTATTCAGACATCAAATTGACTCAGGACAGCCTGCCCCTCATTTAGTTCTTTTAAACTGGCGTTATTATACTGCTATACTCATTAACATTTATTGGTTTGTCATGGCAAATGCCGGACTCGGAGATTTCTTGCCTATCTCCATGGCTAGTCTCAGCAACCTGAGCCCCCACCACTGGTGGCCCCTGTTAAATATCGAGAATACCATTATTTATTCCCTGTTCCATACTATTTGCTGGGCGTTCTATTCGTTCTTTAGAAATAATTACGGTTTATTTAGAAATGTTTTTACGAAAATAGCCGCTTGTTATTTAATAACAGCATGGATCACCCTTGTTCATGGCCATTATTATTTTTTTGTGCCCTATGCTACATTCATTTACGGTTCGCCATTCTCAATCTTTTTCGCCATATTTGCTGGAGCAGTACTTTATTCATTCAGAAAAAACCGGAAAGTACACTCAATTCTGATAATAGCAGTTCTCACATCTGCTGTTTTCTCATATCAAGACTCGAAGGAGATGAACAGAGACTTAAAAGGTCAATGGTATGGCGCAGGTACTGATATGGATGCGATTTACAGAGACAGCAGGCAACTTTGGAATGATATCAAATATAACGGTAAAACGTTCGACCAGAATTTACTGAAAATTGACGAGAGAATACGTAATAATTACCTGAAGGCTAAAGACCCACATGACAAATATTATGTAAAAATATGGATCGAACTTTCAACAAATAAAGAGTATCTCAAGGCAATGCATTTTGCGGCATTTGGCAAGGACTGATTGGTCTGCATTGTCGGTTTTGTTTTTGTATTAGATAGAAGAGAGTCGTTAAGCAAAATATTGCAAATTTAACTTAAAAATATTTTATTATCTGAAGCGAAGGAGAGTTTTATGGCTTTTATTAAAGGAAAATTAGAAAAGATAGGTATTTATCTTTTCTTTACGTCCTTGGCTATGTTTACCCAAATTAATTGGGCAAGAAGCAAAAACTCCTATGAAGATCTTGAACTTCGGTTGTTTCTGGCAACAGTTTTGGCTCTTGGTTTATCCGCATTGGTTCTTGAAATATTAAGGCGAATAATATCTAAAAATAACAATCATGACACAGAAGATATTTTGGCTAAAATATCGTTTTCATTATCGCCTGGGTTTTTGTTTTTATTTGCTTCAAAAAACATTGCATTTTTGTATTTGGGCATTGGATTTTGTGTTTTTACGATTCTCAATAAGTTTTTAAGGCCGCCTAAAAGATTTATAAACACTTTAGAGATAAATGGTGATGTAGCGGAAATTAAAGTTGAGGGGATATACGAAGAAAAGAACAGTTCTGTTTTGAAAACGTTTTTAAATGATTTTGTTTTGAACTTAAGTGAGTGTATTGAGGTAAATGCAACAAAGATTAAAGTTGATTTTTCAATGCTTGAAAAATCTGACGGAAAAGAATTAAAAGGAATGATGGACGAAGTGGCGAACTATTTTAATTTAGAGTTATCTTATTAAATGCATGCAAGGATAAGGATTTTATGAGAGTTTCATTAGTTATTTTTTCATGGAATGAAATCGACGGTATGAGAGTTATTATGCCGCAGATAAAAAAAGAGTGGTATGATGAGTTGATTATTGTTGATGGAGGTTCAACTGACGGCACGATTGAATATGCAAAAGAGCATGGGTACTTTATATTTGTCCAGAAAGACAAAGGAGCAGGAGCAGCATTTCTGGAGTCCGTGGAAAAGACAACTGGAGATATAGTTATTACGTTTAGTCCCGACGGGAATTCCATTCCTGAAAAAATACCTGAATTGGTCGAAAAGATGAAAGAAGGTTACGATATGGTTATTGCATCCAGATATTATAAAGGTGCGAAAAGCTACGATGATGATGCTGTTACGGCTTTTGGTAACTGGATGTTTACCTCCTTGATAAATCTTTTGTTCGGTTCGAAAATTACAGACTCGCTGGTTATGTATCGTGCCTTCAAAAGAGAAATGGTAGAAGAACTCAAGATAAATACAAAAACTCCGTCATGGGGCACACAACTTCTTGTTAGAGCAATTAGGAAAAAGAAGAAGATAGGCCAAATCCCTGCTGATGAGCCGCCCAGAATAGGTGGGGTCAGAAAAATGCACCCTTTAAAGAATGGAATAATCGAATTGGCAAGGATTGGAACAGAATTCTTTACGTGGAGATATTGACGTGTCATTCTTTGATAATAAAAAAATTCTCGTTACGGGCGCAACTGGTTTTGTAGGGGTAAATTTGATTGAAAGGCTTTTGTCATCAGGGGCGTCGCTTAGAGCTACCATTCATAAGAAAGAACCTGTTATCCGTGACGGAGGCATTGACTACGTTGAATGCGATTTGATACAGATGGAAGATTGTTGCAAAGTCGTTGAGGGGATAGATTACGTATTTCACTGTGCAGCGAACACCTCCGGCGCAGCAACTATTGAAAAGACACCTCTTGTACATGTAACCCCCAATATAGTAATGAATTCTCAATTTTTACAGGCGGCTTATTTTGCACAAGTCAAAAAGTTTCTATGGCTTAGCAGCTCCACAGGATACCCCCCTACCGCCGACAGGCCCGTAAAAGAAGAAGAAATAATGGATGGGGACCCTTATGAGAAATACTTCTGTGTGGGATGGATGAAAAGGTATACAGAGGTTCTTTGCCGGATGTATTCGGAAAAGCTGGAAAATCCTATGACGACGGTTGTTTTGCGGCCTACAAATATTTACGGCGAATACGATGATTTTGAGTTTGAAACTTCTCATGTTTTTGCTGCATTAATCAGAAGAGTTTTGGAAAGGCAAAATCCCATTGAGGTATGGGGAACCGGAGACGATGTAAGAGATTTAATTTATGTCGGTGATTTTATTGATGCCATGCTCCTGGCTATGGAGAAGACTGAATGTTATGATGTTTTTAATATTGGCCTTGGGCAGGGTTATAGTATTAAAGAGATTCTTAGGATAATGCTTGAGGTTGATGGGTATATGGATGCTGAGATAGTTTTCGATTCTTCGAAGCCTACAACTATCCCCATAAGACTGGTGGATACTACAAAGGCAGAGATCGTTTTGGGCTTCAAAGCATCTACAGAATTAAGAGAAGGAATCAAAAAAACCATGAAATGGTATAGCCAAAGATGAAAAACAATGTTTCGACTAATAAAGACGTGGATGTAATATTAATTTATCCAAAAACCGGAATGGATTTTGGGGCAACTGTTGCTCCGCCCCATGCTGTTTTGTCCGTTGCGGCTATTCTCCACAAAAAAGGATGTAAAATAAAGATAATCGACCAGCGAACAAACCCGGCCTGGAGGGAACATCTGATTGAATACTTAAAGGCAAGTCCTGTTTGTGTGGGAATATCTTCAATGACCGGCACGCAGATTTATTTTGCAATTGAAGCTGCAAAGATAGTTAGAAGATTAACGAATGGGAAGGTTCCGATAGTATGGGGAGGGGCACATCCTTCCAGCGTTCCAGAGCAGACATCGGAAAGCGAATATGTTGATGCTGTCTGTATCGGGGAGGGAGATATAACTTTTCCTGAGATGGTCGAAACTTTTGCAGCAAAAGGACCGCTAAATCAGGTTAAGGGAATTGCTTTTAAAGATGGTGATAAGACAATAGTTACGCCTCCACGTCCTTTACTTGATGTGGAAGAGCTTCTTCCTGTGCCCTGGGAGTTGTTAGATGTGGAAAAATATATCCATAGAGATTTTTATGTTAAAGGCGTCGCTCGTAGTTTGGATATCGGCCAAACTTCCCGTGGATGTCCGTTTCAGTGTGGATTTTGTTCCAGTGCTACTTTACGACAAAGAAAATGGCGTGCCATGTCCGTTGAAAAGTCTCTGCAAGTAATTACTGAACCGGTAAAAAGATTCAATCTTGATAGTATATGGATAAGAGATGACGAGTTTTATATTAATCGGAACAGGGCATATGGAATCTGCGACGGAATAATTAAATCCGGATTGAAAATAAAATGGTACACATCTGGTACTAGGGTCGATGTTTTTAACGGCTCCAGCGATGAGCAGATTGACATATTAAAGAAAAGCGGAGCTGATACCTTAAAATTTGGTGCAGAGTCGGGCTCAAACAGAATTCTGGAATTAATGAACAAAGGTATACGCTGGGAAGATACGGTGAAGGCAAATTTAAGGGCTAAAAAACATGGGATAATCCCTGCCTTTGCCCTGATGATTGGATTTCCAACGGAAACGTTTGATGATATACATAAAACCATTGATCTTTCGATTCGGCTTAAAAAGGACAATCCTCAAGCTCAGTTTGAGGTTATTGGTACTTATACTGCTTTGCCAAAGACTCCTCTGTTTGATTTGGCTTTGGAGCATGGCCTCAAACCTCCACAAACTCTTGAAGGCTGGATTAACTGGCTTTCCGATGAGTATGATATTGAAGGCAGGAAGATACCGTGGTTTAGTTATCCCGATAGAAAGAAAATTGGAAATATAACCTACACAAGCATACTGGCGAACAGTTCCCTTAATGCCATCGGCGGAGTCAGCAACAGTTTAACACGGTTTATTTTGAAATTGGTTTTTGCGCCTATCAGTATGTTTGAAAGGTTTAAGCTTAAAAGAAAGTGGTATGGTTTTGCACCTGAACTGGATTTTGCCAGATTCCTGCGGAGAACCCTTTTTTACCGCAACTATAAAAGAATCAGATAAATGCACCGGCTGATAATTAATAATAAGGGAGTATTCTTATGAAAAGCAAAATAATTTTAGCCACAGTTAATTACAAAAGTGAACTTTATGCTGCTACCGCAGACGAGTTTTCTGCTATTCCGCCAAATATCCAAATGGGCTTGCTGGCTGCGTACATAAAATCAAAGAACATAGATGTTGAGATAATTGAGTCAGATGTTGAGAAAATATCTATGGATAAGTTGATTGACATTATAGAGCAAGAGCAGCCGTTGCTCTGTGGTCTTATTTCTACGGGAGCTAATCCGTCCTCATCAACGATGACTATGGCGGGAATTGT
>Ga0307378_10004236_pt1 | contig 20618 bp, 14 predicted proteins | sample UN1MG_FD_202238 | JGI IMG/M metagenome (GOLD analysis project Ga0307378, IMG submission 202238) | Soil microbial communities from Risofladan, Vaasa, Finland - UN-1 | ecosystem: Environmental > Terrestrial > Soil > Coastal area > Acid sulfate soil | place: Finland: Risofladan, Vaasa | collected... | reverse complement strand
GAATGAACAAGAGGCAAATTAAGTTCATCGATAGAATAGCTCGAGAAATGAGATTCTGTGGAGGAAAGAAACCATCTCGGAGTTCCATACTTAATACCTTTATTAAAATAGTTATGCCTATGAAGATCGACGTTTCTAGAGTAAAGTCTGAAAAAGAAACAGAGGAAAGATTTTTGCAAGCCTTTAGAAATACTTCTAAAAACAAGAGTAAAAAATGACAGAACCCCTATTAGCGAATCGATACAGGATAATTGATAAAATCGGTGAAGGGGGTATGGGGAGAGTTTGGCGGGTCTATGACACAGTAGAACAACGAGAAATGGCCCTCAAACAGGTCTATAAAAAGGAAGATTCTGCCACCTTTATCTCACGAAAGGAAGTGTCTCTGCACTTTAGACAAGAGTTTCGGACTATGGTTAAATTAAAACATCCAAATACAGTTAATGTATTTGATTACGGTGTGTTAGAAAATGGCGACGAGTATCTAACTATGGAGTTTGTCCCGGGTCAGGAGTTACGGGATATTTTAAGAGAAAGGAAGTTAAGTTTTTCGGAAATCTATCGTATTCTCATTCAGACCTGCCAGGTATTAAATTTCATTCATTCCAGGCTTCTGGTTCATCGAGATATAAAACCAGCAAATATTCGCGTTACTCCAGAAGGAAATGTCAAACTGATGGACTTTGGTCTAATGGACCAGATGGGGCTACCTAGCGGTGGCGAAATAACTGGAACTGTTATTTATTTACCACCTGAAGTAGCTGAAGGTGGTATTATTGATGCTCGCTCCGATTTATATTCGTTAGGTATAATGGCTTATGAATTGGTAACTGGGCAACCCCCATTTGTGGGTAACAAGACATTAGATATTATCAGACAACATATCCAAACATCTCCTATTCCTCTTCGCCAAATTAGAGAAGACACCCCTGAGGAATTGGAAGAAATAATACTAAAACTCCTCGCCAAAGATCAAAATGAACGCTATCAGACAACAGCTGAATTAATTAATGATTTAGTTCAAGTTACTGGCGAGAAAATAGCTATAGAGACCTTTGAACAAAGGAAAAGCTATCTTAACTGCAGTAAACTTATAGGGCGGGAAAGGGAAATGCAAGAACTGAAAGAGGCCTTTACTCTAACGACACAAGGGAAGGGTGAGAGTATTTTTATTGCTGCACCAGCCGGGGTAGGAAAAACTCGCTTGATTCAAGAGTTTAAATTAAAAGTCCAACTAGCGGAAGTCCCCTTTATGGAAGGGCAATGTTTCGAACAAGGAATGACTACTTATCAACCCTTAGCAGATGGTTTTAGACCTTTACTGCCGTTAACTAAAAAAGAGATATTAGATAAATATGGTTCAGTGCTTGTTAAGGTTATACCAGAATTAAGGAGGAAGGGTTACCAGCCTGCTCCAAAATTAGATGAGGTTGGAGAAAAGGTGCGCTTATTTGAGCAAGTTACCGGATGGTTAAAAGATATATCAAAAGTTACCTCAATAGTTATTTGCATAGAAGACTTACACTGGTCTGATTTTGCCACTTTGGAATTACTGAATGCTTGCATTCGAGAGACAAGATCTAATCCAATTATGATTTTGGGTGCATTCCGTGATGATGAGGTGGGATCTACCAGCATCATTTTTCAAACGGTAGAAGAAGAGATTACGCAACTAATGAAACTATCAACTTTGAACCAAGACGATATTCAATCATTAATTAAAGGGATGTTGGGTCGGATAGAATTGACCGAAGATTTTACCGAACATGTATATACTGCTACTGCTGGAAATGCCTTTTTCGTTAGTGAAACGATGAGGGCGTTAATTGAAGAAGAACAACTACGATTAGAGCGAGGCTGTTGGATATTACCTATAGATATAAGCACATTAGAATTACCTACTTCAATTGAAGCCACCATACTCCGCCGTTTGAAATTTCTTAGTCCTGAAGCCTTAGGTCTCGCCAGAATCGCCTCTGTGGTGGATAGAGGTTTAGAGTTATCTTTTCTAAAGGTATTAAGTGCATTAGAAGATGAAAAACTCTTCGAAATCTTGGATGAGCTGATTGAACATCAATTTATGAAAACTGAGGAGAAACAATATATTTTCACCCATGACCGTGTCCGAGAAGCCCTCTATCATCAACTTGATGAAGAAAAAAGAAAGGAATTACACGAAAAAACAGGAACTATTATAGAAGAACGTTTTGGTGAAAACAAAGAGATAGTTGCAAGCGAATTAGCTTATCATTTCAGCAACGGTTTGAGTCAACAAAAAGCGGTTCGATATCTTATCATGGCAGGAAACAGAGCGGTGCAAAATAATGCTTTAATAGAAGCTTCTAAGTTATTAAAACAGGGGGTTGACTTACTCGAAGTCATAGATTATCCCGAAAAAGAGACAGTTATGATAGATACCTTGGAGAAACTTAGTCAGATAACAGTAGATACCGATCCTAAAGTCTGTGTTGAGGCGAGTAAAAAACTTATAAAAATCTTCCACGCTTATGGAGACGTCCAAAGGGTAATAAAACTGATGCGAGGATTCTTTAAGTTAATAAGTTATTTGCCAAGGGCTTTATCTAACAAAATTAAAACTAAATTAAATCAACCCCGATATCCCAAACCGAGACTCAAAGGTGATTATCCAACCATTATCCGTAAATTGATTATGAGCCAAGCTAATTTAGCCTTTGCTTATTCATTCATAGGAGAAAATGAAAAAAGTATTGAAGTAGCTAATAGAAATTTGGAGTATCTGCCAGATCCAGAATCTTTTATGAAAGGAGGGATATTAGCAACTCAAATTCAAGCCTTAGGATTTATTGGGAAGCACAGATTAGCAAGGAAACTTATGGAAGAAGCAATTGAATGTTTTGAGAAATCCAAGAGTCAATTAGTAGATAGAGAATCGTGGTTTCTGTATGGGCTATGTTGTTTTATGAGGGAAATAGCTTTTGTTTATCAAGGGAAAAAGTTTGATAGAACATATTTGGAGAAAATTCTTGAGATCTCTCAGAAATTCAATCTTTTTGATGGGTTTTTTTGGGCTGTTCATGTTGAAGTAGAGCGATATGCTTTATGCGGGCGCTATTCAGAATTTCAAATTAAGGCTCAAATCCTTAATGATTTGAATAAGAAAATGGGAAAACCGTTAACCAATAGTATCCATTTATATGCACATCTAAGCCTTGCTACGCTGCAAAGAGGAGAATTCGAATCAGCTGAAAGATGGATAAATAAACTTATAAAAGCAGCTATTGAAATATCATGTAATAGTGAGCAATCTTATGGTAGAGCGTTACTTGGTTTATTATTGTTTGAAAGAAATAAAGTGAAAGAAGCAATAAATGAATTAAAACTCGCGATTGATATTGGTAAAAAGAATCGTATAGAGCGATTAATTTTATCTCTTTATTCCTTAGGTGATATTTATATGAGACTTGGAAGATTAAATGAAGCCAGTTCTTTAGTTGAGGAAGCGCACCAGATTGTTAGCGACCCTGAATTAGAGAATATTTATTATCAAATTCATATTTATCGTTTGTTGGGACAAATTGCTCAGGAAAGAAGACAGTTTGAAAAGGCCGGGGAATTTTTAAATAAGAGCTTAGCTATCACTCAAGAGACTGATAATCCGATTCAGGAAGGGCTGACTCAAGTATCTCTGGGGCAATTATATTTGACGTTAACACAATACAATCTAGCAAAACGAGCTTTTCAAAAAGCAGTAGATAAATTTACAGAGATAGACAATAAATACCAAATGGCTAAAGTTCAAAAATTGCAAAATAAGTTGAAGCGTTAAGGAAATGACTCAACAAAATCGAATTTTTTATATAAAACCGTAATTAGCAAAAGAGGACACTATGAAAATATTATTAATTCAACCGCCATTGTGGAATCCTGCTATGACACCTGGTTTGATTGAGCCACTTGGATTGGAGACAATAGCAGCAAATGTAAATACTCATGAGATGGAAATATTGGACATGAGGATTGATTCTGATTTGATGAGAAAATTAGATGATTTCAAACCAGATATAGTTGGAATTACAGGTGTTGCACCAGAATATGAAGTTGTCTGTAGTGTGTTAGGAGATGTAAAAAAATACTCCTCAAATATCTTGACTGTTGTCGGAGGGATTTTTGCTTCACTAGCTCCTGAGGAATTTAAAAGAGAATTTGTTGATGTGATTGTCATTGGTGAAGGAGAAATAACTTTTCCTGAATTAGTAGAAGCATATAGATTAAAAAGAGATTTCTCTAAAGTCAAGGGAATTGCATATAGAGAGGGAAGGCAATTATGTTTCACACCGAGTAGAGAACGAATAAAAAATTTAGACGATTTTCCACTACCTAATCGCAATTTAACAAGAGCCCATAGGGTACTTTATAATCGACATGGACGAAGACCTGTTGGTGCAATTTTTACCACAAGGGGTTGCACATATAAATGTGATTTTTGTACATGCTGGAAATTTTCAAATGGAACCTTTACCAAGCGGGGTGTTGAATCGATTGTCAATGAGCTGATGCTTATTGATGAAGAACTTGTAAATGTCGAAGATGACAATACAATGTTAGACTTAAACTTTTTTGAAGAATTATATAAGGCTATTAGAAAGGCAGGTATTAAAAAAAGATTTTTCATTTATGGCCGGTCGGATTCCATTGCGAGAAGGCCTGATATTATTGAAAAGTGGAGAGAAATTGGTTTAGACGCTATTCTTGTTGGTTTGGAATCTTTCCGTGATGAGGATTTAATTAGGCATAATAAAAATAACTCAATTGCCAACAATGAAAATGCAATTCATATTTTAAAGCAAAATGGTGTTGAAATAATTGGGTATTTTTTAATTGAATCGAGCTTTTCCAAAGAAGACTTTGATGCCCTACTAAATTATATAAAAAAGATGAAGTTGACTTTTGTTGTAGTGCCTTTTTTAACCCCAGGGCCTGGGACCGATTTATATGAAAAGGAAAAACATAATCTTATTACTAATGACTGGCAATTCTTTGATGGATTTCATATGGTTGTTCGTCCTACAAAATTATCTATTGATGAGTTTTTGGAATGTTGTACTAAATTACTAGTTGGCATTTATGGAAATAGATTTGTTAAAATTAAAAACAATTTATCAGACAAAGACAAAGTTGTCGAAAAACAGTATCAACAGGTCCTCGCCAATTATAAACGGCACAATTTAAAATAATAAAATGAGAATAGCCTGATTTTAACAAAAAAATAATTGTGAGTCTATATGGAATTAAGAGAAAATAAACAAAAGACAAAAAGTCTTCTCATAAGTTTCGTCACTGATATTTTTGGTATAGATTGTTTTTTTCCAGATAATGGTCTTGCTAGTCTGGCTTCAGCGCTTATTGTAAATGGCCATAAAACAAAAATTTTAGATTTTGGGACCTTAGAGATGAGACGAAGATTAAATCCCCCGTTCCTTACAAAATGGAATAAGAAATTATTTCTTGAAAAGGATAAAAGGAAAAGATGGACAACAAACTTTGTTGTGAATCTTCAAATTTTATTGATTAAGAATATCCTAAGAATAATAAAGTGGCGATACACAAATGAGGTTACAAAAAAGCTTATTTCTAAAATTAACGAAGAAGACATTGATTTTATAGGATTTAAATTGTGGAATGGAGAATCCTTTAGAAAGTCGTGTGAAATGGTTAAAAAAATTAAAAGACAAATTCCCTTAATAAAAATTTTTGGTGGTGGTCCAGCAGTGGATATAGCAAAAGATAAAATTTTAAAAGTCTTTAATGATTTTGATGTTTTAGTGCGTGGAGAAGGCGAAGAGACAATCGTTCAATTGGCTGAATATGTTGTAGGGCAAAGGAACCTTGAGGATATACCAAATGTTATTTTTGAGAAAAATGGTGAAATAGTGACTACTCCTATAAAAAGAATAGAAAACTTAGACAGCCTACCTTTACCGGTATATGATGAAGATGTTTATCTAAGTTTAAATAATAATCAAAAGATTAAAATAATTATAGTTGAAGACTCTAGGGGCTGTCCATACTCATGTGCATTTTGTGGTCATTCTATTAAAAGTGGAGTTAAGCAAAGATCCAAAAGTCCTGAGCGAATAGTAAAAGAAATAAAATACTACCTTTCTCGATATAATGTTGATACTTTCTATTTTGGAGGTTCCAATACTCCCAAGAGATTAATCGAAAAAGTTTCCGAAAAGATCGTGGAAGAAAACCTTAAAGTTAAATTTTGTATATTAACTGATGCCCGATCTTCGGGGGGGAATTCTTTCCAAAAGATGAAAAATGCAGGTGGGATTTCAGTGTTTTTTGGTATCGAATCAGGCAATCAAGGTATACTTGATAAGATGAAAAAGGGGATAAGGCTTGAACAGATAAAAAAGAGTGTTATCTTGGCTAAAAAAGCTGGACTTTTTGTTTCAGGGAGTTTTATTTATCCTGCCCCTTTTGATAATGACGAAACTAAAAATGATACTATCAAGTTCATCTCTGAATTAGCGTTGGATGCGACAAATGTGTTGTTTCCAGTAATCTATCCAGGAATAGCGTGGGCAGAAGATGCTTCCAGTTATAATATCGAGATTCTGATGAGTAAAGAAAGATTTCTAGAATATATTATGTTTAATCTCTGTTCGTTATATTTAGGCTGTCCCGATAAATTGCCTCCATTACCGTATAAGATAAATGGACAGGACTTTAAAAGCCTAGTAAAAGAGTGGGAGAGCATGCAAAAGACCCTAAGAGAAAAAGGGATAAAAAGTGTTGATCCTCTATATCCTTTAATTGCAGCGAAAGTTAATATTCCAGTTGATACGCTTGACCATAGAATAAATAAGACTCTTTTGAATGGAGATTATCGTTTATTAGAAGATTTGATCGAGAGGATAAATTTAGGGAATAGAGAATAATTTTTTGAATTTTTCTAATAGATTCTGATTAAGTAGGATATCTAGCATGAATATGGAGTGTAAATACACATTTATACAGAATAATAAGATTTTTGTCAGAACTAAAGGGTATGGTGAACCTATAATTCTGATCCATGGAATGTTTACTTCGTCTCTTTGTTGGATTAACACAATCCATGAATTAGCGAATTCTTATAAAGTTTATGCTTTAGATCTCCCTGGCTGGGGCGAATCTGATAAACCTAAAGTAAATTACAGCACCATTTATTATGCTCAATTCCTAAATGAATTTATGAGATACTTTGAAATAGAAAAGTCAATTTTTGTGGGCCATTCTATTGGGGGACAAATTGCTTTAAGTATGGCTGTTGAATATCCAAAAAAAGTTAAGAAACTTATCTTAGTTAATAGTGGGGGAATATTACCCTCAAAATTACCTAAGTTACTCTTTTTATTTAAGGTTTCATTTATAGGTTATTTGTTGAGTTGCTGGATTATGAGAAAAAGTGCAATTAAGTCAATGATGCGCAATGCAATGTTTTTCAATTCTCAATATGTAACGGATGATGTTTTAAATGATGCTTTTAAATCATCCAAATATGCATTTAGTAAGTTAATGGGGAATCTTACTGATTTAAGAGATCGACTTTCAGAGATCGGAATTCCTACCTTAATTATATGGGGAAAGAAAGACAGAAGTTTACCGTTGGACATGGGAAGTCTTTTTAATAAATTAATACCTAATTCTGTTTTAGAAGTGATACAAGAAGCAGGACATTATCCTCAAATTGAGAAACCAGAAGTTTTTAATTCTATAATTCAACGTTTCTTATCAGATGGTTAAAGGACATATAAAAAGGAGATGATGGGACACAGTAGTTCAGCTTGAGAGTTATATTGATAAAGTTTTTATTGGGAGATATATCAGGAAATTGAATTCATCCCTGTGAGGTAAAAGCTTTATATACAAAGCTATTGACGAGAGATTTCCTGACTGACTTAATGGTTTCTTAAATTAATATAATGGCGTAAAATTAATAGTTGATTTATTAATTTATTAAAGTAGTTTATGTAATAAGAAATATTTCCTTTTAAAAAGGAGGCATAAATAAAATGGTCAAAGGGGATAAGTATTATAGTTTTCTTGCCAGAAGCATCCCTTTTTTGACAGAAGAGGGTGTAAAAAAGTTAAGAAATTCTACAATAGCAATAGCAGGATGTGGCGGCGTTGGTGGCGCATCAGCTGTCACGCTTGCCAGATTGGGAGTGGGTAGATTTAGGTTAGCCGATCCAGGTAGATTTGATGAGCCTGATGTTAATCGTCAGTGGGCGGCTTTCAAATCAACGTTAGGAAAAAATAAAGCAGAGGTTTATGAAAAAGTTTTAAAAGACATAAACCCAACAATTAATATTAAAAAATTCTGTAAAGGAGTTCCTTTTGACTCTCTTTCGTCTTTTTTGGATAACGTTGATATTGTTATAGACTCTTTAGATTACTTTGTAAATTACGAGTCGAGAAAAGAATTATATCGAGAGGCAAGAAAAAAAGGAATTTTTATGCTCACAAGTTCAATTGTGGGATTTGGAGCCACACTTATGGGGTTTTCACCATTCGGTATGAAGCATGAAGATTTTACGAAATCTTGGAATAAGAATATGCCTTTTCATATCAAAAAATATTCTGTTCCCTGGTGTATAGATTTAATTAAAGATAAAATGAAGACGCATGAAATTCCTTCTCTTTCTTTAAGTTGCAACTTGGCTGGTTCGTTACTTGCTGCGGAATCTTTAATAATATTATTACAAGATATTTTACCGATTAAAAGAGAACCAATAATTGCTCCTAAGTTTGTAATTGTCGACCTTTTCCGCCAAAAATATAATATTTTAGATGCAACTAAACTTTAAAGTAGGTGTGATAGATGAAAGGCAAAAAAACCAGGATTCTCTTCGAGCCCATATCTACAGGTCTTGGACATATTATACGTTGTTTGTCAATTGCCAATGAGTTGAAAAGTGAAAATTTCAATATTACCTTTGCGGTAAAGAAAGAGCGATGTGATTTTATTAAGAGTGCTGGTTTCGATAAAGTCTACCCACTAACAGAAGAAGAAGATAAACCTGACTTCTTTCAGAAGATTCAAAGCTTCAGTAAACCAGGTTATATTGAACAGTGTATTGCTGAAGAACTCAAGATTATTGATGATTTTAAACCTAACTTGATTATTAGTGATGGTCGATACACTACTGGTATTTCTGCTCGGGCAACCAAAATAAAGTGGATATCTATTGTCTTGGCAATACAGATACCTTCTGGAATTAAAGCCGCTGCTGAACCGCTTTACAAGGTAAGAGATTCCAATAAAAAAGCTCTTGAATCGTGGTTACAGATTATTTTTCCACATGGAGTCAAGCCTATGCTAGCCAGTATGGGACCAGATACCTTTTTGGCTATAGCTGAAAAAAATGCAAGGAATTTTCATCCATTTTTAGAAAAATTTAAATTACCTTTAGTAAATAGTGTTTATGACTTGCTATTATCCCCTGAGCTAAGTTTCATTCCATCCACTCCTTCTATAAGTGTAGTACCCGAGTTACCTATTAATACTTACTATATCGGTCCCCAACCAGCATCTCAATATGTGGGTCCTATATTTTCAAATAGTGATTACAATTTATCACATTTTGACTTAGAAATCGACGATGAAAGACCAGTTATTTATGTAACTTTTGGTGGAATGGCGGGCGTTGTACGAGATAGGGTAGGAAAAGTATATGAGATAATTTTGCAGGTACTTGGCAACACTGATGTACAAGTGGTAATAGCAAATCCCGATTTGAGATTAAAGAATTTACCAGAGAATATCCAAATTACGCCATATGTCCCAAGTAATCTTATCCTTAGATTAAAAAATGTGATTCTCTTATGTCATGGTGGATTAGGAACACTGATGGAAAATTTAGCTTATGGAAATGCCAGTATAGCGTTGCCTTTTAGTATAGAACAATTAAGTAATGCGGAAAGGATAAAAGAATTAGGTGCTGGTATGTGGATGTATCCAAATCAAATCGAACCAAGTAATATTTGTGCAATGGTCGATGAAATCAAAAATAATCCAAGGTATAAAGAAGGGGCCAGAAAAGTACAACAGGATATTGCTGCTTATCAGGGTGCAGGGTTAGCAGTAAAATTATTAAAGGGACATCTTTAAATAAGGAACAGATGAACATTAAATTTCCTGAATTTATTGGTGTGCAATTTACTCAACGCTGTAATTTGAGATGTAAAATGTGTTTTCAATGGGGACCGAAAGGATTCTATCGCAATAAAAAATTTAATTTATTTCGAGAAGAAATAAATGTAGAAAAATGGTATAAATTTTTTGACCAAATATCAAAGTATAAACCTACAATCGTTTTCTGGGGTGGAGAACCGTTGTTATACCGGGATATAAGAGAAATAATGAAATATATCAAATCTAAAGAATTAAGATCAGCAATGATAACAAATGGCACTCTTTTGGAAGAATACGCGGAGGACATTGTGTCAAATGTTGACAGGGTAGCAGTTTCTTTAGATGGACCGGAAAAAATTAATGATAGTATCCGAGGCAAAGGTGTATTTTCGAAAGTTATGAAAGGGTTAAGAAAGATAGAGAAAATAAAGAAAGAACATATGAGGCAACTTCCCCAATTACAATTTCTTTATACCATTACTAATGAAAATTATAAATATATAATAGATTTCTTCAATTACATAAAAGATAATTTTGATGCACATTCTTTCTTCTTTCAGATTGCATGGTTTCATACACCCCAGATGAGGAAACGGTATAAGTGGGAGATGAAAACCTTTTTGGAATGTGATGCAATTTCTTGCGATGGTTGGATAAGTACGAATCACATAGGTATAAATCCTGAAGAGGTAGAAAAAGCCTTCCATGAAATTGCGCAATCCAAAGGGAGTTCAAGATTAATTCTTCTTGATTGTATGAGAGATGTTAAAAAGTTCCTGGAGGAACCCACTTATACTTTCGGATATACAGAGTGCGCTGCTATTAATGAGCGCATTGGTATATTGCCTAACGGCGACGTAGTATTTTGTACTGACTATCCTGACTATATTCTTGGAAACATTTTTACCCAGAATATCCTTGATATATGGTATGGGGAAAGAGCAGAAAGGTTCAGGAATGTCTTAAAAAGAAGAGGACTTTTTTCAATATGTAGCAGATGTTCTTCCTTCTATGGATATGATGTAGATTATTTATCAAGAAGATCTGCAAGGAGAGGATGATATGAGAATAGCCTTGTTATCAAAATTCTTTTTACCCCAAACAGGTGGAATAGAAACCCATGTTTATGAATTGGCGGATTCTTTAGCTAAAGAAGGACACAAGGTATTTCTTATTACAACTTATGAAAATTATCTAAACCTTAAGAAAAGAAGATTCAAATTCAAAATTCTTGATGTAAAAAGTCCTATTGATAATATTCTTCATAAAAAATCTATTTCTCAGAGGCGAATTGGTGGACTCAAGGCTTTTACTTCTGAGGAGGCTTTTATTATAGCCAAAAAATTAAAAGAAGTGGGTATTGATATTATTCATGCTCACGACCCATTTTCCTGTTATACTTCGATTTTTGTAAAATATATGATTTATAAGCCTGTAGTTTTAACAATGCATACAAGCCACGGAGTATTAGTAAATAATGATTGTTATCAGGGAATGTGCGAAGGCTACAATGAGAATAAATGTATCAGGTGTGAACAGGAGAGATTCTATAAATCAGAACCTATATATAGAATATTTGATATGAGGATGAGAAGACTTTTTTTAAGTAACGCTGATAAAATAATTTTCGTCAGCAGAAAGGATAAAGAAGATTTAGTTAAATATCAGGGTTTAAAAAATAATGTTGTGTATATCAATAATTGGGTTTGTCTTAAGAAAAAAAGAGTTGATGGCGGAGATAAATTAAGAAAAAGATTTAATTTGAGTCAAAAAAACAAAATTATTTTATGTGTTGGCAGAATAGTCCCTCAGAAGGGAGTTGAATATTTAATACGGGCTTTGCCTCTTGTATTAAAACGTTATCCAGAATGCAAAGTTATTCTTACCGGGAGAATAAAACAGAAATGGATGCCATCATCTTATGGAGAATTAGTAGAAAGTTTAATAAAAAAGTTAGGATTAGAAAACAACATAATATTTACTGGAGAAATACCAAAAGAGGAGATGCCTGCTATATATAAATTAGCAGAGGTAATGGCTTTTCCTACACTTCACGAAAATTACGGGCTTGTTAACTTGGAAGCAATGGCAGCTGGCATTCCAGTTATTAGTAGCCAACTAAGCGTTATAAAAGAATATATAGTGAATGGTAAAAATGGTCTATTAGTTCCACCCAGAGACCATAAAGCACTGGCCCAAACAATAATGAGGTTACTGGGTGATAATCAGTTAAGGAATAGATTAATAAAAAATGGTTATGAGACTGTGAGAAAGGATTTTAATCCTAAAGAGCAAGTAAAGAAAATAATAAGAGTCTACAAGGAAGTTATTAAAAACTCACGAGTAAAAATGTAAGGTTCATCTATTACAATTGTTCTTTTACTTACTTAGAGCATAGCGATTACTTATAATTAAGGCTTAATAATGATATCTGTAATTATATGCACATATAATAGGCCGAATGACATTGGGCGTGTCGTAAAAAGTGTCCTATCCAATACCTATCCTGATTATGAGCTTTTAATTATCGACCAGAGCAATACAGATGAAACAAAAAAGATAGTTGAAAAATGTATCACTAAAAACTCACATTTAAAATATTTATGGTCGGTGCGAGGAAAATCTAGAGCTGTAAATTTAGGTGTGAAAGAGGCCGAAGGAGATATTATTGCATTTACTGATGACGACTGTGTCGTCTCAGAAGATTGGCTCGAAAAGATAGCTATTACATTAGACAGAATTACCACAGACTCAATAATAGTTTTTGGCAGTGTAAAGCCTGCTGAACATGACGTAAGAAGAGGATTCATTCCTGCTAATAAAATACGATATGCTGAATTTAAAGGGCCTCTTTCCATTAAGAAAGTGGGTACGGGAGGAATAATGCAAGCAAATATGGTCGTAAGGAAGAACTTTTTTGAAAAGGTGGGATATTTTGATGAAGTCTTAGGGCCAGGAGGAGAACTGAAAGCAGCATTAGAATATGATATTGTTTACAGGGCACTAAAAAAGGGATTTAAGATAATCCATGTTCCTACAATAGAAGTAGAGCACCATGGTTTTAGAACTTGGGAAGAGGGAAAATTACTATTCGAGCGTTATATAATTGGAACGGTTGGTACATTTTGTAAACATATTCGATGTATGGATTTTAATGCAGTGTTATTACTTTTGATTTTAATTCCTTTTGATTTGGTCGTATATACTAATAATATTATTTCGCTAAAATTTTCACTCCTAGATTCATTATATTTATTGGTTTTGATATATAGAATCTATCTCATCTCGTTTCTAAAAGGAATAATTAAGAGTATGAAATTTAATGTTGATAAAAGGAATATGGTATATTTGAGAGAGAAATAATGTTAATTAGAGAAGAATGGTGCGAATTAAGGTTTGAAATGAGGACTGACGTGACAACGGAGGCTTTAGAGTAGTGACCGGATGCTTTTTAAGAAAAATGAAAAAGGAGGTGTGATATGCGAGTTGGAATAATTGGGTATGGAATGATAGGTGAGATTTATGATTCTATTCTGTCTTCGTTGGATTGGGTGGAAGTGTGTGGTATTGTCGAAAAAGATGAAGGGAAAAGAAATAAAATTTCTGCAGCGAGCAAAGTAAAACTATTTTCTGATTATCAAGAATTGATAGAAACTGCAAAACCTGACGTTATTTTTATTTGTACCCCTATTATATTTCATGAAGAAATCGCACGATATGCTATTGAGAGAAATATACATACCTTGTGCGAAAAACCTTTAGCTATTGATGTACATAAGAGTTTGGAATTATATAAGTTAGCCAAAGAGAAAGGGATATATCATACGACTGGCTTACAGTACATTCTCGATCCAGTAGTTATAGAAGCTAAGAATATGATTGAAAGCGGAGCCTTGGGTGATTTATACTACATGCGTGCTATATTAGATGAAGGAGGAAGCTATCGAGTTGATTGGAGTGATTATGCTCTCAAGGGAATTGTTCCGTCTGACCCGAGAATCAGTTGGAGGTTTGATAAATCAAAAGGTGGCGGAGTTCTTTTTGAATCTGGATGTCATATGGTAAATGTCGCAAGATTTTTATTTGGCGATTTGAAGAAAATTGTAGCATTCAAGACACCAAGTGGCGATCAATGTGGTGATATTTTAACCCAGACGGTTGCGGTATTTGATAAAATTCCTCAAGGTAGTTTCACTGTAAGCTATTTTGGACGGTCCATTGGTCATAACTTCGAATTTGAGATTATTGGCTCGAAAGGTCAATGCGTTGTAAGGCCTTTTTTAGATTTGACTTATTTTCCTAAGTCAAGTGATAAGGAAGAGAAGAAAAACGCTGGACCATTGCTGATGAAATTGCTGATGAAATATGGTGAGAAATATAAAGCCTTGAGATTAATGCATATGACTGAAAAAATTAATGATATGTCAAAATCGATGGATTTCCCTGGAAGAGATTTTCTACGAATATGGGCTTGGGGTATAGCCGAAAATACAATTCGTTTTTTAATAGGAATAAAGGAGAAAAGACAAATAGTTCCCAGTTTTTTTGAAGCTGTCAAGGCGCAAGAAGTTGCTGAGGCAGTGTATCTCAGCTGCCGAGAAGGACGAGCAGTGGAGCTACCGTTATTAGACTACTAAACATGAAGGTTTCAGTAATCATATGTACATATAACCGTCTGATATTTTTAAAATCTGCGATAGAGAGCATTCTATCAAATACCTATCCTGATTTTGATTTGACAATTATTGATCAGAGTGAAAATAATGAGATGAAAAATTTAGTAAATGAATATAAAAGAGGTAACAATAGAATAAAATATCTCCATTCAGAAATAAGAAATAAAAAATGAGAGAATTATCCAAGGTTAGATTAGGCCTAATAGGTTCATCATTTATAGGGATTAGAGCAACTCATACCTTTATTGGAGTCCTAATCCCCTTATTTCTTTCATTATTCACTGAAAGCAAGGCCGTCATCGGTATAATAATGGGTTTGGGCCCTTTAATTGGAGTGGTGGTATTTCCTCTGGCGGCTTTCTATAGTGACAAAGTTTCAACATATTTAGGCAAAAGAACGCCTTTCATATTGACAGGAGTTATTATTGCTATCATTTCTTTTATATTCTGTGGTCAGTCCACTAAATTAATCTCAATTATATTTTATTTAGTGGGGATTTGGATTGGGATAAGTCTAATTCAAGGACCGATGCTTCCTCTCATATCCGATATTGTGGGAGTTGCTCAGAGAGGTAAGGCCTTCGGTTTTTTAGCATTTTTCGGGATTATTGGTGCTTTATTAATAAACTCAGTTGGCGGAATTCTGTATGGAGTGAATAAATCGTTTGCATTCTATTTTGTTGCTACTCTTTTATTGCTTACTGGGATCATTGTCTTGAAGATAAAGGAACCCTCTTGGAGTATAGAATTTAAAAAAAGGGCTAGAACTGACCATATAGAAAAAATTAGATTTAGGATGAAATTACGTGTGCATCTGGAAGAATTACTTGTGGAAAAAGAACCGGTAAAGTTTATAGCATTAATGTTCCTTTTTATGTTTGGGATTGGTTTAATTTTACCCTTTATACCCCTTTTTTTTAAAGATGCTTTTAACGTTCCGGATTCTAAGATTCCGTTATTGTTCGCTATACCTCTTTTAGTCGGCTTGCCAGCGACAATCGTATACGGGTATCTGGCTGACAAATTTGCTGTTAAAAAAATTCTTTATTTTAGTGCAATTTTTCAAATTATTACCATATCAGGTTTTGCTTTTGTTAAAAATGTTGGTCAAGCAATCGGGCTTATGATTCTTACTGCCCTGTTTGGGGGTAGTCGAGTTTTAGTAGATACTGTATTTTCAAATATTGTACCATCTTCTAAAAAAGGAGAGTTTTGGGGACTAAGGAATATCTCTTTTAATTTGGCTTGGTTCATGGCCATCCCCTTAGGAGGAGTTCTTATTGACTCTCTTAATTATCGCATAGTTTTTTTGATAGCTGGATCATTTATGGCATTTTTGACGTTTTTGATTAGGTTTGTAAATATGTCTGGTTATACCTTTGATGCTATCGCTCGTTTGATTGATTCTTTGGCATCAAAAGATAGATACTCTCGACGACACTATAGGGAAAGCAGTATTTTGGCAAAGAAAGTAGGACAAAAATTAAATCTGGGAGAAAAGCAATTGCAGATTCTTGAAACAGCTGGATTCTTATATGACATAGGCAAGATCAAAATTCCAAAGTTTATTCTTACTAAAGAGGGACCTTTAACTGATGAGGGAAGAGATATTTTAAGAAGTCATACAATCCATGCCCGAGATATTATTCTACGGCACGGAAAACTTGATGATATAGCCGAAATAGTTTACTACCATCACGAACGATGGGATGGTAAAGGCTACCCGGCTGGTTTAAAAGGAAAGGAAATTCCATTATTGTCGAGAATATTGGCAGTTGTTGATGCATACCAAGCTATGATTAGTGATAGACCTTATCGCAAGGCGCTATCAGTGAAGCAGGCTAAAAAGGAGTTGATTAAAAATGCAGGGACACAATTTGATCCAGCTGTTGTTGATGCACTTCTGAAATTGGAAGATAAAGAAGAAAAAGTAGAAATAGTCCAAGAGGAACTTATAGAATCAGGACTTGAAAGAAGACGATATCCGAGGGTACAGGCAGATTTTGGGATAAAATATAGGATAAAAGAAGCAAGAGTTGATTTTAAGGATGGGAAAAGTGTTAACATTAGTGAACGTGGAATAATGTTCGTCTCTTCAGAAAATTTAGTTCAGGAGAGTAGCTTAGAATTAAAAATTCAGTTGCCCGCCTCTTATGGAACTATAGAGACAAAGGGTCGAATATGTTACATTGCAGATGATTCTACCCCCGAGAAAAAATCTTATCGATGTGGCATTGCTTTTCAAAGATTAGGTAGTAAAGATCAAAATAAAATAAAACAATTTGTTAAAGATACAATTTATTCATTTGAACTCAACAAGTAGAGGAGAAAAGGATTTGTTTGACAAATTTCATCAAAAAATGTATGAATATTAAAATTAAATCTATGTTCATTTAGTAGAGCAAAGCATTGAATTTTTGTAATTTATTATTAAATAAGAGGTTATAACTTTCAAACATTGAAAAAGGCTAGATTTTAACAAGGTTGTGTTATAAATGAGAGGTAATGTTAATGGAACAAGTTATACTTGTTCAACCTGAAGGGATATTTACGAGAAATTCAAGCATCATCGAAGATAATTCTTTATGGTGGTCTTATTTAAGGGAAGTATGTCGCTTGCGAGGAGACATATTTTTCACTGAAGGACTTTTAGATAAAGAAGATCTCACCAGGGACGGTCGTGAGACCGATGTTTATGATAAGTTGGCAACTCATTTTTTGGCAATTGAAAACGAGAAAGTGGTAGGCACGGTGCGAATGGTAGATTCATTATCTTTAGATAAAAATTTAAAAGAGATACCTTCACAAATCCTTTTCCAAAAACTGGGCTTACAAAAGTATGAGACAGCACTCCAATATTTATTAGCTGAGTTAAAGCAAAAAAACAGGAGGGTAGTAGAGTGTTCGAGATTAGTTATCGATGAAGCTTATCGAAGATTTAGGAATGTACATAGCCAGGTTGCTATATCACTAATAACATCTATTGCGTGGTTCTGTTCTGAAAACCATATAGATGATATGATTATCACCAGTGGGAGCAAATACAAAACATCAACCATTTATAAACGAATTGGCTTTAATCCCGTTTTTGATTTTAACGATAGCTGTCCATTAGAACCATTTTATTATGAAAGATTTAACGATTATTCAGAATTGATGCATTGTCCAGTAAAGAAGGGTATAAAGAATTTGTCAGAATTTATGGATAGATTAAAGCCAGTTTATCAAAGGGCAAAGATTATCAAAAAAAGATAAATTTTGCTTTGAAAGGGAGGTACTGAATGGCGGAAGAAAAGAGAAAATTCCTTAGGATAAGGGCAGATTTTGGCATAAAATACAAAATTAAAGATTCCCATTCCCCACCAAAAAAAGCAGTTAGTGTAAATATTAGCGAGGGTGGAATAATGATAAAGGTATCGGAGAAATTGGATATTAGAACAATATTAGAACTAAAGATAACCTTGCCTTCGCCTCATGTTACCATAAGTAGTTTAGGACAGGTGATATATGTTTTGGATAATTATTGGGATGAATATCCTCCTTACAGATATGGTGTTGAATTCCTTGAGTTAAAGAAGAAAGATAGGGAAGTGATAAGAAAATTTGTAAATGAGGCAATTGCTAAATTGGATTGGAAACATTGGTTATAAAGCGTGAGATAAGGAAACAGAATAAGGGGAAAAGAAAATTAAAAATCTATTAAAAAGGAAAAGGCTATGAAAAATAAACAGAAGAATATTGAAAAGAGAGCCTCCCGTAGATTTGCCATTTCTCTCCCAGTAACTTATAATATCACCATACCTCCATTTAAAAAGCAACTAAAGATAAGGACAATAGCTAAAGATATTAGCGCGCGAGGTATCGGTTTTGTTGGTAGCAATAAACCCCCCTTAGTTATGAATCTCCAAATTGGGTTTCCTCCAAAAGATAAGAGTGTTAAATCTACTAAATCCAAATTTATTAACGTAAAAGCACGCATAACTCATAGCAAACCAATTTCAAAGGAGCATAAAGACATCTTTCGCACAGGAGTTTGTTTTGTAGAGTTAAGTAAAAAGGATGTGGTTTTACTGAGAAAGTTTTTGGACAGATATAAAAAAAGATAAAATGCCTATTGACATAACTCACCAGTGAGAAAATGGGGATATGTAAAACAGACTTTTTCAAGGCAGACTAAGGTAGAAGGAGGATTTGCAAGGATGGGGCTAAAAGGGATAGTAGCTTTTTTGGGAAAGAAAGCTATCTGGGGATCAAATAAAAAGTTTCTGGCGTATTGTAAAAATTTGATAAATCATGCCCCTGATTTACTTGACCATGGGTTGGGGACGACCTGTTCTGGACAGATGAAAGAGGTGATAGAGCTTTGTGAACGGAGAAAAAGGGAACGAGATAAGGAATTTTGGTGGGTTTATGCAATGGCTTGTTGTCTTTACCAGCAGGCTTTTTGTCGATTCGGGAGAAAAAGTGAAGGTCAATATTTAGAAAAAGCCAACCAAATAGCAGAGGAGAATGGTTTTACTGATATAGTCTTCTGGATTAATAAATGTAAACTCGACTACTCGGGTATTTGTGGAAGGACACACCAGGTCCAGGAGGCGCAAGGTCTGATTTTTAGTTGTCTGAAAAGGCTGAAAGAGTCGTCAACCTATGAGGTCTTCGTTCTGCCCGTTTTGGCCTGGGATGCCTTGAATCGGGGAGATTTTAAGTCAGCCCAGGAATGGGCATATAGGTTGTTAGAGTTGGCTACTAAGTTAGGATATATAAACCTGCAGGTCCAGGGAAACGTGTTGTTAGGGAAGGTGGCCTTTGAATTAAAAAGAATGGAAGAGGCGTTATCGTACTTTAAGAAGGCTGTTTCCTTGGGACGGGAGAAAAAAGTGGAACAATTGATTCCTGCTCTTTATAATACGGCAGAGGTATTTTTAGAACAGAATAAAATAACCGAAGCCAAAGGGTATTTGGAGCAGACCCAACAAAGACTGGAAACGGAATTAGAATTGCCGGATTCTTATTATCATATCCATCTAATGAGGTTGCAGGGGTTGGTGGCTCAAGAAGAGAAGCAATTTGAAAGAGCAGAAGGGTATTTTAGTCAAGGTATTAAGATAGCTCAGTCCCAAGGGAATCTTTTAGAAGAAGGGATAATTCAGTTAAAGTTAGGCAAGTTTTACATGGAATTAAAAGACTTTGAGCAGGCAACCGTAGCTTTAGAGGAAGCCTCAGCTAAATTTATTATTATTGATAACCAGTTTCAATTATCTCGAGCCAATGAATCTCGCAAGGTTCTGAAGGAGAGGCAGAAGAGTTCCATAACTTCAGAGATAACTCAAAAACCACCTTCCCCGCTACGCCAACAAATAGAAATGCTGGATGAATTTATGAAACTGGTAGTTAGTAATTTGGACTTAGATGGAGTCTTGAACAATATTATTGAGTATATAATGAAGGTGACTAATGCTGACCGTGGATTTCTCATTCTGTTAGATGAAGCAGGAAGGCCTTATTCTCAGGTAATTCGGACAAAAGAAAAATTTGATCAAAAGAAGGATGCTCTTTTCAAAAATTTTAGCCACACCATTACTGAGAAAGTCCTGAAGACTCAGAGACCAATTTGGGTTACCGATGCTCAAGGTGACTCCCGTTTTGCAGATGCAGAAAGTGTTTTATCCCTGGATATCCGCTCAGTAGTTTGTGTCCCTTTAAAAAAAGAGAAAAAGGAAATTATTGGCTTGGTCTATATCGACAGACAATTTCTTGTTGATGTCTTTACATCTGAT
>Ga0307378_10004235_pt1 | contig 20620 bp, 26 predicted proteins | sample UN1MG_FD_202238 | JGI IMG/M metagenome (GOLD analysis project Ga0307378, IMG submission 202238) | Soil microbial communities from Risofladan, Vaasa, Finland - UN-1 | ecosystem: Environmental > Terrestrial > Soil > Coastal area > Acid sulfate soil | place: Finland: Risofladan, Vaasa | collected... | reverse complement strand
TTGGGAGATGCCTTTCGAATGTCTCAAAAACATCTAAATCTAAACCATCTATATCTATAGAACAAAAATCTATATTAATATTTTTCCCAATTGACCAGTCTACAATATCATCAAATCTGTTCCCTTTCTTAAATCCAACTTTAGAATGCACGCAACCTATCTCATCATGACCAGCATAATTCTTTACGAGTTTTTTATACTTCTTTCTATCTGCTTCAATAAATAGACCAATCCAACCTTTTTCAAATAAAGCCCTACAATTACTTCCCTTGATTCCATCCCATGCACCAAACTCTACAAATACGCTCTGCTCTATCCCAAGAGTCGATACAATAAATTTTATAATTCCATCGTTACCAATGGAACTATATTTCTTTTTTCTATAATCTAATATATTAATCACTTGTTTTCCCAAAAAGAGGTTTTAAGCCATCCTCTACCTACGGTTATATATTCTTTCATTTTATTATGCATTTCTTTATTAATCGTTCCTATTTTTTTTGCTTCCTCCTCTATATTTTCGACTATTTTATCAATATCGTCCTCGCTCCAGCCAATCGCATTGGGTGTCCCTCCATTATATATACATATTCTGCCTTTCATCCCCATTTCTATAACTGTATTAGCAACGCCATCGTGTTGCGTCATTCTCAATCCGCAAAAACATTGATTATATATTTTGAAAAGTTTTTTTCTTGTATATCTATTGCTTCTAGTTACTCTAATTATTTTATATTTAATACGTTCTTTGATTTGATCCATCATATGTCCACCATAAAAGTTATACCCATCTTTTGGGATATATGTATAAATATTATCCCCCATTACGGTTGGCTTGATTGAGCGAACTGGAGAGGCAATTAAAGGAATCAGTTTATAAGGTATTCCAGCATCTTCTAAGTCTCTTGCTATAAATGAAGATCTAGCGACATGTAATACGTTTTTCTTTTTCAGTGCTGTTCTTAAATTTTTCTTTCTAAGTATATCACTGCCACCCCAAACGAGAACGATTAAAGATTTATGTTTCTTAAAATAAGATAAATCCCTTGCTGTATAAAGTCCATAAAAAACAGTTGGCTTTTTACGATTTTTGTAAGGAACCAACTTATTTGTTTTCATAAAATATGAGAATTTACCGCTATGTTTAGCCGGACTGGCAATGTAACATTGCTTTATTATCATGTTTAAACCTTATCTCTCTGTGAATATCTTCAATACTTTCTGATGATACGTATTTATAAAGATCACACTTATCATTCACTAACCTACTATAATACAACCCATTTTCCTTCAAAATTTTATAAACTATATCATTTTCTGTCACATGATAAACTCTATCCAGACTGTTTATTTGAGAAATTAAACTTATAGTATTAGAGTCCCAATATAAAACTATCTTTTTATATCTAAATTTTTTCTTATTTTCTAAATAGACTTGAGGATCTGTAATATAAACACAAAAATGATTCTTTTTAAGCTGTTTAACGGACTTCCGCTTGAGTCCTATACTATTATCGATAGATCCCACCTGAACAGTGCTAAAAGACGATTGACTTCCATGGAAATGAACTGAATGTTTATGCGTCCGATATATAAAAGTTGGGTGTGGATATCTTCGTATTTTATTGCAATAATACTTATTTTCAACCATATCTACCCAAATATTTCTTATTCTGGCCTTGCCATCAGAAAATTTCATTGGCAAATACTTCAGAAAATCCTCCCTTTTAATCAGACTAACATCAGTAATATAAGACGATTTTCTAATAGGGATTTTATGGTCAAACTCTGGATTAGTTTTAAGCTTTTTAGCTCTTGCTTTCTTATCTCCAATATAAAAATCAGGGTATGCTAAACTGAGATTATGTTTTTCTGAAAATTTTACTATTTTCTCTATGCTATCATTGTTATAAAACTTATCATCGCTTGCAAAATACATCATCCACTTGCCTAATGCGGCATATGCTCCTAGATTCATTTGGTGTGTAATTAAAGCATAATTAGATTCGACAACCTTAATTCTATTATCAGAAAATTTAGAAACGATCTCTAATGTTTTTTTATCACTAAAAACAGGGACAACAATTAGTTCTAGATCAACACATGTCTGATTTAAAATAGATTTAATCGATGCCTTGATGTAATCATGATGTTTAAATGTCGGCATAACGACTGAAAGTAACATTATATCTTTGACCTCATGATGAATGTCCCATTGCTATATATCTCACCATCTATTTCGATAATTTCTAAACCATTATCAATAAAAAATTGCATCCACCTCTCATACGCCCATACAGTTAAATGTAATTTTTTTCTTTTATCTATACCAGCATGGACTCTAATAACAATGTATTTTTTACTTACTCTTTTTGCTTCAGATATTGCCGCTATCAAATCTTCCTCTCTGAGATGTTCATAAACGTCTGTAGAGATATACAGATCAACAGATTTATTAGCTATTACTTTAATGCTGGTCGCTGATGCAACATAGCATTTAAACTTCCTACTATTGCAATATTTTACTGTAATTTTTGATACATCTATACCAACAATTCTTTTGACTCCTTGCTCTTTATAATATTCAAGTGTTTTACCCCAAGCACATCCAACGTCAAGAATTGATTGCAATTTTTCGTTTCTCGACTCTAAGTATCTATTTAGTTTTTTTCTTGGACCATTTCCTCTGTCTGAAGTTTTTGTATATCCTTTTTTAAATAATTTAGTATATATCTTATCATAAAATGGTCTTGTTTTTTTAGCCATAACTTATATTCAACTTTATATTTTATTTTCCTTTAGTTGCCGATACTAAAGGATGACATTAAATGAACTATTAGAATTAATTGATTTAGGGATTCCTCTAAAAATCAGAAAAAAAAGACCCCTTGTAAGTGGAGCTTTTGAAGAAGGTATGTATTTAGGATGCCCTGGCAAAGATATTTTCTTTTTCCTAAAAACTGCACAAGATGAACAATTAGATATAATAGCTAAAAATTTATCTAAACAAATTCCCCATACTCCTCCTAATGATCATGTTGGTAATGCGGCATGTATCCGTTATATTTATGGACAATTTGAGAAAAATGGTATTTTTAAATCCAACAAACAAGAAATACTCGAAAATAAAGCCAATTGGGAAACAGCAGAAAAATTTATGGATATGCTTGAAGATAAATTTAAACAGGTCGATAATTGTTATGGTCTATCATTAGTATCTGAGATGAGAGCACATAGAAGAGGAGATTTAGCTGTCATAAACAAAGATAAGTCAGAAGCTATAAAGATGGAAAAACTATATAGACGCTCATACAAGAATGCAGCTAAGTGCAATAGTTTAAAACATATGTTTACTCCGTTTTATTGGTGCTCAAAATATTTTGACGAATTAGGAAATAAAGAAAAATCCATTAAATACGCTAAAAAATGTTTAATTGAAGCGTACAAATACTGTCCAGATAATAGGCATGGATATAGAACAAAAATAAGAACTTGCATACGAATAATACAAAAATTTGATAGTAAAAAAGATGTTTTAAAATTTGCAAAAAAAACACATGAAAGAATCTAAAATGATATTTTTAAAAAAATATGCTTCCAAAGTTTTAGAAGGAGAAAAGTTTTGAAAGTAGGTTTTGATAGAAAAACAAATAAAACAGAAGGCAAGTCGGGTAAAGACAAATTTTTTATAAGACTCGCTTCTGCAATGAGTAATTTTGGTGTTGAAATAACCAACAAAAAACCAGATGTGTATTTAAGACTTACTGGTAGTGAACTAAACAAAAAAGCTAAAATTAATATTCTTAGATTAGATGGACTTTGGTTTAATACTGACCAAAAATATGAGAATAAGAATAGGAGGATAAAAAAAGACATAAGAAAAAGTGATGCCCTGATATACCAAGGAGTTTTTTGTAGAGATGCATATGAAAAATTCTTAGGCATCAAAAAAAAAGAATACAAAATAATACAGAACGGTGCAGATCTTAACGAGTTTAACAAACGAAGTCCAGAAAATTTCTTCTTAGCCAGTTGTCGTTGGAGACCACATAAGAGACTTAAAGATATAATTAAATCTTTTATATTAGCAGTAGAAAATGGATTAGATTCTAATCTTGTTGTTACTGGAGTTCCAGATATAAAAATAGAGCATGACAGAATTACATATGTTGGTTGGCAGAACACGAAACAATTAAAAGAACTTTTATCAAAAGCTATAGCTAGTATTCATTTGACATGGTTAGATTGGTGTCCTAATGCGATGGTAGAATCTATTGTTGCTGGTTGCCCAGTTATTTATAGTAAATCTGGAGGACATCCAGAACTTGCGTTAAATAATGGGATTGGCATAGAAGATGAGGCATGGAGTTTTAAAGCATGTGAACTTTATAATCCGCCAAAAATTGACAGAAAGGAAGTTGCTGAAGCTTTTATAAAAATAAAAGAGCAATCTGTTAAAATCGATAGTAGTTATTTACACATAGACAATATTGCGAACAAATATATAAATTACTTTGAAAAATTATTGAAATGATAGAATATGATGAAATAAATGGGAGCATGACAATAGGGTCTAGAGCGGTCATGCTCGATAGTGATATTATGAAAAATAGTATCCCGAACAATATCGAAACTAAAGATATTGTCTCTCACACAAAAAAGCAAGACAACGATGAACTAATATTATCAAGCTCAAGTAGATTCGCTATATTGAATGGTTCTCATATTTGTTATTATGGTCATAGGAAGTTTTATTATCCTTTAGACGATGAGTCAGGACTATATATATTCGCAAGTCTTGTGGAACCTAATCATAAAATTACTGATGGTAAATTATTCAAGAAATATTTAGCCGTTGCAAAGTCTTACGAAAAAAGAGGTATGTACCCAAAGATATTTTCTGTTGGTAAAGTTACGTTGAATCTTGCAACGAGTCACATAGATTGTCCTAAAAAGATAGTGCAACTTGGTCTTACTGCATATGCGATGAAGACCAAGCAGATTCATACTCCGGGTTACAAATTAGATACCTCGAATAATAAACATATGTATGTTTTAAAAAAGATTTGGGAGAAAAAAAGGACAAGACCATATGAACTTAGTAAAGATATAATAATTGCGTTATATGGTAAAGAGTTTTATAAGAGTCATAAAAAAACTTTCAATAAAGATTCTTATACTGAATTTAAGCACAAAATAAGAGAAATAGCTCCTAGATTAAAAACACATAAATTACTTTGGGATCCTGCTGGCAAAAAAGTACGTCAACTTGATTTAAAATACGGCAATATTCTTTATTGTACAAAAGAAAAAAATTGGTACTACATAGACTTTGGCTAATGAGAATAAAATACTGCGAACTAAATTCAGATCAACGTAAATCTTTTCCTAACTTTCAAAAAAAGCACAAGCTAAAGCCATACAAACATAAACATAAACAATCACCAGCTATATTCTTTGGACTATATGCTCCTGATCTCGGAAAATTTTACGGACATAAAGCTTTTGGAGTTATAATCTGGAGAGGAAGCGATGTACTACATAAAAAAAGAATCAAATTGGCTAAGAGTAAAAAGAAAATCAAACATATATCCATATCATCTTTTATATCAAGAGATCTAAAAAAAGCTGGGATAGACTTCAAATTCATACCGATAGTAGGCGCAGATATGTCAGATATCGAGTCTAAGCAACTAGGAGATGAAATATATACGTATATACCTAAAAATAGATATGAATTTTATGGAGGAAAAACAGTTAAAGAGATACAAAATAAATGCAGATACAAAATAAATATAATCAATAGATTTGATACGTATAATCGTGAGACTTTAATGAAAATATACGAAAGATGTTTTTGTTGTCTTAGATTAACAAAACATGACGGACTGCCCAACTCAGTAGTAGAGATGGGACTTATGGGAAGAAAATCGATATACAACGGAAACACACCTGACGCAATAAAATGGGACAGTAATAACGTAAATGCCATTATAGAAAACATAGAAAAAGAATCCGCAAAAATAGGAACAATACAAAAAAACATTTCATACAATATGAAAAAATACATAAACATTAAAGACGATTGGTTAAACACAAATTTTTGGAAATGAAACCGTTAGTAAGCATAATAGTGCCATTATACAACTATGAAAAATATATCACTAACTGTATAAGGTCTATCAAAAAACAAGATTATGATAACTATGAAATAATAGTCGTTGACGATCATTCCTCAGATAACTCATACAAAATAGCTAAAAGGTTTGAATCTAATAAAATACATGTCATTAGTATTGAACGTAACAAAGGCTACTCTAATGCCAAAAACGAAGGAATTATAGCATCAAAGGGGAAATTTATAATAATATTAGATGCAGATGACATGCTAACCAAAAATTCTATATCAATTAGAGTAGATGCTCTTTTAAAAAATAATGTCCCTTTCGTACATGGAAATGCGATATCAGTTTACGGTGAGATAACTCTTAACCAATGTTATAAACTTAATCCATCCGAATTAGAGTTATTCACTTACAAAAACCATTTAAAAAAGAAAAACATGATATTAAGTTTTCCGACACCATACGCTATACATGCTCAAACGGTAATGCTAGATAGAGATCTGCATAAAACGTTCGGATTGTATGATGAAAAACTCAGATCAAGATCAGATAGAGAAATGTGGTGGAGATTTTTCGGTCAATCCGATAATGATATCATGAAGATAAATAAATGCTTTGTTAACGAAACGGTGGCATACTATAGGTATCATAAAAAATCCATGTCAAGAAAACGTCAAAAAAACAGCAATCTCGATAAAAACGTTAGAGCATTATCTGAAAAAATATATCAACAAAGAAAAAACGAAGGTATTACTAAAGAAAATACCATGTTTCTTGAAAGGGTAACTAATGGGACTTAATAAACTATCTTTAAAATTTTTAAACGAACATTTAAACCTGCTTGGAGATTTTAACGACAAAGAAATGTTAGAATTAGGCTGTCAAGAAGTTAAAGAAAATGCAAAAAAAATCCTCAAATGGGAAGGAAATGTAGCAAAGAAATATTTTAAACATTTAGGATTTAAACATACGTCTATAGATAAAAATGGTAAATTCGGTTCATTGAAATACGATCTTAGAAAACCATTACCCGAAGAATTCCATAACCGCTTTGATATTACTACTAACTTCGGAACTACTGAACATGTTAAACCAAAAGAAACACAATATGATGTATTTAAAAACATACATATTTGTACAAAAAAAGATGGAATCTTTATTCACGTTCTACCTGGCAAAAGAACATATTTAGGTCATTGTCAAGCATATTATCCATTAAGCTTTTTCGACGCCCTGTCAGAACTTAACAATTACGAACTTGTTTCGAAAAAAATACTAAGAAAAGACAAAAAAAGTGTGGTAGTAGCAGCGTGCCTCAGGAAACTAGAAGATAATGAATTCACTATAGAAAAAGATAAGTTTTTAAAAAGTATTATTTGGATTGACAAAAAAACATTCCTAAAACACAACAGAAATAAAAATAAATATCTTAAATGAGTGTTTTCATTTGTTGCTTCCATTCTTTAAAAGCAACAAATTCATAATTAGTCCCTGATACACTGTTTATTATTGACGCCAACTTTCTACACGAATTTGCGAATCCCCACTCTTTTTCAAATTCTGGAGCTATCAACGAAGTGTCTAGCAAAAGAGACTCCGACATTGCATTTCTCAAAGAGTCTTCCACCGCTTTTACATCATAGTTATGACTAGAGTATTCTTTCAACGAAGGAACATTAAAAAATCTACCAGTAACGTCATTCACATATTTCCACCCTCCGTAGATGGAAGAGTTAACAATAACTGGACGCCCACGAACAATAGCTTCCGCTAAAATCCTTGGACTAGCATCAGCCTCATTCGGAAATAATACAGATTTACATCCTAACATTATAGAACAAACTTCATTAATTGAAAACGACTTACTAATCATTTTTAAATTTGGAAACTTCTTCCAATTTGATTTGATCTTCTCTAATGCTCTATTGTGAAGTTTGTCATCATGTTTTTTTGTTTGATAATCACTATAATTAATAACCAACCCTCTAAGACCCAATTCTCCAGCTATACGATCAATTACAGTCAACATATAAAGACCTTTACAATGAATGCCCTGTCTAGATAGTAAAGTAAAATAAACGAAATCATAGTTTCTATCATCCCATTTAGATTTTCTTTCCTTTGTTGGAGTAAGAAGAGACGAACAGAAATCAGACTCTGAAAACAAATAAGTTTTTATGTTATCAGGGAAAATTGAAGTGTCATGGAACGGATGACAAATTGCTTTTACCTTTGAAGCCCATTTTATTTTTTCAACAAGAAATCTATAATCGCAAACTATACATACAGAGTTTTCAGTAAGGTTCCTTTTTTGTTCGATCCTACTTGGTGTTTTTCGTAAGATTTTATTATTTATACTATGAATCCTACCCTTACTAATAGCGATTAGTTTTTTATATGTCTCTGGTTTGACTATCATTTAGTTGCAACAAACAACGGCCAGTTGCTTTCCTTGTGGTATGTATGTTCGATATTAAATCTATTATCTATCAAAAAATTAGTCAATCCTTTAACTGAAAATAAATCGAATCTGTTATTATTTTTGTTCTTATCCTTTCTAGCACTGCATATGAACAATTTGACATTATCTAATATATTCAAAAGCTCATCAATGTCTTCATTGCTTAAATGGTAAAGGACTTGACAAGCTAAAATGGCATTAATATTTTTATCAGTATTAGACAAATAAGATCCCAGTGTGTCATTCTCAAAAGAAACACCATCTAAATTAAAACCTTTTCCACTGAAAAATTCTTTTGTAGTCAACGCATTTCTATAGTACTCTTCCTTAAATTCTACTCCAGTAACAGTTCCAAACTTCTGAGAAGAAACTACTGAAAGTATCCCATTATTACATCCTATGTCCAATAAATTCAATGACGAATCACAATCTAAAGAGTTAATGGCACTAAGCGTATTTTTGAATCTGGCATTTATTTTCTGGTAATGATTCGTGTTTTTATTGACGTTCCACCTTTCAACCAACTCTTTATAAATGCTTTTTAAATATTCTTTGTCTAATAAATTTTTCACATTATTTCCTAAGCCAACATCTCTAAACCAGAAAGATCAGTTTTTCGTTTTTCTATCTTTGCAAGAACCTCTTTCTGCAATTGTTTATTAATCTTCATTTTTTCTTTTGATCTATGCATCTGTTCGAGATGCCTTCGATATATAGCGACATCATTTTTGACAGAACCTATCTTAAAATCACGATTAAAAATTCTAGCAAACATTTCTCTATCACTTTTGCATCTTAACGTTTCGTCATACAACCCAATGCGTCTATGTATGTCTTTTTTAAGCATTACTCCTTGAGCATGAACGTGCTTATAGCTTCCGCTTTTAAGCCACTGTCTCCACATTTTAGATCTTTTCAATTCATCATCTTTAAAATCTAAACAAGGACCATGAACAAAATCATAATCTTGCACTATTTTATCATATCTAGTGACAATACCTCTTTTCATCAACATGTCATCAGCATCAAGCATTACAAGTATTTCTGCTCTAGACATTTTTATCCCTACATTTTTGGCGTAAGAGTATCCCATGTTACTCTTTAATGGGACATATATAACTCTATCAGATTCATAATTTTGAATTACCTTGTAGGGACTGTCAGTTGACGCATCATCAACGATAATCATTTCGGACTCATTAAAAGTTTGATTTAAAAATGATTTTATCGTTTTGTGAATATATTTTCTGTAATTATATAAAGTGGTGATAACAGAAACTTTGATTAACATTAAACACACCTCCTAAAAACATCGACATATTTCTGAGCGACTAAGTTAATGTCTAGATCTGGACGATTCGCCCTTGTCTTTATCTTTATAATATCATGTATCCCTTGAGCAACAATTTTTGGATCAAGATTATCAAGACTGTTAAAGACATCAGTACTAAGTGGTTTAAAATTCCAATCGTCAACATCTAAAACAACTCCATCTCCTCTAACTATTTCTTTGGTTCCACCCAAATTAGAACAAAGAACGTTTAGACCACACGCCAACCCCTCTACAACAACATTGGGACAAGAATCTATATGACATAAATGTATTTGATAATCACAAGCCTTCATTATAGAAATAATTTTAGACGCTTTTAATTCACCAAGAAAAAAAACATTCTTGTTCTGATATTCTTCTCTCCACTCAGAATTAGTCTTACCAATAATAAACAATGGATTACTAATGCCTGCTTCTAAATATCCTTTAATTATAGATAATGGTCTTTTATTAGGTCTTCTCTTCCATTGAGAACAAGCCACAATGCTCCCTGGAGGGATATTTGCGTCTGGGACTATCTTAGCTATCTTTTTTAAATCTATGCCATTACAGACGATTGTGGAAGCTTTTGGAGAGAACCCAGTGATCCTTCTAAACATCTTCGCAGAAAATTCAGATTGAAAAATAATATGCTTGGCTTTTTTAGCGGATTTAACAATTGGATCATTATGATATAAATGCTTTTTTTTGTAATAAACACCGTCCAACCTTATAACAAAAGGCTTGTTGTGTTTTGTTTTATTCCTAATAAAAACAAGTTCTAAATCGAAATTAGATTTTTCGTCTCCAGTGATAAGTATACCAGGAACTTTCTTTAAAGCGAGTCGAATCCTATCTCTGAACATCTTTGGACCACCACTCCATCCCGATTTTTCGCATAACAATTTTATCATTTTTCTTTATAAACTATAATAGGAAAAGGAACATAATTATGTAATTTTCTCCTCTTTTCAGCTTCCTTTCTTATTTTACTCCATGTCCCTTTAGTATTCTCACTAGTTGATATAGAAAATGAATATCTCTGTCTGTATCTATAACAAACTTTATCAGTAAAAAGACCTGGCCCTAATTCTTCAAGTCTATATCCCATATACTTATCTACAGCACAACGCAAACCATTTTGAAAAACTTTGTCTAATCTTGGTATTCTACGAGAAAAAGTTCTCCAATGAGAAAAAGCATGTTTTGACCCGATATCCAATAAAGATCTTCCTTTCGTAGGAGCCTTACACCAACCCCTTTTCTTTGCCCTTAAACTCATATTGCAAATATTAAATTGAGTATAGATCCATGCAATCTCAGGATACTCTTGATACAAACCATAAACATATTCGACCGCTGTTTTTTTAAGAGCATCATCTGCGTCTAATACACCAAAATAATCGCCAGTAGCCAACTTCAAAGCCTTATTGTAAGAACTTGCACAATATCTTCTTTTGTCGTTGACTACATGTTTAAACTCTATGTCATTGTCTACCATTTTTTTTGACAATTCTTGTATTATAATTTTAGTCTTATCTTTAGATCTATCATCCACAAAAACAACCTCAAGAGGTCTGTATGTTTGAGCTATTATAGACGAAGACCAATCTTTCAAATATTTTCCACAATTATTAGAAGATGTTAATATGGTAAATTTGTTGTTCATTTTAAAATACTGATAATTTTGAATGGTTTCAAGTTATGTTTTTTACGCCTACTAACTGCGTTACTTTTAACTTCCTTCCATTGTTGCATTGCCTTTTCTACTCTAGAAATAGCACCTGGAGATCCAGTACGATAATTATAACAAACTCTATCGACAAACATACCAGGTGCAAACTCTTCAAGTCTATAACCCATATATTTATCGACAGAAGATTTTAATCCAACTCCCCAAATCTTGTCAAGACGAGGATGTCTTTGAGAAAATGTTCTCCAATGCGAATATGTGTGTTTTCCTCTCAATCCAAGACTTAATAAACTTTCATGTCGTTTTTTAGGAGCTACACAAAATCCTCGTCTTAAAAACTTCATTTTCTTATTGAACATATTAAACTGTGTATATATCCAAGCTATATCAGTATATTTTTTATACAATTTAACCACATATTCAACAGCGTCATCTACTAAAGCGTCGTCCGAATCTAATACTCCAAAGAAAAAACCTGAAGAATTGTCCCACGCCTTCTTATAAGAACTGCCACAATATTTCCTTTGTTCATTAGACAGTATCTTAATGTCTATGCCGCAGTCAATAAACTTATGTTCAAACTCACGAACCCTTATTAAAGTATCATCTTTTGAACAATCATCAACAAAAACTATTTCTAAAGGTCTATACGTTTGGGCTAAAACAGACTTAGCCCATCTGCTCATAAAGCTACTTGAATTGTAAGCTGAAGTTAATATTGTAAACTTATCACCACTTTTTTGCATAATACAGCTTTTCTACCATTTTTAAATAATCTTTAGCCATGTTCTTCGAACTTAAATAATCCCTAAAATGCTCTCTCGTTGTTTTCTTCAACATCTTTAACTCGTCAGGATTTTCACATAATCTCTTGAGTATTTCAGCAGCATGATTTTTTGTTTTAAAAACATATCCATTAACCCCTTTTGTTATAACTTCTTTATTTCCGAAATGATTACTGCAAATTACTGGAATTCCACTTGCAAGAGCCTCAAGAATAGAAACACTTAAACCTTCCTGCTCGTTTACTTGATATAAAAAAAGATCCCAACTTTTAATGATAGAAACTTTTTCTTTAAAATCTGTTACAAAATCTCTAAAAATAACATCATTACATTTATTCTTGACTTTAGAATAATATTTTTTAGCGTTTGGCAAAAATGGACCTTCGCCAATATAATCGTGAATCATTTTTTTAGGCAGCTTAACGGTAGAACACCACTTTATCCAACCGTTAGAATATTTCCATTTATTAAAAGTATTGATTCTGCCAGTAATAATTATTTTATTGCGATCACAACCATTCTCAAGAGGAGTCACTTCATCGTATTTATCAAAGTCAACACTATTCATAACAACGACCATACTGCCTCTACATCGTTTTTGATGTTTTTTCATACCTATCAACATGCTATTACACACTGAAACGATATTATTGCATTTGTGAATTGTTATTTTAAACTGAGGCTTAGTAAAAGTGTGGTTAATCACTATTATAGGGACAGTATTAAACAGACTTTTATAAACGCTGGTATCAGAACGCAAAAGTTTATGATAGATCAGCACACATGGCTTCTGACTAGTGATTTTTTTAACAAAATCTATTTCTTTCACGCTTGAGACTTTTATATTATAAGAAAGTTCGGCATTTTTTCTTGCTGACGGACTGCTCTTTCTACAATAAACGAGTTGCTTATAGTTAGAATATCTATTGATAGCATAAAAAATCTCCATAATCATAGTCTGAGCACCACCTATATGGAAATTATCTATATAATGGATAATCGTAGGTTGTTCTTTTTTCATTTGTTTTATTTGTCTAGATATCCCTTATCGTATAAAGGAATACTATCTTTCAAAAGAGATTTGTGATTAAATGTATATAGATTTTTGCCGGTTACTTTTGCATACATTTTAGTTAACTCACAAGTGTATTTTGCAGTATGATGCCTAGTCTCTAGCCCTCTACCCATAATCTGAGTTATAGCCCTTAAAGCATTATTAGGCAACCAAAAATATCGATGATCGTATAAATCAACTCCAACAAATATTACATTGTCATAACCGAGATATGTTATGATATGCATAATATTTGTCATGGTACAAAAATCATAGATCAATCCATCGTCAAAGATATCGTATTCTAACATTTTTTCAGAAAGAATTCTACACCTACGACCTCTATTCCCAAATTTTTCTTTGAATTCTTTGAATTCATCTTTTGCAAAAACTTCATTTAAAGCTATACCGCTATGAGTAAATTTATTGTAAACAGATTTTAGTGAATAAGAGTTAGTTCTTCGCCATCTGGGAGAAGAAGTTAATAAATTATCACAAATAAGACATGCTTTAGGGTAATGAGCATTTAATTTATTAACTAAAACACTTTGGGTTTCTCCCCTGGTAGCAAATGATTTAGTTCCTTGTTCTCTTAGAAAATAAAAAGTTGTTGGTATGCCAGATTTGCATAGCCAGTTAAATCCAACGCTGTCGAACTGTGATAAATGCTCTTTATCCTCACTCGTAAGATTTTTAATTGAATTTCCACAACCATAAACTACAATTGTATCACTATTTTTATATCTTAAAAATTCTTTTTTACCTATTTTATTCATATCACAAATATATTTTTACACTTATTACACTTATAATTCAATTTTATTTCTGCCTTTAATGCTTCTCTCGTCGCAACGACTTTATTACATTCAGGACATACTGTCCGTCTAAAATCTCTAGCTCTATCATTGAAAATATTATGAACATAAACATGATTAAAACTAGCTTTCAAAAAATCAGCTACCTCAAAAACTAACTCATCAGAACTAGCTTCACTTAAGTTTTCGTCAGTTGGGATAATCTTCAATACATGGATCGGGACATCTGATATCGCCGATCCATCCTTTCCCAATTTTAAACCAATAAGAGGAGAAAAATCGTCCAAATTGCTGCTTTTATAAACTGGAACACTTATCTCTATATGCTTCCCCTTCGCAAAAGCTTGCTCTATCCTTTTTGAGACTGTTATATCTTTATTGATATTAGCTCCACATTTATTATAATAAACGCTATCATTCCCCTTCCAGTCTATATTCAACGCATCTGTAACTTTTAAGATTTCAAGCCAAGGAGCTTCGTTAACATAAGCATTTGTGCTTATCATAAATTTGATATGCTGTTTCTTGCATTTTTCTGCTAAATCTAAAAGAAACTCATAATATGGGATAGGCTCTACATAAGTCATACATACGCCAATACAACCTTTAGCTACAGCCATATTAACTATAGCACTAGGACTAAAATATTTATAATCATAGGTATTTTTCCCCCTACTTATACATGTGTTCTGGCAAAAGTTGCAGAACAGATTACAGCCCTGACCACCGATAGATAATATTTTAGAACTAGGATGAAAATGGTAGAATGGCTTCTTTTCTATCGGCTCTATAGCCATCGTAGATATGCGACTATAACCCTCAAGATAAATGCCCTCAAGAGAAGCTTTTCTAGAACCACAAATGCCAACCTTACCAATCTCAATAATACATTGATGCGGACATATTCCACATTGGAATTGCTTCTCTTGTTTTTTCAACGAGCCTCCTAAGAATTCTGTCTCTGTTTATATATTTTAGCTATTACGCATTCACCGTTAAAATGATCTATTTCATGACCAATAACCTTTGATTCAAATCCTTCAAAACTTTCTACATGTTCTTCAAAATTCGTATCTAAATATTTAACCTTTATTATATAAGGTCTTTGAATTTCTGAGACAATTCCTGGAAAAGATAAACATCCCTCTTCTCCTATCGTAAACCGATCAGTAGACTCTTCTATTATCTCCGGATTTATTAATACCTTAACTACATTAATGTCTGTATCAATTCTTAGTACACAAACTCTTTTATTCACTCCGATTTGACATGCAGCTAAACCTACTCCGTTTATAGTAGCACATACAACATCCATCATAATCTTAATAAAGTCCATATTATCACCTGCTAACAACTCAGACGATGGTTTATGAAGTTCTGGTGCGTCATATAAAAGTATCTTCTCAACCAGACTTATGTTCAGAAGACGCTTTTTTTCCCTTTTAGCAAAGACTCTATCACGACTTTGCTTTTGTTTTGTTTTTTTGCTCATCGTAATGCAACTTTCAGTCGAATACGACCATCTTTGTCAACCTTTTCCGATTTAAGAGAATATTTTGTATTCTTGCTCTTGATTACGAGTTTGACCTTGTGTTTAGCATATAATTGCTTCAAAAGTTTAAGCTTCAGTTTTCTCTTATCCATAGAATCGTAGTGCATAAGATATGTATCGCCTGACAATTCGAAACCTACGTCAGCACAAAGCCCTTTGTTAGCTGACTTCCTAAGAATTACCTGAGCAACTTTATCACTTTTGTAGTAACCTTTAACTTTTTGAGCTACTTTATTTTGCTCTACTACGAATCCTATCTCTTTAAGAGATTCTACCAAACAAACTTCATCCTTTAGATCAATTTTAACAGTTAAATTTTCCGACATAGCATTATTCCTTCATCAAGATATTCTCAAAATATTTTATGTTCTTATTCCTACTTTAATTCTGATCCTACCGTCTGCACCAGTTACGTTTGACTTCAATTTGTACTTTCCGGCCTTATTGGAAATAGTTTTAACAACTTTGTATTTTGCATACAGTTGCTTTATCCTATTTGGTCTTAACTTTACGTTATTTTTATCAAACTGCGAAACATGTAATATATATTCGCCATTTACCAATTCAAAACCGACATCATTAGATGCAGTCCCAACCTGCTTTCTAGGAATGACAATATGAGCCTTCTGTTTTCGCTTATCTCCTTGATAGCCCTCAAGAGAAACAGCATCAACATGTATTTGAGGCTTATATCCAAGTTCTTCTAAGGTTTTAATTAAACACTCTTGATCTTTAAGACCAATGTCTACTTCACAATATTCGGACATAATTGCCTTTCTCAGTCTAAAGCATCTTTTAACCAAGACGTTTTAGGCAAATCTTCTGGATTCTTATTCGCTCGATCTAAAGCAACTACAATATCATTATCAGTAAAAAGTAAATTCTGCTCACTAGCGGTCCTCTTGTCAGCAATCAAGACTCTTATATGATTATATTTGCTTGCTGCTTGCGGTACTTTCTTCTGGTTTACAACTTCTTGCAAATCGGTCATCCTCGACTCATCGAAAAGACTTATTCCATCTAGAATTATATCACGTATCCAAGACACTTTTGGCAAATCTTCAGGATTTTTTTCAGCCCTCTTAAGCCCAAGCTTTATCTGCCAATCAGTAAACAATAAATGCTTCTCGTCTCCGCTTGGAAATTGGACTCTTATATGATTATACTTCAATGCTGCACCAAACTTAGCTTCTGCATTTTTAACTTTTGTTACGTCTCCAAGCCTTTTGCCTTTTACCTGCTTTCCTATTACGTTAACTCTCATTTGTTTCTCCTAATATGATTTCATTCTCTTTATGGAGTCTAATCAGAAATTCCACAAAATCTCTCACTGCTCCACGACCACCTTTGTTATCGGAAATATAACTAACATCCTGTTTTTTTATTTCGGGAATAGCGTCACTGGGACAACCAGTAATCTTAGCCAATTTCATACATTCTAAATCGTTTTCGTCATCTCCCATATATGCTATATTATCAAACATTATATCTTTTGATAATATGTGATCTTCAACGAACTGTTTTTTGTTTATTACGGAATCGTATATTTCTAAATGTTTTTTTGCTACAGTAGGCAATCTATTCCATTGATTAAGCAAACACATATCTGTAGAACCAGTCAAAATATAAACAATAACTCCAAGCTCTTGCAATTTAGATAGTCCATGGAAGTCTTTGGTATTAAAGACTTTCGTAACAACGTTGTCGTCAGAGACTCTGTAAGTCCCATCACTTAAAGTCCCATCTAAATCGAAGATCGCTATTTTAATTTCTGTCATGCATAATATTATACAGGATTTTGATTCACATTCTGTTACAAAATTCCGATAAAAATATAGAGAAGGAGATAAAAAATGGGCAAAATGCACGCCACAATAATAGCTGAAATAGGCGGAACTCATATAGGAAAAATAGAAAGAGCAAAAAAACTCATCAAACTAGCAAAAGAAGCTGGAGCAGATGTAGTAAAACTGCAAAAACGGAATCCATATGAAAGCGTTGCAAAAGAATGGTGGGATAAACCCCATCCAAACAAAATATTCTCTTACGGAGACACATATCTAGAACATAGACTCAATCTAGAACTGTCTCAAGATCAACATGCAGAACTTAAAAAATACTGTGAGAAAATAGGAATTGTCTACAGCACATCAGTCTGGGATGAAACATCAACTAAAGAAATAGTTGAACTACAACCAGACTTTATTAAAATACCTAGTGCATGCAATCATAGATATGATCTTATTGATTACATATACGACAACAGTCAATGCGGAATCCATATCTCTACTGGCATGACCAACCACGCAGAAAGAGATTCGCTATTCGACCATATAATAATAAAAGACAAAAAGCTAGAACGTACAGTCATATATAATTGCACCAGCGGTTATCCAGTCCCATTTGACAAACTCTATTTACTAGAGTTAACAGAAATATCTTCAATATTTAAAAGAAAATATAAAACTTTAGATTGCAATTATAGTTACAATAATCTAAAATTGGGATTTTCAAATCACGGATATGGAATCGCAATGGAACCAGCAGCATATACTTTAGGAGCAAGATACTTCGAAAGGCACTTCATAGATGATAGATCCTTCGCCCATTCTGATAGTTCATGCTCTCTTGAGAAGCAAGGACTAGAAAAGATTGTCAGAGACCTTCGAGCTTTAGAAGTCGCCTTAGAACGCAAGCCATTAGCCATAGACGACATTGAGATGGAACAAAGAAACAAACTCAGAGCTTAAGAAACTTTTTCATAGTTTTTTCCACAATTTCAAAGTCTAATTCTGTATCTATCTGTAGACTTTGAGCATGAGTAAGCTTATATAGAGATATCTTTCCACCAAGTCTACATTGACTAGATAAAAGCAAAGGAGTAGAAACCACATAAACGTTACCATCGTCATGCCACAGCCAATTAGAATCAGAATTTTCCAACTCTTGTCTCATAGGACGATTTCTATAGTCCCACTCTGCAATAACTTCTCCATCAACTATCCTAAAATAAAATGGAGTATGAGCACTACCAGTAAATAAACTATCTGCTTTTTCATTCTCCATTTGCTCCAGGCAATCATCAAGCAAAATATTATCTTTAGTATCCCGAATTGGTGATGTTGGTTGCAAATTAGCAATGATATCTACATCTATCCCCAAATGATCTTTTGCGTAATGATAAGCATGAATAAGCGAATCCTCGTTTTTACTAGTAGCCGTAGCATACTCTTCAGGACGCTGAAGAAATTCTACATTTTTACATTTAACCAAATCGCAACAAGGACCAGATTCATTTTTTATCTCGTCAATAAGTTGTAATGAAATTTCTTTGACATGCTCACAATTAGAACTAATAACAACTAAATCAACATACTTAGACCTTATAGATGACATTACCGACCAACTAAACAACGGAGAACCTAACAACTTCTTGTAATTTTTCCCTTTTAGAGTTTGACTGTTGGCTCGTGCCGTAATAATTGATAAAACTTTTTTGCCATTTATCATACATATATTATCGGATAATCTTGCAACTTTGCCGTATTTGATATGCAAGATCTATTGCAGGTTTAACATCAGCGATACCAAACCCATTCCCGTTGAGTATTTCACGATATGACTTGGTATGGAGATTGGTAAAACCATCAGAAAATTCCAATTCTTTACCATCTATAGTAATACATCTATAAGTTTGACCGTAATTCGCTGGCAATAATTTTTTATCAGTTGACAATTCCCATTCAACATCTGCTTTTTCTAGTTTTAAATTGCCAGATATATGATCTTTACTATGAAATGCAGAAGTATAATCCAGAACACCACCGAATAACCATATTAACATATCAAAGAAATGAACACCGATATTCATAACAATCCCTCCAGATTTGATAATATCTCCTTTCCATGAATAATTATACCATTTTCCTCTTGATGTAATATATTTTAGTTTAATCTTGTATCTTTTATCTCTTAAATTGTTTTTAAGACGCTGTATTGATTCGTGATATCTTAATTGCAATATGGAATAAACTTTTCCTTTGCTATTGCTTTGTATCTTATCTAAAGCGTCACAATTCCATGGAGTAATAACTAAAGGCTTTTCACATATAACATTAGAACCGATACGTAAACCAAATCTAATATGGGCGTCATGCAAGTAATTAGGAGAACAGACAGAAATGTAATCGACACTAGTTCCTGATTCAATCAGTTTACAAATATAACGATCAAATCTTTCGAATTCACAAAAATACGCAGCATCAGGAAAGTACGAATCAATTATACCCACCGAATCATGAGGATCGAGGATTGCTATTAAATCGTTTCCTGTCTCTTTAATAGCCCTAAAATGCTTTGGAGCTATATACCCTGCCGCACCGACCAACACAAAGTTTGCCATAATACTCTCATTACGCTATTTTTAAAGCGTCTTCTAAAGCAATTTTATTGAATGATTCTATTTGACTAGAAAGACTACAATTATATACAACTGCTTCTTTATATTCGGCAAATTTTTCCAATTGTCTATACATTTTATTGTTCAATATAAATACTCTCATCTGGTGAACTTTAGAATGAATCTCCTTTTTAAATCGAGGACGATCCCTTTTCTCCCAATGGTCCCAAAAATAACGTCTGCCTGATCGATGCTTTATATAATGATCTGCACCCAATAAAAAGATTTTCTTACAACCCATCTGCAAAGCAAGATCCAATGCAGAAGGAACACTAGAACAACCACAAAGACCTTCATCCTCTACATTCAAATGGTTCTCGTCTGTTGATCTAGGACTAAAAACATAAAAACCACTAAGCTCTCT
>Ga0307378_10004233_pt1 | contig 20632 bp, 17 predicted proteins | sample UN1MG_FD_202238 | JGI IMG/M metagenome (GOLD analysis project Ga0307378, IMG submission 202238) | Soil microbial communities from Risofladan, Vaasa, Finland - UN-1 | ecosystem: Environmental > Terrestrial > Soil > Coastal area > Acid sulfate soil | place: Finland: Risofladan, Vaasa | collected... | reverse complement strand
CCTTACCTGTGTTCTCCCCGGCCGCACGAAGCGCAGCTTTCTGCCTACCGGACAACTCGCCAACGGCTTCCACATAGATGGTGTCAAACTGGCCGACTATGCGGGCGTAGCCTAAGCCCATGGCGATCTCATATGTCTCTACTAGATTGGCGTCATAGATGGTTACCCAGCCACGCTCCGCCACGATGCGGGCGATGTCCTCGGGATGCCTCTCTTCCAGCAAAGGAAGGATGCTTTCCCGATGGGTTCCTAGCGCGTTGCCTTCCTCCCCTTCCACGGGAAAGAACGAACCGTCTCTGTAAAGCCATCCGTCCTTATCTGGTATGTCGTTGTTTGATGTAAGGGCGATACCCAGTATCGCATCCTGAAGTTCTTCCGCGTAAATATCCTGATCGCTAGTCTTCCTCCCACGGGCAAAGCGGATGTCTCCATCAAACCCATCAGTAAGCGCGGCGATGTCCTCTGCCGTGGCTTCCCCAAAGTATTTATCGTTTAGCGATTCCCGAACCTCAGCCACCATGTCGGCGTCGATTACTCGGGTATCCACCTCTTCGTTGGCGAAGTAGACAGTGAACTGAGTTGACCCATCACCTAAAACTTTTTCGTCAATCCGGTATTGGGGTTGCTTAGTGGAGAACTGAACCCCTTGCATCTCACCGTTCAACTGCTTCCGGATCGCGGCGAACGCGGCAACCTCGGAGAGACCATCCGCCATCGCCATGCCCCTGCGGGTGGCGGCACGCTTGGCGCTGAGGCTGAACGTGGTCGGGGAGGAGATCATCTTGGTGAAGTCGAGCACCTCCATGACAGCGTCGGACATTGCCTTGTCCCTTGCGACTCCGAAGAACTCAAGGATGGTGTCGATGATGCGGGCAAGGAGTGAGCGTTGCGCTGGCGGTGTGGCAGCGGTGACAAGCGACTGGAACGATGGGTCGGTGAGCGTGTAGGCTAGGAACTCGATGTCGTCGTTGAGCGCATCCGTGAACTGGTTGGTGTCCATGCCCATGGAGCGGGCGCGGGCTGCTGTGAGTGTGCGAAGCTGGGTAATGCGTGCCATGGCGGCGCGTTGCTTGGCGTTCAGCGGACCGAGCATCCCGTTCATGGTGATAGCGTGGAGATACTCGTGGAGGATCACATCGGCAACGCCCCGTCCGTTGTGTCCGGAAAGGTTGAGGACGACGAGGTTCGACTCGCGCATGAACGCTCCGGCAAAGCGCGGATCGTTCAGGTCGCCAATCAAAAACTTGACATTCCGGATAAGGTCGCTCCGGCTCAGCAACACCTTCGCCACGAGCTTGTGGCTCCGGGTTCCGGTTTTGGCGATCTGTTCCAGCGCAGCGATGACGGAAGCGGGGGAGTTGGATACCAGCCCCAGCTCCGCGATCTCTGCGTTGTTGAGTTCCCGCGCCATCTCGGCGGTGGCACGCACGTCGTTGGTGCGGCTGAACTTGAGGAAGACGGGGGACTCTCCCGTGATAGAGGGGAGTTCGGCGCGTGGTCCTTCGTTGGTGCGTGCCTTGTCCGCTTCGCGGAGCGATCGGTAGTAGGCAATGATCTCCTTGTCGGTCTCGGGTTTGGTCTCAACTACACCGTCCTTGCGGGGAAGTGCCTTGTACGCGGATTCAAGCTCAGGACTGAGTTGATACGGGGGTTTGGTAACACCCAGCATCTCGGCAACCGTGCCGATGTTCTTGGAGGCTGTGACCTCGGTTGCCCTCTTGGCGGCGCGGACTACCTTCGCTTCGTCCGCTTTCTTCTGCGCCTCTAGCGCAGCGCGTTCCTGCTCTACGGCAGCGGCACGGGCTTCCCAATCAGGGGACGTGTCCCATGCAAGGGGGGCGGGCGGTGGTGTGTTGCGGGTAACGACGGCGCGTTGGATGAACTCCTCCCATGAGGTATCCATTCCGTTGCGGCCATCAAAGAGTTCGGGATCGGTTACGAGTTGCGCGTAGGCTCCGGTGGTTTCCGGTGCGGTGATATTGATTCCCTGCTTGCGGGCGATGTAGTCTGCGACCTTACTTGTTTTGGCAGCTAACTGAACACGGTATTCGGCGGCCGCTTTCCGGCTCTCGTTGGCGCGGTTCAGGACTTTCACCTCCCACGGCAGCAATGTGATCTCCGGACGCATTGCGAGCACATCGGGATGGGCGGCGGCAAGACGTGCGAGCTGAACGTAGGCGGCTTCGGTGGACACGGGTTCCGCGTCGAGTTCGGGGTTGTCCCGTTTCGCCATCCGGTAGACCGACATCGAACGCTCTTCCTCGGTGGCGAGCTCAGCCATAAGTGGGCTGAGGATCGCTCCGCCCGGACGAGCAGGAGCAAGCCAGCCCATGTCGGCAAGGAGAGCTGCGACTCTACGCCCTTTCGGAGAGGTCCTTAGGGCGATCTCAAGCTGGGAGTTCCCGCCAGCGGAGTCGAACGTCATCTTGTTGGTGAGATCGAGGATGGTCTCGGGCGCAGTATCGGGTGCGAGGTTGAGTTTAGTGGCTCCGTTAATTACTTCCACGAGTAGTTGCTTAAGCTCGTCATCCGTGCGGATCGCAGCGGCAAGAAGATCGGTGGTGGTCTGCTCCCACGGCACGGCTCCTGCGATGATGTCGAGGTCTCCGGTTGTGCCTACTAGCCCCATCAAGGCATCGGCGGCGTCACCAAAGTTGTCGAACTTCTCGTCAATGGAAGTCGTCTTCATCCTTCGATCCTGCTCACCCTTTCTCGTCTCGGCCAAAACCGTGTTGAGGCTGTGCTTGTAGACGAGATACATGAAGTTCTTCGTGGTGCCGAGAGCGAACTCGCCTTTGTCATCGAGCTTGGAGTGGATGAACTTGCCGAAGTTGAACAGCACCATCCCAGCGTCCTCCCCCTTGATGAAGGGGTAGTTCTTTTTGATCAGTCTGGCAGCCTGTGTGGGCTTGGGGTGGGTCATGTCAGGCATCACCATTGCGGCGAGGACCTTGTTGGTGACAGTCCGTGCCTCGACGCTGTTGATGTCATTTTCCCCGAGGGCTTTCTGGATCGCCATGGCTAGGCCATACTCCTTCAACTGGAGCATGTAATGGGCTTGTGCTACGAGCATGGTCATCTCGGCGTTAGGAACGCTGAGTGCCTTCTGGCGGGTGAGCAGGTCGCCGTAGGTGTTAAGAACCTGCGTGTCCTTTTGACCGTCATCATCCCTTTCAGGATCGAAGCGTCGGTAAATGCTTGACCCCTCCGCCATCATGTCGGCGACGTGATCGGCATATGCTACGCCAACTCGTTTGGCAGGAGTGGGTGCAGCACCCCCAAGAAGCTCAGGGCGTGGCTCTGCAAAGATGCTGGCGCGGTTGTAGAAATGCTTGATCTTGGTGGGCGTGTAGTCCGTGGTTCCACTCGCGGTGATGTCACCTGCCCCACGGACTCCTTTGTCATTCTCGAAGCGGCGGACGACGGTGACTTCACCAGTGCGTTTGTTGTAGTCAATGGAAGGGTTGGGCTTGAACGATGGGTCTTCGCGAAGCGCCTTCGGGATGAAGACCTTCTTACCCAAGTTGAGTTGCTGTGCTGTCACCCTTGGATCATTTGTAAAGAAACCGGATACGGCGTTACCCTCCGCGTCGTTGATCATCGGGAGTGGAATCAAGGCGTTACCTGAACTGTCCATGTTACCAACCACGAATGGGCTCATGCGGGTAGGCGTCCCTTCTGGAACCGGGACGAGAGGGTAGCGCTCGGTCACGGCGGCGAGCAGACGCTTCTTCGTATCAACCTGATAGGAGTCGTTCCCCTTACGACCGAATGCGAGTGAGATACCCTCGACGTTGCGTGGTTCAAAGCCATATTCTACAAGGTTGGAAACCAGATAACCACCTTCGACCCAAGACTCAAACAGATCGGACTCAACCTGCGAACGGAATCCACCGTAGGTAGGGTGGGTGACTGGGTAATCAATCACCTCCGGCTTGCGGGCGGCTTTCTTCGCCGCTTTCTTCGTCTCGACTTTCTTGCCCGCCATGGCTCCAGCCTTCCCAAGTGTGGCGGCAATGAGTTGCTCCAGACTGGAACGCTCTTCAGGTTCCTTCTCGTCGGCGACCTCGTCGGCTTCAGGCTCTTCGGCTACCGGGTTCTCCTTGGCTTCGATCGCAGCGGCAAGGCGTTTATCCTCCGCTTCGATACGAGCTACCATTTGCTCACGGACTTTTTTCAGGTTGTTGAGTCTGTTCAGGACTTTGGATGGAGGCTTCCCTCCGTAAGCGGTGATGTCGGCTTCGATGTCCTCGATCTGGATACCAAGCTCCCTTACGGTAAGTTGGCTACCCTCGCCTGTCTTGAACAGAATGCGGTTGGTGAGATCCATGCGCCGGAGAATCAGATCGAGGATGCGCTTGTCAGGGTCCTGCTCCTCAACGGGGGGAGTTTTGTCCGAAGTTTTGTCCGCCTTTTTCCCTTGTGGTTGCTTGGTTTTCGGGGTCTCAGGGGGTGTTTCCTGTCCGGGTTTTTGTCCGATTGGTTCGGGCGTTTCGTCAACGGTAACGATCTCGCCGGAGGGGACGTCAAACATTCCGCTCTCAACGAGCTCTAGGGAGGCTTGCAAGGCAGAGACCTCATTGGATACTCGAACGCGATCAGCGAGCTCCGCCTCATTCGTCGTCTCAGGAAGCCCTTCCAGATACGAAAAGACGTTCGCCACATCGAGCCGCGCCTGTGCGAACGCTTCCGGGCCGAACTCCTTGGCTTTATTCGCGTAGTCTTTGAACTTTTTGGAACGATTGCTCGTGAGGTTTTTATTGGAGTAGACCAGACGGATGAGAGAGTCATTCTCCAGAACTCCAGTAAACATGTAAGCCACCTTGTCCTGCAACGAGGTTCTTTGCGCAGAAGGTTGCGCAGATTCCACCTCAGGGGTGGTGGTTTGCGCAGGAGGTTGCTCAGCCGCAGGCTCCGCTACCTTGAGCGTAGCCTCAAACCCACCCTCTACCGGAACAATGTCGTAGGATTCCGGATCGAGTTTGAGTCTCTTGAGTGAGGCGCGGGCGGTGGTCTCGTTGGCGAAAGGCTCCCCGTTTCCTTTGCGGATGGGTGCAGCGGCTTCTGGTTCAGTAGCAGCTTCTGGAGCGGCTTCTGTGGCGACCTCAGGGGTAACCTCAGGGGTAACCTCAGGGGCGGCTTCCACGCCTGCCAGCGAGGAAGCAAGCTCGCGGTTCTTAACGAGGCGCTGCTGTGCGTTAAACGCGTTGTGTTCTCGTCCTACCTGCGCCTGCTGCTCAGGACTCCGTCCGTAAATGTCAACCTCAAAATAGGCGGCGGGGTCCTCAGAGAAAATCTGAGCATCGGCGGCGGTGTCTCCACCCCTTGCCTTGAACTCCCCCATGACCTTGGCGCGAAACTCCTCCGTGCCCATGGTTCCATCTGGGTCGATGGCGGTGGCGATGGCGGTGGCAATGACACTAGCGGATTCTGGGTCAACTCCGCCGCTTGTCAGGATCTTCTCTGCCATCCGCGCACGACCCGTTGTGGTTACACGGGCAACAGTCTTCGGCGCAGCGGGAGCCTGTGTCACTTCCGGGGTTCCGGATTCCGGGAACAGGTCGCCTACCTCCTCCACCGGATCGGATTCGGTGTCGGGCATGGTGAGCTTATAGTATTTGAGGACATCTTGAATAATGTCAGGGTCGGTGATGGTGTGCATCCGACTAGACTCTTGGTTTCCATCTACCTTGAAGATGCGCACACGCAGGTAGGGATCACCTTCTGAAGGACGCCACATCTCCACGGTGGATTTATCAGGCGAAAGGGCATAGCGATCCTTCTTGCCGGGGTTCGGGTTCACGAACGGGGTTCCGGCAGGGAACTTGCCCCTGTCCTGCTTGAGGACGGAGAGACGCTTGCGGTTCAGGGAGACACCGGACTTCTTAAGCGGGAGCTGGGCGCTGCCCACCTCGAAGAACTCGTTGCCGTCCACCGCTTCGTCAAGTTGGAGAACTACGACGCCGTCAACCATTTGCAGGGTTCCGGAGAAGCCCTCCATGGAAGCACGCTCGCCGACAAAGTCCCCGATCATCTCGGTGGGTGTTGGCGGGGCGGTGGGGTCGGCGGGAGGGGTGTCCCCTGCGTCAAAGGGTTCGGACTCCGTGTTGGGTGCAAGGGTCGTCTTGGCACGCTCGGCGGCGGCTTCGGTCTTTGTCAGCTCCTCGGCGCGGCGTTGCATCGACTTCTCCCGTCCCGCGTTGATCTCACGCTCAACCACAGCGGCCGTCGCCGAACTGTCGGTGGCGCGGAGGGTTTTGGCAATGCGACCGTAGAGATCCATGCGTGCGCTCTCAGCGGCTTCGAGATCCGACATGGTGGGCTTCCCTACCAGTTGGCTCACAGACGGGGACGCGCCACCGAGCACGCCGCCAATCATGGCCGCCTCGAAGATCTGGGATAGCTGATCGGAAAGTGGGGTATCCTTCTTGAGTGCCGCATCCTCGATCTTGATCTGAATGGCTGTGTCAAGGGCTTCCTCGAAACCTTCGTCAACGGCTCCCTTGAATACGGTGCGGACGTAGTTCTTGTAGGCACCGCCGACGTTGGCTCGAAGGGCTTTATTGAACTCGCCGGGCACTGACTTGCCTGCAAAGTTCACGTCGTCATAAAGAGCTTTGGCCTGTTTGTAGGTAAGCTGGCTCAGCTTGGCCGGACTCATGGTCGCAAAGGCGTCGTCCCCTCTGGTCAGCATACGAGTGCCGATGCTTTCCACACCGCCCCTGCCTAGGGCGACCATTGCGGTTACAATGACAGCGGTGCTGAGGCCGGAGGTGATGGCATACCCGACTGCGTTCTTGTGCTTCTCCTCGTGACTCATTGTCTCGGGGAGCTGGGCATAGATCGAACCGTAGGACGATCCCGCCGAGCGGACGAAGCTGGTGCTAAAGAGCGCGGCGGCGGCCTCCGTCTTGGTGAGTCCCTTGGCAAGCTCCGCACCCACGGAACGGAAAGCGGTAGGGACGGTGGCTTCTGCTCCTGCTGTGGTCGCTAGGCGTAACGCTGCGGCTGTCTCCTTGGCGACGAGGCTGGATACGGCATTCTTGGTTGCGCCCCGAATGACGGCGTTGGTGCCAGCCTTGGTGAGTGCCTTCAGGCCAAGAGCTACCCCGCCTGTTCCTGCTGTGGCGAGGATGTCAGTGGCTACCTGCGGCACGACATTAATCACTTTGGCAACAAAACCAAAACGGTCGCCAAACATGGACATGTATTCCTCCCGGTCGGAGAGTTCCTTGTTCAGGGTGCCAAGCATCTTAGCCGAACCCTCGTCCCCTGCTAGGGCTCCAACTCCGTATATCTGGTTAAACACCGAATTAAACGAGAGCTGTCCAAACTGTTGGACGCGTTCAGTGAAAGCACTGTAATTGTCGGGGTCGCTGACCCAATCTTCGACAAACTGCGCCTCGGTCTTGCCTGCTGCCTTGGCGGCGGCGTAAGCACCGACGGCCTCCATGTTCTCTCTGAGGATCAGACGACGCATGGCAGGGGCGTTTTCTTCCAGTTGGGCGAGGCGTTGGTCGCTGGCCTGCTTCTTCTGCCCCTCTGTGAACCCGCCGCTCTCAAGCGCCTTCTCGAAGAGCACCTTGTTGGGGACAAGGGCGTTGTCCACAATCACGTTACCTAAACTGTCGGCCTCGATGCCCGTCTCGGGCTTATCCGCTTTGTAGTAGGTTCCCCCCGAGCGTAGCAGGTAGTCCTTGGTGAAGCGTTCGATCTGATCCTCGGTGTATCCTTTCTCGCGGAACACGTCGAGGTTGCGAACCATAGCGTCAGCACTGGCAGGTGTTTTGGTCTCAGGTTTTTCTACCCCGAACAGCGACCCCACCATGTCCGGAAGCACAGCCAAAGGAGTGAGCAAGGCTTTACCAGCCTCAAAAGTAACATCCCCCGCATCCATGGCTCCGACCTCCTTGGAGCGACGCATTTTTTGTGCGCTAAACTTGAGCGATTCAGCGAGATCTTCGTCCTCCTCGGCAAGCGACTTCATCGTGTTGGCAAAGGTGTTGAACATCATGTCGTCGGCGATCGTGCCGCGACCGGATGCGTTGGGGCTGGCGAGGTGGCCTACCTGTCCGAGATCGGTTGTGGTGATGGCTCCGGAAGCAAGCAACGAGTCGAGCTTGCCTGTAACGGTTTCCCGGTTGGTGTTGGCTCCGGCATAGACCTGCCTGCCGCCCTCTTCGTCAACAGCCACAACTTGAACATCGCCCCGGTCAACGGCGGCGATGCGGGCGTCTCTGACGAGCGACTTGTCCTGCGTGATGGTATCAACCAGACCCAAGAGATCGGGATCGGATTCAAGAAGCTGCGGTTGGGTTTCCTTGATGGCGAGGTAGCGGCGCAAGGCGTTGGCTTGGTCTTCGGCCATGCTCTCCTTACTGCCCCCACGGACAAGATGATCGAGAACAAACTGCGCGTCGGCGTCTTTGCTTGTGGTGCGCGTGCCGTAGATGTCGTTGATCTTTTGGGTGGCGGTCTCTTCGTCATCCTCTTCGGTAATGACCCCAAGCTCCGCGGATAGGTTGGCGACTCCGTTGAAAATCTCCTGCTCGGTGTCGGCGGTGATACTCCCTTCGTTCTTGAAGTAGCTGGAACGAACGTAGTCCGTGTAGTCCCTGAGCTTGGTTGCGTTGTCTGCGGTGGGGGTGGATGCGCTCCAGTCCTTGAACGGTTTGATTTCCAGCATAGTGGTATTCAGTTTATGTTGTTGTGTGATTACTTAGTCGTAAAAAGTGACGTGGCGCTCGCCTTGGCGGCCGCCTCGGCGGTGTTGGGTAGTCTCTTGCCGATACGGTATTCCCCGCCGATCCGCTGGGCAAGTTTAAGTTTGGTCGCGGCATCCGCTCCGGTAGCGATCTTGCGCTCTTCCGGTGTTCCGAACATTTCGAGGGTTCCCTCGACCACAGCGGCGCTGTAATCGTTGTCGAAGAGCTTAGGGTTGCGCTTGGTCTTGTCGATCGGATCATCGGCAAGAAGGTCAGCATTCTTGAGATCGGAAACAAGGCTATCGGCGCGTTTCTCAATTTCATCACGACGGCGCTTGGCCTCTGAACGTCTATCCCTATCGCCGACTTGCTGGAGCTGTGTGTATTGGAGACCCTCAGTGAACACGCCGAAAGGAAGTTCGGTGTCCGCCTCAAGGGGAGTTCCAGTTTGTGCCTCGTAAGCCTTCAGGTAGTCGTTGCTGCCTCCGGCTGAGATGAATGCGCCTGCGGTGGTCTTGGGCTTTGTGGGGTCTACAATACCACCTACCGCAGCACGGTAGGCAGCGGCGGCTCCGGGGCTCTCGCCGATCAGTCCGGCATACTGGATACCAAGACGACCAACGGCTCGCTGCTGATCTTGTGCGGAGAGGCTAGGGTCGAGGGCTGTCTCTAGGGCGGATTGGAGAGGTGCCATGTCCTGCAAGTTGCGTCGCTCACGCGCAGACTTCTCCCGCTCCCGTTCAAGGGTGAACAAGGAAGACTTGTATTGGAGGTCGCGTGCGCGGAGTTGGAGATCCTTATCGGCCTGCTCATTTAGGGCAGTAGAAAATTGACTAGAAAGGGACGCAGCAAACTCGGGCGTCAGATTACGGTCTTTCATTACACGCTGAAAGAACTGCTTCTTGAGAGGGACGATGTCCGCCTCATAGGTAAAGTTCGAGCCAGCACTATCTTGAGGGGCGCTTGTAGTGGGGGGTTCCATAAGATGGGTTATCGAGTGGTGGATTCCACTTTACGTCGGGCGTTACGCCGTTCGTCTGCTTCTACTTTAAGGCGGGCGCTACGAAGTTCCTCTGCGGTTAGGAATTTTCTTTGGCCGGGATCACGGAACAAATAATTACTGGCATCAGTAAATTTGCGATCAGCCGCTCTTGCTACGTCCTCAGTTCCACGAGCTAGTGCTGCCGCACCTGCGTCCGTAGCGTCGCGGGCGTCCTGAACTTTGCGACCAAGGAATACCCCGCCTGCAATAAGGTCACCCTTGAGTGTTCTATCAGTGTTAGTGGTTGCGCCATTAGTTGTAGGAGACCCCTTTGGTTTCTTAGAATCCTCGTAGCGTTTTGTGGCAGCATCCGACAAGGCGAGGAGATCAGCCAGAGTAGGTTCCTCTTTCTTGGGGCTCTTGGACTCCTTCATCTTGGCTTCCTCGCGGAGTCTTTCGGCGGTGATTGCATCAGCAGATTTAGGTTTCGGAGTGGTAGGAGCTGCGGCGTCTGTGCCCGCCTTGTTGCGAGCCGTCTCACGTAGGCTATCTGCTTCCTGTTTGTCCAAGGCTGCAACATCCTTCCAGTCTATCTTCATCGGGGCTCTACCCTCAGCAACGCGTCGCTTGTTAATTTCATCAAGGGCTCTTCCGCGAGTCATGGAGGTTCCACCTTCAGACATTTGACGGATCTCGTTGATAACTAAAGCGCGGGAGCGGTCCATCTCAGTGCCACCGACATCGGCTGTGCTATCCTTAGCCAGTAAACTAGCTCGATCAGCGGTTGTGTAAGCGCCTACGAGTTCGGGCCTCCGTGAGGACTTCATCAGATCGACAGTGCTGCTTTGGGTAGCAGAAGATACGCCAGCCGTAGGAGGTGCGCCCAGTGCAGGAGGGGCAGGAGGTGCGCCCAGTGCAGGAGGTGCAGGAGGTGCAGGAGGTGCAGGAGGTGCGCCCAGTGCCGGAGGGGCAGGAGGTGCAGTGGGGGCGGGACCTACACGACCAAGAGCTTGGTTAAAACCAGCAGACGTGACCCCCAGATTACGAGCCTCTTCTCGCATCTTCGCAGCTTCAGAAGCCCCAGCACCTTGCATCCGCGCAAAGAGGTCTTTTCGCGCAGTAAGAAGTCCACCACTAGCGGCAGGTGTAGGTGGGGAGTATCCGGCGTCACTCGCAGCCTTAAAACGAGCAGCGTCGCGTTGGGCAGACACCGCAGCCTGTTTCTGTTCTTGGCTCGGAAGGTTCGTCCCGTAGCGGGCAATCCTTTCCTCCCGCTCATTCCGTCTGGTTAGTCTGTCGCGTGCGCCCATGTCAGTGACGGAATCCTGTATCCGGTTTCCGAATAAAGCAAGTAGTAAAATCACGCCCACACCAAAAAACTTTCGCGTCGCAGAATCCCTCCGGGCGGAGCCCTGAATCGGAAGCAAGCCGACGACACCGGATACCGGGTTCAAACGACCGCTTAAACTCGGGCCTTATGAATTACGTCTTCTTCTCTATAAAACTCTTTCCCCCTAGGTAATGTCAATCTTTCAGTTCATTCAGTTAAGACCACCAAAATGAATGAACTGAATAATTGACATTAGTGCCTTTGGAAAAACTTTTCATTTCTCCACGCCGTGTAATAACCGCAATAAATTCGCATTTAGTTCTTACGAGATTTCCGTAAGAAGTCACTTTTTACACGTCGTAGAGGTGGGCGCTAGACGTGCGCGACACCACATCGAGGTCGCGCATTGTGCGGTATTGCCTCCCGCCGATACCCCCCGCCTCACCATCTTTTGGCGGGTCAACGGCAACTAATCCGTGACGGGCACGCGCGAGGTCGATGGTGATGAACGCGGCGTCACCTAAGTCGGGAGATGTCCCGGTGCGGGACTTGAGCTCTGTCTTGGTTTCCACCTTCACTCGGAGTCCGCCGGACTTGACCATATCGAAACGGCGGTTGCACATCTCTTTGGCCAGCTCGTTGTTGACGCCACAGATCTGTTTGCATCGGAGCAGTTCCTTGCCTACGAACCACAGCTCAGCGACGCGGTTCGTGTAGAGCTCTTCGCCCGTGAGTGCGCTGTTCATGCTCACTCTCCGGTCGGAAGCCTTGCCACCGAACTGCACGCGCAGGAACTGGTTTGACCACTCACCTGCAAGCACGTCACAGAATGGGCTGCCCGCACCCGTGGCGTCGATGGCTACGTTCTCCGGTGCAATGCCGAGCTTCAGGCATTTGTCGCGGATCTGGTGGACGATCTGATATGTCCGAGGCACAGCCTTGTTCCCTGTATCGTCGTTGAGTTGTATGGTATCCTCGAAGCGGACTCCATACTGACCATTTGCAAAGATGCCCACTCGCGCCACCTGCATAACGGTGCGGTCGCCGCCGTTGGTGAACGCGGGGTCAACACCAGCTATGAGAGTGGTAGGTCCGGAGAACTCCAGTCTGTTCATTGCACCGGAGTTTATCAGCTCGGCCTCGCCGTAGATCCCTTCGTTCTCGTCGGAGTCAAAGAACACGGCACGCACCATTCGGTAATAGGCGCGGCTGGTCTCCCCGAGCAACGCCTTGTCCTCTTCAATCTTCTCAGCGGTCGGAAGGAACGGATACTTGTTGTGCCCCAGCATGACGTTGGGGCTGCGCTCTCCATCGAGGCGGATGTATTTCCCACCCCACTTGGTGACCCACTCATCGTCCACCTCGGGAGTTACCGAATCCCAGCCGTCTCGCGGCGTTGACCAGACCCCGAACGCGTCCCAGCGAGACGCCGGGTTGCTCGCGCCCTTGAACTCGAAACGCGGGTTCTTGCTAAGGTTGGAAAGAGCTGCTTGTTGAATCGCTTCGCTAAGCTCGCCGAGCTCGTCCCCAATCAACAACACGTGTTTCTGTTTAAGGCCGATGAACTTCCCGATCGCCTCCCGCGTCCTACTCTTCTCGGCCGCAATCAGGGACAACCCCGCGCGGTCAAAAGTTCGGCCGTTCTCATCCACATAGTTCGCGCTACCCAACGAGTCCCGGATGTTGATGGGCGCACCCTCAATCACTGAGAGCAAAGAGATCACCGAACCCCATACCCGTTTACGTGCCTCGCGCAGGGTTGTCGAGGTCATCAGGACAAGCGTGTCCCGTGGGCGGGCAAGCCAAGTGATGATGCCGTAGCCTGCGAGAGTGTGAGATTTCCCGGATGAGGCCGCGCCTCCGATGGCGAGGTATTTGTTGGTGAGGCACTCCCAAATGATCTTGTCAGCCCAAGGGTGCCTAATGAATAGGTGCTCCGGCAAATCGTCTCGGTTCCAGAGCATGTCGGCACAACGCCAAAAATAATACTCACGGGCGCGTGGCGCGTCGTGGTTGGCGAAGCCCCACAACAACGCCGTGAGTGTGCTCGTCACCCCGATCAGGTAGCCGCCCACATCCATCATGTTGGAGTCAGGATCAATTCGCGGCTCAAGCACCGACTGGCGAACCTGCTGCTCTATTGGTTTTTTACGTCTACCCATTTGATGTCGCGATTACCCTATCCATCTAAAACGGTTTGACAACTATTTGTTTTGGGCGCATCAATGACCCGGACCCCAATCAATACCTCATGCCTGTTAGAAAAACACCGAGACCCCGCGCGAAGAAAAAATCCAAGGCGCTAAAGCAAGCAGAGAAAGCCAGCGCATTGCGCCGCGAAAGGGCGGCCGCCAAGACCCGCGTGTTCGAGCTGCTGGAGCAGGGATGGAAGCAAGTCAAAATAGCTGATGAGATCGGCATCCCAGTCTCGCGTGTGCGCACGTGGGCTCGTGGCGCAGGCCTGACCAACCCACGCGTCCCCAAACTTCCGCAGGAACCGCTCCCACCTGAACCCGAACCGCTCAGCCCCGTGGAGCACCGGATACTGGCGCGCCAACAGGAGCGCGACGACATCGCTGCGGTATCTGACAGTCACTCCACTCCCGCTGACCAGTATCAGGCTTTCATGGCTTCGAGCGCGATCAAGCTCTTGCGTGATGACATCGAGAAAGTGCGCGGACCACGCACCGTGCGTGAGCTGAGCGAAATTGACCAGCTCATCCGCCGCAGCCTTGGACTCAACCCGAAGGGGGGTTCCAGTGCGGGGGGCGGGCTTCAAATCGACATCTCCATCCTCAATGGAACCAAGGCCGTGAGGGGCGCAGTTGTAGTTGACGCGCAACCCTACGAGGAAGAAGACGATGACGAGTGAGAGACTGGTAGTGGGGATTGACAACGGACTCACCGGAGGCATGTGCGCCCTGTGTCCGGTATCCGGAAACGTGGTCGCTGTCGCGGTCATGCCTCTGAAGAAGACGGGAGGGCGCAGTGAGATATGTTCCGCCTCCCTTGTGGACTGGCTCAACTGCCTTGACCGCTTGGTGGACAAGGTAGTGGTGGAGGAATCCCCGGAGCACGCCCCTTCCTCCTCGTCGATGCGCTCCATGTCTATCTCTTTTGGCAAGATGGTCGGAGCGTTTGAGGTTACCGGATTCCGGGTTGGACGTGTGCAAGTTCGGGATTGGCAACGGGAGATGCTCGGAAAGAAGATCCCTAAGGGGATGACCAAACCCTTGGCCTTGGCTTACGCCCGCCGCCGTTGGCCTGAACGTGACTGGCTCGCTTCTGCACGGTGTAAAATACCCCACGACGGCATAATCGACGCCGCCCTGATCGCCCTTTACGGTAGCGGTCTCAAATAATTCATAAAAAATAATTGACGAGGATAAGGTTGTCTGCTTGGGTGTCGTCGCGCCGAGTTTGTCGGTCTCGCCAAGAAACTAAAAATTAAACTTTGGAACGAATGAAAACATCAGAAAATAAAACAATCCGCAATGAGATCAAAATTATCAAAGCAAGGATTAAGGACAAGCGCAGGACGTGCGAAAAACTTAACCGCATTTGTGATGGCTTTTATAGCGATCTGGATGCCCTTGAAACAATCGAGGCTAGATTGGAACGAAGCCTAAAGTGGGAGGATGGGCAATGACCTCAGAACAACAAAGAATAGCCATCGCCGAGGCGTGTGGGTGGCAAATCAAAAAAGCAACGCATCATGCAAAGCCTCCCAATGGAGAATGGCAATACCTTGACCGTATCCCCAACTACCTAAACGACCTAAACGCGATGCACGAAGCGGAGAAGACGCTAAACCCTATTCAAGCAGCAGAATATGCAAGAATACTTACATCAATAGCGTGGCAGTCGGAGCAACCAGTTTTTGCTCCAATGACCGCAAAGGCAGACCAACGTGCAGAAGCCTTCCTGAAAACCCTTAACCTTTGGAAACCATGACCCCAGAAGCACAAAGAATAGCAATAGCCGAGGCGTGTGGATGGACGGAAATATCCGACTGGGGCGCGGGTGGAATCAACGGCAAGCACCCAACTGAGCCGTGGGGGGATTTTATTCCCGACTACCTAAACGACCTCAATGCGATGCACGAAGCTGTAAAAACGCTCCCTCAAAAAATGAAACCAGAATACTTCGCGTGCCTGTGTTTGGTCGTATCGGCAGCAATCTCAGTTTACGGGTATTCCGAAGCAACTGAAGCAACCGCCGCACAACGCGCAGAAGCATTCCTTCGCACGATTGGGAAGTGGACAACCAACAGCAGAATACGAATACTGACACCATGAACACTGACACACCAGAGACAGACAAGAACCTAGATGGACGGGAAGTGATAGACCGAATTTTGCGCGAGCGCTACGAGGTGCGGGAGCAGCGGGACGCTTTGAAAGATATTTTCCCACAAATACTTATCGCTCTACAAAGCGGGAACTGCACGGCAGATTGTTCCGTAAATTTTTTGCAAGAGATACCGAAAGAGGTAAGACTTGTCCGAGAACGACTCGAACGCGAACTTGCCGAGGCGCGGGAGGAAACGATCCGCTGGATGTCCATTGCCGAGGGGCGGAACGCAAAGGATGTGGCCAGTCAAGAGGCACCGAGACCATTCACCAACCAAAAAAATGAACACAGACACACCTGAGACAGATGCCTTTGTTCGGCATTCTTTTCCTGATTACGGGGTCGAAGTTGAGGCGACCACTATTGACGGGAAAACGGGTGTATGGAGTCACGGCCAATATGGTTGGTATCCACAAGGAAAATGGGGAACCAACGAGTATCCGCACGATCACATCGCCTCATGGAAGTCTTTGCCGAACGCTCAAGGTGAGGCGTGGCGTTAGCCGTTGCCTCGACCGCCTTGTTATGCCTCTAAATTTTCAACAACTAACGCAATTACTCGAATGAACGAAATAGAATTTTACCTACTGAAAGTATATAAACACAATCTCGGATGGCGCGTAAGCTTCTTCGAGATCCAAAATTTTAACAACGGCGTGAACTGGTCGGCCTTGTCCCTGGAGCGGCGCATCCAAAACGGATTCGTGCTGACTTGGTTTTCTGCATAACGACAAGGATCTGGCGCGGCGGGCGCTGGACTCCGAATAAACCAATAAGGCAGCTCCCGCCGTTGCCAGCATCCACTTGTTAGCCTTTCTTTGAATTATGAACGACCTACGAAAAAACATCGAATCAGCAATCAACTCTGCCTCCGCTGAAAACGGGAGCGATACGCCAGACTTCATCTTGGCTGAATATCTTACGGACTGCCTCGCCGCATACGACAAGGCGGTGGTTGCGCGAGAAAAGTGGTATGGGCGATCAGAACTGCCGAAGCCATTCCCTTCGGCTAACGCTAAAGCTGACAGATCATGAGCATGTGCAAACACTGCGAAATGGAGAACGCGATGCCCACCGATACACATTGCTGGAACTGCAAAAGGCCGATGGCGAATGATTCTCGTCCAGCGTCTTGTTCGTCTTGCTCGAATTGGGAGCCGCGCCGGAACAGCGGAATGGGTGACGGGTATTGTCCGATCTTCGACAAGTTTACCGATCCAGACCACGGAAACAGATGCACCGCTTTTGAGACGAACGCTAAAGCTGAATCGCGGAGGCACGAATTATGACTACAAAAAACCGAGACGGCCAGAGTGCCGGAGTTGATTCCAGCGATTTGTTAGCATCCGAAGAGCTGCTTGCCTTGAAACTAAAGGTGAAGGAGTTTTGCATCCAGTTTGATAAAACGAGCTGGGGATGGGATGGGGACTGTGGAACGCAACGCCTCGTTGATAATCTGGAGGAAACCGTTCAAGACATTTATGGTAACTGGACATGCTAACGCCTAGCTCTGGCATCGCTGCCGAGAGCGAACTTTGAAAACACTCACAACTATGAAATCAGAAAATAACATCGAAAACACAGCGGGCAGCGATTGCTCAGGAGCGTCTTGTTCGGCCTCTTCCGTGCATTTCTCTAGCGCGTCCGATGATTGGCCCACGCCCCAGGACTTCTTCGACCGGATGAACTCCCTGCATGGACCGCTGGAACTCGACGTGTGCGCCTCGGCAGAGAACGCCAAATGCCCGCGCTACTACACTCGCGACGATGACGGGCTGGCGCAAGCGTGGGACGGTAAATGCTGGATGAACCCGCCATACGGAAGGGCAATCGGCCAATGGATGAAGAAAGCCTATGATGAAAGCCAACGCGGGGCGCTGGTGGTCTGCCTCGTCCCTGCACGGACGGACACGGCATGGTGGCACGACTACGCGACGAAAGGGCAAGTGACCTTCATCCGTGGGCGACTCAAATTCGGGGGGCATGTGAACTCAGCACCATTCCCTAGCGCGACCGTTGTATTTCTGCCGAACAGCCAAGATCACTGACGACTACCCCTCCAATCCCTAACCCCGAACGCAAAGCGCACGTGCGCGGACGATTAACCATATACCACTATGACAACCAAACCAATGCCAGCGGAGGGGAAAAACTCCGACAAACTAGAGGCTGAGTCCGCGTTGCGTGACGCGGCTTGTTCTCCTAAAATTGTTCAACTGTTGCTCACCCCCAACGATTCAAACTGGCAGGGAATGCTTTTGGGTCTGGCTGACAATGGGGATACATACAGACTAGACCACGCGGACGGATGGGTGATCTGGTTTGATGGAATTTCCAAGGAGAACGCCTAGCTCATGGACACCGACCCTAAATCTCCCGACTCCAAGAAGGACGCTCCTCGGCGTTCCATGGAGCGACTTGTTCGGCGGTTTGGTGCCGTGTGGGTGGCCAGCCAAGACGGGATGGCCGCTATCGGTGCGACTCGAAAAGACGCGCTGGCCGGGCTGGCGGACTGCATCAAATGCAAGATAACGACCCAAATCATCCACACATGGGCGACATTCCAAAGCGGGCGCGAACTGGTGCCGAAACACGTCGAGCACCTGACCACCGAGACGCTCGCCCCATTCCGTCTGCCGAACGCCAAGCGTCTGGCATCCGCCGACCCCGAAACTCCGAACCCCTAGAAACCATGTCCCAAGATACCACTCCCGAAAAGACCGCAGACTGCGCCTTGTCCAGCACGGACTTGTTAGCCGTTGCCCGAGTCATCCCGCACCCATGGAAAAAGGGGCAGACTCGCAATGTATATGAGTTCCCGTTGACGCGAAAAATCATTATTGAAGCCGATACGGATTGTCCAGAATCTCGTATCCTCGCCATGGCTAAACGCTGCCACGACAAAGAAATCGCCCTAGACATAATGGGGGGCGGCTACCAAATGACGCTTTCTTCGGCTAACGATCCATGCGGACTCAGCGCCATTGACTTGCTTGAACGATGCCAGCGCGAACTTGCCGAGGCGCGGGGGCAGCGGGATAGGCTGGCGAACAACAAACAACACCGAAAAAAATGAAAACACTATTCCCCAAGCAACGGGAGTCCGTTGACTTCCTCAAGCGTGCACTCATCACTCGCGGGGGTGCACTGGATAGCTCCCACACCGGAGTCGGAAAAACCGTGATCGCCTGCCGCACCGCTGCGGAAATGGGGGTTCCAGTAGCCGTCATCTGCCCCAAGATCGTGATCCCTCACTGGGAGCGGGAGCTCAGAGAGGTGGGAATCGAGCCGATCTTCGTGACCAACTACGAAAAGATTCGGCGCGGTAATTCGTTTGTGACCAAAAAAGGTAAGACTCTGTTCACATGGAACCTCCCGCTGGAGACTCTCCTGATATGGGACGAGTGCCATCGCTGTAAAGCACCCTTCAGCCAGAACACGCAGATGCTTGTTGCGGCTAAAAAGCAAGGCTACCTCAACCTCCTGCTCTCCGCCACCGCCTGCCAAGACCCTACTGAGATGCGATCCATCGGCTACGTGCTCGGGGTTCACTCTCTTAATGCGGCGGAGAGAGGGTTGGCTAGTTGGTTCTCGTGGATGAAGCAGCACGGCTGTCGCAAAGATCCGTGGAATAACTGGGTGGCAGGCAACGCGAAACATCTCGTGCCGCTCAACCAGCGTCTCTATTCCACCAACTGCGTGCGGCTCACCCCCGACGACCTTCCGGGGGCATTCACAGCCAACCAAGTGATCACCGAACCGCTTGCGTTCAGCGCACTCTCCGACATCGCCCGATTCTACAAACAGCACGGCGCCACCCCCGAAGTCGTGGATCGTTTCCTAGAACACGGTGGAGCGGGTCTCGGGGCAAACGTGCTCACTGACATCCTCCGTGCCCGTCAACTTGCGGAGGCTGCAAAAGTGCCAGACATCATCAGCATGGTGAACGACGCGGTAGACGAAGGGTTCAGCGTGGCTGTGTTTGTCAACTTTGTGGATACGGTCAAAGCACTGGCCGCATTGTTTCCTGATGCGTCGTGCGTTGTCGGTGGCCAGTCAGCTATGGTTCGTGAAGCCAACGTGCAGCGGTTCCAGACCAATCAGACCCGCGTTATCCTCTGCAACATGGCTGCTGGCGGTGTCGGCGTATCACTCCATGACATTCACGGCGGACACCCGCGCATGAGCCTGATCTCCCCCACCTATGACGTGAAATCATACGTCCAAACCCTCGGCCGCATCCACCGCGCCACTGGAAAAACCCCCGCCCTGCAAAGGGTTTTGGTCGCTTCGCAAACTATTGAAGAAAAGATTATTGACAGCATGGAGAAAAAGAGACACTCTCTGGAAACGCTTCATGCCCAACCCGGCATGGCTAAATCAGAACCATAAAATGACAACAGAAATCGACACACCAACCGCGCCCGTAGAGGAGCCATACCACTCCCGGAGGGAACGCCATGAGCGGCATCAAGCCATGCTCCAAGACCACAAGGACCGCAAGGCTCTTGCCCGTGAACGCCACCTCAAAGGCTGGCACAAGTTTCGCCTCTGCCCTAACGACCAAGCGTAGCCACCTCTAGGGCTGATACCGGAGAAAACTCAAACCAACGAAAGACATGACCGAAGAAACAAAACTCAAAACTACGACAGACCAGCCCCAGGGGTTGGCTACCGCGCCTTGTTCGCCTTGCGTCCGTGGGAGATTCCGCAAACGACCCGTTGTGGTCGATGCTGCCGAGTGGCGAAAGAATGGCGACCATCCAAACGATGATTGCGACATCTTCCAGCGCCCCACGGGACAAAACGGGAAAATGATGGACTATCCCGGCGAGGGCAAGGTGGTCAGATACTACCGCAACCCGGAGAACAGCGGGAACAACCGATGTGTGCAATGCGGCGAAACTATGCACAAGCACGGGTGGATAGACACGCTGGAGGGTGGGCACATCGTCTGCCCCGGCGACATCATCATCACAGGAGTCCACGGCGAAAGATACCCATGCAAACCGGACATCTTCTGGAAAACCTACGAGCCAGAGAACGCGATGCCAAGCGAGGCGAACGCCAAAGGTGAGGCACAGCCTCCCGCCAAGTGACTATGAACACACCAAAAGACTCAGCGGGAGGCTGTTGTCCTCCACCGCTTTGTTCGGCTTCTTCGAGATACCGGACGGACAATGGAACGGAAGTGAAACCCCGTGATGTGGTCTATACGCCTGACTGGGCGGCAAAGCAGATCATCGACCGATACGCCCCAAG